>Ga0214472_10004250_pt1 | contig 15110 bp, 20 predicted proteins | sample RVTome_6_FD_207662 | JGI IMG/M metagenome (GOLD analysis project Ga0214472, IMG submission 207662) | Soil microbial communities from uranium-contaminated site in the Upper Colorado River Basin, Wyoming, United States - RVT140D175 | ecosystem: Environmental > Terrestrial > Soil > Contaminated >...
ACCAGACGAATCAACGTGTCGAGCGAGAAGACGGATTTGGCTACGGCATCATCCTGAAGGCATTGAACCCCTTCAAGACCGATGGTCCGGGAGTCGCCTTCCTTATCGGTGGATATGGGACTTTGGGAACTGCTGCCGCTGGATACTATTTCCGTGAGCACTTCGAGCAGCTCGGCAGAGATTTTGGGAAAGATTGCTTCGGGGTGGTTGTGCGAGCCTCGGTGACTGCTGGAGAAGAGTCGGTCGAGAGGATTTCCGGTCTCGATCGACGTATTTCTTGATCCGCCATATAGTCGTCGGCCTGCGCGGCACCGCTCCACAAGACAAGGCAGACAAATGGAGGAACCAGAGGTTTATGTCCCGATACTAGCCGTAGCTGCTGTTGATCTGCTGGGCATCAGCAAGCTCGTAGAGAAAACGGAACAGTCTACGTCTGCTATGAATGCAATCGCAAAGTTCGCAAGAAACGCAAGCGCAAGAGATATCTATGTCGATCCAACGTTCGTGACCAAGCATCAGGAAATGTATGCCATTGACGACTACTTTGGCGATGCAGTTTACCTATTTGGGGATCCTAATCTCGATCTGGACGAGCAGATCCGACTGCTTGTAATCCGGGTAGCGACTCTCATTCTCCTTGGCCTGTGTGGCGAGAATCGTTTTCTTGTTCGAGCCTCAATAGCAACTGGAGACCTGCGCAGGAAGAGTCTCCGGACCGAAAGAGGCGTTCGCGAAATCCGTATTGGCTCGTCAATGGTCAAAGCGCTTCACTTGCAGGAGGATCAGAACTGGATAGGCGGAGCTGTCGATGCCTCGGCGCCGATCAATGAGGAAACTCGCAAGTGGTTGCTGGAGTATCCGGTACCGCTCAAGCGTGCGGTCACTCAGCAACCGCCCTTGGCAGTGAACTGGGTCGCGTCTTCGATCTCACGGCAGCAGGTCGAGGATGCCTTGCGCAATACCGTCGCTGAAATAGGATCTTCTGCCGAGGCAGAGATCAAGTTACGAAACACACTTGACTTCATCAGGCTCGTCCATGACGTGCAACGCTATCCGCCTTTCGGGATGGAGGAAGCATGAACCAGGGAGACTCCCTCGTCGTCCGGATGAAGTTCCTGGGAAGAACGCCTTCGGTGCCTTGATGATGAACTAGATCGATGCGAGGGTGGACCTCGACGGGAACATCCTGGAGACCCTCGACGGGCCGGGAAAGAGGGCCTTGTCGGCGGAATCAGGCGCGTGCCTCGTCCGCGAGGACCTTGATCCCGAGGGGGCTGTAGGCGGTGATGGAGACCTTCTTCTGCCGGGGATCGAATCGCACCTCGTCGAGGAGCAGCCCCAGCACCCGCTGTCGCTCCCGCTGCGCGAGGTGATCCCAGACGGCGTCGAAGGCGGCGAGCGCCGCGCGCAGGTCCTGCTCGTCAACCACCCGACCTCGCAGGTCCGCCATCTCGGCTTCGAGGTCCTCGATCTCTCCCTGCGACTGCTCCAGTGCCTTGTCCATCCGGCTCACCTCCTCGGTCATCGAGCGGGCCCCCTTCCCCTCGGTGATGGCGTAGATCAGGTTGCTCCGCTTCCGGTTGAGGTCGCCCATCTCCTTCCGGAGCGTGCTTACCCGCCCCTGCAGCTCCGGCCCGCGTGTCGCCAGCTCCGATCGGGCGGCGGCTGTAGTCTCGGTCATGACGAGCGGGTTGCGACCGAGACCCCGGACGGCGGCGATGACTTGGTTGTCTGCGTCCGCGATGGCAATGCGCGACCCCGGGCAGGCACGGGAGCCCTCGGTGCGGGCCTTCCGGCAGACGAGGTAGCCGTACCGGCGCGTCCCCTTGGTCGCCTGGTGGAAGTGCATGGGCGAGCCGCAGGCCCCGCAGATGAGAAGGCCGGACAGGAGCGTCCGCGGGTTGCGTCCCTGGCGCTTCTGGCCCCAGCCTCCCGACAGCAGCCGCTGTGCCGCAGCGCCCGTGTCCGCGTCGACGATGGCCTCGTGGATGCCCTCGAGCTGCTCGCCGCCATAGACGAGCCTCCCCAGGTAGACGGGCGACTTCAGCAGCCGCCTGAGCGACTCCTTGCTGAACGGTCTGCCCGTACTCGCGGTCCAGCCGCGGCGGTTCACCTCCTCGACGGTGGCGAGGATCGAGCCGAGACGGCGGTAGAGGAGGAAGATCTCGCGGATGCGACTGGCCGCCTCGCGATTGACCTGGAGCTTCCCCTCGACGAGGTCGTAGCCGAGCGGGGGGCGGCCTCCACACCATTCCCCATCCTTCGCCTTTCTGGCCATGCCGGCCCGGGTGCGCTCGACGATGGTCCCGTGCTCGAACTCGGCGAAGACTCCCAGCATCTGGAGCATGGCCCTCCCGGCCGGGTTCGCGGTGTCGAAGGGCTCGGTCACGCTGGTCAGGGTCACGCTGCAGTCGGTCAGTTCGTCGGCCAGCCGGGCAAGCTCACCCACCTTCCTGGACAGACGGTCCACCCGGAAGACGAACAGCGCGTCGAACCGGCCTTCCCGGGCGTCCGATCGCATGGCCTGGAGCCCGGGCCGCCGGAGGTGCGTTCCGGACTCGGTGTCTCGGTAGGCCTGATGGAGCTGCCAGTCGTCACCGTACTGGGACTTGCAGAACGCTTCCAACCGTTCCCGCTGGGCGGGGAGGGAGAACTTCTGGTGCTGCTCGTCGGTCGAGATGCGGATGTAGAACGCGACCCGGTGGAGGGACGGCTTCGCGGTGGCGCGACCGCTTCCGTAGGGTGGTGATCGCCTTTTTCTGGTGGCCGTGGTCATGCCTTCCTGTCCCGCTCCCGCTTCTCCAGCGCCGTGGCGATGCGCTCCAGCAGGTCGTTGAGTTGGGTAAGCTGGCGGACGAGGTCGGGCATGGTCCTGTCGAGAAACTGCTGGCCGATCCGGGTCTCGTGGAACTGGCTCATCGCCCACCTCCTGTCTGCGTCCGGGTCCGCGACTTCAAGCCCCAGAACAGCGGCCCGCCCCAGTGGCTTCCTGTCGCCGCCCTTGCCGCCTCCGACAGAGACCGATGCAGGACTCCGTCCAGCTCGAATCCGTTCTCGAGCACGTGGAGGCGGAGTTCCGTCCCCCGCCACCTACGGACGAGCACGGTCCCGACCTTGGGCAACCCCGGTTTCCGGCGTGGCTCCGGCTGGTCGGGACGCTGCTTCTTGCCCCGTCGCCGGCGCGGCCGGGTGGCCATCGGATCTTCCTCCGCCCCCTCCCGTGCCTGCCGCCGCAGCTCCCCGGCGATGCGCGTCAGGACCGCCTGTCTGCCCCGTGCCTGCGGCGGCTCGCCGAAGAGATCCACGTGCCTCCGGCGTAGCTGCTCCATCGGGAGCCGCTCCAGCTGCAGGATCTCGCGTACGACCGTCGGCAGGTCGCGGGCACTCTTCCGAGAGATGCTCATGATCTGACCTCCTTTCTGGGCTCGGACACCGCGTCCGAATCCGCGTCGGACAGGAGAGCCATCGAGGGGCGAGAGCAGGCAAGGGTGTTGCCACGCGATTCTCGGTGGCGGAGAAGGCAGAGGTAGGCACGGGCGAGGATCTCGGCCAGCTCCCGAAGGGCGCCGTCATCGAGGATCTGGCTGGATCGCTTCCGGGAGGCGGTCACGACTTGGCCTCCTCGAGGTTCAGCTCGGCAAAGATCTGCCTCTCGATGGCACGCCGCGCACGATCACTGATGGGTCGCACCGGGTATCGCTCGCGGCCCTCGCGATCGAGGTGGCGCGGGAAGCTCAGGGCCAGCTTCCCATCGCGTGTTCGGCGCACCGTCACGCCCTCGACGAGGAGACCACCGTGCTCGAACTTCACCCATCCGAGCAAACCCTCGTTCACATCGCGGCGTGATGCTGGACGGAACCGCACCCTGGTGATGGAGATCTGCCCTCTCATACGGAGCTGTCCAGAATCTTCAAATGAGATCGAGATGCCCGGTTGATATCCGATGGCCCTTCATCCGAGTCGGAGCAAGTGCGCTTCCGGGGTCCTACTCCATCGAGCGAGAACGTGGGATCCTCGAGGAAGCACTCGAGGCTCTGGGAGTGCCCGGCCTTGTTCCAGCAAGACGGATCGATCGTGTTGATCTCTACCTTCGGATCAAGCTCAGGGAAGTGCTCCTGGACGACCTCACACATGACCCGTTCGGTGAGTTGGGCGACCTCGGTGTAGACGTCGAGAGGAGACTCGAAGATGTAGGAATCGTGGAGCGGGACAATGAGCCACGCGTCGTACTTCCGGTACAAGCGATCCAGACGGGTACCGGCGGTCTTGAAAAGGGCAGCGGCCGTTCCCTGGACGGGGTGGTTGAGCATCCACCTGGCTTCCCACCCGGAGGGCTGCCGTCTCGGACTCCTTCGGTGGCGGCGGAGGCCGGTCGTCGTCGAGACGTAGCCGCGGATCCCTCCAAAGACCGGGACGCTGCTGAGCCCTTCGGCGAGAGTCGGAAAGAGGGACAGGATCCTGTCGCGGAGTCGCGTCGCCTCGGCGAGCGGGATTTCGAGGGTGAGCGCGAGGCTGTGTGGGGTCCGGCCATAGAGAAGGCCAAGAGCAATCGGCTTGACCTGATCTCGCTCGACCCGGTATCTCCGCTTCAGCTCGGCGAGGGGAAGATCGCGATCTGCGGGCAGGATCCAGTCCTCGAAGCCGAGTCGGAGGATCTCCGTGTAGACGTCTCCCCGGTTGAAGAGTTCGATGAGCGCCACATCGCCATAGACGGCGCCCGCAATCCCCATCTCGATCTGGGAGTAGTCGACCTCGCCGATCCCGCGACCTGGCCCCGCGACGACGAGCGGTCTTTTGACTCCGCCGAGCCCGAGAATGTTGGGGAAGCGGCTCGTGAGGCGTCCCGTGTGGGTCCCCAACTGGTCATAGCGAGGATGGACGCGCCCATCGGCCCCGACGAGGTCTCCGGTGAGGATGCGGTCCCTTCTCAGCTCGGAGACCCTCCGGGCTGCTCGGAGGAGGCGGATGGTGGGATGGTGGTGCTCGAATGCCTCCAGATTCTCCTCCGAGAATGCCCAGCCCCCGGCCACGCGGAACAGGTCGAGAAGCCCCTGGGTGCGGAAGAACGCGATCAGCTGGCTGTGGCTTCGATGGTTCCCGATGCCGAGCCTGCGGAACTCCGCCTCGAGGTTCTTCTCGTGGGCCACGCAGACCCCCCGAAGTTGGGTTGCACGGTCGGCATCGATCCGAACGCCGCGCCAGATCATCCGGGAGTTGGTCTCGACCCAGGGCATCTCGACCGTGAGGGTCGTCGCGCATGTTAGCGTTTTGAGCGGCTCACGAAGCCCTTTCTAAGAATAAGAAAGGGTCTCGTGAGCCCCCCTACTCCTTCAGATAACGTTTTACAGTTGAGAGGTTTATGCGCAGATCTGATGCGATCTCGCCACGAGACAGACCACGATCCCTCAAGAGGCGGGCTTCCCGGACCCTGTCGCGGAGTCGGATCTGGCGGTCGGTAGGCACTTCGAAGTAAGCGCGGGCCTCGTCGAGGGAGGGGAACTCGAGGGTGTAGGCGACGCCCGGGAGCTCACCGGCGTGGAACGTGATCACCTCGCGGGGTCGGGTGAACGGGCGCACGCGTCCCACGGCTTGGATGATCACGTTCGGCTCACGCTGCTGGAGGATCAGCCAGGCAAGCCTCGGCAGGATGTTCGCCGAGGTTTCCGAGGCCTTCACCTCGATGCGCCGTCGCCGGGGATTGCCCTCCCACCCGAGCTTGACCTCGTACCAGGCCGGGGATGCTTCCAGCTCGTGGAGGACGGTCCTTACCGCCGTCTCGGGGACGTAGTAGCCGGTCAGACAGTAGCACGCGTCGAAGTCCTCGAAGAGGTTGATTCCGCAGACACCGTAGTTGATGAGCGGGATCACTCCTGGATCCTCGTAGTCCCTCTTGGCCAGGTTGGTCGTGACGATGCGTGCCCCCTCAATGCCCAGCCCGGTGAGATTTCGAGCCAGCACCCCGGCGCAGAGCCGCACCAGCGACTTGCGCGCCACCAACAGCGTCCGCCTCCCGGTGCGGATGTTCCGGGCGAGCAGGTGAGAGAAGAACTGGAGGATCCACTCGTGGTTGCCGGGAAAGTGGCGGGCCGAACCCGTGAGCGAGCGGATGTTGAACCAGCGTGTGCCCGGGTGCTCGAAGCGCAGCCCCAGGAAAGGCGCATGGATCCTGGGCCGCGCGGAATCGGGATCAAGCCGGTATTGGGCGAGGTCCTCGGCCACCGACCCGGAGAAAATGATGAATGCATCCCCGAGGTCGGGACGGACTGCGAACCGGATCGTGCCATCGGGTAGGCGCTCGCGACTCGGGATGTCGGAACGCGCCAGCGCTGCCAGATCATAGCCCAGGAAGCGGTAGTGTTGGGGATGGCTCTTCCAACCATGATCCTGGACCCGTGCTGCCCACCGGAACGTGACGGGTGGAGGCTGGCAATCGACCTCCTTGAGATCGCTGGTACCGGCGCACTGGATCTTCGATGTGTAACAGCACCACTCCCGGTGCAGGTTGGCGTCCTTCCGGGAGACGTGGGTACTGCGGAGGCATTGCTCGAAGAGATCCAGCTCTTCAACCGAGATGAGCCGGCCGATGGACTTGAGAAGGAGGTCTGACTCATCGATCAGGACAAGGACCTTATGGGCCCGCGCCCTCTGCCGACGCTGGAGGAGAAAGCTCGGGTTGACGACGATCTGCGTCTGGGTCCCGAGAACGAGAGGCAGATGGGAGACGTCCTCCGAGTACTGCTGGGGCCACGAGCAATCACGCTTGCGCGGGCACCTGCCGCAGAGCTCTTTGCGTCCCAGGGCACCGCATCCGGCTCGCTCCAGCTCCTGCCACTCGGCATCGAGCGACCCGCAGCGTCTCCGTGGCCGAGGCCGGAGGACGAGGGTGGGGATGTCCTTCGGCATGCCCGCGATGAACTCGTCGAGGATGTCCCAGCGCGGCGCCAGGACAATGACGAGCGAGAAGACCTCGAGGGCGGCCTCGACGATTCGCCGGAGCCAGATGCTCTTTCCCACTCCGACCGGGAGCTGGATGAGGAGGCGACCGGCTGCCTGCCTCAAAAGCTCGAGGCCGCACTCGCCCGTCAGGCCAAGGCGGAAGGCTGCCAAATCCTCGGGGCCGCGGATGGTTGTCGTGTTGGCGATCACTCTTGCGGGCTGCCGAAGTGGAGGGCGTTCCGGACCTCAGGGATGTCGGCCAAGACCTCGTTCGCGTACTGGAGAAGGGCACTGGACGGATGGATGGCTCCCTCCTCCAGCCGATCGAGAAAGCCGCGGATGATCTCGGCGCCGTCGTCTGCGCCGGCGGGCAGAGCCTGGCCATGCACCGCAAAGTCGAGTTGGCTTGTCTTCTGGAGCGTCAGGAAGATGCGCTCCTTGGAAAGACGCTTGAGGAGGGGAACGAGCTGAGGGCGTAGCGCCGTCGGGCGAAGAGCACCCGTCACGAGCATGATCTGGACCGATCTGGTGATCGGATCGTAGACGGGAAGGAGGTAGAGATCGGTAGCCGCTTGGCCAACTGCGCAGAGGACGCAGTCGGGGCCGTTGCATCCCACGTAGCCGCGCAGGGACTCGTAGCTGAGGTAATGGACCTTCGCGGGCCAGAGCTTCGTGAGGAAGGGAATCGCGAAACGCCGGTTGCGGTCGATTCGAAACTGCGCAAGCCGCGGTCCGCTCTCAGGTGAGTCGGATACTTCGTTGTCCAGTTCCGAGACGTCGATGGGTTCGGCGAGAGAGCTCTCTTCGACTGCCTCGGCTCCTTGCTCGAGGTCGAGAGGGAGCTCAGCGTCCGAGTTCTGACCAGCCTGGCACGGACCATGAGGGGGCTTCTGGTCAGGCATTCTCGTCTCCTGCTCGTAGACGGGACGGTTCGGCATCGAAGAGCCGGTCAAGATCCTCCCGTGCGATCCGTGGACCGCCCGAGGGAAGACGCTTGACCGTGACAAGGCTGCGCTGGATGTAGCGGCGCACCGTGGAGATGGAGACGCCCAGGTAGGATGCGGCCTGGGGAACGGAGAGGTACCTTTGTTCGACGGGTTTCATTGGAGGGTCTCCTGGGAGCCCGGTCGATCATGAACAGCGATGGAGTGGCGTGATGCCCCCGTAAGTCTGGTTGGGAGCAGCAGCGTGAGGCGAGGTTGGAGGAGGTTGACCTAGGTTTTCGTAGGTTGACCTAGGTTTTCGTAGGTTGACCTACGTTTTCCTAGGTTGGTCTGGGGCCTGGAGGTGGGTTCTCTTCAGCTTCCGGAGAAGTCGGAGCGCCTCTTCTTCTCGTGCATGGACTCTTCAGGGAAGGTCTGGATCGTGTCTTTCCCGATCTTGACCCCGGCCGTCGGCTTCTGTTGGCTCTCGCCAGCTGAATCCGAGGCATTCATCCTCTCGGCCAGGGTCTCCCACCAAGCCAGGAACTCGCTCTTGACCACAAAGGGGCGCTTGCCCTTCTTCCCGGGCTGAATCGGACCGCCATATTGCCGGTTGAGGCGCTTAATCAACTCCACGTCACTCGCGTCGCGACCGACCGCTTTGCAGATCTCCCTGTAGGAGGTGAGGTATTCCGGTGGCTTCCCACGGACGGCCACCGTCGGCGGTGATTCCCTGGGATCAGGCGCGCCGCGGACCTCGAGAAGCTTAGTGTGCGGTGGAGTGACGTCGACGACATCCACGTCCCGCACGTTTTCCCGTTGAAGCTGATCCGATGGACCTGCCTCGAGCAGCTTGGCGAGACGGCAGCCGAGACCCGTCAACCGGAAGGCAATCCCACCGGAGTGCCTGAAGACCCCGCGGTCAACGAGGTTGTAGAACTCGTCCAGGTAGGTCGGTGCCACTGACGGATCACGGTCATCGCGGAACTGAAGCTTCCCAGCGGCAACAAAGTCGCCGCCAATGTCCGTGTTCGGGACGTGCAGCATGCCGAGATTCCGCACTGCTGCCCGGATCATCTCCTTCTGACGCGACGTGAGCTCATGGTGCTCCATGACGCGTCATGGTCGCAAGGGCGTGCCCATGATGCAATCTTGTCTCGTAGGCAACTTCTCATCCGATCGCCGCCCGGAGCCGCTCCCCATCTACCCGGGCGTAGACGAGCGTGCTCGCGATGCTTCGGTGGCGGAGCGCGGCCTGGACGAGGCCGAGGTCGCCACAGGCCCGGTAGAGGTTGGTTGCGAATCGATGGCGACAGCAGTGGGGTGAGATCTCCCGGTTGATCCCGGCCCGCCGGACGGCCATGCGGAACCGTCGCTGTGCGTGGCGGGGGGAGAGGCGGCCCCAGGTTCGGGAGGGGAAGAGGACGCCTGCTGTCCGGTCTCCCACCCACTCGGCCAGCACCCGGGCGACCCCCCGGGAGACGGGCAGCCGGTCGGGTCGGTTGCCCTTCGCGCATCGGATGACCACATCCCGCGCATGGAGGTCCACATCTTCCACCCGGAGGGCCAGCGCCGATGAGAGCCGGATCCCTGTGCCCAGCATGGTCCGCACCAGGACCGCGTCTCGTCTGGCCTCGAATCCCGTGCCGGCGTCCAAGACCTCGAGGAGCCGTCGCTTCTCGTCGTCCGTCAGCGCCCGTGGCGGTGGCGGCGAGCAGATGGCCCGGCGGAGGAGGCGGGTGGGATCCTGGCGGATCATGCCAGCCTGATGGAGGTACCGGAAGAAGCCGCGCAGGGAGGTCCGGAGTGCGTTGACGGACGTCCCGCGCTTGGGCGCCCCGGTGGGCATGCATCGAGTGGAAGGGGACGCGACGAAGGCTGCGATGTCCTGGTGGGAGATGGCAGCGACATCCGGGGGCAGCCGCTTCGCTGCCAGCCAGCGGGCCAGAGCGCGGACGTGTCGCCGGTACTGGCCGATGGTGTGGTGGGAACGCCCATCGGCTTCGAGCTGGACGAGGAACAGGGAGAGGGCCGACTCGACGGTCATGGCATCTTCTCGATCTCGGCCAGGTAGCGCTCCCGCTCCTCCTTCTCCCGAGCCTCGATGGCCATCACCTCCTTGCGGTGCCGGCGCCACGCCTCCATCCTCTTCTCCGCGTAGGCCCGCGCCTCTTTCGGGTCGGTGAAGATCACCGGCTGGGTGTCGCACGTGAAGCCGCCTCGGAACTGGTTCTCCAGACCGCGCAGCGTTGTCTCGAAGAGGACGTCTACCATCTCGAGGTCTGCCGTGCTGGTGCCGCCGTCGGCGACGATTCGGATCGGCGTGTCGGTGTCGATGCGCATGGTCGTTGTCTCCATGGGAAGGGGAGGCCCGGGACGTTCTTCACCCGTGGCCTCCCGCGGGTTGTCGTTCACTTCTTCTCCGTCGCCGTCGTGGTGGGCAGCGGCGCCTTTGCGATGAGGTTCTCCTCCTCCGCCCAGGCGAGCGCCATCCTGAAGACCCGGCGGGTCTTGTCGATCGTGACCTTCGTCTTCGGCTTCCCGTTCTTGCGCATGGTCACCGCCGGGCTCTCGAAGAAGGCCGCCACCTTCTCCAGCGTCAGGTCCTCGATCCGAGTCTCGCCCCCGAGCTCTTTCTTGGCGATCCCGAGGTCCATGCTGTAGCTGAACTGGGTCGCGAGGGACTTCCCCATGTCCTGGAGGTGGCCCAGGTAGGCAGCCGCCAGGCGTGTGACCGTCATGTCGGGTTCGCTGGGCTGCGAGGGTCGGTTGGAGAAACGCTTCGGGGGCTCGGCCTCCTTCTTCTTGCGGCGGCCCTTGGTGGCCGGCGTCGCCTTCTGGCGCTCGCCGATCACCCGGCAGGTCTCGCAGGCGAGCTCCATCCCCTTCTCGGCCGCCTCCTTCGCCGAGGCCTGGTCGATCTTCTTCCAGTGCTCGAAGACCCAGGTGTCGTTCCCCTTGTAGGGGGCGTGCTCCGCGCAGTTGATCATCCCGCGCTCGTTCCAGTACAGGCCGGGGGCGAGCTTCTTCCCCCTGGCGGGCGGCATCAGAGGCGGGGAGTCCGACGTCTCGGCTGCCGGTGCGGGGGCGGGATCCGCGGCCGGAGGTGCCGCCCCCCTGGAGGAGATGCGGCTCGTTATCTTCCGGCGTCGGCGCGGGCTCTCCGTTTCGGCCTCGTCGGGCTCACCGTCGTCACCCAGGCCGATCACGATCCCTGTCGACTTCTTCATCTTGGCCGGAGGCGGCCCAGGTTTGCCCGTGGGCGCGGGGTCTGGATCCGGGGCCACGGCGTCGGGCTCTGCGGCCTTCTCGCGGGACGGGGCGGCACGGCGCGCCCTGGGGGCCTTGGCTGGCTTCTTGGGGGTGGTCTTGGACTTCGTCATGGATTTCGCTCCTGTTGCACGCCCCACCATCGGGACGCATCACACAGGAGCCATCGCGTCGCGCGAGGTCCAAGGAAGATCAGGAGAAAGATCTTCAGGGCAGCCGAAATGAGGTGGGAGGGATCGAACGGCGGTGGATGCCGGATCCTCTGACCGTCGTCTTCCGGACTCTTGACTTCGCGGGCTTAGATATCTATACCCGCATTCATGAACGCAAAGAAGACACCCTCCCCCCGAGAGTTGCAGCTCCTGGCCCTCATCGTCACCGAGAGGAACGGCCGCGAGATCGCCAAGCTCTTTCAGAAGGAGACCGGCCAGCGGCTTCCCTACGGTACGGTCTACGCCACCCTAAAGCTGATGGAAGAGGCCGGATGGGTCTCGGCGAAGGACGAGCTCCGAGATCGAGACCGCCGGTGGGTTCGCCTCTTCCGCATCACCGGGGCCGGCACGAAGGCCCTCAACCGCGGCCGAGAGTTCTACCGCGATCTCGCCGACTTCAACCCCACCGAGGAGGAGCCAGCCAATGTCGTCGTAGAGGGAGGGAGAGCATGAGCGGGAGATGGCAGTACGAATTGGCCCTCCACAGACACAAGGAAGCGGTACGGGCTACTCTCTTTGACCTGAAGCGCCCTTGGCCCGACGCCTTGCGCGAGTTTCGGGGTGTCCATCGAGCTTTCGTAAACGAAGTGACTGTTCTCCAGGCGTCGGCGAGTCTCGATCTGGAGGACACAGATGGTTCGCCGGTGGTCGGAGGGGAACCGCGACCTACCCTTTCATGGCTCTTCGATCCTCTCGGCTACATCCGTTTCTTCTTGTCGCGAAGGGACAGAAGAACGCTCGACCTGGTGCGCGAGGATCTCCGCGAGGATCTTCGGGAGATGATCGCGGAGGGAAGGACGCATCGGGTCTTCATCCTCCTCGTGATCTGGTGGCGAAGCCTACGGGAGTTTGTCCCCATCGTGTGGACTGGCGTCCGCCGGCTTCTTCCGGTACTTCGGAGGCTGTGGGGACCATCTTCCGATTGAGGTGAGAATTCTCCGGAGGCCAGTGCAGATGGGTGCCACGGAACGGGAACAGGAGCTTCTACGACAGGCGAGAGAGCTCGGGGTGTCAACGGCCGGTTTGTACTCCACCAATGGCACGATGGTGGGTAGGCCAGAGTTGGAGAGAAGAATCCGAGAGGCCAAGCGCGAGAAGCGGGAAGAGGAGCTGCATCGGTTAGAGCTTGAGAGGACAAAGCGAGAGACGGAGGAGGCTGCCCGCCAGCGAAGGTGGTGGACACGTGTGTGGAAGATCATGCTCGGGATAAGCGCCATCCTGGGGATCGTCGCGGCGATTGCGTCCCTTCTTTGAGGCTCCCCGCTTTCGGTTCTTCCTACACACCGCCTTCCCGAGTTGCCCGTCGCCACTCTCTCTTGAAGCGAACCCGGGCAGCACTCCAACGCCGCCGGCACCTCCCCCGAAACCGACGGGCCTCAGGCCAACTCCATTCCAGAACCGACACAGGGTACATCTGCGCCTGCTTGCCCAGAACTGTGATCCGTAGCGGATCAAGCCCACCGAGCCTGAAGTGGATCGGCCTCATCCCGAAGTCCGGTGGTCCAGACATGTCACGCCGGTTCATCCAGCCATGCACACTGAGGCGGTAGTCACCCTGGATCCAGCGAAACGCTTCACCAACATCGACCCCAAACTGAATCTCGAGCAGCACGGCATCCCTTGGAGGGACGGCAGTCGCATGAGCGCTGCTTTTCGGCACGGCGATCCTGCCACCATCCTTGTAGTCAACAAACAGATCCCAGATCAGCCTTCGCTTCGTCCCATCGGGCTCCCATAGGTGCCCCTCGAGATGCTGAATCACGGCCGTGTGCGCGCCATCGTTCCGAAAAACTCCGGCGAAGTGCAAGCGGTCGGATTCGTCCCCAGGTTCTCTTACGAGAAACACTCCATCCGACGAGAAAAGCTTGATCCGCGCCCTTTCGAGATGGGACTTGTAGAACGTCAGGATGGAAGCGATCAGAGAGGCCCCCGCGATGATGAGTGCCCACAGCTCCATCTCACCTCCTCGTGATGATCTCCCGACCTCGCCCGGGAAGTACCGAAGCCTAGTTTTGCCCCTGGTGGGAGACAAGCTCCACGCTGGAGGGACCGGGGCTGCGGTAGAGCACTCGGACTCACGGGTAGATCGGATTGTACATGAGGGGCACCAGCTTCCTCCGCGGTCTCAGGTGCCAGGCCGCCAGTGCCAGCGCCATCACGCAGTCGTCGTGGCATCCGTAGGGTGCCCCCGTCCGCACGTTCCCCGAGTCGGTCACCGAGTACTCGAAGGCCTCCAGCTCGTCGATCCCCTCGGGCCACAGCGACACCTTCGGCAGGATGAGCTGCTTTCCCTCGATCAGCATCGCCAGGTTGTCGATGAGGGCGGCCTTGCTCTTCTGGGTGAAGGGGTAGGCGGTGCACGACATGCCGGCCCTGCGCAGGCTCTCGAAGACAGGTTCCCCGGATCCGGTTGAATCCACAAAGGTCCGGGCCCGGTTGAACCGGGACGTCGCTGCGTGGATCCTTTGCACCTGGTGGGCCCAGTCGATCCTGTGGAAGCGGTCGGCGAACACCACCTGCCGGTACGTGTCGAGGACCACCAGGACGGTGAAGTCCTCGACCTTCGCGAGGTCGAGGCCAGCGTGGTAGCGGCCCGGTCGCCTCGGCTCCTGCCAGATCCCGATCGCGCACTCCCTCACGTTCCGGAAGACCTGGCCCGAGCCCTCGAGGAATTCGCCCCCGTATTCCTGGCGGAAGACGCGCTCCGGGAGCCGGCCCCTCTCCTCCTCGATCAGCGCCGCGTCGAGGTACGGGTTGTCGCGAGATGGACTGTTCCAGCTCGCGAACTCGGGGTCCTTCCCCTGGCCCCTCCGGAAGAGATCGTAGAAGTAGCCCTTGCCCCGCGGGGTCGAGATGAGAAGAGCCCATCCCTTCCGGTCGATGAGCCGCTGGGTGAGGTGCCCCTCCCAGATGGTGGGTTTCAGCCGAGCCGCCTCGTCGATGATCACCCAGTCGAGGCCCTCGCCAAGGAGCGAGACCGGGTTGTCGGCACTCTTGGCGCGGATCTCGGAGATGCCGCCTGCCAGGTTGTGGAGGACGATGCGGCGCTCGCTTTCCTTGATCACGACGATCCGGTGGCGGGGGCGCTCGCTGGCGATGAGCACGATCTCCCGGAAAACCTTGTCGGCGAGGTCGTAGGTCGGGGCCACGACCCAGCCATAGGACCTCTCCTGGGGTGCGAGGGAGGCCGCCAGCCCCTCCATGGCCGCGCACCGGGTCTTCCCCCACCTCACCCCGCAGGCGACGATCCGACGCGAGGCTGGCGATCTGTGGACCTGGAGCTGCCCCGGGTGGGGCGTGTACCCGAGATCACGAAACAGAGCTGACTTGTCGATCCTCACGGTCGTCCTCTCCGTCTCCGGGCTCACGGATGAGCCACCTCTCGTGCTCCTGCCGGATCACCGCCCCGATGTCGGCCACGGTCCTCTCGGTCGGCTCCCCGAGGATGAGGCGCTCCTGCTTGATGCTGAGCTCCAGCGCCCTCACGCAGTCCATCCCGGTGGACAGCGGCAAGCTCCTCAGCCCCTCGAGGGCCTTTCCCTGGATCGCCCGCAGCATCTTCAGGTGCCGGGCGTTGAGATCCTGGAGGGTCTCTATGGCTCTTTCATGGTTGGCCTCGTGGGCCTTCTTCTCGCGCTCGGTTGTCGCTTCCCACGCTTTTTGACGGGTCCGGCGGCTGGTCTTGCCGATTTGATTGACTTGCGAGGGCCCCCTGGAATGGCGTTGAGCGCGGAAGTTGGCTCGATCGCATCACGGCTGAGGGGATGAT
>Ga0214472_10004251_pt1 | contig 15109 bp, 14 predicted proteins | sample RVTome_6_FD_207662 | JGI IMG/M metagenome (GOLD analysis project Ga0214472, IMG submission 207662) | Soil microbial communities from uranium-contaminated site in the Upper Colorado River Basin, Wyoming, United States - RVT140D175 | ecosystem: Environmental > Terrestrial > Soil > Contaminated >...
GGGCGGCAGATGTAGATCACGTCGTCCACGAGGTCGTAGAGCTTGACGGTGGCGGGGACGAACTCTCGCCACTGCTGTCCGCAGCAAGGGCACACGCGCCCCTCGCCGAGGTAGGGCTTTGCCTGTCTTGTTCGAAAACAACCGTCGCAGGTGTTGTCCTACGTCGAAGCGGGTCAGTTTTGGAAGGAGCTTGAGCAAGGACTTGAGCGCGCGCTTGAGTCCCATGGTCTTGCCCGAGCGGGCAGTATAGCCGACGGCTAGTTGCCGGTGTCCTTGAAGAGGTCGCGGAGGAGGACGACGTTGCCATCCACTGTCACTGCCTGGTTTCCGCCGGAGAGCTCGGGGTCCGGCTGGATGGTCTTTGGGTCGCCGTTGGCGTTCCACTCTGTTTCTTTGCTCTCGAAGATGAGCGGCGTGGCGGCCGGGTCTTCGATGTTCTCCATCCACGCGCCGCCGAGGGCCGCGTTGAAGGCGTATCCGAAGACGCCTTCGCCGGCGGGCATTCGGGGATTGACGAACTTCTTGACCGCCTCGCCCTTCTTGAGGTCCGCAGTCTTGACGTAGAGGCTGAGGTCGTCCATCCAGTAGTCCGCTCCGGGCATCGCCTCGTTCGCCTCGTAGTAGAGCTGCGTGGCCTGGAAGAGCGCCTTGAGGTTCTCCATGCTCGTGGCGGAGTACTCGTGCTGCTTCTGCTCATCGAAGAACCCCTCCCGGTTGGCGTCAATGAGCAGGTTTATGGAGTAGTAGAGCGTCTTTGGGAAGAAGATCCAGGGGAGGACGAGTATGGCGAGGACGATGAGCCACACGGTTCGTCGCTTCTTCTTCTTCTTCTTTGGGTCGAGCGGCATGCCTATACAAGTATGAACGTCCGGGGAGCCCGGTCGGTATGCTTGCGGACCATGGCCCCGTCGCGAGTCCCTCTCTGCGCGCTCCCTACCCCGTTGCACCGCCTGCCGCGCGCATCGCGGGACTTGGGCGTGGATCTGTGGATCAAGCGGGACGACCTGACCGGTTTCGCCGGTGGCGGGAACAAGGGTCGGAAGCTCGACTTCCTGATGGCCGACGCGCTAGAGAAGAAGGTGGAGGTCATCGTCTCCGCCGGCTCGACGCAGTCGAACTACCTTCGTCAGCTCTCGTGCGCGTGCATGATGTTCGGAGTCCACTGTGTGGCGGCGGCGATGCGGCTGCCGTACGACGGAAAGGCGGGCAAACCGGTCGGCCGTGACCTGTCGGACGGCGGGAACCGGGTCTTGGACGCTCTGTTCGGCTTGGACATGCGCGTGTTCCCTGACGGCACGTTCGACGAGAACGACGTCAACGCGCAGGGGCTCGTGCGCGAGTTTGAGGCGAAGGGGAAGAAGGTGATGAAACTGCCGACGGGGGGCAGCACTCCGCTCGGGGCGTACGGGTACTACATGGCCGGGCAGGAGCTGGAGGCCCAGCGGAAGGACCCGTTCGACTTCGTCGTGACGGCATCGAGCAGTGGCGCGACCCACGCCGGGCTCGGCTACTTCTTTCACGGGCACGCCTCGACCCTGATCGGCGTCTCCTGTGACCCGGAGCCTGAGATGGTTGACGACCTGGCGGAGATCGCGATGGGTCTGGACGAAATCGTCGGCCTGGGCAGGAAGATGACTCGGAACGACTTCGACTTCCGGCTCGGATACTACGGGGCCGGTTATGGCGTGCCGAGCGACGAGGGAGACGCGGCGATGGACTACTTGATGCGGACGGAGGGGATCCTGCTCGATCCGATCTACACGGGAAAGGCGTTCGCCGGGCTGTTGGACATGGTCCGCAAGGAAGAGGTGACCGGGAAGGTGCTCTTCTGGCACACGGGCGGGCTACCGACCCTTTTCGCCACCGCCCATTCCTAGCGCGGTCTGCGTGAGGCGGTACTCGTCGGAGCCGTACGTCGTGGACACGAACCGCCCGATTCCGAAAGCGACGAACGCGAGCGTGAGCACCATCGTCGCGCGGTTGAACGCCCTTGAGCTGGTGTCGAAGAAGAGCCGATTGATGTAGCCGTAGATGCAGGCGACCGCGCTCGCGGTGAAGATGAGGTAGAAGATCGGGCCGAAGGGGTTGGCCTTCCACGCGGTGACGACATCGAGGTGCAAGAGCGCGGTGAAGCTCGTCGTCATTCCGCACCCGAAGCACGGTCGGTCGAAGAACGCGACGCTCGGGCACGCGGGCAGTCCGAGCTGTTGGTGCGTACCGTGCAGTGTGGGGCTTGGTGCGAGGGCGAGCCCTGCGACGGTTATGCCGAGCCACGCAAGGAACCACATGAGCTGGCCAGACAGGTGCTTTCTCTCGGCGCCTTTAACGAACCGTACCATTCGCCTCCTCCATCGGGACTACGCACTCCGGGTGGAGTTCGTTCTCTAAGACGCGCGCGACGCACACGAACGTCCCATCTTCGTCGGTGACCGCGGTCAGTTCTTCGTTGGGCGCTTCCGTGACCCGCAGGAAGTTGCCGTGCTGGAGGACCTGCACCTGCCCGTCCTTGAGCCGCATTACTGGCATGGGATCGAGGGCCTGCTCTGGCGAGATGAGGTCCTGTGGCCCAACGTCGTCGAGCCCCTTCGCCTGTTCTATCTTGAACCGTCCGACCGCCGTCCGGGAGAGCGCTGTGACGTGCGCACCGCAGCCGACCAGCCTTCCGAGGTCGTGCGCGATCGTCCGGACGTAGGTGCCGCCGGAGCAGACGCAACGGAAGGTCGCCTGAGGCGACTGGAAGCTCAGGACTTCGAGGGTGTAGACGTTTACGACGCGGGGCTCGCGCTCGACCTCCTCGCCTTGGCGCGCGTACTTGTAGAGGGGTTTGCCGTCCTTCTTGACCGCGCTGAACATCGGCGGGAGCTGCTCGATTTCGCCAAGGAAGTTGATCAGACTTGTACGTATCCTGTCTTCGAGGTCCGGCGGGACGGGCTTCTCCTGGACGACCTGGCCGTCTGCGTCGTAGGTGTCGGTCTCGATCCCGAAGAGGACGGTGAACTCGTACGCCTTGGGCTCGAGGTCGAGGTACTTGAGGAACCGTGTCGCGGGGCCGACGGCCATGAAGAGTAGACCGGTCGCCTGCGGGTCGAGGGTCCCGGCGTGTCCGACGCGCTTGGTGCCGAGCGCGCGACGAACCGCGTAGACGGCGTCGTGCGAGGTGATGCCGCCCGGCTTGTTGATCAGCAGGAACCCAAACATTGCTTCAGAGCCTTTACGAGCTGTTCCTCGGCCTCTTCGAGCGAACACGAGAAGGAGACGCCAGCCGCGTTCGCGTGCCCTCCGCCTCCGAACTGGCCGACGGCTGCGGCGACGTCTATGTCTCCGAGCGAGCGGATGGAGCCTTTGACCTTTCCGGGCTTGCCCTCGCGCAAGACCGCGGCGACCATGACGTCCTTGACACAGAGAAGCTCGTTCGCGACGCCCTCGCTGTGCTGCTCGTTTGCGCCGAGCTCTTCGAAGAGCGAGACGGGGAGGGTTGCCCAGGCGAGGCGACCGTCGCACGCCGTCTTCATGGACAGGACCGCGCGCGCGGAGAGCTCCATCGCCGGCCGTTCTTTGCGCATGTAGACTTCTTCAGTGATTCGCGGGAGGTTCGCGCCCTGTTCGAGGAGATACCCTGCGGTGTGGAGAGAGTGCGCGTCGGTGTTCGGATAACGAAAGTTCCCCGTGTCCGTGAGGATCCCAGTCAATAGACAGTCCGCGATCTGTGGCGTGATCTTGATGTCGCTTTCCTTGAAGAGGTCGAGCAGGATCGAGCACGTCGCGGGCGATTCCACTTGGACGATGCGCAGGTCGCCCGGATACTCCATTGGGATGTGGTGGTCAATGACGATCAGGCGCGAGCAATCGTCGAAGTATTTGTTGACGTTCCCGAGGCGGTTGCGCGCTTCGAGGTCGAGCAAGATGCCGAGGCTGTGCCCGTCGCCCTTTGGTTTTTGTCGGATGCGCTCGGAGCCGGGCAGGAACTTGAGGTAGTAGGACGGCGGGTCGGCGCAGAGGACCTCGTGCTCGACTTCGAGCTGGTCGAGAATGTGGGAGACGGCGAGCGCGGACCCGACTGCGTCGCCGTCCGGGTGAAGGTGTGTGCCGATAAGCACTCCCTTTGCAGCCCGGACCTCACGCATGAAGGCAGGAAGCTTGGCTCGAATGTCGGCCCGTGACCGGATTCTGTCGCTCAACGTGGGCTAGGTTACTCGGTCTGCTCAGGGGGTCCCTTGCTGCCTACGCGAACGTAGGTGAAACCGGCCTGTTCAGCGGACCTTGGGTCGAAGAGCCTTCGGCCGTCGAGGAGCACGGCCTGGCGCATTCCGCTTGCGAGGCGCTTGAGGTCGAGGGCCGCGTACTCGCCCCACTCAGTGACGAGGATGAGCGCGTCGGCCCCGCTGGCTGTTTCGTACGGGTCGTGGCAGAACGATACGTCGGGGAAGACGGCCTCGGCCGCGGAGATCGCGACGGGGTCGTGCGCGCGGACGCTTGCGCCCTTTTCTAAGAGTAGCCGGATGATCTCGAGCGACTTGGCGTCGCGGATGTCGTCGGTGTTGGGCTTGAAGGAGAGGCCGAGGAGGGCGACGGTCTTTCCTTTCAGACCGCCGAGCAGCTTTTCGCCGCGCGACATGAAGTGTCTGACCTGGTCGTCGTTGACCTGGCTGGACGCGCGAAGGATCGAGAAGTCGTATCCGAGGTCCTTGCTCTGCGCGATGAGGGCGGTGACGTCCTTTGGAAAGCAGCTCCCGCCCCATCCAAGCCCGGCTTTGAGGAACTCGCGGCCGATGCGCCTATCGAGCCCCATTCCTTCCGCGACCGCCGCCACGTCGGCGTCGCACAGCTCGCACATTCTGCTGACCGCATTGATGAAGCTGATCTTCGTCGCCAGAAAACTGTTGCTGGCGTACTTGATCACTTCCGAACTGTGGACGTCGGTGACGAAGACGGGGCAGTCCATGCCCTTGTAGAGCGCGGCGAGCTTTTCTGCGGCCTCCTTTCTCTTCGCGCCGATGACGATGCGGTCGGGGTTGTATGAGTCCTTGATCGCGGAGCCCTCGCGCAGGAACTCGGGATTGCTGACGACGTCCACGAACTCGGGGTTCGCACCCTGCTGGAGGATCGTCCTCTCGACGAGGTCGCCGCTGCCGATGGGGACGGTGCTCTTGTTGACGACGATCACCGGGGCGGTGACGCAGCGGCCGATCTCTTCGGCCGCGCCGATGACCTGGCTGAGGTCGGGGTGGCCGTCCGGGCCCTGCGGCGTGCCGACCGCGATGAACACGATCTCGGCCCCTTTGACGCCCTCGGCGATGGATGCTCTCGTCCGAAACCTGCCCGTCTTCAGGACTTTGTGGAGGACTTCCTCGAGGCCAGGCTCATAGATCGGCGACTCGCCCCTGTGGATGCGTTCGAGCTTTGCCTCGTCGCGGTCAATGCAGACGACGTCGTGACCGAGGTCCGCAAGCACGACGCCGGTGGGCAGGCCGACATATCCGGTTCCGACGACGGCGACCTTCATCCGGCTGAATGTACCAGGAGGGCCCCGCTCAACCCTGGGTGGGGTTGACCAGTAGCGGCACTTCCTGTCCGCTCAGCGCGTAGAAGGCGGCCACGAGGAACAGGACGACGGCGGCAAGGATCTGCCAGTCGGTGAGCAGGACCGACTCGGGCTCGCCGCCCTCCTCTTTCGCGAACGTGAGGAACATGTATCGCAAGACGCCGAAGAGGACGAATGGGACCGTGAGGATGAGCGAAGGATAGAGGCGCGCGGTGTCGCTTTCGATCGCATAGATTCCGTATGCGATGGCGGCGACGGCTGCTGAGAAGACGACCATGGAGTCGAGCGACGCTTGCGAATAGCCGAGCAGCGCGCTGCGGCTCGCGCCCCTGTCGTCGCCCTGCAACCGGAACTCGTGTCGCCTCTTTGCTGTGGCGAGGAGCAGGGCGAGCATGCCGGTACAAAAGAGGAGCCAGCCGGAGATGTACGCGGTTATGGCGACGGCACCAAGCGCTGCCCTGAGCACGAAGCCAGTGCTAATGACCATGACGTCAACGACGGGCACGGACTTGAGCCAGAAGTTGTAGAGCATCTGGAGCAGCAGGTAGCCGAACAGTCCGGCGACGAAGTTCGGGCCCACGAACGCACCGAGCAGCGTTCCAACCGTGAGGACGATTATCGAGACCATGACGCCCTGTGTCGAGGACAGCTCCCGGGCAGCGATCGGGCGATTTCTCTTCGTCGGGTGTGCGCGGTCGCTTTCGGCGTCGAGGACGTCGTTGAGCGCGTAGACCGACGAGCTGAAGAAGCAGAGCGCGAAGAACGCGACGATGGTGAGTTCGACCTTCATCGGATCGCCGTACTCGTGCGCAAAGATGAGCGCGGCGAACACGAGGAGGTTCTTGGTCCACTGCTTGGGGCGCAACAGCCTGAGGATGGCGAGGAGTTTCAACGGCTGGGGTGATTGTATCCCTATGGAGACGCGACGGTGGCATGCCAGAATTGAACTTGTGTGCGGCATTGCAGGCTACGTCGGCCCCAGGAACGCGGTCGAGGTCGTGATCGAGCAGCTCAAGCGGCTCGAGTACCGCGGATACGACAGCGCTGGGGTGGTGTACCGGAACGGGGAAGCGCTGCGGACGGTGAAGCGGGCAGGGAAGCTCTCGGAGCTCGTCGGACTGCTCGACGGCAAGATGCCGGAGAGCCACCTGGCGATCGCGCACTCGCGCTGGGCGACCCACGGGGCCCCGACCGACATCAACGCGCACCCTCACTCGGACCAGTCGGGCAAGATCGCGCTGATCCACAACGGGATCATAGAGAACTACCTCGAGCTCAAGGAGGGCCTAGTGAGGGAAGGGCACGTCTTCCAGAGCGAGACCGACACTGAGGTCGCGGCGCACCTGATCGGGAAGGAGCACGAGGCCGGAGTGCCGCTGGACGAGGCCGTGCGTCGGGCCGTACGGCAGATGCGTGGGGCGTACGCCTTCGTCGTCGTGAGCGCGAACGAGCCGGACAAGATCGTGGCGGTGAGGGCGGCGAGCCCGCTCGTGATCGGGCTCGGGGACGGGGAGACCCTGCTCGCGAGCGACATCCCGGCCCTGCTTCCGTACACACGGAAGATCGTGGTCATGGAAGGGGGGCAGGTCGCGGTCTTGACGAAGGACGGGCTGGCGATCACGGACGTCAACGGGATGAAGGTCGAGGCCAAGCCGTTCATCGCCGACTGGGACGTGCAGTCCGCCGAGAAGGGCGGCTACGAGCACTTCATGCTCAAGGAGATCCATGAGCAGCCGGACGTCGTGCACCAGTGCCTGGCCGGGCGACTGACGCAGGACGACCGCGTGGCGCTCGCGCACATCTTCAGCGACCACGTGCTGCAGGACATTGACCGGATCAACATAATCGCTTGCGGGACCGCGTACCACGCAGGGCTGATGGCGAAGTTCATCTTCGAGCGGATGCTGCGGTTGCCGACCGACGTGTTCTATTCGAGCGAGTTCCGATATGGCGACCCGGTGCTTTCGCCGCGCTCCTTGGCGATTTTCGTCAGTCAGAGCGGCGAGACGGCGGACACGCTGGCCGCGCTGCGGCTGTGCAAGTCGCGGCGGATCCGCACGCTCGGGATCGTGAACGTCGTGGGATCGAGCATCGCGCGGGAGTGCGACAGGACGCTGTTCACACAGGCCGGCCCGGAGATCTCCGTCGCGAGCACGAAGGCGTATACGGCGCAGGTCCTGACGCTGCACGTTCTGGCGCTCTACTTGGCACAAGTGCGCGAGATGCCGGGCGTGCGCATCCGCGAGACTGTGGCCGCTCTGCGAAAGTTCGGCGACTATCTTCAGGACGGACTGCGGGTGGAGGACCAGATCAAGCAGCTCGCTACGCAGTTCAAGGACGCGAAGCTCGTGTTCTTCCTCGGTCGCGGCGCGGACGCCAACTTGTCCTATGAGGGCGCACTGAAGCTCAAGGAGATCGCGTACATTCCCACGCAGGAGTGCCCGGCGGGCGAGATGAAGCACGGGCCCCTTGCGCTGATCGAGAAGGGGATTCCGGTCGTGTTCGGCGCGACCGAGCCAGAGGTCCGTGAAAAGCTGGCAAGCAACATCAAGGAAGTGCAGGCGCGCGGAGGACACGCGATCGTGATCACGACCTCGGACGACGCCGCCCTCGGCGCAGTCGCGGACACGCTGATTACGGTCCCCCAGACCGGGAACGGCTACCTCAACGCCCTGTTGACGATCCTCCCCATGCAGCTCTTCGCCTACCACATGGCCCGAGAGCGCGGTTGTGAGATTGACCAGCCAAGGAACCTTGCGAAGTCCGTGACAGTCGAATAGCCACTGGTAGTTCTACTGGTACGTGTTCTTGTGCAGGTTATGGCCCGTGCCTTGCACAGATGCAGTTTGGGGCCCACCCGAGCCCTGTGATAGAATGTAGGCCGTTGCTGGCGCTGTTGGCGCCGGGCGGAATGGACCGGTAGGGATGTCAAGCACGAACGCAATTGCCGAGCGAAGCGCCGTGGAGGAGGCTGTCACACGCCAGATCGCCCCTAAGGTCATTACGTATCGAAAGCGGAAGCGCCTCTTGGACATCTTCGGGTCCCTGTTTCTTTGCGCGCTCTTCCTACCGCTCATGTTGGTGATCGCGGCGCTCGTCAAACTCACGAGCAAAGGCCCGGTCTTCTATTCCTCCAAGCGCGCGGGGAAGATGGGGAGGCCGTTCAATTTTTACAAGTTCCGCTCGATGTACGTGGACGCGGACAAGCGGCTGACAGAGGTCCTGCCGTCCAACGAGAAGGACGGGCCGATCTTCAAGATGCACGACGACCCGCGGATCACTCGGGTCGGTCGGTTCCTGCGACGCACGAGCATGGACGAACTGCCGCAGCTCTTCAACGTCTTCCGCGGCGACATGAGCCTCGTCGGCCCCCGCCCTCCGCTGATGAGCGAGGTGGAGCAGTACGACGAGTACGCGATGGAGCGGCTTGCTGTCCGCCCTGGGATGACGTGCTACTGGCAGATCATGGGCCGGAGCAACCTCTCGTTCGGCGAGTGGATGGAGCTGGACCACAGGTATCTGGAGGACATGTCGGTCACGACCGACCTGAAAATCCTCCTTAAGACCCCTCTCGCCGTCCTTAAGGGCGATGGCGCCTACTGACGGCCTGCTCGAAGGGCCAGTCTCGCTCGTCTGTGGCCACCGCGTCCTGGCACGTACAAAGCCCGACGTCTTGCGCGGCGTGTTGGACTACGTCTCCACCGGGCGCGGCGCTTGGGTCCTGACCCTCAATCTTGAGATGGTGTCGCGGGGGCGCCTGGACAGGACTTATCGCGATCTTGTCTCACAAGCCGACGTCGTGTTGGCAGACGGAGTCCCGATCGTGCGCCAGTCGCGGATCAAGCGCGGAGTCGCTCGGATTCCAGAGCGGGTGACCGGGAGCGACCTCACGATCGAACTGCTGCGGGAATGCCCGGCGGAGAGGATCGCCATCATTGGCGGGACCGAGCCGGAGCTCGCGCTGAAAAAGGCTGGGATTGACGCTTCGGAGGTCTTCGTCCGGACAGGGCAGATCGCGGCGGACACGGCGACGGCGGATGCCTTGGCGGCCGAGATCCGGGCACACGGGGCGCGGCTCGTTCTGATCGCCCTCGGTGTTCCGAAGCAGGACAGGCTGGCCTCGCTGCTGAAGGAGCGGTTGCCCGGGGCAGTCCTGCTGGGCGTCGGGGGATCCTTGGACTTCATCGCGGGTGTGAAGAAGCGCGCGCCAAAGCTGTGGCAGACCTTGGGGATGGAGTGGTTCTATAGGCTCGTGACAGAGCCGCGTAGGTTGGCGTACCGTTACCTGGTCTTGTACTGGGTCGGGCTGTTCGCGCTGGTCGGGGACGCGCTGGGGTCGTGGTTCCGACCTAGAGCCGCTTGACGATCTTGGGAAGTCCGATAGTCCAGCGCATTGCGAAGGCCAGGACCGTCGATACGACGGCGAGGGGGAGCGGCAGGTGCTTGCGTCTCAGTCGCCACATCGTTGGCCAGCTCTCGGCGAGCATAGGGCTGGTCATCCGTCGCCAAAGCGCCTTCAGCTTGTTCTTCGAAAGGAGCGCACCGAACGCTCGGCGGTTGAGGACTCCCGCCTTGGGCAAGAGCAAAAGCTTGTAGCCGTCTTCACGCAGGGTGAGCCACAGGTCGTGGTCGCTCGCGTAGTGCGGAAAGCGCTTGACGTCGAGGTCGCGGCCCATGAGCGCGTCCATCGGGACGACGACCCCCTGGCCACCGGTGAGGACGATCTCCTTTGGTTCGTTCGGCGCGTCGCTCGCGCCCTGCCACGGCCTGATGAGGCGACCATAGAGCAGGAAACCCATGGGGTCCTGGAAGGCGTAGATCAAGCGCGGACCTTGCTCGCTTTCGACGTAGGCAGGGGCGCACGTGACGGTCTTCGGGTGCTCTGAGGCGTGCTCGACGAGCAATGCAAGCGTGCCCGGCATCAGGGGCGTGTCGGCGTTTGTAAAGTAGAGGAAGGAGGGCGCGAGCTCACGCGCACGCTCGATCCCACGTTGGACGCACGCGGTCCAATAGTACGTGTCCGGCGCCGCGATTTCCTCGACGCGGTCCGCGATGTCGGTCGGCAGCGGTTCGCCAGCATTGACGACGACGATGTGCAGCGAGGGATGCTCTTCTGCGAGGAGCGAGGCGACGACCGCCCGCAACTCATCGGGCTCGTTGAAGGTCGGGACGATGGCGACGACGCTCGGAGGGGGCATTGTGCTTCTCGGCTATTCGTTGTAGCGCGGCTTCTTGGCAAGGACGCGGTAGAGGGACGCGGCCCCTGCCTTGGTAAAGATCATGGACGGGCTCCTTCTCAGGACGGAGAGGACTCCCTTGCGAGCGTCGTCCCATTGTTTCGCTTGCATGAGGGCGACCGACCGGGTGAGTTCGAGCACGTCCTCAGACTGTGAGACGAGCCGCGCAAGTCTCCGCTGTTCGGGGCGAGTCAGCTTGTCCCAGTACTTTTCGCGCAAGCGCTCTTCCTCGGCGCGGAACTTCTCCTGTGAGCTGATTGTCTTGCTCACGTCGTGAAGCCGGTATGCCGAGAGCGGCCGGTCCATGAAGTGGACGCTGGCGCCGCCGAACACGAACCGGACCCAGTACTCATAGTCGAGCGCGAAGTGAAAGCTCTCGTCCAGCCCTCCGAGGCGGTCGTACAGGGACCGCTTCCAGAAGGTCGAGGGCTGTGCCAGGGGACAGAACCGCAGCCACTCGACCCGGTCGTGGGGCAGCTCGTAGAGGCCTCCGACCTCGTGAAGGCCGTCTCCGAACTTTAAGCTCGGTGCAGAGACCCACTCCCAGTCCGGGTGCGAGTTGAACGCGTGGGCGACGGCGTTGAGGGCGCCGGGAAGGAAGACGTCGTCGCTGTTGAGCCAGCACACGATGTCGCCGGTCGCCTTGGCGAAGCCCTTGTTGATGGCGTGGGACTGGCCGTTGTCGGGCTGGCTCTCCCAGTAGGTCACGGCGCCCGCGAACGACTTGATGACCTCTACGCTGTCGTCGGTGCTGCCCCCGTCCATGACGATCAGTTCGAGTCCCGGGTAGTGCTGCGAGGTGACGGAGGCCAGTGTTTCTCCCAGGTAGGCACCCTGGTTGAACGACGGTGTTATGACGCTGATCCTGGGGTACTGGTCGATCTGGAAGCGCATGGCCTGTGCGGCATTGTGGCCGACACGGCCGTTCGGGCACAAATCGTGCCCTATACCGGTTATTGCCTGTAGGCCCGTCCAGCCGCAAGGCGCGTACTTCTTCCGGGTTCAAGCGAACCGGGCAAGAGTATAATCCAAAGGACAGGCGGTCGCAATTGTTGGTGCGACTGGGGCGAATTTGCTATGTATAAGGTCCACGTACGACGAACTATCGTTTTCTCGATCCTTGGTCTGGCTGTAGGCCTGGTGATTGCTTGGTTGAGCAGGGACATCTATGAGGCGCGCGTCGAGCTGCTTTTGGGCAGCACGGTGGGTTCGCGCAATCCGAACATCATCTTCGACGACGAGATCGCGAAGATCCTTGCCCGAAACGAGCCCCAGGGCGTGATGACGGAGCGGCAGCTCCTGAACAGCGAGACGGTCTACTTCCAGGCGCTGAACGAGGCGGCACCCGAGCTCGTTCCAGACTGGGAAGACTACTACCTGATGTACGACGTCGTGACCGCACGCACGCCGAACCAGAACGAGCAGGGGGCCGGAATCGCCCAGGTGCGCGTGCGCACGCATGACCGGGAGACCTCGATCCGCGTTGCCAACGAGGTGACGGCCGCCTATGACGACACCCGTGAGAAAGCGGAGAAGGACTCGACGGTCGCGGCGATCAACTACTTGATGGCACAGATCGAGTCCACAGAGAGAGAGCTCGCGGAAGCCGAGTCCAAGTATCAAGCCTACAAAGAGGAGATCCAGGTCGCGGACCTTGCTCGCAAGATGATGGACGAGACGGACCACCGCGGAGAATTGGACAAGGCGCTCACCAGCAACCGTGCGGAACTGCGGGGCCTCGACGACGCGGTCGCGAAGATCAACGAACTCATCGGCTCTGTCGAGCCGACGGTCCCCGAATACTCGTCGAGCGGTCGCAACCCGATCATTGGGATGATCGAGGGACAGATCACCGAGTTCAAGATGCAAAGGTCTGTGCTGCTTTCGCAGTACACGGAAGAGAACCCAAAGGTCAAGGTCGTCAACGAGGCGATCGAAGACGCTGAGCGTCGGCTCACCGAAGCGAAGAGCGATCCGTCTGTCCGTGCAACGGACACAGAGCGAAAGAACCCGATCCTTTCGGACCTAGAGGCGCAGCTCACGGGCTCTAAGGCCAGGCGCGCAGAGATCCTTGGCCGGATGGAGTCAATCCAGACTTCGCTCGACAAACAGGACCTCAAGCTTGCTGCAACGCCGGAGATGGAGATGACGATCACCCGGCTTCAGCGAGACCGGTTCATCTTCGACGACAAGTATCGGCGGCTTAAGACTCAGCTCGAAGAGCTCGAGAACAGGCGCGAGACGGGCCGGCTCTACGCTGTGCCCCTCGGCGAGCGCGGCGCGACGGCGAGCGAGGACCCTGTCGCTCCCGAGAAGGTCAAGTTCGCCTTCATCGGCTTCATCGCCGGCGCGTGCATCGGCCTGGTCATGAGCTTCACGCTCGAGTCGCTGCGACCGCGCGTTTACACATCCATGCAGCTCGCGAACCTCACCGGCTTGCCGGTCGTTGCCACTGTGCCTGCGCTGGCGGGCCTCAGCCGCAGTAAGGCGGTCGAGAACCTGGCCCAGCACAAGGCGACGCCCTTGGAGAGCTTCAGGAACATGGCGTACTCGTTCCTTGCGTCGAGTGCGAGCGAGGGCCGGACGGTCTTGTTCACGGGAATCGGCGCCGCTGGAAGCAGCTCGATCAGCGCCGCGCAGTTCGCCGTCGCGCTCGCCCAGGCGGGAACGAGGGTCGTGCTCGTTGACGCTGAGCGCACGCGCCAGATCATTTCGACGGGCTTCGGAGTGACGGACAAGAGGGGCGTGAGCAACGCCTTCTACGACGGCTCGGACCCGACGACGATGCTTGTCGAGACGAAGTACAAGAACCTCACGGTCCTGCCGCTGGGCACGGTCCCCGAGACGCTCGTGACGAATGGCGGCCCGGACCAGGTCGAGTCGCTGCTCGCCTCCTTGAGGCAGGTCTCCGACATGATCGTGATTTCTGTGGCGCCGACGGACATCGTCGCCGACGCGGCGGCGTTCGCCTCGCGGGTTGACGAGGTCTGCCTGAGCGTATCAGCGAGGTCCAACGAGTACGGCAGTGTGCCGACTGCGTACGACATCCTGGACAAGGCTGGCGCGAAGGCTATCAAGCTGATCCTGACGGACGCCTCCAAGGGCGGCGAGCCGTTCACTTCGCCGACCTCGATCCAGAGGGCCGTTTGACGCGGAGGGCCTGAGTTGTCGAAGTCCGTGTCGGTGGTCATTCCCGCGCACAACGCGGAGGACACGATCGCGCAAGCGATCGTGTCCGTGCGTGGGCAGACCCCTGCGCCGGACGAGACGGTCGTGGCGTGCGACGGGTGCACGGACAAGACGGCCCAGACTGCGAGGGACGCTGGCGCAAAAGTCGTTGAAATCCCGCGGTCTAACGGGTCAGTAGCCCGCAACGCCGGCGCCCGAGCGGCCAAGGGAGAGCTGCTCTTCTTCCTAGACGCAGACGACTGGTGGGAGCCGGAGAAGATCGAGCGACACTTGGACGTGTGGTCGCGGTTCGAAGGGAGCGTCGTGATGGACCGCTCGACGCCTTGGAACCCGGACGGATCGCGCTCTTATTGGACCGGGGGACTGGACCACGAGGGCCCGCTCTCCTGGGGTGCGTTCTTGAGCCACAAGGCATGGCCGAGCGGCTCTGGGTTCTCCGTCCGCAAGGAGTGCTACTGGAGTGTGGCGGGCTTCAACGAAGGGCTCAACAAGTTTCAGGACGTTGACTTTTGGGTCAGAGCGTCCCACGCCTGTGGCGACGTGTACACGATGCGCGACTCTCTGACGAACTACCGGCTGTCCGAAAGCGGGTCGGTCTCACGCACGACGGCGTTCATCGAGGAGAACTTGCAGGTCTTGTTCGCCGGGTGGCCGTTCGCGACGGAAGAGCAGAAAGAGCGGTTCCGCTCGCACGCTTACTTGATGGCAGCGGAAGTGACCCCTTGGCCGGCTTCGGTCGCTTACTTCCGTGAGGCGCACTGGCCGGTCGGAAGGCGGTTTTTCTGGAAGTCGCTCCTTCATAGCCTTCGGGCTCAGAGGTCTGCCTGATGGCTAAGCCGTTGATCGCGCGCGACCCGGCGGACGGCCTCAGCCCTCGGGAGCGGATGGCGGAGGCCCTTCGCAGGTCTCACGCGGTGCCGATCGAGAAGGCGCTCGTGGGCTGGGGGATGATGAACATCCTCATCATCATCGTCCAGATGTTCCTGTCGCCAATGGGCTTTTACATCGGCGTCAATATTGGCAACCTGAACAAGTACTTCATGTTCAGCCTTGCCTTGTGGATCGCCGTTTCGCTGGTCAGGAACGCGGCTCCGCTTCGCATCCCAGGGGCGATGCTCTTCCTTGTCGCAGTCCAGCTCTG
>Ga0214472_10004253_pt1 | contig 15104 bp, 10 predicted proteins | sample RVTome_6_FD_207662 | JGI IMG/M metagenome (GOLD analysis project Ga0214472, IMG submission 207662) | Soil microbial communities from uranium-contaminated site in the Upper Colorado River Basin, Wyoming, United States - RVT140D175 | ecosystem: Environmental > Terrestrial > Soil > Contaminated >...
GGTCAGATGTCCGGCGGCGATGACGCCACGCTGTCGCATCACCATACGCTCGCCATGGACGTCAAGCGATTCCTCGACCGGCCCTATCAAGCCTACGTCCGCCAGCCCCTGGCCGACGCGCCGCCCGGCGCACCCATCGGCGGGGCGGACTTCGGAATGGATTTCCTCCGGCGCCTGGAGCCCGTCACCTGTGACTGGATGGACAACGGGCGGTGGGTGGCGGAGAGTTGCTGGCGGTAACGCCGCAAGGGGTGGGGAGGAAAGGGGTGGCCTCTTTCTTTCTCGCCCCCTTCATCCTCACTCCTTACTCTATCATCGTCACCAGCCGTCCAGCGCTTCAGTCCCGCCGCGCGTAGGTTACGGCATGATACGCGGCGTTCTGTCGATCTTCCTGGCCACAGCCCTTGGTGGACCGTCTCTCCTCGCTCAAAGCACTGATTCGCCGGCCCCCGCACCCGCGCGGGCGGCCCCGCGGGACGGCCCGATTCACGTGGACGGCCGCTTGGAGGAACCGGCCTGGCAGGGCGTGCCGCCCCTTACGTGGTTTGTCCAGCGTGAGCCGGTCGAGAACGATCCGCCGCAGATGCCCACCGAGGTGCGCGTGCTGTTCGATGAGGACGCTCTCTATGTCGGCGTGCTGATGCGCGAAGCCGATCCCTCCCGGATCGCCACGCAATTGGTACGGCGCGACGAATTCGGGCAGTACGATTTCTTCGAAGTCTCGTTCGATCCGGTGAACGATCGCCGCACCGGCTACCAGTTCCGGGTCAGCGCCGCCGGCGTGCAGGGTGACACCTACCTGTACGACGACACCGAGGAAGACGAAGACTGGGACGCGGTGTGGGCCTCGGCGGTTCACCGCGACACCCGGGGCTGGAGCGCGGAGATGCGCATCCCGCTCTCCCAGATTCGCTACTACCCGGCGGATACTGCCCAGTCCTGGGGGGTGAACTTCACGCGGCGACGCCTCGCCGCGAACGAGATGGTGGACTTTGCGCTCCAGTCGCGCGTCCGGCATGGGCGGGTGAGCGTGTTCGGCCAGCTCACCGGCCTCCAGCTGCCGCGGGCGGCCAGGCGGGTGGAGCTCCGACCGTACGCCGTGGCCAGCGCGGAGCTGGGCCCGGCGGAGGCCACCGATCCATTCTTTGACGGCTCCCACGTCGCGCCCCGCACCGGCCTCGACTTCCGCTATGGGTTGGGGCCCACCTTCACCCTGGACGGCACGGTCTCGCCGGACTTCGGCCAGGTGGAGGTGGATCCCGCGGTCATCAATCTGACGGCGTTCGAGACGTTCTTCCCCGAGAAGCGACCGTTCTTCGTGGAGGACGCCCGCATCTTCGATTTCACGCTCTCCGGTCAGACCAACCGCCTGTTCTACAGCCGGCGGGTAGGCCGCGAGCCGCGGGGCGAGGCCCCACCCTGGTCCGAGTTTGCCGAGGTCCCGACCCAGTCCACCATTTTGGGCGCGGCCAAACTCACCGGCCGGACGGCCGCCGGTCTTTCGATTGGCGCGCTGACGGCCCTGACCGGGCGGGAACGAGGCCGCGCGTTTGATCCGTCCTCGGATCGGCTGGAGAGTTTCACGGCTGAGCCGCGCAGCCTCAACACGGTCGCGCGGGCGCGACAGGATTTTCGTGACGGCGCTTCCCAGCTCGGCGGCATTCTCACCACCCAGCACCGCGCCCTCCCGGCCGACGGGAGCTTCGACTTCTTGGCGCGCGAAGCCTATTCGGCGGGGCTGGACTTTGAGCACAACTGGGGCGGGAGAGGCTCGCGCAATTGGGCGCTCTGGGGGTTCGCGGCGGCCAGTCTGGTGCGCGGCCCGGCCACCGCCCTGCTCCAGGTCCAGCAGGCCAGCAACCATTACTTCCAGCGCCCCGACGCGACGCGGGTCTCACTCGACCCGACCCGGACCGCCATGACCGGGCGGGACTGGCGGCTTCAGTTCGAGCGCCGCAGCGCCGAGCACTGGACCGGGGCTATGTGGCTGGCGGAGGTCTCCCCCGGGTTCGAGATCAACGACCTGGGATTCTCCACTGCCGGCGAGCGGCTGGACGGGGGCGCGCGGATCGGCTACCAAGAGATCCGGCCGGGGCGGCTGTTCCGAAGCTATGACCTGCGGTTGTTCACCTTTCACAACTTCCGTCACGAGGCGTTGGACGACGCCTTCTCCTGGCGGTCATGGCGGCGGGCGCACAAGAGCGGTGAGTTATCGCTCGAAGCGGGATTGGAGTTTCTGAACTACTGGGAGCTCGACCTGGAGGCGTCCGCCCGCCCGCGCCTGATGAGCGACGTCGCCACGCGCGGCGGGCCGCTCATGGTGACGCCGTCGGTGCTGTCGTTCAGCGGCCGTCTCAGCACCGATCGGCGCCGGGCGGTGGCGTGGGAACCCGGTGTGGACCTCGAGCGCTGGGGCGAAGGCGGCGGTAGTTGGGAGGCCCAGGTGGAGGTCACCGTCCGCCCCTCGTCCTCCTGGGAAGTCGAACTGTCGCCCACGTTTGCCAGTGCGCGCGCTCCCGCCCAGTATGTCACCCAGACGACCGCCGTGCCGTACACGCCCACCTTCGGCGGCCGCTACCTGTTCGGTGAGCTGTCGCAGCGCGAGGTGTCCATGGAGACGCGGGTCAACATGACGCTGAGTCCCACGCTCACCTTCCAGCTCTACGCCCAACCACTCCTGGGCTCGGGGGACTACGTGGCCTACAAGCAGCTGGCGCGGCCGGAGAGCTTCGACTTCGACGTGCTCGAGGAAGGGACGGCGACAGCGACGGCGGCAGGGGTCACCTGCACTGGCGGGCGCACCTGCCGAAGCGGCGAGGAGCGCTACGTGGACTTCGACGCGGACGGGACCACTGACTTCTCGTTCGAGGAGGCGGACTTCACGGTGCGGTCCCTCCGGGTGAACGCGGTGCTGCGCTGGGAGTACCGGCCAGGCTCGGCGCTCTATCTGGTGTGGCAACAGGGTCGGGAAGTCGAAGACCGCGTGGGCCGCCTCAGCGTTGGACGGGATCTTCGCACGCTGTGGAACGCGCAGTCGGAAAATGTGTTCATCGTCAAGCTGAGCTACTGGCTGGGATTATAGTCGCAGATCACCCAGACACGGCGCGGGCTAGCGCCGATGCATCAATCCGGCTCGCGGCGACGCACCCGGCGAGCCCCATGGTCAGGTCGAATTCGGCCACGACATTCTCGACGACTTCGCGCACGCCCGCTTCACCGGCGAGCGCCAACCCGTAGACATAGGGTCTCCCCAGCAGCAGGGCCGTCGCTCCCAGCCCGAGGGCCTTGAACAGATCCGCCCCGCCCCGCACGCCGCTGTCGAGCAGCACCGGGACCTGTCCCGCCACCGTTTCAACCATCGCCGGAAGCGCATCCATCGTGGCGACGGCGCCATCCACCTGGCGACCGCCGTGATTCGACACCACGATGCCGTCGGCGCCATGGTCCAGCGCCCGCTTGGCGTCGTCCGGATGCAACACACCCTTCAGAACCACCTTGAGGCGGGTCATCCTCTTGAGTCGGGTCACGTCGTCCCACTGAAGTGACGGCCGTGAGTAGGTGGCGATGAACTGCTGTACCGCCTTCCGGGGTTTGCCGGACGTGACCTTGGCCGGCAGCGTTCCCGGATAGCGCCGGATCATTCCGGAGATGGCGCTCATAGTTCCGAGCGAGAGGCGGGGACGCACGCGTCGCCCTTCCTCCGGCATGTCGGCACCGAGGCTCTCGCGAAACACCGGATCGCTGGTGTACTGCGCAATGCCCATCCCGTGAAGGAACGGGAGATAGGCCAGGTCCAGGTCGCGGGGCCGCCAGCCGAGCATCGTGGTATCGAGGGTGAGGACGATCGCCTCGCACCCACACGCCTCAGCGCGGTGCACCAAGCTCTCGACCAGCGCGTCCGACTTGCTCCAGTAGAGCTGGAACCAGCGCGGCGCCTGTCCCATGACGGCGGCACAGGTCTCCATCGCCACCGAGGCCTGGTTGGAGAAGATCATTGGCACGCCGAGCGCCGCGGCCGCACGCGCCACTGCGAGATCTGCCTCGGGATGGGCCAGCTCCAGCACCCCAATGGGCGCCAGCAGCATCGGCGCCGGGAGCGTGCGCCCCAGGAGCTGGACGGAGAGATCGCGCGCGGCAACGTCGCGCAGCACGCGCGGGACAATGCGCCAGCGCTCGAACGCCGCACGGTTGGCGCGGATGGTGCTCTCGCTTCCCGCCCCACCGGCCACGTAGGCAAACGCTTCCCGCGACATCGCGGCGCGGGCCCGTTCCTCCAGCGCCTCGAACGCCGTAGGGACCACGGGCCGGTCCCCCGCCACGCCCCGTACAAAGATGCCCTTCTGCCGCTCTCGGCCAATGTCCTGGAAGCCGGACTGCGCGTCCCGATCCATCACGTCATCCTTTCTGCCGCTCTGCCGCTCTGCCGCTCTGCCGCTCTGCCGCTCTGCCGCTCTGCCGCGGCCGGCCCTGAATCTTCACCTCCCTCCCTCCTCCTGCCAGCCCGCCGTAGCTTTGCCCCCATGCCCTACACTCATCTCCTCTTCGACATCCGTGACCGCGCCGCATTTGTCACGGTCAATCGCCCGGACAAACTGAATGCCCTGAACGACGCCGTGGTGGCCGATCTGGGCGAGGCCGCCGAAGCGATCGCCACGCGGGACGACATCGGCGGGGCTATTCTCACGGGCGCCGGACCCAAAGCGTTCATCGCCGGCGCCGATATAGCGGAGTTGGCGACGCAAGGCCCGTTCGACGGCAAGGCGCGAGCGCTCCGGGGCCAGGCGGTGCTCCGCCGCCTGGAAACCTGCGGCAAACCGGTCATCGCGGCGGTCAATGGCTTTGCGCTGGGTGGAGGCATGGAGTTGGCCATGGCCTGCCACATCCGCGTCGCGAGCAGCAACGCCAAGTTTGGCCAGCCCGAAGTCAAGCTCGGCATCGCGCCCGGGTACGGCGGCACGCAGCGGCTGCCGCGACTGGTGGGCAAGGGACGCGCGCTGGACTTGGTGCTCACCGGCCGGATAATTGACGCGGAGGAAGCGCTGCGGATCGGCCTGGTCACCCGCGTGGTTCCGCCGGACCAGCTGCTGCCGGAGGCGGAGAAGATACTGCGCACCATTCTCGCGATGGCCCCACGCGCGCTGGAGCTCGCCATGGAGGCGGTGGACCGTGGCCTGGAGATGTCGCTGGACGAAGGCCTCCAGCTCGAGGCCAACCACTTTGGTTTGCTGGCCGCGACGCAGGACATGCGGGAGGGCATGGCGGCGTTTCTGGAGAAACGGGAGCCCAGGTTCACGGGCAAATGACGCGGCGGCGGAGCGCTGGGTGACGCCAGCGACTCAACCCCGTTTCGGCTACTCCTCGCCGGGTTCTTGGGCGCGGGCGGTGAGCCGCGCCGGGACACCGCGACGGCGCAGCAGGTTTCTGGCCCGACCAGTGCCCCCAACCTGAGCATTTTGAATAACTTGCCCCGTTGACCCACCCGCCTCAAAGGGGCTATTTTTGGGGGTGTCAAGAGGACCCAGATTTCAGCCGGGCCGCGGAGCGTTTTCCCGACGCTTCGTGGCCCTTGTCGCAGGTGTCTGACGCCCGCTGTGTGGTTGGCCGGCCTCACCATCCGGGCGTTTCGCAACCTCGCTTCGCTCGATCTCGAGATCCCGCCGGAAGGCGCGGTGATCATTGGCGGCAACGGCCACGGGAAGACCAATCTCCTCGAGGCGATCTACTATCTGGTCCTCTTCCGCTCCCTGCGAGGGGCGCGGGATCAGGAGCTGGTGAAGTTTGGAGAGGCGGGGTTCTTTCTAGCGGCGGACCGGAACTCCGGCGACGTTGGCCTTCCTCTGCAGCGCATCACGGCCGGCTACGAAGGAACCACTCGGCGGAAGAAGGTCACGGTCGGCGGCGCGCAGGTAGCCAAGCTCTCAGAGGCCGTGGGACAGGTGCTCGCGGTCCCCTTCTCTCCGGCGGACAGTGGAATCGTAACTTCAGGTCCCGGGTCACGGCGGCGCTACCTGGACATCCTGCTGTCGGTAAGCGAGCGCGGTCACTTGGCGCGGCTCTCCGCCATGCGCTTGGCCCTGAAGCAGCGGAACGCGGCGCTCCGGCGGGGCCGCGGGGACGAAGCCCGGGCATTCGACCAGCCGTTCGCCGACGCCGCGGCGGCGATCGCCATGGCGCGGCGGTGTTGGGCCGAGCGCTGGGGCGGCCGGTTTCGCGAGCTGAGCGCGGAGCTGGGCGAGCCGGCCACCTCGGAAATGCGTCACCACAGCCAGGCGTCGCCAGGTGACGGGGCGGAAGGGTGGCTCCGGTTGCTAGCCGCATCCCTGGATCGCGACCTGCACCGGGGAGCCACCACGGCGGGACCGCACCGCGACGATCTGCGACTCACCCTCGGCGAGCGCGACCTCCGCACCTTCGGCTCGGCCGGGCAGCACCGGACGGGCGCCATCGCCCTTCGGCTCCTCGAAGCCGAAACGCTGACGGCCGCCCACGGAACGGCGCCGGTGGCCCTCTACGACGACGTCTTCGCCGAGCTGGACGGCAACCGCCAGGAGCGCCTGTTGCGGCTCATTCGCGAGGTGCTCCCGGGCCAGGCGATGGTGGTGGCGCCGCGCGACGCGGAGGTGCCCGCCGGGTTGTTCGACCGGCCGCGCTGGCAGATCACCGGAGGCGTCCTTGAGCGGTAGATCGGCTGCGCGGATCGGGGAGCTGCTGGATCGCTACCTGGCACGCTCCGGCTATTCCGACCGCCTGGCCCAGGCCGGTGTGATCTCCGATTGGGCCACGCTGGTGGGGCCGACCGTGGCGGCGGTGACCACGCCAGAAGCGGTGACCCGCGACGGCACCATGTTCGTGCGGGTCACGACCGCGCCGTGGATGCAGGAGCTCCAACTGATGACGCCGGTGATCTTGAAAAAGCTCGGGGCCAAGGGGCGAGTGAAGAGAATCGTGTGGAGGGCAGGGTGAAAAAAGCGGCGGCAGAGCGGCACGGCGGCAGGCTGCCGCCCTGCCGCGGGTTGTGGGGTGGGGAGCGGGGCTGCCGCTCCTGCCGCCTCAAACAAACCACCAACTCTCGGGTCGACACTCCATGACCGCACCCCAGCAAGACAACGACCCGTACTCCTCCGACGCCATTCAGGTCCTCAAGGGCCTGGAGGCGGTGCGGAAACGGCCGGGCATGTACATCGGCTCGACCGGCGCCCGCGGGCTGCATCACCTGATCTGGGAGGTGGTGGATAACGCGGTGGACGAGGCGATGGCCGGCTATTGTGACCGGATCGATGTGTTCCTGCACCAGGACCGCTCGGTGACGGTGATCGACAACGGCCGCGGCATTCCGGTAGACCTGCACAAGACCGAGAAGCTGCCGGGTGTCGAAGTCGCCATGACCATGCTGCACGCGGGCGGCAAGTTCGATCATTCGAGTTACAAGGTGTCCGGCGGTCTGCACGGCGTGGGCGTGTCGGTGGTGAACGCCTTGTCGGAGCGCCTTGACGTCTGGGTGAGCCGGGACGGCAAGGAACACCACATGGCCTTCGAGCGCGGCAACACCGCGGTCCGGTTGGAGGTCACGGGCAAGACGGGCAAGAAGACCGGCACCCGGATCACCTTCCGGCCGGACCCGCAGGTGTTCAAAGAGATTGATTACGACTACCCGACCGTGGCCAACCGGGTGCGCGAGCTGGCGTTCCTCAACTCGGGGCTCACGCTCAGCCTGACCGATGAGCGCGGCGCCCAGGCCAAAGAGGAAGTCTTCCTGTACAAGAAGGGCGTGGCGGAGTTCGTGGAATACCTGCGCGGCAGCCGCCGGGCGCTTCATCCCAAGCCCATCCAGTTCGCCACCACCAAGGATGACGTGGAGATTGACGTGGCGCTCCAGTACGACGAGGGCTATGCCGAGAACACGTTCTCCTTTGTGAATAACATCAACACCCATGAGGGCGGCACCCACCTGACGGGTTTCAAGGCGGCGCTCACCCGGGTGATCAACGAGGTGGCCAAGGACAAGGGCTTCCTGAAGAAGGAAGACTTCACGCTCACGGGCGACGATGTCCGCGAGGGGCTGACGTCGGTCATCCACGTGAAGATCAAGGAGCCGCAGTTCGAAGGGCAGACCAAGACCAAGCTCGGCAACTCCGAGGTCGAGGGCGTGGTCAAGACGGTAGTGTACGAGCAGCTCGGCAACTTCCTCAAGGAGACGCCGAGCGTGGCGCGCGCGATCCTCGACAAAGCGGTGAGCGCCGCGCGGGCGCGTGAGGCCGCCCGGAAGGCGCGCGAGCTGGTCCGCAAAAAGAGCGCGCTGGAGGGCGGCATTCTGCCCGGCAAGCTGGCGGATTGCTCGCTCAGCGATCCCACGCTCTGTGAGCTGTACCTGGTAGAGGGCGACAGCGCCGGCGGGTCGGCCAAGCAAGGCCGCGACCGGTCGTTCCAGGCCATCCTGCCGCTCCGCGGCAAGATCCTGAACGTCCAGCGGGCCCGGATCGACAAGGTGCTGTCCAACGAAGAGATCCGCACCATCATCACGGCCATCGGCACCGGCGTGGGGCAGGACGACTTCAAGCTGGACGATGCGCGCTACCACAAGATCATCATCATGACCGACGCGGACGTGGACGGCGCGCACATCCGCACGTTGCTCCTCACGTTTTTCTACAACCAGCTGCCACAGCTCATCGAGGCGGGGTTCATCTACATCGCGCAGCCACCGCTGTTCCGGGTGGCCAAAGGCAAGGAGGAGTTCTACGCCTACGACGACGCCGAGCGGGACGACTACGTCAAGCGGGTGACGAACGGCGCCGGCGGCAAGGCCACCGTGGCCGTGCAGCGCTATAAGGGCCTGGGCGAGATGAACCCCGATCAGCTATGGCGTACTACCATGGACCCGGCCTCACGCACACTGCTCAAGGTGGAATTGGAAGACGCGGTGGAGGCCGCGCGGCTGTTTGAGACGTTAATGGGGGACGAAGTGGAGCCGCGGAAGGCGTTTATCGAGTCGAATGCCAGGTTCGTGAGGAATCTGGACATCTAGCGCCGTTCCGACGACGGCGGATACTCCCCCGCGATGCGCCCCGGCCCCTGGCACAAGTTCTACGACCCCGGCGTCCCCCCGGACATCACCGTCCAGGACGTCACCCTCCCGCAATGGCTGGAGCGATCAGCCCAGAGTCATCCCGACCGAAGGGCGCTGGTTTTTCAGAATCGTCAGGTCACCTACCGTGAGCTAATAGACCAGGTTGACCGGCTGGCCACCGCGCTGGCGGCCCTCGGCGTCGGGAAGGGGGACCGGGTCGCCATTCAATTCCCCAACCTCCCCCACATGGTGATTTCGTACTACGCGGTGCAGACCCTGGGTGCCGTGGCGGTCCCCACCAACCCGCTCTACACCCCGCGGGAGATCGAATACCAATGGAACGACGCCGAATGCGTCGCCGCCCTCCTGGCCGATTTCATCTATGCGTCCCGCGTCGAGGGCATCCGCGGCCGGTTGTCCGTCCGCCACTACGTGGTGGGCTCCATTCCGGAGTACCTGGCGTTCCCGCTGAACCTGCTGGCCCCGCTCAAGCTCCGGCGCGCCACGCCGCCGCTCATGGCCGCGTTCGAGACCGGGCCCACCGTGCACCGGTTCCGTGACCTGGTTCGGCGCACGCCGCCGTCCCCTCCCGGGGTCGCCATCGGAATGGACGATCTGTCGACCCTGCTCTACACCGGTGGGACCACCGGCGTGTCCAAGGGCGCCATGCTCACGCACCGGAACCTGTCGGGCAACGTGCAGCAGATGCGCGCGTGGTTCGCCCGGGCGGTAGACGGGCAGGAGACCATCCTTGGGGCGCTGCCGTTCTTCCATTCCTTCGGGCTGACGGTCGCGATGAACTTGAGCGTGCGGCTGGCCGCGACCCTGGTGCTGATCCCTAATCCCCGCGACATCCCGACCATCATCAAGAGCATCGTCAAACACCGCATCACCTTGATGGCCGCGGTGCCGGCCACGTTCCAGGCCATCAACCAGTACGCGGGCATCAACCAGGCCGACCTGTCCAGCGTGAAGATGTGTAATTCGGGGTCAGCGCCACTGCCGGTGGAGGTGCTTCAACGCTTCGAAGAGCTGACCGGCGGCAAGATCTCGGAAGGGTTCGGCCTCACGGAAACGTCACCCGTCACCCACTGCAACCCCTTGTTCTCGCAAAGGAAGATCGGCAGCATCGGCGTGCCGCTGCCGAGCACCGACGCCAAGATCGTGGACGCCGAAGACGGCGTGACGGAGAAGCCGCCCGGCGAGGTGGGCGAGTTGCTGCTCGCGGGTCCTCAGGTGATGCAAGGCTACTGGAAGAAGCCAGAGGAAACAGCCGCGGCGGTTCGCAGGGGCTGGCTCCACACCGGCGATCTGTGCCGAGTGGATGAGGACGGCTACCACTTTATCGTGGGCCGCAAGAAGGACATGATCATCTCCAGCGGATTCAACGTGTACCCCGACGAGATTGACCGCGTGCTGATGGGACATCCCGCCGTCCTGGAAGCGGCCAGCATAGGAATCCCCGATGAGAAGCGGGGCGAGAGCATCAAGTCCTTCGTGGTGCTCCGGCCGGCTATGCGCGCCTCGGCCGATGATCTGCTCAGCCACTGCAAGGAGCAGCTCGCCGCCTATAAGGTCCCCCGCGCAATCGAATTCCGCGACACGCTGCCCCGAAGCTCGGTGCTCAAGATTCTGAGGCGGGAGTTGAAGGCGGAGGAGATGGCCAAACAGGGCGGACCTGCGGTCGGACAGCCCGGCGGACCGATGTGATGCCCGCCAGCGCGGTCCGCCCTGGCCGGCTCCAGTCGCTCACAGCTCTCTCCGCATCCGTCGTCTCCTGCACTGCCTGCCCTCGCCTCATCAACCACTGCCATCGCGTCGCGCGCGAGAAAAAGCGGGAGTTTCACCATTGGGACTACTGGGGCAAGCCGGTGCCGGGCTTCGGCGACCCGAGTGCGCGGTTGCTCATTGTGGGACTGGCGCCGGCGGCGCACGGCGCCAATCGCACCGGACGTATGTTCACCGGGGACTCCAGCGGCGCTTGGCTGTACGAGGCCTTACATCGCTTTGGTTTGGCGAGTGAGCCAAGATCCGTGAGCCGCGACGACGGCCTCAGGCTCATCAACGGCTACATCGCCGCGGCCGCCCGCTGTGCGCCGCCGGGAAACAAGCCAACCCCGGTCGAACTCGGCCGATGCCGGCCGTTCCTCCAAAAGGAGCTCCGCCTGCTCTCTAGCCTGCGCGTCGTTCTGGTGCTCGGCCGCATCGCGCACGAGAGCTTCCTCAGAGCAGCCGGCTGGTGGGAAAGGCTGCCACCGCGCGACCGTCCGCGGTTCGCCCACGGAGCGACGGCGGCACTGCCCGACAGCCTGCACCTGGTGTCGTCCTATCACCCGAGCCGGCAAAACACCAACACGGGGCGGCTGACGAGAGAGATGTGGTACGACGTGTTTGGGACGGTGAGGGACCTGCTGGCCTGAGGCGCAAGGAGAGACGATCAACAACTCTGCCGCTGTGCCGCTCTGCCGCCCTGCCCTACTTCTCTCTCAGTGTGGAGTCCGCCGGCATCAACTGATCCAGCCGCCAGCTCTCCAGCCGATAGATCGGCCCACCGCTCGGTTTCTGCACCCACCACCAGTAGGCCGCGGAGTCAAGCGCCAATTCCACCAGGGGCCCCTGCTTACCGAGGACGGCGACCCGCCGCTCCGGACGGCGGAAGTCGGTCGAATCGGCCTGTCCCGGCGTGGCGAATCCAGCGGCGTTCACCGTACGCCATTGCTCCAGCATGCGCCGCACCGCTCCGCTGTCCGCAGCCGCCGCGCCGATCCGCCACCCGCCCTCGCTCCGCCGCAGCGTGGTCGTGGCGCGACGCCGCTCAATGCGGACTTCCTGAACGCTGTCCGGCTCGATCCTCGCAATAACCTTGTCCCGCCAGTCGTCCAACCCGCGCTCCGCCAGGTTCGCCAGCTCGCCCCGGACCAGATACACGTCGTCCTGGTCCGGGCGCCGCACGTACGCCCCGGAGAAGCCGGAGCCGCGATCGCCTACCACCAGCTGGTCCAGCACCGTGTCGCCTCGCAGGAACGTGAGTCGCTTGCCCCGCGTGCTGTCCACTCCCATCCGGCCGTGCGACGCCGCGCTCTGGGCCGACAGCTCGGCGACCGTGGACCCGGCCAGCGCGTCAAACAGCCCACTGACCGCGTCGCCCGAAGCATCAAACCCGTTCACCGACCAGTGCGCCGAGTCTCGCTTGGCGAGCACCACGGTGTCCTCCGGCCGGACCAGTCGCACGGTATCCACGTCGGCCGCCGTCACGGCGGGGAGCTGGAAATCGCCGGTCACGGTGTCGCTGCCGCGGGTGAAGATCTCCGCCAGCCCCCAAAGAAAGATCACCACCCCCAGCGCCATGGCGATCTGCCGCAGTTGACGCGAGGTCACGCGGCCTCCGGCACCGCCCGCTGGTAGACCCGGTCGGCCAGGCGCCGTCGCCGGAGCAGGCGCAACGCGCCGAGCAGGATCAGCGCCGCCGGCACTCCGCCCACGTTGGCGTATTTCACCGTCTCGCGGAGCCCCTCGCTGGAAAAAACCAGAGGCGGCGGCGTGCGGTCCTTGGCCCGGATGGTGATCAGGCTCTCATCTTGGGACAGCCAATCCACCGCGTTGAGCGCAAAGGACAAGTTCTCCGGCGCGTTCCGGATATTGCGGTCCACCACCAGATCTCCGTTCCCCACCACCACCAGTCGCCCGGCGGGCCCGGCGGCGCTGTCAGTGGCCAGCGTGTTCACCTGGACCGCAACCACGCGCACGCCGAGGCTGTCCGTGGGGAACTGTTGCGTCGGCTCCAGGAACACCTCGGATGATCGGAGGCCTCCCCCGCGGCTGGTGACCAGCAAGGGCACCACGGTCCCGGGCCTCGCACCGGTGGTGTCCACGCTGCTGCCCCACGGGTAGAACACGCCCGGCACTTCCTCGTTCACCACGGACTGGCGCGTGCTCAGGGCCCGCGCCCAGTACGGGTAGGGTACCAGCACCCGGCCGAACTGCGACGGGAGCACCACGCGCTCGTTCGACACGTGATCGAATACCATGTCCGAGCGAATGGTCACGCCGTACGCCTGGAGCAGCCGGTTCCAGGCGGGCTCCCTTGGCGTGGCGAAGAACGACTGTTCCGGCAGCTCCATCCCGGAGACCATGATCAGCGCGCTCCCGCCCGCGGCCAGATACCCCTGGACGCGGTCCACCAGCGTGTCGGACGTCTCGGGCGCGGCGCCGGCGATGATCACAGCCGCCGGGTTGCCGGGCACGATGGCGTCGGACTCCGGAGTGAGGTTGCGGACGTCGTAGTTCTGTCCCAGAGCCTCGCGGAGCTGATCGTAGGTGCGCTCGACCCTGGGGTTGGCCGCGGGCGTGTAGAGCGCCAGGGACGGCCGTTCCGGATGGGTGAGCGACCGGATGAAGGACGACACCCGATACTCCAGGTCGTCGGAGCGCTGCACGAACGGTATGGTCTTGCTCTGACCCGCGTACTGCACTGCGATCCCGAGGTATCCTTCCTTGACCTTCAATTCGGCCTGACCCACGACGTTGAACTGCACGGCGGGGATACCCAGCGATCGCGCCTCCTCCATCATGGCGCTGTCGGAGGCCGGGTCGCCGATGACCAGCCGGATCTTTCCGCCGCCGGCGGAGCGGTAGTCTCCCAGCAGGTCCCGGAGATCGCGTTGGAGGATGGACACCTCCGAGGGCAGCTCCTTGGAGACGAACAGCTTCAACGTGACCAGGTCCGGCAGTTCGCGCGCCAGCTGCCGGGTGGCGCCAGACAGGGTGTAGGCGTTCCCCGGGGTGAGGTCCAGCCGTCCCCCGATGCGCCGGCCGAACAGGTTGGTCACCACCAGCGCCGCGATCAACAGCACCGCGCCCAGCCGCAGGCGCCGGAGGGTCTCCCCGCGGGGCGTCAGCTTGCGGCCCATCAGCGCCAGGTAGCCCAGGACCAGGAAGATCGCGGCCAGCGAGAGAAAGTAGATGGCATCGCGCAGGTCGATCACCCCGCGGCCAATGTTCACGAAGTGCGAGAGCACACCGAGCTGGGCCACCACCACGCCAATGCGCGATGGGAGACCCACCAGGAGCGGGTCTAGGCCCACCAGCACCAACAGGAACATGACAAATACGCCGACGATGAACGCGGTAATCTGGTTCCGGCTGACGGCGGAGGCCCAGAGGCCAACGCCGGCGAGCCCCAGCGCAAGCAGCGCGGCGCCCGCGTATTGCGCGACCATGACGCCGACTTCGAGATCGGCCCCCAGCCCGAGCCCGACGGAAATCGGCAGCGTGCACGCCAGCGCGATCCAGAGAAACAACGCCTGACCCAGGTACTTGCCGAGCAGCACCTCCAGCTCGGTTACCGGCTGCGCCAGCACCACCTCGAGCGTTCCGGTCCGGGCGTCCTCGGCCACGGCCCGCATGGTCACGGCGGGCACGAAGAAGAGGAACATCCAGGGTAGCAGGTCCATCATGGGCCGCAGCGTGGCGGCATTGAGCAGGTAGGCCTGGCGGAAGAACAGGAAATTGTTGATGCCGACAAACACCACCAGCAGGATGTAGCCCGTCGGGTGATCGAACAGCACGCGCAGCTCGCGGCGGGCAATGGTCCAGATAGCCTTCATGCCCCCTCCCCCGCGCCTGCCGCTCCTGCCGCTTCTGCCGCCCTCGCCGCATCCGCCTCCGCCGACGTGAGTTGTCTGAAGAGGTCTTCCAGATTACCGGCCTGCTGGTGCAGCTCGTACAGGGTCCAACCCTTCGCCTTGGCCAGCTCGAAGATCGCGGGCCGGAGATCCCGGTCGGCGTCCGCGATCACGGTCAGCGACACGCGCCCGTCACGTTGCCGCTCCTCGGCGATGCGCCGCACCCCGGCGAGGCCCTGAAGGGCTTGGGTCACGCCCGGGCCCGCGATCTCGACGGACACCTGCACGGCGCCCTCCGCGCTGGCCATCAACTGGGCTACGGGCCCGTCGGCGGCGATGCGTCCGCGATGGATGATCAGGAGCCGGCTCGCCGTCTGTTGCACCTCGCCCAGCACGTGGGTGGACAGGATGAC
>Ga0214472_10004254_pt1 | contig 15103 bp, 26 predicted proteins | sample RVTome_6_FD_207662 | JGI IMG/M metagenome (GOLD analysis project Ga0214472, IMG submission 207662) | Soil microbial communities from uranium-contaminated site in the Upper Colorado River Basin, Wyoming, United States - RVT140D175 | ecosystem: Environmental > Terrestrial > Soil > Contaminated >...
TCCGCCCATTCACGAGCGTCGTCACGTCCGTCCAATCCACGGGCATGGACCGCCAGAACTCCAACGCCTCCGGATTCATCAACGCCAGAAAGGCACGGGCCGCAATACGCTGTAACTCTTCTTGAGGTTGACTCTCAGACGCCATGAGAACCCTCCACTTCGATGACCGCGTGGCTTTCGGGCGGAACCTGCGTCTTATCCCCCTTTTGATGAGGCAGGGTGGTACGGTCCGTCGCGACATGGACGTGCAAGCGTCCGGCCTTGTCCCGGCAGGCTTGGGCCCAGATGTCCTGACCCTTGCACTCGTTGGCAACCGTGACGCGTTGGCGGGGCTGGCTTGAGGGCGTCATGCGGGTTTCCCCTTCCATTCGGTGTCGCGTTCAGTCGTTGCCTTCCAGAATTGGGTGCTGGCGGTGTGGAAGATGATGATGCCTTCGCCGGGCGTTCCGGGGTAGGCGCGGCTGCCCTGTTCCCGCATCGTGGACAATAGGCCGTTCAGGATGGTTGTGTCGAACGGCCCTCGGTAGAGGATGGGGACGACCGAGCAACAGGCTGGCGGGGGAGTATCCGTCGTCCAACGTGTCGTGTTGAACAATGCCCACCGCTTGTCGGGGAGCCTGTTACGATTCTTGTTGATGCCCGACCCATGCCACTCGCCCCGGTGATAGCCTGGGCCGAGCGCCATCAATTCCTGAGCGTGTTCGGCAACCCACTTGGCAAACCCGTGGTTGTCATCGGCTTCATCAATCCACTTGCTCTTGCTTGCAGCGTGGATAGTCCCGGCCTCCGTGATGTAAACCGAAGCGTTGGTCCCGTCGAGCTTTTCGCTGACAACCACTTCCCGGTTCAGCCTGGGAATCTTCGGGAACTCAAGGAACGGTTCAAGCGGTTTTGTTAGCGCCACCCTCTCACGGCCAGTCATGCTGGCCCCCAGTTGACCGAGTTGGCTTGAGGGCGTCATGGCTTCCGCCTCCGCAATGCTTCGGCGACGGACGCTGCAATATCCGACTTCCAATCCCTAACGTCCACATGGACCGTGCCCCTCAAGGTGTCGACCTGAATCTTGTCGGGCATCGCCCGGTCCACGGCATCGCGGATCCACGCGGGCCACGGCTTAGGCTGGATTGAGGGCATCATGCCTTCCCCCGGCACGCATACATGATGAGAGTGTCCTCAGGCCGGAGTCCAATCATCGGCTGTTCGTGCGGATCATGCGCGTGCTTGGACCCGCAATAACGATTCTTGATAATTGGTTGACTCTCAGACGCCATGATGAACCTCCACCGACCGCAACGCAGCCACGATCTCCTTGATGCTCCACGGCCCATCATAATCAGCCGTTGCTTCGAGCCACCGCGCAGCAGCCTCGAACGGATGCTGGCTTGAGGGCGTCATGGCTTCCTCGCTAGGAGGCTCGCCGTCGTGGCTCGCCATGACCGCGACTCGAACATCCAGCAAGCTACACCGGCAATAATGACGCCTACGAGTGTCGGCAGGGCATAGGCGACCGACCACATCCCCGGAAGGGCCGCAACGCCGACGCCCATGATTAACCCCGACAAGTAAACCAGAACCACCGGCCACGCGGCCAAGATTGCCTCTCTCGTTTCGTTTTCACGTTGACCTTCATTCATCGGGACACCCCTCCGTCTGACAGATCGTACCCGCTGGCAACGGCCATCCACACACCGAGCACCTGTCCATAGGTCCTCCTGGGTTCGCTGGCCCCGGCATTTAACCAGCCCCCACTTTGTACGCCTCTTCGTTTGTACGCCCCTCAAGCGGCTCAGGGCGCGCCTGGGCACCCCGAACCCTCTTCCGCACCAATCCCTCGCTGACTTGGTCCCTTTGGGAGCGCGTGGCATTGATACGGGCCGTGATCTCGACCCAGCGTTCCGGCGGGGAGCCCGCCCGGCCGGCCATGGCCATGCCGAGTTGGGCGTCCGTCAGGGTCTTGGCGGGTCGGCCGTAGACGCGGCCTTTCTGGCGCTTGGCCCGCGCCATCCCACTCGACACGCGTTCAGATAGGAGGCGGCTGTAATCGTGGGCCATGTGGGCGCGCACAGCCAGGATGATGCTCCCGGCCATTCCCGTCTGGTCCCTCAAGGGCATATCGGCCCAGACGACGGTCAACGCGTGCTCATCCTGCAACCGGATACTAGCCCGGTACCATTGCTCGATACCCTGGCGGCTCATCCGGTCGATGCTCTCCACGACGATGTAATCCGCCTGCATCAACTTGGCAAGTTCCACGGCGCGGCGGAAGGCAGGCCGGTCGAACGGCGCCAACTTGTACGCACTCGTCCCCTCATCCGTGATGGCGTCCGTCAAGATGATACCCTCCCGCTCAGCCCACGGCCGGATACGGTCCAACTGCCGCAATGGGTCCGCGCCCTTATCATCCGTCGACGTACGAAGATACGGAACAGCCCTAGCAATCATAACGCACTCCAATCAATCCCGACTGTCGATTGAACAAGAAGACACGGAAGGCAGAGGTAGAGGGCCGGTTCTACCTTCGATTGAACGGCCGCGAAGGCGCCGCACTCCGCGCAACCGGGGCTCACTGGCGCACCGCCTCCAACTGCCCGATCTTGTTACCGCCCGCGTGGCGCGGCGCGGCCCGCGTGACGGGCCATACCCTGCCGCACCCGGAGCATTGCGGCGTATTATCAGGAAGGTAATGCTTGTACCCGCAATCCCGGCACAGGACAACGATCATTCGCGGCCTCCATGGCTTTGGGGCGGCCTGGCGGGCAGGGTCAATACATCGGGGGATGACACAAAGAAGCCCCGCCCGCCAAGAGCCCACTGGCCCAAGGTTTCAGCTTTCAAGAAATCAGACACGCCTATCACCACCCCACGATTCACGGCGGCGTAGAAAAGCTTACCGCTAGGGGAGTTTTACCCCAGCACTGGCGGGTGATAGGCGGAAAGGTTTTCCGTCCATGGTCCAGTGCGGGGGGCGTTGGTACGCATGGCTGATGAAGTAGCACCATCGGATAAGGACTCCGGAACACTAGGCTCCGAGAAGCCCCCGAGCCCGCAATTCGAGCAATATTTTGACCCAGACTTCAAAGCGTTCTACGACGAACCGGCACCCGCTGAAACCCGCTTGGCCGACCGCTTGCCCGCAACCGACACCGGTAACGCGCGCCGCCTCGTGGACAAGTTCGGCGACCGCATGGCGTACGTTGAGGAATTCGGTTGGATGGCCTACGACGGCACCCGCTTCACACGCGATTGCCTGGGCATATTGGAAGCCTACGCCAAGGAAACGATCCGCGCCATCTACACGCAAGCCGCCATGAGCGGGCGCGGCGACGAGGACCGCAAGAAGCTTGTTCAATGGGCCGTGAAAAGCGACAACCAGAGCCGTATCAGGGCCATGGTCGAAAGCGCTCGCAGCGAAGCCAACGTCAGCGCCCGCCCTGAAACGTTTGACGCACACCCGACCCTCATCAACACGCCCAACTGCGTCGTAGACCTCTCCACCGGGGAAGCGCGCGAACACGACCCAGGCTATTTCTTCACCCGTGTCACGAACGCCCGGTTTGAACCCGAGGCTACGTGCCCCGGTTGGGAGAAGTTTCTGCTTGACATCATGGGCGGGGATGAAACCTTGGTCGACTTCCTGGGCCGCGCCGTGGGCTACTCGTTGACGGCCAGCAGACGGGAACAAGTCTGGTTCTTGCTGCACGGTAAGGGCGCCAACGGCAAGAGTACCTTCCTGAACATCCTACTGAGGGTGCTTGGGGATTATTTCCAGAATACGGACCCCAAGGTTTTTTTGCAGAACAACCGGGACGGGCCGACGCCGGAAGTGGCGCGGCTGCGCGGCGCCCGGTTCATCGCGGCCACGGAGCCGGAAGAGAACCGGCGGCTCGCAGAGTCCTTCATCAAGCAGTGGACGGGAGGGGACATGATCACGGCGCGGCATTTGCACCGCGAGCCCATCGAGTTCGAGCCGGTGGGCAAGATTTGGCTCAGCGCCAACCACCTACCCATAATCCGCGCCGACAGTCATGCAAACTGGCGCCGCGTCCGACCCATCCCCTTCCTCGTCAAATTCAGCCTGGACGCGCAAGAGATCGCAGGCAGCGACGGCCTCCATTTCAAACCGGCCGACCCAGATTTGGAAGACCGGCTCGTGCGCGAGGAATCCTTAGGCATCCTGGCGTGGTGCGTCCGCAACGCCGTCCGGTGGCACCGGGAAGGCTTGTCCCCCCCGAATAAAGTTTTAGACGCCCTCGCAGAGTATCGCAAAGAGATGGACCCATTGGCCGACTTCGTGGAATCCTGCTGCGTGCTAGCTCCCCTCAAGACGGTGAGCGTCAAGGACGCCTACGAGTCCTACCGGGCGTGGTGCGTCGCCAGCGGCGCCGACCCGATCAAGAAGAATTGGTTTAGCATGAACCTCCGTGGGAAGGGAGTTACGCCGACCAACAACGGCGCCCGTGGGTACCGCGGAATCGGCCTTTCGCTAAATGGCGAAAAGTATTTGACTGAAAGCATGAGTCTGCGAGAAGCGCGTGACAATGAATGGCACGGGTCCACGAGGCGGCTTCGGGCCTTCCGCGACGACCCTTGAAGATTTGATATTTAAACAGGGGCCAAAAACAACGCACCTAGATAAAGGGGGGTGTGTTGTTTTGGGGGTTGTAGCACACGTAGAACTTCTCGCGGGGCCAACCTGAAACCAACGTTGGGGTGCGTTGGTGCGTTGTCCGAAAGCATTTGATATAAAGATTTCTCAGCTTTTGGGCAACAAATAGGCCGCGATCCCCGCAAAGCAAACGCCTATTACCGTATGGCGCTATTGAATGGGTGTGGGTCCAGGTAAGTCGTATTGGGAGATGTTGAGGTCTAGGGGGATGCTGCCGCGGCAGTTGGGGTTGAACCCGAGGGCCCTGCGGGGTGATCCGCCTGGGGAGTCGCGGCCTCAACGGTTGGCGAGGCTCCGCCGGAACGCTGCGGCCGGTGGCTCAACGCCGCCCGCTTCCGGACAAGGTACGCCGCCCAAAAGTCAGGACGAGCCTGTTTCATATTGGTTGGACGGAAGGAGAATTCGTCCTTGAAGGATAGGACGTTGCGGCGCCAATCGTAATTCCGTTTCTGGACAATGGCCCGACTCCGTCCCGTCATGTGGAGTCGGTAGCGGGTTCGGTGTTCGCGGAAGTACTTGTCGAGCCAGTAAATGTTGGGGATGCAGAAGATCATGGTTTGGTTGAGTTGGCGGGCGACCATCATGAATTTTACGAGCTCCTTGTTGGCCAGTACGTTCCAGTCCCGCGAGAATCCGAGGTCGCCGCCTTCATCGATTAGGAGGACGTTTTTTTGTTTGTGGGCGGGTCGTTTGGCCCAATCCTCGTGATTGTAGATGGTGGTGTCGGGGTCGAACGTGGGGTCTAATCGTAAGGCGAGTTGGGTGCCCGTGTTGCTTTTGCCGCTGCCTTCCTCCCCGTCGATGACGATTACGGTGTCGTAATCATTGTTGGTTCTCCAGTGGAGTTCACTGATCCACTCGTTAGGGTTCAAGGAGGCCTTCCTCGTAGTGTGGGGTCGTGCCGTAGTCCCATAGTCCGGCGTCGTGCCAGACGCATTTCATTTCCGTGGCGAGTTGGTCCATCTCGATCATGGTGAGCTTACCGTCCTTTACGGCGCTTTGCCACTTATCCATGAATTCAGGGTCCTTGCGGCACCGACTCCAAGCCCAGGATCTCAACCCCGCGAAGGCGCGGGTGGCTTCGCCTTCCAATCCGCGGCTGTGGTAGTCGTAGAATACGGCGTGTCTGCGGGTGAATTCCGCCGCATCCGGATTCTCGAAGCTCCGGGGGGTGGCTTTGTTATCGTCCTCCGCGCAAACCCCTCCATGAACGCTTCGCCTCGTTCGCCGTGCCGACGACGATCCGCACGTCTCGGTCGTTCCGGCTCATCGGCAAGCTCGGCGTGAGATTCGGTTGGGTGCCGTCGATGTCCACGCCCATTTGGTGCGCTGCCTGGAACCCGCGTACCGTCTGCTCCGACCCCTTCATGGCCTCGGCGCGTGACAACTGCAAGTACGTGTCGCAGTAATTCCTCAACGGGTTGTGGTCCACATCGGGCAGGCCGTACATTCGCCAATTCCACACGCGGCACCCCAAATCCTTGCAAGCGGCCCCGTGCGTGTGGACCGCGTCGTACTTGCCTAGGATTGCATCGTTTTGGATGAGGGCACGGTCCCTATCAAACGCTTCTCGGACGTATTCGAGGCGGTTGACGTGGTAAATGAACCGCCCAGGTAGATTCGCGTTACCGCGAACGTGGACCGGCGTATCCCGGTATAGTACCTCGAAGTCCTTGTCAGCCATGGTAAGTCCTCAGCTGATGGTGACGACGGCCATGGCCACCATGCCAGCCAAGCACACGAAGACGAAGGCTACTAGGGGCCAAGCGTACTTCTCCCAATTGATGCCTCGGGTTTCGAGTTCGCGGGCGGCGGTGCGGATCACAGCCGCGTATTGGGCGCGGGGGTCCGGGCCTTGCCAAGCCGTACCCGTATACTTGATTTGGAGGAATCGTTCCGCGTCGATGAATACGTCGCGGCCTTGATTCATCGACATTTGCGGGAACAATTGGACCGGGGTTTTCAGGCCTTTCTTGGGGTTCACGTAGGTGGCATCCAAATCTACTTTACCGTTAAAGTCGGATACTCGTTCGACGCTGGGGTAGAGTAAGTGGATTTTGGCTCGGGTCTTCTTCATGCTAGTATGCTCCCTGAGTGTTACCATCGCGTTTTGGAGTGGACGGGTCGGTGCGTGACGGGTTCGGAGTGGTGGGTCCACTACGGGTTGCTAGTGCTTCTCGCGTTGAGTACGTGGGCGTGGGTGTGGGCGGTGTCGCCTGTAAAAGTCGAGCCCGAAGATTCGTAAGCGCCTCCAGTGAAGCCTCAGCGTCCAAACGATATAGTCTCTGGAATTCATTTAGCGAGTATTCCTCGGCCTTGCTGTTGACGTAACCAATGAGCGGCCTGAAACCCACAAACCCCGAAAACCGTTCAAATATCTAAATGTTGGTGAAGCACCGCCAAGAAGGGGCGTCGTGTTTGTTGGGGTATGGCTCCGATTAAGGCTGCCCTCAAAAACAAGATCGTAGTGCGAACGATTCTCTTCATGCGCGTCCTCCTTGAAGCCATGCGCCCCACTCCGGCGCGCAGCTTCTGGGGCAACACGGCGGCTTTCGTGAGCCTCAGCCCGATTGTCAGCATTGTCGCCGTCGTCTTGACCGTGATCATCGTCGTGCTGGTCTTGGCGGCGCTCGCGCCTGAATTCTTCCAGGCCGCAGCCGACATTACAGGCGTCCTCCTAAACGCGGACTTGAACAGCACCCTCGCGAACACGGTCGCGGGCATCGTGGCCGTCCTCGTGCCGCTCGTGCTCCTGTTCGGCTTCATCGCCCTTATCTTCCGGGCAGCCCGCGGAATGAAGTAGGACCGGTTCAAAGGCCAACAACCCCCGGCGGGGGGCCAAACCCCCCGCCACTCCTCCACCCCAATCATTCTTATCCCACTCCAAGGATGTGTGCTGCGTGCATGAAACGAACCCATGGACACGACACGCACCCTTATCGATTCTAGTCCTCTTGTTCCTAAGCGGAGTCGTGATCACGACGCCACCGGCCCAGGCCGTGCCAACGACGTTTGTCTTTGAAGAAATAGACACGTTTGGGATGGGGGGGGATTCCTCCGGCGGCAGAAACCACGTATCCACAGTTTTCAGCAGTTCCGATGTTATTGTTACGGGGTACCAAAATAACGGGGACACATTTGTACGGCGATGCGTAATCAGCACAGACACCTGTTCGTCCACTCTGATTGATAATAACGTTGTTAACACGGTCAATAAGGGGGGCGTGCAATTGACGCGTTACGCCGACGGGAACGTTGTGATGTGTTATGCGCACCCCTTGGTAAGCGCCCTTGTCGCCTACAGATTTGTAAGGACCGTCAATGGGGGGCTCACGTGGACTAGCCCCGCTGAGGCTATCACGTCTGACGACGATTGGAACTCCGGGGCCTGTGCGGCTTCGCCGGGCGGGGGCGTTTTCTTTGCCTATGGGTCATGGGATAGCGCGAATAAGCTGTCCTATAGCACGGACGAGGGGTTGAATTGGGTCGTGTTGACGCCCCCCGGCCCCTCGGCCTCAAGCATTTTAGGCGTCGGCGCGGCGGCGTTGAACGATACGTCATGGGCGTTATCGTTTGCGACCGCGTCGGTGTTCAGCCTCGCCCTGACGACGACGACCACCGTGTTCACGACCGTACTCTCCGTGGCTGGTGGCGTGAGGGACGGGGGTAAGACCATAGCTATCCGTGACGGCAGCTTGACGGATATCATGGTGGGAAGGGCGGAGGGCTTCCCCGATCCCACCGTAACGTTCACGCAGACGGCTTCGGCCCCGTTCTTCACGACGGGAAGCTCCGGGGGTTCGGAGGGCGACGGGGTGGGCGTGGCGGCGCCCGTTTGGGTCGGGGAGAACCACGCGGGCGTGGCGACAACGCGGCGCGGTACGGCCAACGTCGATGAACCGTGCTGGTTCAGCAATACGGACGATTTGGGTACTTGGTTAGACCAGAGTTTGGTGGATATCGGAGCCGAAATTACTGTATCACATAGCGATATAACGGTCAACAAGAGGGGAGAAGCGGTCGTCATCTCTTGCGCGTACGGCACAACAACAAGTTTGACCGTGAAAACATTCCTCCAGACCGGGGTCGGCGCGGCGGTCATACCCACGACTTCTATCAGCGTTTCTGGCCTTGTTGGTTTTGACGTGGACCGTACGGGCAGCTTGATCATCACTCGTGAGGGTAGCGGTACAACAATCTCCACGTACAGCGCGTTAAGCCTCGCCAACTTGGCGAGTACCAGCACGGCGGATTGTTCGCGCAGCGACGGCGTCATGGCCATCGCCAGCATGGTCATGTACGTGCAATGCACGGCTGGAAACGTCGTGGACTCGCTAGAAATCAAGGGTCCCACATTGGGCGCGCCGACGTGGCCCCCAGGGTGCGACTTCTGCCCAGACAGCATCGATATAGCGGATTATGATCACGACGAAGTCCGAGAAGTAAAAGACCTAATTCGATTCCCCATAGACCGGAGCGAAGGATTCAGCGACAGCAGTTTCTTTAGCAGCGGGCGCGCAGACGCGGCCTGGGGTTTCAGTACTGAGGACAACTTCGTAGGCGTCATGACCCACACCGCCCGAAACGACGCGGCGGACGGGCAATTCACAGCCAGCGTAGCATACGGAACCGCCTTCGGAGCGGACCAATTATGCGTCGGGCAACTCTCTGAGGGGGCTGAGCCGTACATGACGGCCGTCGACGGCGCCAGCCCCACGCGTAGTTGGGACCTCGACTTCAGCATCGGCGCCTCGGGAGGGTTCCCGGTGGGTGAACTCGAAGTCGTCATGGATAACGCCATCATTTACACGAGCGCTTATGGGAGCGCCGTCGCCGTGGATTGTGCAGGTGACCGCGTCATCGCGGGCCTAGAACTCGGCGCAAGCGATGACGTAGTCGTGTTCCAGAAGACGAACGGCGCCCTACTATGGCGGGCGAGCACCGTCGACGTGGCCCCAGACATGACGGTACGCGGCGTCACGATCAGTGGTAACGGGGAATTCGCCGCGTACGTCCTTGAACAGACGGCGGGTGCGGCTGAGACGGTGCGCGTCGTGTACGCGAGCAACGGGACCCTCATCACGGAGGTTACGAGTCCTGGCGGGCCGTTCCACAGTATGAGCATCGACCATACGGGCGCCAACTTGTGGATTGCGACGACGACGCTCATCAACCGGTATGACATCAGCATTGCTACGGGTGCCAGTGGCACCATCCCCACGGGGCCCCCCGCAGGCGTCAACGGGGACGTACCCGTCGTCTTCGGCGGTCAGGAAGTCGCTGGCCTCGGAGGCTTCGGCACGAACTTGTTCTTGGGCGTGATGATGGTGGCGGGTATGACGGTCACCATGGCGGGGGCGCCTAGTATGGTTGCTGAGAGGCAGTTGGGGTTCAATCGTTTCCTGGCAATCATCGGAGCCATCCTGGGCGTCCTGTTGGCGTGGGCGTTCGGGTTGTTCAGCAACGGGACCATCTTCACGATTGTCGTGCTGGCGGGCCTCGTAACCGTCTTCTGGATCAGGAGTAGGTGAGTACTCTTGGTGGTGGATGGGAGACTCGTCTTTGGGTGGCTAGGCTTAAGCGCCTTCATTGTGACGGCAAGCACCCTCATCTGCACTACGGGCACACCCGGCGCGGAGTCAGGAAACTTGTTTGATATCATCGTCGGATTCCTTACTTTCTCTCCGACGTGTGATGGTGGCTTATCCTGGGTGGCTACGCTCCTGATCAGCCTGATAGTGTACGTCCCCGGCCTCTTCATCCTAGCCTCCCTACTAATCCCCGTCCTCGCAGGCGTCAGTTCAAACTCCATAGTGGGGACAATCGTCAGCATAGCCGTCATTATCGTGTTCGTAGCCCTCATCACCACGTGGGTGACGTGATGCAGCCAGGAGGTTGAACCATGAACACGAAACACGCTATCACCGCGATAATCCTGCTTTTCCTCATCCTAGCAGCGCCCGCAGCAACGGCGAGCCTACCCCCTGAAGCACTATTAGACTCAAGCGGGAACGGGCGGCACCTGACAGAATACGGGGGGATGGGAGCAAGCGGAGCGGCGGGTAAATACGGCGTAGGTGTCGAATTTGACGGCGTAGACGACGGCCTGGACGCGTATGGCGCAACAGGCGCCATTATTGGAGATTTAACAATTTTTGTTGCAATGCGTTGGGACGCAACTAACGAATTTAGGCTAAGCCTTGAAAAAGCAAGATTCCCTTCGGGGACGCGTGCCGAAGCAGACAACGAGAATTTTGCGTTGGTCGTCGTTGAAAACAACCGGCTAAGGTATCTTCATGAGTACGGTGAACTTGGAACGGACCTTCAACTTCAATCCGGGGACAATGTTGTCACCGCCGGATTTCACACGATTACGCTTCAGCGAGACTCAACGCTCAGGACAGTCACAGTAAAGCTTGACGGGGCCATCGTAATCGACGGCGTATATGCTGCCCTAGAATCACCCACGGGCGGGGAGGACGGCTACGTCCAAATTGGAAGTGACGCCGTGACGGACGACTCTACGACGCGCTTCACGCAACTGGACGGCGCAATACACGAAATCCGAATATGGGAGTCGCTTGTCGAACCGGCTGTCTTAGATTCCCTCGCATCCACGAGCGATCTAACTTACGCGGGCCAACCGGTCGGAGGCGAATACGCGTTGTACTTCTTTGAGCACCCGTGCGTGAATACGTACTCGGCCTTCTTGGGGCCCCTGGCCGCGCCGTTGTTCACGGTGTTAATCATCCTTGCCGTCATATCGTACCTAGCCGTGGCCGCCACGGTCAAACTACGCGCCCTCGGCATCCCAATACTCGGCATGATGCTCCTTGGCCCCATCGCCATGCCGAGCGTCGACGCGGCGCACCATTGCAGCATCGCCACGGGCAGCGCCATCGTCGACGTGATAGCCCCAATAATCCTCGGCGTCAGCTTCATCCTCGTGATCCTCGGCGTCGTCTTCTACGCGAAACGGGCGGTCACGGGATGACGACGCAGCCTTACCAGCCGGGGGCATTATTCTTAGCCTTGGCGGGAGGCGTCATCATCGGCCTAGCATTGGGCTCCGCGCCGACGGCGGAAGCTGAAAGCACGGTAGGCGTCAACTTGAACACGTTCTGCCCCACAGGTAGCACGGCAACGGCAATCGGGTTTGTGCACGATGACGACTTACAGAAAGCCATGTGGGTGTACACGTGCGCCAACGAGGAAGGCAGCCAGGGGGCCACGCCCAGGTGAAGACGCCTCGCAATACAAGGCCGCATGGATACGGAGGATTATGGTTAACCATAATCCTGTTTAGCTTGGTTTCACCCAACGCTTCGGCTAGCTTCACGGACGTGCGAGACTACCAATGGTGGGTCTTGCAAGACAACACCGCAGGCGGCGCCATCGCGTCCACAAGCGTTACGGTACCAGGAACTCCGTACAGCCACGCACGTACGGCGTTGCAAAGCGTTTGGGAAGTCAGCGCCACGTACCAAAGCGTAGAACCATCATCCGGAACCAGCACCGTCACGTTTCAACTCGTAGTCGACGGAAGCAACGTGAACGGTTGCTCTTGGAGCATCACGCGCAGCAGCACCGAAATAGTGGCACTGGGGATAGTGCCCGTGTTGACCAGCAGCCTGAGCAGCGACCATCACTATTTCGTGCGGTGCTTGAACGCGACGGCCGTAGACCCTGGGGCCCACACAGTCGCCATTAGCGCCACGGGAACTAACCCCGTCACTACGAGCAGGACTGACGTAATGCTGCGCCAAACGGATAGCGTCCTAGACACGACGCTAGACGCCGTAGAGACAAACATCCTAAACGCGTTGGCTAACAACTTCACGACCACGAACAACTTCATACTCTCCCATGACGGAAGCGTGAGCAGCAAACTCTTCTTGTCCGAATCCAACATAACCAACCTGATTAATTCGAAGGACTTTGAGTGTACGAATTGTAGTGTGAATCAATCGTTGGTGGAAACCTTGAGCATTGTGGAATTACCCGGAATGACCGACCAAGAAGTAGGCTTGCTCCTAGTCATGTTGGTGTTGATGATCATGGGCCTCTGGTACGGATGGTTCCTCCTAGCAGGAGTAGCCGCCCTCGGCGTGATAGAAAGCTTCCTTGGGAACGTGGTACTGAATACGGCCGCCTTGTTCTTCCTGATTCTCATAGCTTTCTGGTTGGAGACGTTCATCGCGCGCCGGAAGGACCAGATCGGGAGGATTTCCTCGTGAGCCGTAAGGGCCGAAAACGTTGGTTAGAGATGCGGGCCCGCCGCTTGAGTGAATCCGACGGAATCCACTTCCGGCACGCGTACCGACTCGTTAGCAATGGTAGAGGCTTAGGGTTTCCCAGAAATACGCTCTAGAACTGATTACGGTGCACGAAACCCCCGGCTTACCAACCCACAAATCCGCCACCATTGGGTCACTCGTCACGTTCACGCCATCCGGGCGGTAGGCCTCGATGAGCATCGGACTCACAACGTCCGCGTCGACGTAAACAATGCTGCCGGGCGGCGCATCCATCAAGATTCCCGCTCGATCATCCCCCAGGTCGCCGCTCGCAAGGAGGCCCCACGGAACCGTCACCAATCCCAACAGTAGGAGCCAGCGTAGGCGTGGCCGGGCTGCGAGGACGCCGGCTGCGGGCACGGCGGCTAGGGTTAAGGCGGGGAGGGCGTAGTAGCCGTGGTTGGGCCAAGCGTCCATGAGGGCGTACAAACCCAAGGCGAGGCTTGGCGCGAGGATGCGCCAATCCCGGCTCCACCCCGCCAAGAGCACCCCCGGTAGGGCCCCTACTGCGAGGACGAGGACTAGGATGCTGTACGCGTCCCCGAACGGCGCATGACCACTTTGGAACCGCCCGGCCGCATACCCAGCGGTCGTGAACAATTCGGAGGGGGCTATGAGGAAGAAGCTTGCGCATAGGAACGCGGCGAAGCCGAGGGGGAAGAATCGTTGATCCCGAGGGTACAGGAAGGCGGTGAGGAAGACAAGGACCCCGAGGGGTTTGCTGAACACGGCCAAGAGGACCCCAGCGGCCCACGCTTCCCGTGTATACGGGCTACGCGGATTCATGCTTGCGGCCACGGCCAGGAGTAATCCTGTGGTGAGCCATGCGTCGGGCATGGCGCGCCCATACCACACCCACGCGTACGGAGTCGCCAGGAAGGCGGCAGCACCCCATGGTGCGGCTTGGGCGCCGTAGCGGCCCTTGGCGGCCCACGCAGCCGCAAGGACGCTGGGAGCCAGCAGGAGGGCTTGGGGGAGTCGGCTTGCGGCCTCGGAGTCGCCCAGGAGGCTCCTGCTCAAGCTCAGGGGCAGCGTCCGGAGGGGGTATAGGGGGTGGTGCGCGCCGTCACCGCTCAAGGCCTCGTAATGGACCTCCACGGCACCCATGTGCAGCGGGTGGAGGCTTAAGCCAAGGGTGAGGACGCGGGCAAGGGTCGCCACGACGGCCAACGCCACGACGAAATGCAAGGGCTTCATGCGTGGTAAGAAATATTCACGGCGGGCGTCCCACGGTCCGCCTCCCGTAAATCATGCACGAACCGCACAATCACGAGTTCGAGGGCACCCTTATCCCGCTCCAACAACACGACACCAGCGCCCTCCAATCCTTCCAGCAGACGGCGCACCGCCTCCTTATGATCCATCCTCCGCCTCCCCGAAACCGAAAGCGTAGCAAAGGAATGCTGCGAGGAAGAAGAACACCGCGAGGAAAAGCAGCATGACGAGGAGCGGCAACGGGATACCTCCAATGGCGTCCGTCAAGTCACCGGGGTTAAGATTCCTCACGCCCATCCCCCCGGCGGGGCGAACCTGTTTTCCAGGAAACGCAACATGACAGTCGAAAACGTGAACATGATACCAATGCCGATGATGCTGCCTACCCAATGCCAAAGCCCGGTTTGGTGGTAAACGAGCCCGCCCATCGAGTGCCCCAAAAGCAGAAGGGCCGAGGCCACGCCAAAGATATGCCAAGCACGAACCGGGTCATCATGATCCGTCATGATTCGCCTCCGTTGCCTTGCGGCGCGCCCACGCCCGCATGGTCATCATGCTACGCATCCGGCGTTCCTCCGGAGGCTGCTCCCTACGGTGGCTCTCAGACGCCATGCTTCTCAGCCTCCTTGGCCGCAGCCAAGCGAAAGAGGTCAAGGTCCGTCGGTTCCCCTCGTGCTCCAGCTTCCCCACCGCAATTCCCGCAGAAAATACCCGCTTCGGTGTCCATCAGGCGAACGTCCTTGCCCTCGCAGCCGCCAAGGGTCAGGCAATCGAACACGAGCTTGCGCCTGGGTTGAGTCTCAGACGCCACGGGAAACCTCCAGTTTCAAATCTACGCGGTGCGAAGGGCGGTATAGTATGCGCTGCCCATTGTCCGACGCCCGCTTTTTGCTGACCGCACCTGCGCGGTAAAGCCTGCCGAGAA
>Ga0214472_10004255_pt1 | contig 15101 bp, 12 predicted proteins | sample RVTome_6_FD_207662 | JGI IMG/M metagenome (GOLD analysis project Ga0214472, IMG submission 207662) | Soil microbial communities from uranium-contaminated site in the Upper Colorado River Basin, Wyoming, United States - RVT140D175 | ecosystem: Environmental > Terrestrial > Soil > Contaminated >...
AAAGCTATCGCTTTGGTTTTGGTATTTTGTGCGAATGCCAGGACTCGAACCTGGGACCTCGTCATTATCAGTGACGCGCTCTAACCACCTGAGCTACACTCGCATTTATTTAATTATCAAAAGTGTATCTCTTCATAATCAGATAAATCCGTTGAAGGATTTATCACCCTAATCATTTAAACTACACTCGCATATTATAAAAATTAACTTTTAAAATATAGCAAAATATTACGATTTTCGCAATTAAAAAGCTCTGTGGAATTTATTAATAAATTAATAAATTCCACAGAGCTTTCTATATAATATTTTGCATCAACGACAATTCTTTTTTTTTTACAAAAGATACGATCTTTCTTTTGTTTCGTTTCATTACCCAGTACACATATCTGGAAAGTGGGTATAGCTTTGAGATTCAATACCATTGTCTTATCCATAAAATGGACAACCGACGCCGTAAGATTAAATTTCCGTAGAAATTCAATCAGTTTCATTTTGAAATAATCCACGAACAGCTTCCGCTACCCGTGCCTTGTTACGACTTACTCCCTGTTACCGAACTTACCTTAGTTCGCCATAAAGACGACCGTCGGGCACTCCCGGCTCCCTTGAGTTGACGGGCGGTGAGTACAAGACTTGAGAACATATTCACCGCTGTATAGCTGACCAGCGATTACTAGCGATTCCAACTTCATGAGGTCGAGTTGCAGACCTCAATCCGAACTGGGGATAGGTTTGAAGGATTGGCTCAGAGTTACCTCGTCGCGACCCGTTGTCCTACCCATTGTATCATGTGTGTAGCCCAAGACATCAAGGGACATGCTGATCTGGCGTCATCCCCACCTTCCTCCCAGCCTTTTGTTCGTAAGCGAACAAAAGAATATTTAAATATTTAAATTTTTAAATATCTTTTGTGCTTATGTACAAAAGGCTAGGCGGTCTCGCCTGACACTTGTAACAGACGATAAGGGTTGCGTTCGTTTCCCCACTTAAGGGAACAGCTCAAGCCACGAACTGACGACGACCATGCATCACCTGCTTAGCCGTTAGGATTTTCTGTTTCCAGAAAAACATAAGCTAAGTTTCTAGTCTTGGTGAGGTTCTTCGTGTATCATCGAATTAAACCACGTGATCCACCGCTTGTGCAAGTCCCCGTCTATTCCTTTGAGTTTTAAGCTTGCGCTCGTACTACCCAGGCGGTTCTCTTAACGCGTTAGCTTTGCCTCTCAGAGGGTCGATACTCCGAAAAGCTAGAGAACAACGTTTACGGCGTGGACTACTGGGGTATCTAATCCCATTCGCTACCCACGCTTTCGTGTCTCAGTGTCAGAAATGCGCCAGTGAATTGCCTTCGCTTTTGGTGTTCCCCATAATATCAACGGATTTCACCCCTACACTATGAGTTCCATTCACCCCTCACACTCTCTAGTTTTACCGTTTCCTCCGCGATTCCCAGGTTGAGCCTGGGGCTTTAACAGAAGACTAATAAAACCACCTACACACGCTTTACGCCCAATAATTCCGGATAACGCTCGGGGCACTCGTATTACCGCTGCTGCTGGCACGAGTTTAGCAACCCCTTATTCATAGGCTAATGTCAATAAACTTCTTCACCTATAAAAGATCTTTACACCCCGAAGGGCTTCATCAATCACGCTGTGTCGCTCCGTCAGGCTTTCGCCCATTGCGGAAGATTCTCGACTGCGGCCTCCCGTAGGAGTATGGACCGTGTCTCAGTTCCATCGGTGGGGGCCAGGCTCTCACCTCCCCTAAGCGTCATAGCCTTGGTAGTCCATTACACTACCAACAAGCTGATACTCCGCAGGCTCTTCCCAAAGCGATAAATCTTTACCCTTACGGGACCATCTGGAATTATTCCATCTTTCGATGGGTTATGCCAGACTTTGGGGGAGATTCCTACGTGTTACTACCTCGTTCGCCACGCAACTAAATGCGTTCGACTTGCATGCCTTATCCACACAGCCAGCGTTCATCCTGAGCTAGGATCAAACTCTGAAAATAAAGTTCTCCTAAAACAGAATAATCTGTTATTGAAAAATTGAAATGAAACGAAACAAGAGAAAAATTATATCTCTATATTTCGTAGATTTGGACTTGTCGTTTTTTTGATTTGTTTAAAACAAATCAGATGCATGTTGTCTTAGATTGCCAAAGCAATCTAACAACTATTCTATTTTCAAAGAATCTTACCTTCCTTACAGAATACCAAATATTATATACATATCTAGAAAAAACGCAAGTTTAATTTGGTTGACAGTTATTTTAATAAACATTACTATAATTAATAGTTAGATCTTCTTATAAACCTTAATTTATGGAGGTGAAAAAATGAGTGAGAATTTGAAAAGATATACCACGGTTGGTGGGAGAGAAATTGATATTGATGTCTCTGATGATGCAATAAAAAGTGTCAGAAAAAGATATTGCGACACACCTCTAAAACACAAAGATACCGTCAAACACCCTTTGTTTTCTAAAAAAGCTAATGTAGTAGGGGTTGCTTATTCAGGAGCCCAAAGAAAAAATGTTTTATATTTTGCTTTTGATGGAGATGACGGAAGAGTATCTACATTTCACACTCCTAAAAAAGTATTGAAAATATGATTTTGGAATAAAAAAGCGCAACTTTCGTTGCGCTTTTTAAGTTACATTTACTGGTATTTTTTGATTATATTTTATTTATTCTGCCACTTTTGAATTGTGATTAATAAAGGAGACGCCAAGAAAATAGATGAGTATGTTCCTACTATAACTCCGATTGAAAGCACAAGCGCAAAATGTTTTGTAGTGTCTCCTCCAAACAAGAACAACAAAACAAGAACGATTAATGTGGTTAAAGAGGTATTGATTGAACGAACAAATGTTTGAGACAAACTCTTTCCAACAGTTTCTTCAAAACTTTCATTTTTAGATGCATCTTTCAAATTTTCTCTTACTCTATCAAACACAACAATTGTATCGTTTACAGAATACCCAAGAATTGCCAACAAAGCTGTGATAAACAAAATATCTATTTGATAATCAATAAAAATACTTCCCAAAAATACAAACACTCCTGTGGGTATAATAATATCGTGAACGAGAGCTAAAATTGCAACAATCCCATACCTCCACGAAGAAACACTTTCTTTTCCTAATTCAGAAACTTTTCTAAAAGCAAAAGCAATAAACAAAATAATAGCAATAATAACAAGTAGAATTGCCCACTTTGCTTTACTTTTTAACTCCTCCCCTATAACAGGACCAATAGAACTAAATCTTTTTTCCACTAATTGAGTTTGGTTATTATCTGAAAGCACATTTATAATAGAAAGTCTTTTTTGTTCAGTTAAGTCTTTTGTGCGTAAGATAATTCCCTTTTCTCCGGCTTGTTGAATTGTATAATTACCTAAATCCAAAGTGTCTAGATTTGTTTTTAAAGTATCCAAATCAATTGTTTTGTCTGTATATTCTATTTCTGTAATTGCTCCTCCTGTAAAATCAATACTGAAATTGATTCCGTAAAAGAAAATTGCAAAAATTGACAAAACTATCAATATTATTGAAATTGAATAAAATATTTTTCTGTTTTTGATTATCCACATGTTTCAAATGTAAAATTAAAATCTCAAAATGAAAAATGTATCCAAAATGAGAAATTAAAAATTATTAATTATTGAATAAAAATTTTGTTAATTTACCACCCTCTCCTCTTGGTGCGATTGAAAGTAAAAGTGTCCTTGTAATTGTGAGTGCCGAGAACATGCTGATTATGACTCCTATTCCGAAAGTAAGTGCGAATCCTTTTACAAGAGATGTCCCAAACCAGAACAAAATAATCGCTGTGATGATACTGGAGATGTTTCCGTCACGAATAGAAAGCCATGCTCTCGCAAAACCTTCTCTAATAGCATCTTCTATATTAAGACCTTTTTTCAATTCTTCTTTTACTCTTTCAAATACAAGTACATTGGCATCTACAGCCATACCAATAGAAAGTATAAATCCTGCTATACCTGCTGATGTAAGTGTCACAGGGATTACTTTAAACAAAGCCAACATTACCGCTACATAAAATCCCAAAGCAACAATAGAAACTAGCCCTGGTAATCTGTACCAAAGAAGCAGGAAAAGAGCTACAATAATAAGTCCATAAATCCCTGCCACGATTCCCTTATTTAAAACATCTTCCCCTAAAGAAGCCCCCACTGTCTGTGTTGATATTAGCTCAATAGGTACAGGCAATGCACCGTAATTTAAATCTCTTACTAATTGCTTTGCTTCTTCTGGTGTAAAACCTCCTGAAATTTCTGCACTTCCATCTTTTATTTCTTCACGCACAACAGGGGCAGTGATAGGAGAACCATCTAAATAAATAGCAATTGTTTTTCCAACATTTTCTTTTGTTATTTTTGAAAACAATTCTCTCCCCTCTTTGTTGAAAGAAAGTAAAACTGTTGGCTCTCCTGTGTTTGGATCAAATTGTAAACTTGATTTTTCTAAAAGCGATCCTGTAAGACCTGTGTCCTCATAAGGATCCTCAAAAGCTAGAGGGTGCGAAGTAATATACTCAGGAGTAAGTTGGTTTTCATTTTCCAAATATTCCTTTACCTCTTGCCCTTCTTTTATAATATCGGCAATATTTGATTTTTCTTTTTTAAATTCAAGAAGTGGGGTTTGTCCTATCATTTCTACCGCCTGATTGATATCAGTAATTCCTGGTAATTCTATAATAAGACGATTATGTTCATTTGTTGTTTCTACTTGAACGAGCGGTTCTGATACACCAAAAAGATTTGTTCTTCTTTCAATCACATCTCTCAACGCACTCATTGAATCTTTTATCTCACTTGTTTCTACTTTTGAAACATCTGCTTGATAAACCAAATGTGTCCCTCCTGCTAAATCAAGACCTAGTTTAAAAGGTTTTGTAGGTTGAGAACTATATGTGTAATAACCTATTAATACCCCAAATAATATTAAAATAATTGCTGTTATCTTTGTTTTCATCCCGTTAGAAATTTTAACTGCTAATGTTTTTGTAATTACTACTATATCATACTTATCGTATTTTATAGACAAATCCCAAAGAAAAATAGAATTCCTAAAGGGATTTATAATGGACATATATTATACGAAATCAGAGCAAAATGCAAAAATAATTCTTTTTATCAAAAAAACCCCTATTCCTGCTAAAATTATTCCTCCAAATATATCCAAAGGCCAATGGACTCCAGCAATTATTCGGCAAACAGCAACCATAATTGCACCATCTAAAATAAAAGTTGATAAAAGTCTCGGAGTAAAAAAATAAGAAATAAAAGTAAGAGAGAAAAAAAATGTAGTATGTCCTGATGGAAAAGAATCTGTGCTTCCGTGAGTAAAAAGTAAATTAATATTATCAAGTACTAAAAAAGGGCGCGGGCTGTAATAAAAATAATTTATAATTTGAGAAATACCAAAAATAAAAAATGCTGTTATTAAAACAAATAACATCTCTTTTAAATATTTTTTAAATAATTGGTTTTCTTTAAAAATCTTATACGCGTAATAAAAAATAAAAATACCTATTATTAAATAAGGTAACCACTGGGCACAAAAAATAATCAGGGTATCTAGCCAAGGATACTGAAAGGCAATATTGTTTAAAAATAGAAAAATTGTTTCATTCATAATTTATATAATCCGAACCTACAAATTATATCCGAATATACCAAATATTACGAATTGGACGAATTTTGCTTCGCAAAATTCGTCCGTTATTCATAGTTCATAATTCATAATTCGTGATTTTCTGGCTTAAGATTTAACCACCCCTAAAATTCTCCCTACTAAAATACGAATTGTTTTAAGCGCGATTTTTAAATCCAATCCAAAAGAGTGGTGTTTGATGTAATATAAATCATAAGATAATTTTATCTTTGTTTTTTCTGTATCTGTCTTGTGGTGGGGTGCTTCTTTTTGATATATCTGTGCCCAACCAGAAAGTCCTGGTTTTTCTATATGACGAATATTGTAATAAGGAATTTCTTGTGCATATACTTTTACTAATTCTGGTAATTCTGGACGAGGACCAATAAGAGACTGGTCGCCTTTTAACACACCCCATAGTTGAGGTAATTCATCTATACTTGTTTTCCTTAAAATATTTCCAACTTTAGTGATTTTTGCCCCATGATTTGCCCATTGTTCTGTGCCGTTTTCTGTCATACTTCTAAATTTTCTGATTTTGATTTTCTTTCCACCTTGTCCTATTCTTTCTTGAACAACAAACAAAGATCCTTTATCTTCCAATTTTATTGCTAGATAAACAAAAGGATAAATGATGAGTGATATTACTCCCAAAATTCCTGCAACAACTATATCCATCAATCTCTTCAAAACATCATAAAGAACATGTGTTGATTTTGAAATATTTTGCAAAAACCAATCATACTGAATAAGTGAGAGAGGTATTCTACCAAAAATATCTTCGTACACATCATGAGCATTCATAAATTTAATTTTTGAAAACATAAGGTTGTACAAATGAGAAAGAATTGGTCGAACTTTTTCACTATCTAAATCAACTATTATTACCGAAACATTTTCGCTATAAATCACATCAGAAATATCTGTTTGAAAATCAAGACTGTCTATTTCGTCTAAATCTATAAAAGAAATGAGATTTAGATTGTACCAATTGTTGTTTTCTATCGCTTCTTGAATTTCTCTTATTTCTTCTCTGTTTCCTATTAATATAGCGTTAGCTCTTTTTTTAACCCCCAACAAAGAAGCGACATAAACCCTCCAAACAAGAATAAAAACAAGAGAAACTACAAGATAGATAAAAAGATTGGTTTTTGGAGCAATATCAAAAAATGGAAACAAAAAATAAAAAAAGGCGGCAGCAACAACACTGTTTATTATTTGAGTTTTAAAAATTTTTGAAAAAAGTTTTCTTCTAATAACAAGTACTCTTTTTTCATAAAGTCCAGAAATGAAAAATACCAGGGACCAGATTAAGAACAAAAATGAAAATGGGTAAAGGTGCTGAAAAAATATTTGTTTGTCGGGTAATTCGGCATACCGAATAAACAACACTGCCCAAAGTGAGAATGTGAAGATAATTAAATCGCCTATAAATAATGAAGTTGATTCCTGTTTTTTCATTATTTAAATAATACAACTTATCCACAAATTTTAAAAGGTTTTTTGTTGTAGGGGTTGACTATATTTAGTTAAATGTGATATTATTATAGGTAGAAGAATTGAAAATATTTTTTTAACTTAAGGAGGAAAGTATGAAAGAATGTTATCTAAATAATCCTGAAAGGAAAGAAAGAAGATCTGCCCCAAGATACCCTGTCTGTGTCGGGTGTCACGGGATAATTATTCTCTCTCCGGGAGAAAAAATTTTCAAAATTCCTGAAAGAGACCTACCTGTGCATAACGACGAGTGCAAAAGACTCTTTGAAAATCCTCAGGATTAATTTTTTGCGCTTTCCCCCGACTTCATTTATGGAGTCGGGGGTTTTTTTGTTATAATTAAAAGTATGAAAAAGAAAATTATTTACCTAATTCACAAAATCAAACTGGGGCCTGCCCCGTTAGTTTTTGTGAGTATAACTACTAATTTTGAAATATGAAAGAAAAAAAGAAAAAAAGAAAAATACTATATTTAATAACTAAATCTAACTGGGGAGGTGCTCAAGTCTATGTTCATAGTCTTGCTAATTCCCTGTCTCAAGAAGAATATGATATTTCTGTAATTGATGGGGGTGATGGAATTTTAAACAAAAAACTCAAAGAAGAAAATATTAATGTAATTAATATAAAAAACTTAGACAAAAATATAAATTTAATAGACGAAATAAAAGTTTTTTTTACTCTTATTAAAATTTTTCATAAGGAAAAACCAGATATCATTCACCTCAATTCTTCTAAAATTGCAGGGCTTGGTGCTGTAGCAGGAAGAATTACTAGAATTAAAAATATAATTTTCACCGCTCACGGTTGGCCTTTTAACGAAGACCGTCCTTTGTGGCAAAAATTTTTAATTATTATATCTAGCTATGCGACTGTTTTGTTTTCTCACAAAACCATTGTTATTGCAGAAAAAGAGCTAAAACAAACAAAAAATTGGCCTTTTGTCTCAAAAAAAATACACCTTATTTATAACGGTATTCCAAAAATATCATATCTTAAACAAAAAGAAGCTCGTGAATTTTTGATTAAAAAAATACCTGTTGAAATAAACAAAAATACAACTTGGATTGGAACAATCTCAGAACTCACCAAAAACAAAGGTTTGGAATACACCATCAAAGCCATAAAAATAATTAAGAAAAATTTTGGGGATGATTGGAATGGTATTTTTATTATTATTGGAGGAGGAGAAGATAAAGAAAGATTGGAAGAAATAATTAAAAAAGAAAATTTGGAGAATAATATTTTTTTAATTGGATTTGTCGAAAATGCATCTCAGTATCTTAAAGCTTTTGATGTGTTTGTATTATCTTCTATAAAAGAAGGTTTTCCTTATGCCCTACTTGAAGCAGGACAAGCTGGTAATGCTATTATTTCTACAAGAGTTGGTGGAACAGAAGAAATAATAAACAATCTAGAAAACGGAATCTTAATCCACCCAAAAAGAGAAAAGGAAATTTATAACGGAATTAATTTTTATATGACAAACAAAGAAAAAATGTCTGATTTTGGGAAAAAACTAAAAATAAGAGTTAAAAATAAATTTAATCTCAAAAAAATGATTATGGAAACTTTTAAATTATATTCCTAAAAATTCATTTTTCATGTCATCTCTATGAAATCTTTTTGAATTTCCTCTCATTCCCATCAAAATCCCGAGTCCAATAAATTCTACTAATAAATGAGAACCTCCATAACTCATAAAAGGTAGTGTTACCCCGGTCACTGGAAGTAGCCCGATGTTTGTCCCTATATTTACTAAAAAATGACTAATAAAAAGAATAGCTAAACCAAGACCAAAAAGTGTTTCAAAATTAGAAGCCCCCTGCCACGAATTAACTAATATTCTCCAGATAATCAAACCAAACAAAGTAAATATTATAAGAATTCCTACAAAACCCCATTCTTCAGCAAAAGATGCAAAAATAAAATCAGTCTCGTGTTCTGGTAAAAATTGAAGTCTTGATTGTGTTCCAAAACCAACTCCTTTTCCCAATAATTGACCCGAGCCTATAGCAATAGTTGACTGATAAGCATTATATCCTGCTCCTTGAATATCTGCTAATGGATGCAAAAAAGTGGTTATTCTTGCTTTTTGATAAGGTTCAAATACAAAACCCCACAAACCAACAAAAGATAAAACCCCAATCAAAAAAACTCCTAAAATATGTTTTTTGGATATACCTGAAACTAAAACCATACCAAACCAAACCATAAAAATAATAATAGCTGACCCAAAGTCTGGTTGAAGAAGAACGAGTAAGAAAAAAATAAAAGCGTATGTCCCTGAAATAAAAATATGTTTTATGTGGGCTATTTCTACATGCCTTTTAGAAAAATATTTTGCTAGTAGTAATATCAAAACAAGTTTAATTAAATCTGCTGGTTGAAAAGAAAAAAAACCTAAATTGAACCAGGATTGTGCACCTTTAAAAACACTTCCGACAATAAAAAGGGTTGATAACAAACCGACGGAAATAAAAAAAAGGATTGTTAAAAATTTTGTTCTTTTTAAGAAACTAAAATCAACAAAACTTAGCAAAAAAAATACTACAATAGATACTGCTAACCAAATTAATTGTTTTTCAAAAAAATAATTTTCCCCAATAAACAAATTCATTGTTATTAATCCAGCACCTACAAGAGGGAGAACAGAAAAAAACAGTACCCAATCTATATTATTTCTAGATCTAAAAATCATAATACCTTATTTTACCAAATGAATAATTTCTATTCTAGCAGGTGTTTTTTCAAACGGTTTTGACCAAGTAAAAACGATGTCTTTTGATTGATTTTTAACTAAAGAGTCTATTATTGTTTGCGAGATATTTATAGCATTTCCATTGTTATCATAAAGAATCGCTGTAATTTCAATATTGTTGATTGTTTTTGTTGTTTTGTTTTGAATACTTGTCTTTAAAAGCGGTGTTGTTTCTAGGTTTGTTAAATCTTTACTTCCCACAGAAAGATTGGGTTGTTCTTCTTGGGTTTTTATCCAAACAGGCTTATCGGTAAATTCAAAAATTGTTCTCACAGGAATCCTGTTTCCTACATCAACAGTTCTTTCAAAAACAGGCATAATGACTCGTGGTAATATATCTATTTTTCCTCTTCTCTCTTGAATTAAAACATTGTCTTTATCATATACTCTAAAAGAAAAAGGGGTGTTGTATGCTTTTGCATCTATGTTTGGATTTTCTATTAGTGCAAAAAAATTATAAAAATTTTGAGATACCTCAAATGTTCTTGCCCACAAAACTATTGGATCAGCGGTTTCAAAAGAACAAACTAAAGGACAAACTCCACCACAATCTATTCCTTCTTCATCTTGATTTTGTTTTCTATCTGTGCAAGTTGGTTCTTGGTAAAAGAATAAATAATAGATAAAAGAAAAAACTAAAAGAATAATGATTCCAAATACTCCAAAATATATTCCTCTTCTGCGTGATGACCAAGACATAACAATTTTTTGGAAAAAAATTGAATTTTCAATTTATGAATTTTCAATTTTCAAACAATTTTTAATGTTTTAATTTTTAAATTTATTGATTAAATAATAACAAAAAAACACCATTTATAAAAGCGACTGCTTTACAAAATAATTTAATTGACTTAATATTACACCAGAAACATTAATTATAACTACGGAGGTAGTTTATGAGTAAATTAGGAATTTTAGTTTGCTGTGTTTTTATTGCTCTTTTTTTATGGCTTTCTTTGGAAAATTTATTAATTTGGGGAAGAGTGACTCAAGGCTTTGCTTCTTTAAGCTTAACTGTCGGATTGGGAATTTTTACAATCGCTTGCCCTAAGAAAAAAATTTGATATCAAATAAAATTTTTACAAAAAACCGTTTTGCGTAAATGCAAAACGGTTTTTTAAATTGTTTTATAAATAAAAAAACTCAAATTCTTAATGTTGTTATTTCTCCGGCTAGGCGCCGAAGCTATTTACCCGCACACCAATTAAAAACCAGTGTTTTTAATTGGTGTGGTGGGCCTATCTCCATATAAGCGTCGCTTTTTTTGAAGAAAATAAAAAAACTCGAGTGCTTAATGTTGGCGTCTACCTACTTTCCCCATAAAGAGTATCATCGGCTCTAGAAAGCTTAACTTCCGTGTTCGAAATGAGAACGGGTGTACCCCTTCCGACAAAACACCAACATTAAAAACTCGAGTTTTTAATTGTTTTTTATATGTAATTTTAACTGAATATTTTTGTTTAAGAATTAAAAAGAAGTGAGGAATTTTGTTTTAAAAAACAAAATTCCTCAAGGTTTGGTCGGGATGAAAGGATTTGAACCTTCGATCTCTGGATTACAATCCAGTGCACTACCAGACTGTGCTACATCCCTAAGGACTTTTTGAAACAATTTTATTAGACTAAAATAATTTTGCTCCTGCAGAACCTCTTTTTAATTCTCAAATGTAGGTAAAATTGAATTGTTTTTTCCAATAGTAAATTTAATTTGTTTCAAACAAATTAAATTTACTACAAACTAATAGTTAAAAAACTAAAAGCTAAAAATAATATTGCGCTTTTTGAATCTCCCGATAAGAAATCCTTTGATGTATTAGTACTCCTCAGCTGAACACATTACTGTGCGTACACTTAGAGCCTATCACCTGATCATCTCTCAGGGATCTAAACGATTCCTAATCTTGAAGTTGGCTTCCCTCTTAGATGCTTTCAGAGGTTATCCATTCCCAACTTAGCTACCCAGCAGTGCCGTTGGCACGACAGCTGGTACACCAGAGGTTAGTTCACTCCGGTCCTCTCGTACTAGGAGCAAATCTTCTCAAGAATCAACGCCTGCAGCAGATAGGAGACCAACCTGTCTCACGACGGTCTGAACCCAGCTCGCGTATCTTTTTAATTGGCGAACAGCCAAACCCTTGGGAGCTTCTCCACCCCCAGGATAAGATGAGCCGACATCGAGGTGCCGAACTCCGCCGTCGATATGAACTCTTAGGCGGAACCAGCCTGTTATCCCCAGGGTAGCTTTTATCCGTTAATCTTCACCCGCATCTAAAGCGTGGTGTCGGTTCACTATGCTCAGCTTTCGCTCCTGCTCGGCATGTACGCCTCGCAGTCAAGCCAGCTTGTGCCATTACACTATCAGCACGGTTTCCATTCGCGCTTAGCTGACCTTAATAGGCTCCTCCGTTACTTTTTAGGAGGATAGCGCCCCACTAAAACTACCTGCCAGATACTGTCTCTCAAAGTTTTTGCCTTTGAGGTTAGAATGTACAATTTGAAAGAGTGGTATTTCACTGACGACTCCATTTTCCCCGAAAGAAAAACTTCAAAGTCTCCCACCTATGCTACGCAGTCAAAACATACACCCAATATCAAGCTATAGTAAAGCTCCTGGGGTCTTTTCGTCTAGCTGCAGGTAACCGGCGTCTTCACCGGTATTGTATTTTCACCGAGCTGTTCCCCGAGACAGTATCCCACTCATTACGCCATTCGTGCACGTCTGAACTTACCAGACAAGGAATTTCGCTACCTTAGGACCGTTATAGTTACGGCCGACATTCACCAGGGCTTATATCAGCCAGCATGAGCATCACGCAATGCGCGATGCAATATTTAAATATTTAAATTTTTAAATATTGCATCACACTCTGTGTGATGCACACACCACCGATATTTAACCTTCTGGCATTGGTCAGGCGTCACCCCGTATACATCCTCTTGCGAGTTCGCACGGAGCTGTGTTTTTGATAAACAGTTGGCAGGATTACTTTCGCTGCGGCCAGCACATCACACAAAGCGCGATGTGATATTTAAATATTTAAAATTTTAAATATCACATCACATTCTATGTGATGTGCTGGCAAGCCTTATTCCGAAGTTACGGCTGCTTTTTTGCCGAGTTCCTTGGGGAATTATCACTCGTTCGCCTTGGTCTTCTCGACCTGACTACCTGTGTCGGTTTGCGGTACGGGTTCTCTATATTTAACCTTAGAAGCTTTTCTTGGAAGGCTCTTCATAAGAATTTCCCAACCCGAAGGAAGGAATTTAGTCTATTTACGAAATATGACATTAAAGTCAGTTTCCCGGATTTTCCTAAGAAACAATTCTCAAAATAAACAACACAAATCCAATAATGTGCTCTTATTTGTATCCTCCGTCACTCCATCGAAATATAAAGAAGTTAAGGAATATTAACCTTATGTCCATCGGATCCGGTTTTCACCATCTCCTTAGGCCCGACTAACCCTTCGTTGATCACCATTGCGAAGGAAACCTTAGTCTTTCGGCGTGCAGGGATCTCACCTGCATTGCGGTTACTTGTGCCAACATTCTCACTTCCATACGCTCCACCGTGGCTTACGCCTTCGGCTTCATTGCAGAATGGAATGCTCTCCTACCACTCATGAATTTCATGAAGTATTGAAATAAATTTCAATACTTCATGAAATTCACAAGTCCTAACCTTCGGTACCATACTTAGCCCCGATAATTTGCGGCGCGAAATCTCTTAATGAGTGAGCTGTTACGCTATCTTTAAAGGATGGCTGCTTCTAAGCCAACCTCCTCATTGTCTGAGAAATTTTACCTCCTTAAGTGCACTTAGTATGAATTTAGGGACCTTAGATTTAGGTCTGGGCTGTTTCCCTTTTGACCAATGGAGCTTCGCCCCCACAGTCTAACTGCCTAGAAATTGACTACTGGTATTCGGAGTTTGATAGGAAAGACGAAGTTTCCCCCTGTTCTTTCCTTCCAGTGCTCTACCCCCAATAGGTAATCTAGACGCTAACCCTAAAGCTATTTCGGAGAGAACCAGCTATTACCAAGTTCGATTAGCTTTTCACTGCTTACCACAAGTCATCCGATGGAGTTGAACGACCAACCGGTTCGGGCCTCCTTCCGTCTTTCGACGAAATTCACCCTGCTCATGGTAAGATCACTTGGCTTCGGGTCCTAAACATACAACATAATTTTTTCGCGCTTTTAACACTCGCTTTCGCTGTGCCTCCTTGCTATCGCAATTAGGCTGCTGCATATTTAGACTCGTTGGCTCATTCTTCAATAGGCACGCAGTCGAGGTTGCAAGCAACCTCTTCTACTCCTTGTAGACATATGGTTTCAGATCTATTTCACTCCCCTCTCCGGGGTTCTTTTCACCTTTCCCTCACAGTACTTGTTCACTATCGATCTCTAAAAGTATTTAGCCTTACCAGTTAGTTCTGGCAGATTCCCTCAAGCTATTCGTGTCTTGAGGTACTCAGGAACAACAATAAAAAAGATATAATGTTTTCGTTTACGGGACTATTACCCTTTAGAGTTCTGCTTCCCAGCAGATTCAACTAACAAAATATTTTATGACTTTTCTTATTCCGAAGAATAACACTATCGTCCTACAACCCCAGCACATCACACAAAGCGCGATGTGATATTTAAATATTTAAATTTTTAAATATCACATCACATTCTATGTGATGTGCTGGTTTGGGCTCTTCCGCTTTCGCTCGCCGCTACTCACAGAATATCGTCTAAATAAATAGACATTTTTTTCTTTTCCTCCAGGTACTGAGATGTTTCACTTCCCTGGGTTCGCTCTCTATATCCTTTACAGATATAAAGCAATTTGCATTTAGCAAATTAGGTTTCCCTATTCGGAAATCTCCGGGTCAAAGGTTGCTAGTCACCTAACCGAAGCTTATCGCAGACATACCACGTCCTTCATCGCCTTTTAGAGTCAAGGCATCCACCATACGCCCTTAATGAATTTCTTATCAGGAAATTCAAAAAACGCAATCTTATTTTTTTACATCTTTAAGCCCGATAATTCAATGGCTTAAAGTTGTGAATATACAATTTAATTTTACCTACAGATCTTTAAAATTTTTAAATTAAATAAATTTAATTTAAAACAAAAGACCCATAATCAGAACCCATAGATTCCT
>Ga0214472_10004256_pt1 | contig 15097 bp, 13 predicted proteins | sample RVTome_6_FD_207662 | JGI IMG/M metagenome (GOLD analysis project Ga0214472, IMG submission 207662) | Soil microbial communities from uranium-contaminated site in the Upper Colorado River Basin, Wyoming, United States - RVT140D175 | ecosystem: Environmental > Terrestrial > Soil > Contaminated >...
CAGCCGCTGAATCCGAGCGTGACGCCTTCCCGGCTCCCGATGCCGACGGTATAGATGCGAACGCCGTGCTCCGCGGCGAACCTCGCGGCGTCCAGCGGATCCGGACCATGGTTGCTCGCGCCGTCGGAGAGCAGCACGATCGCGGCCGAACGGTTCGATCCCGGGGGTACCGGCTTCCGGTCCTCGATCGGGCGCCCGTCGCTGGTCCAGTGCCGCCGGAAACGGGGGGGATAACCGTACAGGAGGCGCTCCAAGTCGATTCCCGCGTCGGGAAGCAGTGTCGCGAGCGAGATGTAGATGCCGCTGCCGATGGCGGTGCCGGGCTGCAACTGGAGCCGGTCGATCGCTTGCAGCAAGTCCTCGCGGCTGTCGGTCGGCGACTGTACCACCGAAGCGTTGCCGGCGATGGAGACGATTCCGATCCGGGTGTGCCGCTGCCGGTTCTCCACGAACGACCGGACCGCGCTTTGCGCAGCGGCGAGCCGGTTCGGCTTGACGTCGGTGGCGCGCATGCTGCCCGAGGTATCGATCGCAAGGATGACGTTCCCGTGCATCGAGGGCAGCGACAAGACCGCGTGCGGGCGGGAGACGGCGCCGATCAGCACGCACAAGCCGAGCAGGAACAGCACTGGCGGGACGTGCCGGCGCAGCCGAGCGCCAGCGGCGCCGGGTGTGGACAGGTTCGACAGGCCCGCCAGCCGCGCGTGAGCCCGGCGCCGGCGCGCAAGCAGCCAGAGGTATGCGAGAACTAGAAGGGGCACCGCCGCAAGCAGCCAGAGCATGCGCGGCCACAGCACGGTGATCTCGCCCAGTTGCGCGAGCACACTCATCGGATCAATGCCGGCGGCACGCCGCCGCTCGCCAGCTGGGCCCGCCGCTTGCGCAGACGGGCGAAGCGCATGAGCGTGTCCACCAGATCGTCCTCGGTCGAGAGCTCGATGCAGTCGGCGCCGGCAGCGGATAACGCGGTGCGCAGGGCGGCCTCGCGCCCGGCGGCGAGGGAAGAAAAACGCCGGCGGAACGCGGCGTCGTGCGTGTCCACGAACAGCTGCTGCCCGGTTTCGGCATCCTCCACGATCACCTGGCCGAGATCGGGCAGCTCCATCTCCAGGGGGTCGTAGAGCCGCACGGCCAGGACCTCGTGACGTTGGCCGAGCAGGGACAAAGCGCGCGCCCAGCCGGGATCGCTGATGAAATCCGACAGGATGAAAATCTCCGACCGGCGCTTGATGGCCTGCAGCGCGCGCCCGAGCAGCTCGTCGAGGCGCGTGGACTTGCCGAGCCTTCGCGCGCCCCCGGTCTTCTGGATCCGGTCGATGAGATGCAGGACGTGCCGGCGCCCGCCCCGCGCCGGCAGGACGAGATCGACCCGGTCGGTGTAGAGCACGGCGCCGACGCGGTTGCCGTGGCGGGTCAGCACGCGCGCGACGAGCGCGACGAAATCCACCGCCATGGCGCGCTTGGTGATCGCGCCGCTGCCAAAGTCCACCGATCCGCTGAGATCGACCAGGAACCACGCGGTCACTTCGCGGTCTTCGTTGAACTGCCGCACCTGCGGCACCTGGAGGCGCGCGGTTGCGTTCCAGTCGATGGCCCGCGCGTCATCGGTGACCTGATACTCCCGCAAGTCCGCGAGGTCGATGCCGAAGCCGCGGAACAGGGTGCGGTAATCCCCCAGTAGCGAGCCGTCGAGCCGGCGCAGCACCGTCCATTCGACCCGGTGCAGCACGCTCTCTGCGTTCGGAGCAGCCGGCGCCGTTTTTCCCGCCGAAGGGACCAGCTTCAAGTCAGCCATGCGCTGCGCTCCGGACGCCGGTCTCGAGCGGTTTCTCGGGCAAGGCCACAGCCTGCATCACCCGCGCGATCAGGCTATCCGCGGTCTGGCCGTCGGAGAGCGCCTCGTACGACAGCACCAGGCGGTGGCGCAGCACGTCGGGAACCAGATCGGCTACGTCCTCGGGCAGAACGTAGTCGCGCCCGCGCAGGAAGGCGAGCGCCCGGGCGCCCTCGATGAGCCAGATGGTCGCGCGCGGACTGGCACCGAAGGTGATATAGCGCGCCAGATCGCCGAGGCCGAAGCGCTCGCAGCGCCGCGTGGCCGATACGAGCTTCACCGCGTACTGAATGAATACCGGGTCGGTATAGACCTTGCGGCACTCGTGCTGCAGGGCGGCCAGTTGATCCGTGGTGGCCACCCAGCCGACCTCGGCGGCGGCCCCCGTCACCCGCTCGACGATGACGAACTCCTCCTCTTCGGTCGGATAGTCGACCAGCACCTTCATCATGAAGCGGTCGACCTGGGCCTCCGGCAGGGGATACGTTCCTTCGGTCTCGATCGGATTCTGCGTGGCCATGACCAGGAACGGGGCAGGCACCCGATGGGTTTCGCCGGCGATCGTGACCTGGCGCTCCTGCATGACCTCGAGCAGCGCGCTCTGGACCTTCGCGGGCGCGCGGTTGATCTCGTCGGCGAGCAGCAGGTTCGCGAAAACCGGCCCGAGGGACGTGCTGAAGTCCCCGGTCTTCTGGTTGTAGATGCGGGTGCCGATGAGATCGGCGGGGAGGAGATCGGGCGTGAACTGGATGCGCTTGAACGACCCGCGCATGGTGCGCGCCAGCGTCTTGATCGTAAGGGTCTTCGCCAGCCCCGGCACGCCCTCGACGAGCAAGTGGCCCTGCGCGAGCATCGCGATCAAAACGCGCTCGAGGAAATGGTCCTGCCCGACCACCACGCGCTTGATCTCGTAGAGAATCCGCTCCATCAGGCCGCGGACGTTGCCGCTCGTATCGTCGCTCATGGCGCTCGTGCTCCGGACATTAGAAGGGATGGAGGCCGACGGCCCGCCCGGCCGCGGCGATGGTGACCGCGAAACCGATGCCGATAAAGGTGCCGCTTTCCGTCGGATTCAGGATCGCAGTAACGATGCCGACGACGTCGCCCTGCATCGTCACCAGGGGCCCGCCCGAACTGCCTGGATTGGCCGCCGCGTCGAACTGGATGAGTTGCGTGAGCAGGCGCTCGCCCTCGGGCGAGCGGAATTCCCGGTTCAGCCCGGAGACCACTCCGGACGATACCGACGGGCCCATGCCGAATGGAAAGCCGACGGCAACCACTTCGTCGCCGGGCCTTAACCGGTCGGCCGACCCGAGCGTCGCGGCCGGCAGATCGTCCGGAATCGTCCGCGCCTTGATGACCGCGAGGTCGTTTTCCGGATGAACGCTGACGAGGTCGGCATCGGATTCCGAGCCGTCGTGGAAAGTCACGCTCACGCGCTTGGCGCCGGCGACGACATGCAGGTTGGTGAGGATGACGCCGTTGTCCACGATCACGACGCCCGACCCAACCGAGAATTCCTCCATGCCTTTCGGGTCGGTCTTGCCCTTGGCCTGCGAGTCTGCGGGCGTGTTCTTGCCGGATTCGCGCTCCTGACGCTTCGACTTTGCCTTCGACTTGCCTTTGGACTGCGGCGCATCCCCGAAACCGCGCACGCGCACCAGGGAGGGACGCACGACGTCCGCGGCCTTCGCGGCGCGCGACGGCAGCGTCTTGTCCTCCAGCGTGCGCAGCACCGCGGCATCGATGTCTTCCTGGGTGAGGGCTTGCGGCCGGGGCTGGGACCAGAGGTAGGCCCCCACGATGAGCGCGGCGCAGGCGGCACCGCCGAGAAAGCGGACGAGGCCGGCGTGCCGCGTCCCGAATGCGCGAACGCGCCCGAAGCGGGGGCTTCGCCCCGGAAGGGATCCGAGAGCAGGCTCCGGGACGGGCGCGTCAGTTGCGTGGCGGGTCGCGTTCGACCCGGCACGGGGCATGCGTTTCGAACCGCTGTAGAGCACCTGCGGCTTCACGAATGGGTCCCCCCGGACCGTGCGCTTCGGCATGCGCAAGGTAGCATGGTTGCCGGCCGGGCGGGAATTCCCAATGCGACGCCGGTCGAAACAATTCGCCCCCGACCCCGGTGTATATTGTTGCGCGGGTGTCGTGTCTGCGACGCGGCTAAACGCGCCGGCGTTCGTGAGGAAGCGCGATGCGGTTCTTGTGGTCCGATTTGCTCTGGCTGCTGCTGATCGTTCCGGTCCTGGTTGCGGCCTACGTCTACGCGCTGCGGCGGCGCAAGAGGGTCGCGCTGCGCTACGCGAGTCTCCTGCTCGTGCGCGACGCGATCGGACCCGCGCAGTGGCTGCGGCGCCATTTGCCGGCGTTGTTGCTCCTCCTGGCATTGTTCTGCGCGCTGCTCGGAGTCGCGCGGCCGACTGCCGTCTTCACCCTCCCCTCCGAACATCAGACGATCGTGCTCGCGGTGGACGTTTCCCGCAGCATGCGCGCCACCGACATCAAGCCGAGCCGGCTTGGCGCGGCGCAGAACGCTGTGAAGACCTTCATCGCGAATCTTCCGCCCAACGTCCGGGTCGGTATCGTCACCTTCGCGGGCACGGCGGCGATCGTGCAGACGCCGACGCAGAACCGCGACGATCTGATCGCGGCGGTCGACCGGTTTCAGTTGCAGCGCCGTACCGCGACCGGGAGCGGATTGCTGATGGCCTTGTCGTTGCTGCTGCCGGACGCGGGCATCGATCTCGAGGCGGAGGTGTTCGACAGCGCTTTCTCCCGGCGCTCGAGCAATTTGCTGCTCGAAGCCGGGCGCAAGTCCGGGCGCAAGGACTTCGAGCGGGTGCCGCCAGGGTCGTACACCGCCGGCGCGATTGTGCTATTGAGCGACGGGCGGCGCACCAGCGGCCCGGACCCGCTGATGGCGGCGAGGATGGCCGCCGAACGCGGTGTGCGCGTCCATACCGTCGGCTTCGGCACCAGGGACGGCGGGCCGGTCGAGTTCGACGACATGGTGGTCTACATGAGATTCGATGAAGAGGCGCTGAAAGCAATCGCCGGCATCACCGAGGCCGAGTACTTTCACGCCGGCAGTGCGGACGACCTCCAGAAAGTCTACAGAAACCTGACGACAAAGCTCACGCTGGAGCGCCGGGAAACCGAGCTCACTGCATTCTTCGGCGCGGGAGCCGCGCTGTTCGCGCTGGTGGCAGCGCTGCTGTCACTGCTCTGGTTCCACCGCACGTCCTGAACCGCGCATTGCGCGTAACCTGGCCAGCGGCCACAGCCTCAAAGGGCGAAGCCATAGAGCTTCGCCGCGTTCTCGCACACGATCTTGCGGCGGGTGGCGGCGGGCAGCGCGCCGAGCTCGCGCCGGATGTAATCCTGCGAGTCCGGCCAGATGCCGTCGGGATGCGGGAAGTCCGACCCCCACATGATGTTGTCCGCCCCCACCTCGTCGATCAGCTTGATCCCCACCGGATCCGTCTGGTAGGTCGCCCGGCACTGGCGCTTCCAGTAGCCACTGGGCGGCATCTTGAGCGAGAGGTCCTTGAACTGGTCCTCCCACTCCGCGTCCATCCGCCATAGCACGTACGGAATCCAGCCGATGCCCGCTTCACCCAGCACCAGCCGGATGCGCGGGCAGCGCTCGAGGACGCCGCTGAATATCATCGAGGTGAGGATGCTGGACATGTTGAGCTGGAACGCCGTGATGTTCGTGGCAAACGCCGCCCGTGCCACCGGCAGCTCCACTTCCGGCATGCCCGGGAGGCTCGCCCGCGTCGGGTCGCCCCCGATCAGCATGATCTTGCGGATGTGCTCGGGCGTGTAGCCGGAGACCGTGTGAAAGTGCAGCGGCAGGCCGGTGGCGTTGATGACCTCCCACAGGGGATTCCAGTACGGGTCCCACAGCGGTTTGAGATCCGGCGAGTTAGCGATGTCGAGTCCGCGCAGGACGCCGCGCTTCGCGACGCGCTCGACTTCCGCGATCGCGGCCGCGATCGGGTTGTTGGGGATCGACGCGAGCCCGGCGAAGCGCTCGGGGTGCGTCGAGCAGAACCCGGCGAGCCACTCGTTGTAGATGCGCAGGACCTCGACTGCGGCCTCGGCATCGTCGAGGCGGCTGGTGGCGCCGAGCACGCCGTAGAGGACCTCGGCCTGGACGCCGTCGCGATCCTGGTCCTTCACCCGGAGATCGGGATCGGTCAGGCGGCGGATGCCGCGCTTGCCGTCCTCGTAGAGCCCGGTCGCCGCCATGCGGTCGGCGCGATGGATCTTGCCCGGGGTGTAATGCCGCCCGCCCGAGCCGACGCCGTTCACCAAGCCGAGGTTGGCACCTTTCTTCGTCGTCCACCGCCGGTCGTTCGGCCCGTCACTGACGTACGGCATGCGGCCGCGCATCGCGGCCGAGGCGTTCTCGGTGAACAGCTCCGGCGGCAGCCAGCAGAGATCCACGTGGCAATCGGCCGAGATCACGTCGTAGCGCATCGCGCCGCCTCCCTACCGCTGTCCGCTGATGCCCGCCTGCTGGATTACGCGGCGCCACTGCGCACTCTCGGCGCTGATGTGCGCGGTGAACTCCGCGGGCCGGGTGCCCACGCCCTCCGAGCCGTCGGCAATGAGGCGCTTCGTCAGTTCCGGCGTCCGCACCGCTTTGACTGTTTCCGCCGAGACCCGCTCGATGATGGCTTTCGACGTGCCCTTCGGCGCGATGAGGCCGTACCAGTTGACCACGACGACACCCGGGACTCCGGCCTCGGCGAGCGTCGGCGTGTCGGGCAAGGCCGGCGCGCGCTTGCCCGGCGTCACCGCCAGCGCGCGCAGGCGCCCGTTCCTGACGTGGGGCTGGGACGAGATGATGGTCGCAAACGAGAGTTCGATGCGCCCGCCGACGAGATCCGCATAGGCGGCGCCCATGCCCTTGTACGGGATGTGGCTCATCCTCGTGCCGGTGGCGATCTGGAACAGCTCCGTCGTCATGTGTATCGGGCTGCCGATGCCCGATGAGCTGTAGTTCAGCTTGCCCGGGTTCGCTCGCGCGTGCTTCACGAGCTCGAGCACTGACTTCGCGGGCAGCGACGGATGCACGACCAGCGCGTAGCCCTGCGCGGTAACCTGTGACAACGGCGCGAAATCCCGCACGATGTCGAAGCGCGACTTGTAGAGCAGCGGGTAAATCACGGTGGTGGCGCTCAACATCATGAGGGTATGGCCGTCCGGCGCCGCGTCGGACAGGATCTCGAGGGCGACGTGGCTGCCCGCGCCGGGCCGGTTGTCGACGACGATGCTCTGCCCGAGTGAATCGCCAAGGTGTTGCCCGAGGGCGCGAGTGACGGTATCCATGCCGCCGCCCGGCGCCAGCGGCACGAGGATCCGCAGCGGCCGGTTCGGGTACGCCTGTCCCTTCGACGGGCTCAGGGCGGGCTCTGAGCGTGTCGATGTGGTCTGGGCGTGGGCAGATAGCGCGAGCAACGCGAACAGCAGCGCCAGTGCTTTCATGCAATAACCTGTATTCATTGTTTCTCCTCCAGGCAATACCCGACTTCGTCATTCCCGCGCGGCCTGTCCCCGCGGTATCAGGCGGAGAGCGGGAATCTACGAAAAATGGGCCAAGCTCGAATCAAAAGACGCTCGAGCGTGGCCCCTCTCCTGTCGGTGCGGTGACGAATCCCGCCCGTCACCCCGCAATCGCCACGACGCGCTTCCCGGCCCAGGCCTCCGCGGCCTGGTCCGCCTTCTGGAAATCCGCTTCGGTGAACCCGTAAAGGTGCGCGCCCCCCATCAGGATTTGCGACGCGGTCTCGCGCGAGCACGCCTTGAGCAGGTTGCTCGACACGTTCGGGAAATTGGAGTCGAAGTGCGGATAGTCGCTGGAGATGCACATCCGGTCGGCGCCGATCAGGCTGGCCGTCGCCTCGATCTCCGGCTCGCTGCCCTCGACCGCAGCCCAGCAGTTGCGCCGGAAATACTCCTTTGGCGTCAGGCTGAGGTAGGGCGCGTGCGACTCGCGGTACTGCGGATAGTCCCACTCGATGCGCGACAGGAGCCCGGGCACCCAGGAGTTCTGGCATTCCAGGAACGCCACCCGCAACCTGGGATGGAACTCGAACACGCCGCCGATCACCATCGCGATCAGCGCCTGCTGCATTTCGATCCAGTGGGCGGCCACGTGGCGGTAGAACCGGTTCTCGCCGTAGAGCTCGAGCATGTGGGAATACACCGCGCCGACGCCTTCGTGGAATCCCCACGTCACGTTCAATTCTTCGTGCACGGTGTAGAGGGGATCCCAGGTGTTCGAGTGCCAGTAGCGCCCGTTCAACAGGTTAGGCCGGATGAACGAGCCGACGGCGCCGAGTTCTCTCACGCACCGGACCAGTTCCCGGCAGGCGAGGTGAACGTCGTGCATCGGCAGCATCGCCACGAATTTCAGCCGCTCGGGGCTGTGCTGGCAGAACTCGTGGATCCAGTTGTTGTAGGCCTGGCAGATGGCGAGCGAGAGCCGGGGCTCGATGCCGTTGCGGCCGAGCAGGCTCAGGCCCGTGGTGGGATAGAGCACCGCGATATCGACGCCTTCCATCGCCATGCCCATGACCTGCGCTTCGGGGTCGTAGTCGCGCTCGATCGCGAACTCCAGCCGCTTCGCGTCGTGGATGCGCGATCCCGACAGCGGTTGAGTGCTGTTGGTCGCGACCGGACGGAGCCGCTTGCGGTATTGCTGGGCGTCCGCGTCCGAGGTGGGCTGGCCGTCGATGAGGATCAAGCCGGCCGGGCCGCGCATGGGGCGGCCGTCGGACCCGACCTTCACGCTGACGCGGTCCTTGAATTTGGGGTCGAGGTAGCGCTCGAAGAGATCCGGCGGTTCCATGACGTGCATATCGGAGTCGACGAACCGGAGACCGTCTTTCATCGGAACCTCCCCTGGGACAGCCACTATGGAAGCGGTGCGGGTACCGTATGCCGCCCGGGGGGTCGTGTCAATGTGCGGTGGGGTGGAAACGCCCGGTAGCCGCCCGCCTCCCCCCTACTCCCGTTGGCTCCACGCCGCAGGAGCTCGCCGCCCTGATCAAGAAGGAGGCCGTGATGTACGCCAAGCTGGTCAAGCAGATCGGCTTCAAGCCACAATAGCGTCGGATGAAGACAGGACGTCTGGAGCTGCCTGTCTAAAGGGACTCGCGATGTTCAATTCGAAACGACGAATACACGACTCCACCGATGGGGCGCCAACGTATATCGCCCCTTCGGCCAGAATCGTCGGGACGATCGCCGGGCGGGGCGTCTACGTTTGCTGCGGCACGATTGAAGGAGACTGCGACATCGACGGCACACTCACGCTCGCCGACGGCGGACGTTGGAAAGGCACGATGAAGGCGACCGACATCGTCGTCGGCGGCATCGTCGAAGGCGACGTGATCGCGCGGCAGCGGATCGAGATCGCCCGTACGGCGCGCGTTACCGGCAGCCTCTCGGGGAAGTCAATCGCCGTGGCCGAGGGCGCCATCATCGATGGCATGATCAAAGTCACGAGCGGCGAAGCTCCCGTCAAGTTTCAGGAAAAGCGCCAGACCTAGGCCGAAGCTCGTTGCGGATTTCCGTCACCAGGAGGAGAACATGGCACGCGAAGGCTACCTGATCATCGACAGCGACCTGCACATGAACGAGCCGGACGACCTCTGGGCCCGTTATCTGGATGAGCCCTATCGGGCGAAACCCCCGCGGTTCTTCGCCGGACAGCAGCAACCGCTGACGCCAAGCGCCGAGGACAAGGGAAGCGCCGATGTCATCCGGGGCATGGAGGTGCAGGGGCTCACGATCCCGGCGTTCGCCAGGTCGCAGGGCGCGACCGCATCCAGCCGCGAGCTGAGGCGCCGCAGCCGCGCGCGCCATCCGCATTTCAACATCGCGCGGGCGCGGGGATTCGATCCCGCCTCGACCTTGACGGCGATGGATATCGAGGGCATCGACGTCGCCGTACTGTACGGCACGCGCGGGCGGCAGATCCTGTGCCACGACGATCTCGCCCCCGACTACGCGGCGGCCCTGGCGCGCGCCTACAACAACTGGGCTCACGATTACTGCAAGGTCGATCCGCGGCGGCTCAAGTTTGCCGCGCAGATCGCGATGCACGACGTCGGGCTGGCGGTCGAGGAGACGCGCCGCAGCGTCAAGGCGCTGGGCGCCGTCGCGGTGATCGGCACGCCGAACCCGGTTCATGGCCAGCACCTGCACGACGCGGCGTGCGAGCCGCTCTGGAGCGAGCTCGAAACGCTCAACGTGCCGATCGGATTCCATCCCACCGGCAACTCCTCTCTCAAGGACGACGCGGGTCAGCGCTACGTCGGGCACGCCAACTTCCACCCGATCGCGCACGCGATCCGCAACCCGGTCGAGCTGATGGGTGCGATCGCGAGCATGACCACCGGCGGCATCCTCGACCGTCATCCGAAGCTGCGCTGCGCGTTCCTCGAGGGCACCGCCGGATGGCTCCACTGGTGGCTGTGGCGGCTCGACGACCAGTGGGAAAAGTTCGGGCCCGGCTGCGAATACCAATTGAAGATGCCGCCGAGCGAGTACTTCAAGCGCCAATGCTACATCGCGCTCGATGTCGACGAGGAGCCGGCCGTGGACGTCATCAACAAGATGGGCGCGGAGTACTTCGTCGTGTCGAGCGACTATCCGCACGCCGACGGCGCGTTCCCCGAGGCGGTCCAGCAGTTCCTCGGCCTGCCGTTGAACGACGAGCAGCGGCGCAAGATACTGTGGGACAACTGCGCGCGTCTCTATGCCATTCCCAGACCCGCGGCCCCGCTGACCCGCGATTTGAGCACGGTGTCCGCCGCCTGACTCGACATGCCCTATGACCTGCTGATCACCAACGGCGCCATTGTCGACGGCAAAGGCGGGCCGCGTGTCAATGCCGACGTCGCGGTGCGGGACGGCCGCATCGCCGCGCTCGGAAGAGTCGAGGGTTCCGCGCCCACGGTGATCGACGCCGCCGGCAAGATCGTCTGCCCCGGTTTCATCGATCCCCATACCCATTACGACGCGCAGATCACCTGGGACTCCGTGCTTTCCAGCTCCGCTGAGCACGGCGTGACGACGGTGGTGATGGGAAACTGCGGCGTGGGCATCGCGCCCTGCAAGCCGTCCGACCGCGAGTGGCTGACCGAGGACCTCGTGACCGTCGAAGGCATCGACCAGGAGGTCCTCGTCGAAGGCATCCGGTGGGAGTGGGAGACATTCCCCGAATACCTCGACGCGGCGGAGCGGCGCGGCTCGGCGCTCAACCTCGCGTTTCTCGCCCCGATCACGCCGTTGCGCACCTACGTGCTCGGCGCGCAAGCCAACGAGCGGGCCGCGACCCCCGCGGAAACGCGGACGATCGCCGCGATGCTGGGCGAGGCGATGCAGGCCGGCGCCTGGGGCTTCACCACCACCGCCAACCGGCAGCACATCGGCCACGGCGGCAAGCCGCTGGCCGCCCGCCTGGCGAGCCGCGAGGAACTGGCCGCCTACGCCGGCGTCCTCAGGCAGCTCCGGCGCGGCGTGATCGAGCTCGCATTGACCAAGCGCTACGCGACGCTGGCCGAGGACGAAGAGGACTTGCTGAAATTCCTGCTGGACGCGGGCGAGCGCCCCGTCACGTGGCTCTCGCTCAGCAACCTGGTCGAGAAGCCCGGCGCGGCGAAGGCAATCCTCGACCGCGTCGAGCCGCTCATCCGCCGCGGCGGCATCCCGCAGATACTGACGCGGCCGTTCGTGTTCGACATGAATCTGCGCCGCCCCTTCATGTTGACCGAAATGAGCACGGCGCGGCCGTTGTTCGACGCCGCTTTCGAGAAGCAGGTGGCGATCTACGCCGACCCGGCATTTCGCGCGGCCTTCAAGGACGAGCTGAAGCAGGGGCGCAAGTGGGGAGGCGTCGTCCGGAGCTCGACCGTCGTGTCGGTGGTAAACCCCGAGCTCAGGAAATACGAAGGCCGCACCGTCGGCGAGATCGCCGACGAGTGCGGCCAGGACCCCAACGACGCGTTCTTCGATCTCGCGGTCGCGGACAATCTCCAGGTCAAGTTCGTCGTGCCGCGCGCCAACACCGATCCGGAGCAGCTCGCCGACATGGTGCGGGACTCGCGCACGCTCATCGGTCTCTCCGACGCGGGCGCGCACCTCGACATGCTGTGCGAGTCCGGCTACCCCACCTACCTGCTCGGCCACTGGGTGCGGGAGAAGCGCGCCCTCACGCTGGAACGCGCGGTCCAGCGCATCACCTCCGAGCCCGCGGACTTTTTCGGCTTCCGGGATCGCGGCCGCCTCCAGGCCGGAGCGGCGGCCGACATCGTGGTTTTCGACGAGGGCACGGTCAATTCGCCGCTGCGTCCCACCGCGGTCAAAGATCTCCCGGCGGGCGGCACGCGCCTCTATTGCAGGGCGGAGGGCATTTCCCGGGTCATCGTCGGCGGCCGGGAGCTGTATCGCGATGGCCGGCACACCGGGGCGTTGCCGGGCAAGGTCCTGCGCTCGTCCTGAACTCCCACCACCCCGCCCGCTTGCGCGGGCACCCCTCCTCGGGCAGGAGGGGAAGTTCCTACAGGTATCGCGTCGGCCAGTTGATGGTCCGCCACATGTGTGCGGACGCGCTGCGGTCGAAGCCCAGGCCTTCCCTGGGCTGCCGGAAATGGCGACCGACGATGTCGGTGAATTCTTCCAGCTCGACGTGCATGCCGGGATCGAAAGCGTAAAGGTCGTTAACCGTCAGCAGGCGCGCCGACATGTAGTACCGGTGCTTGCGCGCGTACTGGTACTCGCGCTCGAGGTAAGGCTCGGGGGTAAAGTCCGCACCGAACAGTCGAATGTACGCCTCGGGGTAGGCGTACCCGACGGACTCGTCCGGGTAAAAGCGCAGGACCTGGTGATAGCGGATGGCAAAGGTCACTTCCTCATCCACGTACGGTTCGACGAGTTGAGCGGCCCAATAACCGTGATCGGCGCGGATGAACCCGATGTTGCCGATGTCGTGGAGCAGGCATGCCAGCACGATTTTTTCGCTCGCGCCGTTCTTCTGCGCCAGCCGCGCGCTCTGCAGCAGGTGAGCCGCGGGTCCGAAGCGGTGCTTGAAGAAATCGAACAGGGTGGGACGATCCGGCATCCGCGAAAGACGCGGGTCGTGCCCCAGGAGGTGCAGCCCGCCCCGGCTGTCCTGCCGCGCCGGCGGCTCCCGGGGATCACGCTCGCCCGACGTGTAGAGCGCCGATTTCACGATCACGAGCCGGTCCATCGCTGCGCTCAACGCGTGATCGGCGGCTTCGGCTTTCGCCAGCATCGACATATCAACCATGATCTGGCGCGCCGATCATGATTGTCAAGCGTACGGGCGCGCCGGGCAGTATCATAGCGCTGAATGGAATTCGGGACGTTCCTGCTCCTGCAATCGCCGTCGGCGCGCTCCTCGCAGGAGATTTACGCGCGCGGCGTCGAGCTGGCCCAGGCCGCGGAGACGCTCGGCTTTCACAGCAGCTGGCTGGCCGAGCATCATTTCTCCACCTACGGCTACCTGTCGCGCCCGGTCCAGCTCGCGACCTACATCGCGGCGAAAACGACACGGCTGCGGGTGGGCACGGCCGTCATCGTCGTCCCGTTGCACCATCCGCTGGTGGTCGCCGAGGAGATCGCCATGCTCGACGTGCTGAGCAACGGACGCCTCGACGTCGGGCTCGGCCGCGGCTACCAGCACTACGAGTTCGAGCGCTTCGGCTTCGAGCTCGATGAGGGGCGCAAACGCTGGGACGAATCGATCGACATCATCTTCAAGTCGTTCGAGGGGAAGCCGTTCAGCTTCAAGGGCAAGCACTACACGATTCCCGAAACGTCGGTGTTTCCCCAGCCGGTGCAGAAGCCGCATCCGCCGGTGTGGATTACGGCGCAGAGCCCGTATGCAGTCGAAGCAGCGGTGCGTCGCGGCTTCAACGTGCTCACCGGCGGATTCGGCGTCTCGGTGGGCCAGCTCGCCGAGTACGGCCGGCTGTTCAGCAATGTGGTTGCCGACGTCAAGCCGAAGCAGGCGCCGCGCATCAGCGTGCAGCGCCCGGTCTACGTGGCTGACAGCGCGGACGACGTGCGCGATGCCGTCGAGCACGCGCGCTGGAACATGCGGGTGACGCTGAGCCTGCGGCACCATCGCGAGCGCGTGGAAAATGGCGTCGCCATTCCGGTGCCGGGGCAGACCGAGCCCGGCATCGATGAATTACTCGAACATATGTTCGTCTTTGGGACGCCAGACGCCTGCATTCGCCAGGTGAATCGCCTGCGCGAGCAGGTGGGCATCACGCATTTCAACTGCAACTTCTGGTTCGGCGACCTGGAGCACAAGCGCGTGCTGCGCTCCATGGAGCGCTTCTCGCGCGAGGTAATGCCGGCCTTCGCCTGAATTGAAGCGCGTTCGTACCGCCGCGTGTGTCAGTTGACGTTCCGCGGAATGCCCGACTCGATCGCGACCTTGGTCCACTTGGCGATCTCGGCCGGGATGATCTTGCGCATCTCCTCCGTCGTCTTGATGTCGAGCACGGCGCCCATGGCGGTCATTTTTTTCCGCATCTCGGGCGAGGTGAAGAACGCCGCGATCTCCTTGTGCAGCCTCGTCACGATCGGGCGCGGGGTGCCGGCCGGCGCCGCGACGGCATACCAGTTGGCCGCGTCGTAGCCCTTGATTCCCGCCTCTTCGAACGTCGGCAGGTCCGGCAGCAGCTCGGCGCGCTTCTGCGTGCCGACGGCCAAGCCCTTGAGCCTGCCCGCGCGCAGGTGCGGAATCGCGGGCACGCTCACGGCGAGATGCAGGTGGGCCTGCCCGCCGATGACGTCCATCATGGCGGGGAATCCGCCCTTGTAGAGGACGATGTTGAAGTTGCGCTTCGAGAGGCTCTGGAAGAGCGCGGAGGCGAAGTGCATGAAGCCCCCCGAGCTCGCGATGACGAGCTCGCCCGGCCTGCGCCCCGCCGCATCCAGCAGCTCCTTGACCGAGGTCACCGGCAGCGAGGGACCGACGCTCAGCACGAGATAGCTCGCCCCGATCTTCGTAACGAAATCGAGCGCCTTGAGTGGATCGAAGGGCATCTTGAGCGTCACGGGATTCATCGTGTACGCCGCCGAAATCATCGCCAGCGTGTAGCCGTCGGGCGCCGCGGTCGCGGCGAGGTTCGTGCCGATGATTCCCTGGAAGCCGGGACGGTTGTCCACGATCATGTTCTGCCCCAGCCTCTGGCCCATATGCGTCGCAAG
>Ga0214472_10004257_pt1 | contig 15092 bp, 15 predicted proteins | sample RVTome_6_FD_207662 | JGI IMG/M metagenome (GOLD analysis project Ga0214472, IMG submission 207662) | Soil microbial communities from uranium-contaminated site in the Upper Colorado River Basin, Wyoming, United States - RVT140D175 | ecosystem: Environmental > Terrestrial > Soil > Contaminated >...
GGAGCCGCGCGCAGGCGACGCGATCGCGTTCGAGGCCGGTCAGTTCGCGTGGCTGTCGGTGAACCGCTCGCCGTGGTCCATCACCGACCATCCGTTCTCGATCTGCTCCGCGCCCGGGGAGCGTCCGCGGGTCGCGTTCGCGATCAAGGAGGCCGGCGACTTCACGTCCACCGTGGGCCGCATCCCGCCCGGCGCGCCGGCCTACCTGGACGGGCCGCACGGCCACCTGGTGCCGTCGGATCGCAGCGCGCCGGGCCTGGCGCTGATCGCCGGAAGCGTGGGCCTCGCGCCGATCATGAGCATCCTGCGCCAGGCTCGCCTGGACCGCGATCCGCGCCCGATCCGGCTCGTGTACGGCAACCGCGTGGAGGCCCAGATCATGTACCGAGACGAGCTCGACGCGATGCGCGCCGAACTCGATCTGCAGGTGCATCACGTGCTTGCCGAGCCGCCGCCCGGGTGGGACGGCAACACCGGGCAACTCGACGCGGTGTTGCTGGGCCGGTGCCTGGACATGCCCGATCGGGCGCGCTGGATCTACGTGGTGTGCGGACCCGCGCCGATGATCGACGCGGTCGAGCACAGCCTGGGCCAGCTCGGGATCCCGCTGTCGCGGATCCTGTCGGAGAAGTTCTCCTACGACTGAATCAACCGCCGCCCGGATTCCGGGCATGCGCGCCCCTGACAGGGTTGAGGAGGCATGACATGCGACACCGGCTCGTGAAGCTCGTGTTCTGGTCCACCAGCGCGGTGATCGTGCTCGGGGCGCTGCTGTTCGCGCTGCGCTGAGCAGGCCGGTCGGCTGCGGCGCCGGTCGGTGACGGTCGCGGTTCGCTGCCGGCCAGGGCGCCGCGGTTCGCCGCGCAGGCGTCAGAGCCATCCGCGACGCGCCGATCGGCCCGCGACGGCGCGCTCACCGCCGCCGTGCGGCGGCCGGCCAGGTCGTTCGAGATGAACCTCAGTCGCCGTGTCCGTGCGCGGGCGCGCGGCCCGCATCGCTCGCCCGCATCTCCGCGCGCGACTGTGCCAGCACGTCACGCGCCGAGTGCAGCGCCAGCGCCGCGATCACGCCCGCCACGAGCAGGTCCGGCCAGCGCGATGCGGTCGCGAACACGCCGCCGGCGGCCAGCAGCACCGCGATGTTCGCGAGCGCGTCGTTGCGGCTGCACAGCCACACCGAGCGCATGTTGCTGTCGCCGCCGCGGAAGCGGAACAGCAGCATCGCGACGCCGAGATTGGCCGCGAGCGCGAGCAGCGCGGTGGCGCCCATGATCGGTGCTGCGGGCGGCGCGCCGTGCAGCATGCGCCACGCCGTGCTCGCGAGCACCCAGATGCCGAACGCGGCCATGCACACACCCTTGAACCAGGCCGCGCGGGCGCGCACCGCCAGCCCCAGCGGCAGCACCAGCAGGCTGATCGCGTAGTTGAAGCTGTCGCCCAGGAAGTCCAGCGCGTCGGCCTGCAGCGCCATCGAGCCGCTGAGCCGGCTGGCGACGATCTCGACCACGAACATCGCCGCGTTGACCGCCAGCGCGATCCACAGGATGCGCCGGAAGCGGCCGTCCGCGAGCGGTGTATCGCCTGGGCAGTGGTGGCAGGCGGCCATGGCCTGGGCTACTCGTCCTCGTGCTCCGCCGGCTCGACCACGTGCTCGAGCATGTCGGCGATCACGCGGCTCACGTGCGCGTCGGCGGCGGCGTAGAGGATCTGCTTGCCGCGCCGTTGCCCGCGCAGCACGCGCGCGGCGCGCAGCAGGCGCAGGTGGTGGCTGACCAGCGACTGCGACAGGCCCAGACTGGTCGCGATGTCGCCCACCGCGCGTGCGCCGGGCAGGCAGGCCAGGATGATGCGCAGCCGGGTCGGATCGCCCATCAGCCGGAACATCTCGGCCAGTTGCACGGTTTGATCGTCGTCGAGCCGCGGCAGCGGCGCGGACGGGGCCGAGGCACTGGAATTCATACACATAAGTAAACACATGAATATGTGTTTGTAAACAGCTTCCGTACCGCGTGCGGCCGATCCGACGCCGCGCACCGGTGCGCGCACGGTGGGTAGCCGCTGTCTGCTCGCTCAGGCGGCGGGCGATCACGCCCCCGCGCCCGTGCCACCTCCGGTCGGGGTGTGAGCGAAGCGGTCCTGTGGCCCGAGTCACGCGCGCTCGAGCGCGTCGCTGCGCGCGATCCGAGGTCGGATCGTGCCGCGCGCAGCGACGTGCACGTCACGCGTCACCAGCGCCAGCGCGCTCCCGCGCACGGCGCAACCACGACGAGCGTCCGGCCGCAGAGAAATCGACCGCCGGCTGGACTTCCGCGATGCCGTTGCCCGCGTGCATGCGCCGGCTACCCTCCCACGCCTGTACCCAGACACATGGCATGTCCGGGACCACTTCGCAGTTTCCGTTCGCGCGCACGCCGCCGCACGGACCGTTGCGTAGCTGCTTGGGACAGTTCATCGGACAGGACATGCCGGTCTGGCTCAACACGCAATGTCTGCACATGCGGCAATCGAACAGCAAACCCTTCACCACGCGCTCGACCGCTGCCACGGGTGCTTCCACGCGCGCGTAGCCGATGCGCCGGTAGACTGGATGCAAGGCCGCGACGACGGGTTCGAAGATCCCGTAGAACCACTCGAGCAAGCGCGCGTTGCGTACTGACCAGCGCCGCATCGTGTACATCCGGACTACTCCTGATGATGACTACGCCCGCGCGAGCGCGGCCGGCGCCGGCCGCGCCGCGAATCATTGCGGGTCCAGATCCAAGTTGCGACAATCCCGGGCACGGGATCGAGGGCAGCGGTACGAGCACGGACCCGGGAGGCGGCCGCCATGGACGAGCGATCCTTCACCGCGAGAGAACGGTTCGTCCGGGCGCTGCACGGGGAACGCGTCGACCGCGCGCCCGTCGCGAATCCCACCTCCATCGTCACCCTCGAGCTGCAGCGCAAGGCCGGCGTGTACTTCCCGCAGGCCCACTATGAGGCGGAGCCGATGGCGGAGCTGGCGCTCGCCGGCCATACGCTGTGTGGCTACGACATGGTCGCACCGGCTTTCGGTGCCGGGACCCAGGAATCCGCGGCGCTGGATGCCGGCATCGACATCATTGCCCCCGAATGTGCGGTGCCGGTCACTGCGCCGCTCGCGAACGTGGTCGCGATACCCGAGGCCGTCATCGACTACCATGCGCACCGCTGAGCCGTGTGTGCAGCCGGCGGCAACCGCCTTCGAACGGGAGAATCCGCAGCGATGGATCTGAATGCGATCGAGTCCGCCGTGGTCGCGCGTGGGCTGGCGTTGCGCGGCGCGTTCATCGCGACGGTGCAAGACGGCGTGCCGCACGCCGGGGACGGGCGTGAGGGTCGCAGCGTGGTACTGCTGGGCAACGCCGGTCCAGGCATGTTCCGACGCTTCAGCGAAGTGCGCGATCCGGCGCGCGAGCGGCTCGATGACTGGTCCGCCGAGACGGTCGGCGCACTGGCGCAGGCGCTGGGAGGATGGCCGCTGTTTCCGTTCCAGCGCCCGCACCTGCCGTTCCAACGCTGGGCCCAGAAGGCCGAGCCCTGTCGGCCATCGCCCATCGGCATCCTGCTGCATTCGCAGTACGGTCTGTGGCACGGCTATCGCGGCGCGATCGCATTCGCGCAGCGGCTCGAGCTTCCGGCCCGGCCGACGCCCGCGCATGCCTGCGATACCTGTCCCGATCGCCCGTGCCTGAACACCTGCCCGGTGCACGCGTTTAGCGAGCGGGGCTACGACGTGACGGCCTGCGCGGCGCATCTCGCGCGGCCCGAGGGCACGGACTGCATGGCTCTGGGCTGTCGGGCGCGCCGCGCCTGTCCGGTCGGTCGAAGCTATCAGTACGAGCCGGCCCAGGCGCATTTTCACATGGCACACTTCCGGCGCGTGCACGCGCCGCGGGCCGACGGCTGAGATACGCGTTCCGTTCACCGCGTGGCGGGACGGTATTCGCGCGCTTCGTCGAACATCGCGACGATGTTCTCGACCGGTACGTCGTCCTGGATGTTGTGCACGCTGTTGAGCACGTATCCGCCGGATTGGCCGAGGCAGTCCGTGGTCTGGCGCACGGCGGCGCGGACCTCGTCGGGCGTGCCGAACGGCAGCGTGTGTTGGGTATCGATCCCGCCCCAGAAACACATCCGATCACCGTAGCTCGCCTTCAGTCGCGGCGGGTCCATGTCCCTGGCCGAGACCTGTACCGGATTGACCGCGTCCACGCCCACGTCGGCCAGATCGCCGATGAAGCGAAACAGCGCACCGCAACTGTGGTAGAGCACCTTGACGTCCGCGCGCGCCTTGACGGCTGCGATCATGCGCGCATGCCGCGGCTTGATGAGCTTGCGATAGACCTCGGGATCGAACATGGGCGCGAGCTGCGACGCCAGGTCGTCGCCGAAGAAGACGATGTCGACGTCGCCGCCCACGATGTCGAGCGCGTTCTCGGCCACGGCGATCCAGCGATCGGCGACCATGTCGAGCAGGCGCTCCGAGAACATCCGGTTCTTGTACAGGTCCTTGAGCCAGTCGCCGAAGCCGCGCAGGAACTGCCCCTGATGCACGACCCCGATCGGCAAGTTGAGGATCACGGCGCAGTCCGTCTCGTGGCGTAGGTGACGCGCGCGTTCACCAAGGCCGCGGTAGTAGCCAGGATTGTCCGGATCGGGCCAGTTCCCCGCATCCAGATCTGCCGTGTCCGGCCGGCGCTGACCGAAAAAAGGTCCGTCCACGTTCAGATAGTGGCCGTCCTCAGCCTTGCGCCAGGTGGTGCCCCATTCGTCCAGATAGGTGTTCTCGTCGAGTTCGCGCTGCTCGCCCTCGTAGCCGCCGAGTCCGAGGAAGCGCGTATCCACGTCGAAGCGCTCGAGCACGGACGGATGCGGAATGGCCAAGCGCCGGGTCTTGGAGTAGATGACCGTATCGTGCTGCAGACCGAGGTGCTGTTTCAGGCGCTCGTACGCGGCGTGGTAGATGGTGGTCGTGTAGGTTCCGCCGAAGTCGATGGGCACCCGGTCGGTCGGCTGCCGGTTCAGTGCGGCGAGCACGCGCTCGCGATGTGACATCCTCTTCATCGGGTCATGGCTCCCTGGGTGCTGCGCTGGGCCCGGATGCCCGCAGCCGGGTCGGCTGCCTGCAGGGCCTGCGGGTCAGTGCGATGTTTCGGCCCCGGCCGCGCGACATCGAGACGGTCACCTCGTTCCGGCGTCGGATGCGCCGGCCACCTTGCGCGTCTGCGTCGTGCGTTGCGCGATCGGCGCGCTCTGGCCGAGTGGCTGATGCGCCGCGTCTCGTGCCCGGCCATCCTGTGCCGCATCGAGGTGCGGGAACGCATCGCGGGCATGGGGGATCTTCATCGCGGCAACGAATTCGCGCTGGAAGCTCGACACAGCAGCGGTCTCCACCTTCTCCACGCGCCGCACCAGCGCCTCGATCTCGCGGCGTGCAGCCAGATTGAGCAACGCGATGCGCGCGCCGGCACCGGCCGCGTTGCCGGCGCTGAGCACGCGATCCAGCGGGCAGTCCGGGATCATTCCGAGCACCATGGTGTGGCGCGGATCGATGTAGCTGCCGAAGGCGCCGGCGAGCACGATGCGGTCGACGGTGCTCACACCCATGCGATCCATGAGCAGGCGCGCGCCTGCGTAGAGCGCGGCCTTGGCGAGTTGAATGGCGCGCACGTCGGTCTGGGTGACGAGGATCTCCGGCGTGCCCGCGTGCAGGCGATAGGAGTAGACCTGTCCGTCGCGCACGAGCTGCGCGCACTCGGCCGCGCGCGAGCCGTCGATGAGCCCGCTGGGCAGCACCAGTCCGGCCAGGAATAGCTCCGCCACGGCCTCGATGATGCCCGATCCGCAGATCCCGGTGATGCCGAATTCGGCCACCTCGCTCGTGAACTCCGGTTCATCGGACCACCGGTCGCTGCCGATCACCTTGAACCGCGAGCGCAGCGTGATCGGATCCACGCGCACGCGCTCGATGGCGCCCAGCGCGGCGCGCTGGCCACAGCTTATCTGCGCACCCTCGAAGGCCGGTCCGGTGGGGCTCGAGCAGGCGAGCAATCGCTCCCGGTTGCCCAGCACGATCTCGGCATTGGTGCCGACATCGACCAGCAAGCACATCTCGTGCGCGGCGTGTGGCGCCTCCGCCAGCAGCATGCCGGCAGTATCGGCGCCGACGTGGCCCGCGATACACGGCAGCAAGTAGGCGCGGGCGGCAGGATGCAGCTTCAGGCCCAGTCGGCCGGCGCGCAGATCCACACTGCGGTCGATCACGAGGGGGAAGGGCGCGCGCCCGAGCTGGGAGGGGTCGATGCCGAGCAGGATATGGTGCATCACCGGGTTGCCGACCAGGACCGCCTCGAGGATCTCGCGGTGTTCGACGCCGGCCTCGGCCGCCGTCGCGGCCGCGAGCTTGCCCACCGCACGGCGCACCGTCGCGGTCAGTTCCGTCGCGCGCTCGGGATGGCGCTGGATGTAGGACACGCGGCTAATCAAGTCCTCGCCGAAACGGATCTGCGGGTTCATCACGCCCATCGCCGCGACCACCTCGCCGGTCGCCAGATCACACAGGTGTCCGGCGAGGGTCGTGGTGCCGACATCCACGGCCAGGCCGAAGGCACGGTCGCGAAAGCCCGGCCAGATGGCCATCAGCAGCCGGCCTTCACGCACTGCCACCGTGGCCTTGAAATCGCCCGCGCGCAGCGCCAGCGGCAGTTCGGCCAGCAGCGTGCGGTCGTACGCGTGGATCTCGAGGCCCCACTGCTCGGCGAGCCCTTGTTCCAGCCGCGCCAGATCCGAGCGTTGATCATGGATGCCGGGTGCTTCCAGCTCGACGTAATGCAGCCGCACCACGGGGTCGAGCCGGACCGGCCGCTCATGGGGATCCTTGCGCACGATCTGCCGATGCAGCTGGCTCTCGGCCGGCACGTCCACGACCAGGTCGCCCTGGAGCCGGGCCGCACACGCGAGTCGCCGGCCCGGCGCCAGCCCGTGCCGCCCGTGGTAGCGATGCTCGCGCGCCGACATCGGGCCCAGATGCGCGGATCGTGACTCGATCCCGAACTTCGGGAACTCGCCGGTCTCGACGCCGATCATGCAGCGCCCGCAGATCCCGCGGCCGCCGCACACCGAGTCGATGTCCACGCCGAGTTCGCGCGCTGCCTGGAGAACCGGCGTACCGGTCGCAAACCGGCCCCGCCGGCCCGAGGGCAGGAATACGATCAGCGCGTCGTCGGCCACGCGCTTCGGTCCTGGGAGTTCGCGGGTGGCTGTGCCCGCGACCGGCATAGGCGCATCCAGCGTTTGCAGCGCGGATCGATGCCGGCCAGCACTTCGGCGCCGGCAATCGAGGTCATTACGTCGGCATGCAGCGGATTGACGATCCCCGACGTGAGACCAGCACCGATGAGCATGGCCAGGAAGGTGCCATTGAGCTCGGAGCGGCCCGGCAACCCGAAACTGACGTTCGACACACCGCATGCGGTGTTCACGCCGAGCTCGTTGCGGCAACGGCGCACGAGTTCCAGCGCCACCTTGCTGGCATCGCCCACCGCCCCGACGGGCATCACGAGTGGATCGACCACTACGTCCGCGGCGGCAATGCCGTGATCGGCCGCGCGCTCGACGATCTTTTTCGCCACCGCGAAGCGTTGCTCCGGATCGTGGGACACGCCTGCCTCGTCATTGCAGATCGCGATCACCGCCGCGCCGTGACGCTTGACCAGAGGCAGCACGGATTCCAGGCGCTCCGCCTCGCCGGTCACGGAGTTGACCAGCGCCTTGCCGTCATAGGCCTCGAGACCTGCCTGCAGCGCGCAGACCATCGAAGAGTCGATGCACAGGGGCACGTCCGTGAGGGTCTGCACGAGGCGGACCACGCGCGCCATGATGCCGGCCTCATCCCCATCGGATACGCCAGCGTTGACGTCGAGCATGTGAGCGCCGGCCTCGACCTGTGCCAGTGCATCTTTTTCCACGCGGCTGAAGTCGCCGGCAGCCATCTCCGCCGCGAGCGCTTTGCGCCCGGTCGGGTTGATGCGCTCGCCGATGACGACGAAGGGTCGGTCGGGTCCGATCACGACCTCGCGAGTCGCGGAACTGAGTACGGTTTCGCTCATGTGCGCCTCTATGTGCCTGATTGGTCCGGTTCGCGTGGCCGGGTCGTTCCGATCTGCCGCTGTTTGAGCACGCCCGATGCGAGCACGATCTCGGAGACGAGCTGTTCCTGGCGGTACGCCATCAGATGGACGCCGGACACGCCCGCGATCTCGCGGATGCGCTGGATCATCTCGATGCAGATCTGCTTTCCCTCAGCCTTCTGTTTCTTCGCGCCCTCCAGCCGCGCGATCACCGCATCCGGAATGTGCACGCCCGGCACGTAGTCACGCATCCAGCGTGCGGCACGGGCCGAGGCCAGGGGGCCCACACCGACCAGGATGAAGCAACGCTCGTGCAGCCCGAGATCGCGCACCCGTTCCATGTAGCGCTGCAGCAGCGGCAGATCGAAGCAGTACTGCGTCTGCACGAACTGCGCGCCGGCCTCGATCTTCTTTGCCAGACGCAGCGGCCGCCAGTCGCGCGGTGGGGCGAACGGGTTGGCCGCGGCGCCGATGAACAGCCGCGGCACGCTGTCGATCTTGCGTCCCGAGAGGAACCGGGACTCGTCGCGCATGCTCGTGATGGTGCGCAGCAAGGACATGCAGTCGAGGTCGAAGACCGGCTTTGCCTGCGGGTGGTCTCCCGCTTGCACGCCGTCTCCGGTCAGGCACAGCACGTTGTCCACGCCGATCGCCGCAGCACCGAGTACATCTCCCTGGATCGCGATGCGATTGCGATCACGGCAGGACATCTGCAGCACGGGCGCGTAGCCGGCATGGCTGAGTACGGCGCAGATGCCGAGGCTGGACATATGGCAATTGGCACCGGACGCGTCGGTCGCATTGATCGCATCACAGACCTTGGCCAGCACCAGCGCGCGGTGCAGCACCTCGTTCGCATCGGCGGAGTCGGGCGGATTGAACTCGCTCGTGATTGCGAATCGGCCCGAGCGTAGCACCCGCTCGAGCCGTCCGCCCGAGGAGTGTCCAGCCGCGATCGGGTAACGCGACGCGGCAGGTCTCGAAAACTGCGACGGTGCCCGGACGGTCACGTCGCATCGCCCGCTCAGGGCCGTGCAGCGTGCACGCACGCCATGCCGGTGCGAGGTGACATCCATGCGACGCGTGCCGCCAATCGGGCGACTCCCCGCTGCGGGTGCCGGCACGTCACGAACTTCGATCCGGGGGCTCGTTTGCGACCTGCCGATTCTCGAGGAAGGGCACGTAACGGCCCAGCGCCGTGAATCGGACCTCCAGTTCGAGGCCAATGCTGTCCGCGGCCTCGCGCGCCATTTCCTCGAGTGCCGGATCCTTCGTCTGCGCGAGGTACACCATCTTGCGGTAGCGGCCGAAATAGGTGTTGCGCAGCTTGGGAAACCGGTCGAGTGCCAGACCCTTGAACACCAGACGCTCGAAATTCTTCGCCAGATAATCGGTCAGGAAGAAGGTCCCGGGCTCCTCGGCCATCAGCCGTGTATACGCATCACCGGCGAAGGCCTGGTAGCAATGCGGGCCGCCGATGCTCTCGATGCCTTCTTGCTCGAGCATCGCCTGCAAGCCGCCTCCGGTGCCGCAGTCGCCATACATCACCAGTACGCGATCGAAACGGTCCCGGTTCTCGTGAATCTTGCGACGAACCCCCTCCAGGATCTTCGGCGGATCGTTGTGCAGGATCGGCGGCAGGCATTGCACGCGGATGTTGTCCCAGCCGTGGTCGCGCACGATGGATACGATCTCGCGCGCAATGGCTCCGCAACAGATCAGCAGCGTGCTCGGCCGGTCGGACACGTCGGCTCCGCTCAGTAGCGACATTCGCGGCCGGTATCGAACATGGCCACGATGTTTTCGGGAGGCACCTCGGCCTGGATGTTGTGTACGGCGTTGAGGACGTAGCCGCCCCCCTTGCCCAGGATGGAGATGATGCGGCGCGTCTCCGCGGCGACCTGCTCGGGCGTGCCAAACGGCAGGATCCGCTGGGTGTTGATGCCGCCCCAGAAGGCGATGCGACCGCCGAAGTCGGCCTTCAGCCGCTCCGGTTCCATGTTCTTCGCCGTGACCTGCACCGGATTGAGAGCGTCCACGCCGATGTCGATGAGGTGCTCGATGAAGTGGTAGGCGGAACCGCAACAATGAAAGCAGACCTTCACGTTCGCGCGGGACTTGACGGTCTCGACCATGCGCCGGTGATGGGGTTTGATCAGGCGCGCGTAGATGCCTTCCGGATCAAACATGCAGCCGTCCTGGGTGCCGAGATCCTCGCCGAAGTAGACCACGTCGATGTTCTCGTGGCCGGCCGCATCCATCACGGTCTCGGCGGTCTGCACCCAGTAGTCACACAGCTTCTCCATGAGCCGGGTGAGGGCAACAGGATTGCGATACAAATCCTTGAGATAGGCCTCGAATCCGCGCATCGCGTAGCCGCGGTGGATCACGCCGCCGGGAAGGTAGAGGCATACCGCATGATCCTCGCCCGCGGCCTTGATTTCGGCGACACGCTCGCGCACACCTTCGGCCAGCCCGGGATCATGGCCGCTGGCCCAGTCGAATTCCTCGACGGCTTCGACCGTCAACTTGCCGGTATGGAAGGGGCCGTCCTTGTGCAGGAAATGCTGGTCGACATCCTTGGCGGTACGTTTCCAGGTCACGTTGAAGATGTCGATGTAGGTGTTGTCGTCCTCCCAGTAGTCGCGGTGGGACGAGTGCCGGCCAGGTTGCACGTTGCGCGTATCCACGTCGAAGCGCTGCAGGACTTCTTCTGCCGGGTGTGCGACCGAATGGATGATCGACATCACATCGGTGTCGGTCGTGACTCCCAGGTGTCGCTTGAGCCGCTCGTAGGCGGGCAGCGTGATGGACGTGAACTCGGCGCCTCCCAGATCGATGGGTACGCGATCGGGCTCCTCGAAGTTCAGCGCCGCCAGCATTCGCTCGCGATGTGTCCAGCTCATGTCAGATCTCCTCCCGTGGGCCTCGCTATGCATTGCGAGTGCCGGTTGTTCCGTGTGCTCGACGGTGGTGCCAACAAGTCGCGAGGCGGTACCTGCGTACCTGCACCGGGGCGTCTGCCGGCAGCACGAGCGCGTCAAGCGCCGAGTATGGCCCTGGCACGCTCGACCGCACCTGGTGCATCCAGACCGTAGGCGTCAGCACCGATCCGACCGGCAAACTCCTCGTTGACGGGCGGACCGCCGACCATCACCTTCACGTGCACGTTGCGGGTCTGGTTTGCCTGCCGTACCGCGGCCACGGCTCTTTCCATTTCCGGCATGGACGTGGTCAGCAGACCCGACAGCCCGATGATGTCCGCCTCGTGCTGCTGGGCCGCATTGATGAACGTTTCGGCCTCCACGTCCGTGCCCAGGTCGATGACCCTGAAGCCGGCGCCTTCGAGCATCATCCCCACCAGGTTCTTGCCGATATCGTGAAGGTCCCCTTTCACGGTCCCCAGCACGATGGTGCCGACCGGTTTTGCACCGGTCTCGACCAGCAGCGGGCGCAAGATGACCAGCCCGGCCTGCATCGCCTCGGCAGCCATGAGCATTTCCGGCACGAACAGTGTGCCTTCGCTGAACTTCTCACCAATGACATCGAGAGCTGCAATCATGCCCTCGTTCAGGATCTTCTCGAGATTCGTGCCGGCATCCACCTCGGCCTGCACCAGTTCGGCCACTGCCTCCTCGTCGTATTCCATCACCGCGTTGTAGATGTCTTCGATTGCCATCTCTCGCCCCTCGTTGCCACATTAACATCGTATCTTATATGTAACTGATATGTCAGAGTCCTCCCTACTCTTCAGCGGGAATGATGTCAAGAGAAACGGAGGTCACGCGCGCCCGATAACCCTTCACGGAAGGGCTGATCTGCGTTCGGCGTAGTGCGAGCGTGCCAGGGCCGCGGCGGTGTACGACAATCACCCCCGTCGCTGCCGCGGGCCTTCGTTCGGGTCCCACTCACACCCTCAGGAAGCACACTGGATGATCGTCGAAACTGACCGCGTGGTGCGCTTTCACTACACCGTGTTCGATGAGCAGGGCGCCACCATGGAATCTTCGCGTGCCGGCGAGCCGCTGGCCGTGCTGCACGGCCACGGCAACGTCATCGCCGGCGTGGAGGATGCACTGCAGGGCCGCGCCGCCGGCGACACGTTCAGCGTGCAGGTGCCGCCGGACAAGGCGTACGGCGAGCGCCTGCCCGGGCGCACGCAGCGTGTGCCCAAAAAGCACATTGCGGGTGCGAAGCGGCTCAAGCCCGGGGACGAGGCGGTGATTGCCACCCGCGAGGGCCATCGCAGCGTCACCGTGCTCAAGGTGGGCCACAGCGTGGTGGACGTGGACCTGAACCATCCGCTGGCCGGGCGGGCCCTGCGCTTCGACATCGAGATCGTCGAGGTGCGCGCGGCCGAGGCCGAGGAGCTGGCGCATGGCCACGTGCACGGCCCGGGCGGCCACGGACACTAGAATCCTGCGCGCAATGGCCCCACGTGGCGTCCGCGGTCGCAAGCGCGTAGCGCCTCGCGCGACACGCCATCGGCCGCGCCGCCATCACGCAGTGCCTCGCCGTCATCGCGCAGTGATACAGTCGGCGCGTCACGCTCCACGGGTCGAGTCAGCGCCGGTCCCCGCACATGCGCGGCCGGCAGGGAGGATAGCCACGATGTTGAAACGGCTTTGCATGTCTGCGGCGCTGCTGGTGATGGCCGTGTCCACGGCACACGCCGATGCGACCGGGGTCCGGGTCGAGCTGAACAAGCTCGAACCCGGCGATTCGGCCTGCCGCGCCTATCTGGTGGTGGAGAACACCACGAAGAGCGCCTTCGAGACGTTGAAGCTCGACCTGGTGATGTTCGACCCCCAGGGCGTCGTGGCGAAGCGCTTCGCGGTCGAGACGGCGCCGCTGCCGGCGTCCAAGACCAGCCTCAAGGCCTTCGACATCGACGGCCTGCCGTGCGAGCAGGTCGGACGCGTGCTGCTCAACGAGGTCATGGCTTGCGCCGATGCTTCCGGGGCGCGCGAGGATTGCCTAGCGCTGGTGTCGGTCAGCGCGCGCGGCAACCTGAAGTTCGTCAAGTGAGGCGCTGACGCACGCGCAAAAAGGACTCGGAGCCGTTTTGTTGCAAACATAACGGCTTCGAGTCCTTATCGGGGTGCGGCTACTTCCTGTTCCTGCTCACGAACCACACGTTCATCGGATCGTGGGCGAGCACGTGGCGGCGCACCTCGCGAAAGCCGGCCGCGTGCAGCATCGCCTCGGCGGTCTCCCAGCCCCACATGGTGCCGAGTCCGGCGCCGCCCTGGCCGAGCGAGATCGGCGTGCAGTGCGCGCAGGACACCGCGTACAGCAGCGCGGCGAGCGGGAAGTCGAGGTTGTTCTCCAGCTTTGCCGAACCCCCGATGTCCTGCATCAGGTAGACGCCGCCGGGCCTGAGCGCGCCGCGCAAGGATTCGATCAGCGCTTGCGGATCGCGCTGGTCGTGCACTGCGTCGAACGAGGTGATGAAGTCGAAGCGCTCGCGCTCGCGATAGCCGGTCAGATCGCGCACCTCGAAGTGCACGTTGGCCAGCGCGCTCGCGCGTGCGGCGGCCGACGCGTGCTCGATCGCGTCCTGGCACAGATCGTAGCCGACGAAGCGGCTGGCCGGGAATCGTTCGGCCATCGCCAGCAGTGCACCGCCGCGCCCGCAACCGGCGTCCAGCACGTCGATGCCGTCGTGCAGGCGCTGCACGACGTCGCCGGTCAGCGCCAGGATGTGCTCGAACAGCGCGGCGGTGACGGTCTGCGCGCTGTCCTCGGCCATGATCCGGTGAAAGCACGGGTAGTCCTCGTAGACGGTGCCGGCGCCGGTCTCGAAGCACTCGATGACGCGCTCCTGCACCGCGCCGAGGATCGCGACGTGCTGCGCGTACACCGCGAGGTTGCCCAGCGGCGCACCGCGCGTGAGGCAGGCCGCGCGCTCGGGCGCCAGCGCGTAGGTGCCGGCTTGCGGGTCGTAGTCGACGATGCCGCCGGTCACCATCACCGCGAGCCACTCGCGCACGTAGCGCTCGGCGAGGGTGGCGCGCGCGGCGATGCTGCGGCTGCTCGCCGGCGGCAGTCCGGCCAACAGGTCGAACAGGCCCGTGCGATGGCCGATCGCGATCATCACGGCAACCGCGCCGTGGTCGAGAATCTGGCCGATGCGTCCGGCGAAGGCCTCGGCGGCGCGCTGATCGAAGTGGGGTTCGGTGGCGGGTACGGCGGACATGGTGGACCTCCTCGGTTGCGTGCGTGGTCGACGGGGCGCGCATCGTCGGTCGTCGCGGACCGATCGGGTAGAGTGAAAGCGGACATCGACGAGGCATTTGTGCCACTACGAGCGATGAATGCGGGATGCGATGACTGCGCGGTGACGGTGCGCCTGTTGGCGATGCCGGAAACTACTCCGGCCGCGCTCTACGGCCTGTTCGAGGTGTTCAGCGCGGTCGGCGTGACCTGGCGCGAGCTGACCGGCGAGCCGGCCGCCGGACCTGCGATGGACGTGCGCATCGTCACCGGCGACGGACAGCCGTTCCGATGCGCGATCGGCACGCCGATCACGCCGCACCAGGCCATCGCGAACGGCGATCGGGCCGATCTCGTGGTGGTGACGGATCTGGCACTGGCACCGGATGTGGATCCGCGCGGGCGCTGGCCGGCCGAGGCGGCGTGGGTGCGCGCGCAGTTCGCGCGCGGCGCCACCGTGTGTTCCGTGTGCACCGGCTCCATCCTGCTCGCCGAGAGCGGCTTGCTCGATGGCTGCGAGGCGAGCACGCACTGGAGCGCGGCCGGGCTGTTCGCGCGCTGCTACCCCGCCGTCACGCTGCGGCCCGAACGCATCCTGTGTCCGGCCTCGCCCGGGCATCGCATCATCAGCAGCGGCGGCGCGGCCTCGTGGGAGGACCTGGCGCTGTACCTGGTGGCGCGCTACTGCGGCGAGACCGAGGCCATCCGCGCCGCCAAGCTGTTCCT
>Ga0214472_10004259_pt1 | contig 15090 bp, 7 predicted proteins | sample RVTome_6_FD_207662 | JGI IMG/M metagenome (GOLD analysis project Ga0214472, IMG submission 207662) | Soil microbial communities from uranium-contaminated site in the Upper Colorado River Basin, Wyoming, United States - RVT140D175 | ecosystem: Environmental > Terrestrial > Soil > Contaminated >...
TGATGACATCGGAGCCGGTGATCATGCCGAGATCGCCGTGGCTGGCATCGCTCGGATGGACGAACATCGCCGGCGTTCCGGTCGAGGCCAGAGTCGAGGCGATCTTGCGTGCGATCTGCCCGCTCTTGCCCATTCCCGTAAGGATGATCCTGCCGGTTGCCGCCTTCATTGTACCGACGGCGGCAACGAATCTCTCGCCGAGGGTCCCGTCCAGCCGGTCGGACAATTGCGCCACCGCAGCCGATTCGATCTGGAACGTGCGGCGCGCGGCCGCAATGAGTCGGCTCGGGTTGTCGGCGGCCTCGTGCATTGGTTGCCCCTGATCTACGCGTCCACGCCGGCGACCCGGAACGGCCGCGTTTCCGCGCACAACGGTCATGTTTTCCGCCGGTCCCGCAGCCCGCGCGTAATGCGGACTATACCGCTTATTAACCACAAACCCCTAGGGTCTGCAAAGTGTACCGGCCCAGGAAGATCGATCCCTGCGCGTCCGAGCGGCGGCATGACCGCCTTTCCGGCGAGGTGCAAGTGTCATTTCGTTCGAGGTACTTCGGAGCGATGCCGAGCTGCACCCGATTCGTCCTTGCGATCCTGACCTGCATCGCCTCCACCTCCCTGGCCGCGGCCCAGGAAACGACCCTTGTCGGCGATCCGACGGAAGAGGCTGCCGCCGACCCGGCGACAATCGAAGATGTCGGCAATGGCGAGGATCGCGTCGGCGACGCCATCGCCGCCGAGACGACCATACACCAGACGGACTATGCCGAGGATCCGATCGGCGATGCGGACACTCTCCTGCGGTCGGGCTACGACGCCACCGGCGTGCGGGTGGGGTCGTTCGTCGCCTTTCCCGCCCTCGACACCAGTGTCGTTCATACCAGCAACGTTCACCAGTCGGCGATTGATCGTGACAGCGATACGGGCCTCGTGGTGGCACCCGAGCTGCGCGTGCAGAGCGACTGGTCGCGGCATTCGGTCGGGATCACGGCGTCGAGCAGCCACGTGCGGTACAACCGCTATCGGCGAGAGAATGTCGACGAAGCCACGGTCAGCGGGACGGCGCGCATCGACGTCACGTCGCGCACCACAGTCGATGTCGACGCAAGCTTCAGGCTGGGCCAGGAGGATCGCGACTCGATCGAACTCGCCCAGGGCGCTGTCTCCGGCACGGACGTGACCACCTGGGAGGCGGGAGCGGGACTGACCCAGCGCTTCAACCGGCTCACGGTCCTGTTGCGCGGCGATGTCGATATGGTCGAGTACGGCGATACCGAGCTTGCCGGCGGCGGCACGGTCGACAACGGCGACCGCGACTATGTGGAGACCAAGGGAACCCTGAGACTTGGCTACGAAGTCTCGCCGGTGCTGCAGCCGTTCGTCGAGGGCGCGTATTCGATCAGGGACCACGACCGGAGGCTCGATCGCGACGGACTCAGGCGAGATTCCGAAGGGCTCGCCGCCTCCGCCGGCGTCGCGATCAATCTCGGGCCGATCCTGCGCGGCGAAGTGTCCGCGGGCTACCAGCGCCGGGACTATGACGACTCGGCGCTGAAACCGGCCGAGGGCATGACCCTGGACGCGAGTCTGACATGGGCGCCGACGAGACTGACGATCATCACCGCAGGCGTCGACACGACGGTCGACGAAACGACCGTCCTCGGCGCGTCCGCGGCGGTCAGTCACGGCGTGGACGTGGAGGTCAGCCACTCCCTGTCCTACAATCTCACCGCCAAGGCCGGCGGCTCCTACACCCGCACCGACTATCCGGGCACCTCGATCGCCGAGGATCGCGTGCGGGCGACGGCCGCCCTCGACTATCAGGCCAACCCGAATGTCGTGCTGCGGGCCGGCTATGCCTACCAGCTCTACGAATCGACCGAACCGCAGAGCGACTTCGACACCCACACCATCAAGCTCGGCGTCAGGCTGCAGCGGTAGCAGTCAGGCGCTGCCGCCGGGCCGCGTCCGCGCCAGGATTTCGTCGAGAACGGTGATGAACTTGTCCGCGATGTCGTCGCGGGCAAGCGCGAAGGCCACATTGGCGGCGAGGAAGCCGATCTTGTCGCCGCAATCGTAGCTGCGGCCCGCGAAGCGGACAGCGGCGAAGGCCTGATCCGCCATCAGGCGGATCATGGCATCGGTGAGCTGGATCTCGCCGCCGGAGCCGGTTTGCTGGGAGGCGAGCAGGTTGAAGATCTCCGGTTGCAGGATATAGCGTCCGGTGATCATCAGGCTGGACGGGGCGGTGCCGCGGGGTGGTTTCTCGACCATGCCGGTAACGGGCAAGGCGTTGCCGTCGGCGGGCCCGACCGCGACGATGCCGTATTTGTGGGCATCCTCGGCCGGGACCTCCTCGACGGCGATGACATTGCCGCCGCGCCGGTCATAGACGTCCATCATCTGCGCGAGGCAGCCGCGATCCGCCTGGATCAGCATGTCGGGCAGGAGCAGGGCGAAGGGCTCGTTGCCGACCAGGTCCCGGGCGCACCAGACGGCATGACCCAGGCCGAGCGGCTGCTGCTGGCGGGTGAAGCTGGTCTGTCCGGCGCCTGGCAGGTCCGAATCGAGCAGGGCGAGCTCCTGATGCTTGCCGCGCTCGCGCAGGGTTGCCTCTAGCTCGAACTGCTTGTCGAAATGATCCTCGATCACGGATTTGTTACGGCCGGTAACGAAGATGAAGTGCTCGATCCCCGCCTCCCGGGCTTCGTCGACGGCGAGCTGGATGACCGGACGATCGACGATCGTCAGCATTTCCTTGGGCATCGCCTTTGTCGCGGGCAGGAAGCGGGTACCCAGGCCGGCAACGGGAAATACGGCCTTCTTGATCGGCTTGGTCATTCTGGGCACTCCATCGGTGTCGCATGCGGTTACCAGACCTAAACATTTGCTGTCTAGACTGCGGTCGCAATAAATTCGAGGGGGCATGCGTCGAAATGAGGGTGGCATGAGCATTCTGGTCACGGGCGGGGCCGGGTATATCGGCAGCCATATGGTCCTGGCGTTGCTGGACGCCGGGGAGAACGTGGTCGTGGTCGACAATCTTTCGACCGGATTCCGCTGGGCGGTGGCGGAGGCGGCGACGCTGGTCATCGGCGATGTCGCCGATCAGGCGCTGATCGAGGAAGTGATCGACCGGCACAAGGTCGAGGCGATCATTCATTTCGCGGGCTCGATTGTCGTTCCGGATTCGATGGTCGACCCGCTCGGCTACTACATGAACAATACGGTCAAGTCCCGGTCGCTGATCGAGACGGCGGTGGTCAAGGGCGTGAAGCACTTCATCTTCTCCTCGACGGCCGCGGTCTATGGCATGCCGGCGGTCAATCCGGTCTCCGAGGATGCCTCGCTCAATCCGATCTCGCCCTACGGCGCCTCGAAGCTGATGACCGAATGGATGCTGCGCGACACGGCGCGGGCGCACGAGATGAGCTACATCGCTCTGCGCTACTTCAACGTCGCGGGCGCCGACCCCAAGGGACGGACCGGCCAGTCGACCCACCGGGCGACCCACCTGATCAAGGTCGCCTGCCAGACAGCCCTGGGCATGCGCCACCACATGGAAGTCTACGGACGCGACTACGATACGCCCGACGGCACCTGCCTGCGCGATTACATCCATGTCAGCGATCTGGCTCACGCCCATCTCCAGGGTCTGTCCCACCTGCGCGCGGGAGGAGACAGCGGGATCTTCAACTGCGGCTACGGCCACGGCACGTCGGTCCTCGAGGTGATCGCCGCGGTCGAGCGGGCGGCGGGACACAAGATCGAGGTGCGCGAAGCGTCGCGCCGACCGGGCGACCCGGCGGCGCTGGTGGCGAGCGCGGACCGCATCCGGCAGCTCCTCGACTGGTATCCGCGCCACGACAATCTGGACGAGATCGTCGGCAGTGCCCTTGCCTGGGAGCGTACCCTGGGGGCGCGCAGCGTCGCCGCATAGGGTACGACGCCGCGGTCCGACCGCCGCCTGTGCGTCAGCCGCAAATCCTGTTAAGAATGGGGCGAATCGCCGGAACGATTTCCGGTCATATCTCCGGCAGGGTCCAAGGGGCTGGAGCCGATGCGGCCACATTTCCGAACTCGCACCGTCATCACCGTCGCGACACTCGTTTCATGCCTGCTGTGCGCGGCGGGTCGGACGGCACGTGCGGAGGCGGTAGGCCAGCGTGGCGATCGGTTCGACCATTGGGTTGCATCCCTGTGGGGCGAAGCGCGCAAGACCGGCGTGTCGCGGGAGACGTTCCAGCGTGCGTTCGAGGGCGTCGTACCCGACGAGGAGGTGATCCAGGCCGCCGAGACGCAGCCGGAGTTCGTCAGGCCCATTTGGGACTATCTCGATCGCGCGGTCTCGGAGGCCAGGATCGCCGACGGCAAGGCGCAACAGGCCGCGATTGCCCGCGACCTCGATGCGATCGAGAAGACCTACGGGGTCGAACCGCACATCGTCGTGGCGATCTGGGGTATGGAGAGTGCCTATGGCACCTCGAAGGGCGATCGCAGCGTCATCCAGGCGCTGGCGACGCTGGCCTATCAGGGCTCGCGCCGCGACTACGGCAAGGCGCAGCTCATCGCCGCCCTCCAGATCCTGCAACGCGGCGATGTCGCGCCGGAGGCCATGCGAGGGTCGTGGGCAGGGGCCATGGGCCATACCCAGTTCATTCCGACCACCTACAACGTCTATGCGGTCGACCACGACGGTGACGGACGCCGGGACATATGGACCACGCCCGCGGACGGCCTTGCCTCTGCCGCGAACTATCTGCGCAAGTCGGGCTGGATTTCCGGCGAGGCCTGGGGATACGAGGTCGTGCTGCCGAAGGGTTTCGATTTCGCCAATGCAAAGTCCTCGGTGCGCAAGCCGATCGCGGAGTGGCTCGCCCTCGGCATCAGCCGCGCCGATGGCCGGAAGTTCGATGCCTGGGCGACCGAAGGCTCGATCCTGCTGCCGGCCGGGGCCCAGGGGCCGGCCTTCCTGGTGTTCCGGAACTTTCGCGCGATCCTGCGATACAACAACGCGACCGCCTACGCGCTCGGGATCGGCCACCTCGCCGACCGTCTGCGTGGCGAAGGGCCGCTGGTGGCGGCCTGGCCGAGGGGCGATCTGCCGTTGACCGGCGCCCAGCGCCGCGAGCTGCAGGAACGCCTGGCGGCAAAGGGCCTCTACAAGGGCGGTGTCGACGGGCTCATCGGCAGCGGCACGCAGGACGCGATCCGCAACTACCAGCACCGGCTCGGACTCGAGCCCGACGGCTATCCGAGCGCCGGTCTGCTGGAACGGCTGCGCCAGGACGGCTGATCGCCGGTGCCGGCCCCAATGGCGTCACGTTTCGAGACGAAGATCATGACCATGTTCACGTCCATGTCCACGTTCAGGCATATCGACGGCAAGCGGCTTCCGCGGACCGTTGCGATCATGTTCGTGGTCCTGATGCTGTTCCAGGCACTCGGCCACGGGCCTGTCGCGGCACAGGCGGCAGGCGGGGACCCGGCGGTCGCGCCGGCGCCAGACGGGGGCGCCGGGCTGGTCGACGGCAGTCCGGCCGCACCGCCCGGCGGTCGGGCCATCAGCGTCTATGTCTTCGGAGACTCGCTTGCGAGCGGGGTGTGGCGGGGCCTCGACCGCGCCTTCGCCGGGGACAAGGCGGTCCGTCTCGAGAATCGCTCGAAGGGCTCGAGCGGTCTCGTGCGCTCCGACTTCTACGACTGGAACGCGGAGATGGCGTCGATCCTCGAGAGCGCCGAAATGGATATCGCCATCGTCATGCTCGGCTCGAACGACCGGCAACGATTGCGGCGAACAGACGGCGGCTACGAGTTCGGTGACCCGGAATTCCGCCGGATCTACATCGAGCGTGTCGACCAGCTCATGCAGCAGTTGCGCCGGCACGGCGCCCTGGTCTATTGGCTCGGGCTGCCGAACATGCGGGGCAGGACCTACGCCGAGGCGATGAACAGCCTCAACGAGATCTACAAGGAGCGCGCGGAGGTCAACGGGGTCAACTTCGTGCCGACATGGGACGAGTTCTCCGATGCGGTCGGGGCCTTCTCGCCCTATGGCGAGGACATCTCCGGTACCGTGCGCCTGCTGCGGGCCAATGACGGGGTCCATTTCACCAACCGAGGCTACCGCAAGCTGGCGTCCCTGGTCGAACGTCAGGTCAGGGACTTCCTGGCGACCGGGCCGGTGGTCAAGGGCGAACGGGTATTCGTGCGCGGAGAGCCGGGCGAGCAGATGGATGACGGAGTTGAGTCTGCCGCGACGCCGCGCGCCGAGGATGCCCTGCAGGATATCGGTGTCGGCAGGCCGGGCGTGGTCGCGGCGCGCGACAGCGCGAAGGCGGAATTCCAGGCGACCTCGCCCGCCTACAAGGTGCTGACCCTGGGCGAGGCAATCGAGCCGAAGCCAGGTCGTGGGGACGACTTCTCGTGGGGACGATGAGGATCGCGTGTTCCCCGTCACCCTTGCGCGCCGGCGCGAGGGTCCACCTCCTCCCTATCGCGGCAGGTCGGTTTCGCCCATGAGGTGGAGGTCGATGGCGTGGGCGGCCTGGCGGCCCTCGCGGATCGCCCAGACCACCAGCGACTGCCCGCGACGCATGTCGCCGGCGGCGAAGACGTTATCGCGCGAGGTGGCGTAGCGCAGCTGGTCGGCCGCCACGTTGCCTCGCGGGTCGAGATCGACGCCGAGGTCGGCGACCATGCCCTCGTGCACCGGATGGACGAAGCCCATGGCGAGCAGGACGAGGTCGGCCCGCAGGTCGAACTCGGTGCCCTCGATCGGCTTGAAGTGGTCATCGACGCGCACGCAATGCAACGTCTTGACCCGGCCGTTCTCGCCGCTCAGGGACGAGGTCATCACGCTCCAGTCGCGCCGGGCGCCCTCGGCCTGGCTCGACGAGGTGCGCAGCTTGAGCGGCCAGTGCGGCCAGGTCAGCGCCTTGTTCTCGCGCTCGGGCGGCACCGGCAGGATCTCGAGCTGGGTCACCGACACGGCACCTTGGCGGAACGACGTGCCAATGCAGTCGGAGCCGGTGTCGCCGCCGCCGATGACGATGACATGCTTGCCTGCCGCCAGGATCGGACTGACGTCGCCCAGGGGCTCGTCGCCGATGCGGCGGTTCTGCTGGGGCAGGAATTCCATGGCGAAATGGACGCCGTCCAGATCACGGCCTTCGACGGGAAGGTCGCGCGGCTTCTCCGAGCCGCCGGCGATCAGCACCGCATCGAATTCGCTCTCGATGTCGGCGACCGACTTGTCGCGGCCAACGTGAATGCCGCAGTGGAAGGTGACACCTTCGGCGGTCATCTGTTCGATGCGCCGGTCGATATGGTGCTTCTCCATCTTGAAGTCGGGAATGCCGTAACGCAGCAGGCCGCCTGGCCTGGCATTCTTCTCGAACACGTGGACGTCGTGGCCGGCCCGGGCGAGCTGCTGGGCGGCCGCCAGGCCGGCGGGGCCGGAGCCGATGATCGCAACCGACTTGCCGGTCCTGGTCTCGGGCGGGATCGGTCGGACCCAACCCTCCTGCCAGGCGCGATCGACGATCGAGCATTCGATGGTCTTGATGGTCACCGGCTTGTCGTCGATGTTCAGGGTGCAGGCAGCCTCGCAGGGCGCCGGGCATATGCGTCCGGTGAATTCGGGAAAATTGTTGGTGGAGTGCAGGTTGCGCGACGCGGTCTCCCAGTCGTGGCGGTAGATGAGGTCGTTCCAGTCGGGGATCTGGTTGTTGACCGGGCAGCCGGTGTGACAATAGGGGATGCCACAGTCCATGCAGCGTGCCGCCTGGCGCTCGACGTCGCGCTCATCGAGCGGGATCACGAACTCCTTGTAGTTGCGCAGGCGGTCGGCGGCGGGCTTGTAGGTCGAGTCCTGGCGCTCGATCTCCATGAATCCGGTGATCTTTCCCACTACCGGGCTCCTCCGCTCAGGCCGACCTTCATATCGCCGGCGGTCTGCGCCTGTTCGATCTCGCGCAACGCGCGGCGATACTCGACCGGCATGATCTTGACGAACTTGGGCAGATAGGTGTCCCAGTTCTCCAGGATTTCCCGCGCCCGCCCGGAGTCCGTATAGCGGGCATGGTTCTCGATCAACTGGTTGAGCCGCGCGGCGTCGTGGCGCGACATGTCCGACAGCACGTCGACAAGGCCGTGGCTCTCCAGGTCGCCGCCCTGATGGGCGCTGCGCTCCAGGTTCTCGTCCTCGTCAGCGACCGGCTCGAGGTCGACCATGGAGAGGTTGCAACGCCGCTCGAAGTCGCCGTCCTCGTCGAGGACATAGGCGATGCCACCGCTCATGCCGGCGGCGAAATTGCGGCCGGTCGGGCCGATCACGACGACAATGCCGCCGGTCATGTATTCGCAGCCATGGTCACCGGTGCCCTCGACGACCGCGATGGCGCCGGAGTTGCGCACGGCAAAGCGCTCGCCGGCGACGCCGCGGAAATAGCACTCGCCGCTGATGGCGCCGTAGAGAACGGTGTTGCCGACGATGATGCTCTCCTCGGGGACGATGCCCGACTCCGCCGGCGGGCGGACGACGATGCGGCCGCCGGACAGGCCCTTGCCCACGTAGTCGTTGGCCTCGCCGATGAGGTCGAGCGACACGCCGTGGGCGAGGAAGGCACCGAAACTCTGGCCCGCGGTGCCGCGAAGCGAAATCGAGATCGTGTCCTCGGGCAGGCCGGCATGGCCATAGCGCCTGGCGACCTCGCCCGACAGCATGGCGCCGGTGGTGCGGTCGGTATTGCGGATCGAAGCCTCGATCATGACCGGGGTCCGGTGCTCGAGAGCCGGTGCGGCCTCCGCGATCAGGCGCCGATCGAGAACGTCGTCGATCAGATGGTGCTGGCGCTCGGAATTGTGGATCGCCACGTTGCCGGGGACCTCGGGCTTGTGGAAGATCCGGGTGAAATCGAGCCCGCGGGCCTTCCAGTGATCGATAGCCCTGTCCTTGTCGAGGAAGTCGGTCTGGCCGACCATCTCGTCGAAGGTCCGGAAACCCATCAAGGCCATGTGCTCGCGCACTTCCTCGGCGACGAAGAAGAAGAAGTTGATCACGTGTTCGGGCTGGCCGGTGAACTTCTTGCGCAGCACCGGGTCCTGGGTGGCGACGCCCACCGGGCAGGTATTCAGGTGGCATTTGCGCATCATGATGCAACCGGCGGCGATGAGCGGCGCGGTGGCGAAGCCCATCTGGTCGGCGCCGAGCAGGGCGCCGACGACCACGTCGCGCCCGGTCCGCAGACCGCCGTCGACCTGGACGGCGATGCGGCCACGCAGGTGGTTGAGCACCAGGGTCTGCTGGGTCTCGGCGAGACCGACCTCCCAGGGGCTGCCGGCATGCTTGATCGAGGTCAGCGGGCTGGCGCCGGTGCCGCCCTCGAAGCCGGAGATGGTGACATGGTCGGCGCGCGCCTTGGCGACGCCGGCGGCGACGGTGCCGACGCCCACCTCGGAGACCAGCTTGACGCTGATGTCGGCGGCGGGATTGGCGTTCTTCAGGTCGAAGATGAGCTGCGCCAGATCCTCGATCGAATAGATGTCGTGGTGGGGCGGCGGCGAAATCAAGCCGACGCCCGGTGTCGAATAGCGCACCTTGGCGATGGTGGCGTCGACCTTGTGACCGGGCAGCTGGCCGCCTTCGCCGGGCTTGGCGCCCTGGGCCATCTTGATCTGCAGCATGTCGGAATTGACCAGGTACTCGGTGGTCACGCCGAAGCGGCCCGACGCCACCTGCTTGATCGCCGAGCGCATGGAATCGCCGTTAGGCAGGGGCTTGAACCGGTCCGACTCCTCGCCACCCTCGCCGGTGTTCGACTTGCCGCCGATCCGGTTCATGGCGATGGCGAGGGTGGTATGCGCCTCGCGGCTGATCGAGCCGAAGGACATGGCGCCGGTGGCGAAGCGCTTGACGATCTCGGCGGCCGGCTCGACCTCCTCGATCGGAACCGGCGCACGGCCCATTTCCTCGGCGGAGCGAATGCGGAACATGCCGCGCATGGTCATGAGCTGCTCGGCCTGATCGTTGATCTGCCGGGCGAAGTCACGATACTTCTCCTGGCTGTTGCCGCGGACGGCATGCTGGAGATCGGCGACCGAGGCCGGCGACCACATGTGACGCTCGCCGCGGATGCGATAGGCATACTCGCCGCCGACATCCAGCGCGGTGCTGTAGATCGGCGCGTTGCCGAAGGCGTCGCGATGGCGCTGCACCGTCTCGCGGGCGATCTCGTCGAGGCCGACGCCCTCGACCTGGGTGTTGGTGCCGTAGAAATACTGGGCGACGAAGTCCGACTTCAGGCCGACGGCGTCGAAGATCTGGGCGCCGCAATAGGACTGGTAGGTCGAGATGCCCATCTTGGACATGACCTTGAGAATGCCCTTGTCGATCGCCTTGATGTAGCGCTTGAACACCTTGTCGCGGGTCAGTCCCTCACCGAGGGTCGGCAGCATGGCCTCGAGGGTCTCGAAGGCGAGATAGGGGTTGATCGCCTCGGCGCCGTAGCCGGCAAGCGTGCAGAACTGATGCACTTCGCGGACTTCGCCGGTCTCGACCACGAGGCCCACCGAGGTCCTCAGGCCCTTGCGGATCAGGTGGTGGTGGACGGCCGAGGTGGCCAGCAGGGACGAGATCGGAATCCGGTCGGCGCCGACGAGGCGGTCGGACAGGATGATGATGTTGAAGCCCTCGGCAACTGCCTTTTCGGCGCGCTCGCACAGGCGGTCGAGGGACGGCCCGAGGCCGGCCGCACCCTTGTCCGCCGCATAGGTGATGTCGAGCGTCAGGGTCTGGAAGTGATTGTCGGCGATGTCGCCGATCATGCGGATCTTCTCCAGGTCCTGGTTCTTCAGGATCGGCTGGGCGACCTCCAGGCGCTTGAGGGTCGAGGTGCCCTTGAGGTCGAGCAGGTTCGGCCGCGGACCGATGAATGAGACCAGGGACATGACCAGTTCCTCGCGGATCGGGTCGATCGGCGGGTTGGTGACCTGGGCGAACAGCTGCTTGAAATAGGTGTGCAGGAGCTTCGGCTTGGAGGAGAGCGCCGAGATCGGCGTGTCGGTGCCCATGGAGCCGACCGCTTCCTGGCCGGTATGGGCCATGGGCGCCATCAGGAACTTGATGTCTTCCTGGCTGTAGCCGAAAGCCTGCTGGCGATCGAGCAGGCTGGCATTGGTGCGCGCCGAGCGTCCCTCGACCGTGGGCAGATCCTTCAGGTGGATCTGGGTGCGGTCGAGCCACTCCTGGTATGGATGGCGGCTGGCGATCTCGGCCTTGAGATCCTCGTCGGAGATCATCTCGCCCTTTTCCAGGTCGATCAGCAGCATCTTGCCGGGCTGCAGGCGCCACTTCTTGATGATGCGCTCCTCCTCGACCGGCAGCACCCCCATCTCGGACGACATGACGACCATGCCGTCGCTGGTGACCAGGTAGCGCGCCGGGCGCAGGCCGTTGCGGTCAAGCGTGGCGCCGATCTGGCGGCCGTCGGTGAAGGCGATGGCGGCGGGCCCGTCCCAAGGCTCCATCAGGGCGGCGTGATACTCGTAGAAGCTGCGCCGCCTTTCGTCCATCAGCGGATTGCCGGCCCAAGCTTCGGGGATCAGCATCATCATGGCGTGGGCCATGGGGTAGCCGGCGTGGTAGAGCAGCTCGAGCGCGTTGTCGAAACAGGCGGAGTCCGACTGGCCCTCGTAGCTGATCGGCCACAGCTTGGCCATGTCCTCGCCATAGACGTCGGAACTCATGGTGGCGTAGCGCGCCGCCATCCAGTTGTTGTTGCCGCGCAGGGTGTTGATCTCTCCGTTGTGGCAGATCATGCGGTAGGGGTGGGCGAGGCTCCAGGCCGGGAAGGTGTTGGTGGAAAAGCGCTGGTGGACCAGGGCAAGGGCGCTGACCACCCGCTCGTCCAGGAGGTCCGGGTAGTATCTGCCCAGACCCTCGGCCAGCAGCAGGCCCTTGTAGACGACGGTGCGCGAGGAAAAGGAGACGACGTAGTAGCGCGCCGCATCGATATCGGTGCGAACGGTGACCGCATTGGAGACCTGCTTGCGGATGACATAGAGCTTGCGCTCGAACATGTCCTGGTCGGGACAGTTGTCGCCGCGGCCGACGAAGACCTGCCAGTGGGCGGGCTCGGTGATCTTGACGGTATCGCCCAGGACGTCGCTGTGGACCGGCACGGCCCGCCAGCCGAGCACGACCTGGCCTTCGGCGGCGGCGAAGCGCGCCACCTCGTCCTTGATCCCCTGTTGGCTGGGCTCGTCCTTGGGCATGAAGAAGAAGCCGACGCCATAATGGCCGGGTTCGGGCAATGAGAAGCCCAGCCGCTCGGCCTCGGCGGCGAAGAACGCGTGCGGCAGCTGCATCAGCAGGCCCGCGCCGTCGCCGGCCTTGGGGTCGGCGCCGACCGCGCCGCGATGTTCGAGATTGGACAGGATCTTCAGACCCTGCGCGACAATCGCATGGCTTTTGCGGTTCCTGATGTCGGCAACGAAGCCGACGCCGCAGGCGTCCTTCTCGCGGGCCGGATCGTAGAGACCCTGTTTCTCGGGCAGGCCGGCGATCTTGCGGACGGGAAGCCTGAAGCCTCCGCCAGCTGCGGTGCCATGGTATCGGCTCATCGAATCGGTCGCGCCAGTCATACCTTTGCCCTTCCTTCGATGATGCCCGCCGCGGCGACGGGCACCGTCCTGTGTCGCCCGTCCCGCGCCTGCCGGTGGCATCGTGAGCCGGGTGTGAAGGTCGCGGCGCGTCGGGTGCAGCACCCGAACGTCCGCCTTCACCGAAATTGCCGGTTGGATGGCCCAGTCGCCACCGGCGGTTCGAGGCCCGGATGTCCGATCAACCCCGGCATCGGCCGAAGCGTCTCCCATCGCGGCCTTGGGCCGTTCCCCGTCGTCAGCTTGGGGCGGGCAGGTGCCCATCCGTCCGCGATCGTCGGGCAGCCGTTTACTCTAGGGACTGCCACGAGCGAAAAAAGACAATAACACTGACCTTTTTCCAGCGGAAAATGCCAGATTTGAAGGAATTGCACAAGTGGGTGATTGAAATTTTCGTTTGGGGGATGATTTTGGACATTTCCTTGCGCGGATCGTCCGGTCCAGGCGGCACCGGGCGGTTTGCCCGGCGCCGGTTATGTGTCATCACTTGCCGCCGGTGAACCGGATGCTTCGGACGAGCGATGGACAAGTCGATCCTACCCTACGGCAATTGGCCGTCGGCCATATCCGCGGACATGGTGGCGGGCCAGTCGGTGCGATTGGGTCCGGTCCGCGCCGATGGGGAAAGCCTCTACTGGAGCGAATCGCGGCCGTCCGAGAAGGGCCGCGGCGTGATCGTGCGCCGTGGGGCCGACGGCATCATCCGAGATGTCAATCCGCCACCGTTTTCCGCCCGTTCCCGGGTCCACGAATATGGCGGCGGCGAGTTCACGCCGGCTGCCGGCGTGGTCTATTTCGTCAATTTCGCCGACCAGGACATCTATGCGGTCGAAGCCGGCGGCGAGCCCGAGCGGATCACCGATGCGCCCGGCATGCGCTTCGCCGACATGGTCGTGGATCGCGATCGCGAACGCCTGATCGCGGTCGCGGAGCGCCACCGAGGCGATCACGACCCGATGCCCGCGAACCTGCTGGTCGCAATCGACCTGGCAGAAGGACGCCGCGGGCGGGTCGCCGAACTGGCGAAGGGCCGCAACTTCTACGCCTCGCCCTGCCTTTCCCCGGACGGGGCAACGCTCGCCTGGCTCGAATGGTCCCTGCCGGCCATGCCGTGGGCCGGGGCGGAGCTGCACGTCGCGGACCTCGACGGGACGGGCGCGCTCGGGGGCGCTCGACGGATCGCCGGTGGGGACGGCAGTGCCGTCTTCCAGCCCGAATGGGGTGGTGACGGCACGCTCTTCTTCGTCTGGGACGCCTCCGGCTGGGGCAATCTTCATTGCTGGCGCGACGGCAGGGTCGATTGCGTGCTCGGCCTCGACGCGGAATTCGGCCGGCCGCAGTGGGTGTTCGGCATGTGCTCCTTCGCGGTGCTGGGCGGCGGCGTGATCCTCGCCACGTTCCTCGAGGACGGCCGGTTCCGCTGCGCCATCGTGGACGTGGCGAGCGGTATGCTCACCCGGCTCGAGAGTGAGGCCCGCGGCTACGACTCGGTGGTGGCGATCGGTGCAGGCGCGGCGGCGGTGGTCACCTATGACGACGCTCCACCCGCGGTGACCATGATCATTCCGGCTCCAGCCGGCCGGCCCCGGCTCGAGCGCGTCCGTTCGAGCGCCGATGTCCGTCTCGACGCGGCGGACGTGTCGGTCGGCAGGCCGGTCAGCTTCGCTTCGGGTGACGACTGCGAAGTCCACGCGATCCACTATCCGCCGGCAAGCGCGCGCTGGCGCGGCGAGGTAGACCGCGCGCCACCGGCGATCGTGATGGTGCATGGGGGCCCGACCGCCTATGCCGACCGCGGCCTGCGGCTCAAGGTCCAGTACTGGACCAGTCGGGGCTTCGCGGTGCTCGATCTCGACTTCGCCGGCAGCTTTGGCTACGGCCGGGCCTATCGTGAAGCGCTCGACGGCACCTGGGGCGTACGGGACGCGGCCGATGCCATGGCCGCGGCGCGCTGGTTCGCCGCATCGGGTCATGCCGACCCGCGGCGGATCGTGATCACCGGCGGCAGCGCCGGCGGCTATACGGCGCTGAACGCGCTGGTGCGGCATGACGCGTTCGCGGGTGCCTCCGCCTATTACGGCATCTCGGACATGGCCCTGCTGGCCAGGACGACGCACAAGTTCGAGTCGGGCTATGTGGCATCGCTCACCGGCATTCCCGCCGACGCGCCCGACGAGGCATACCGGGCGATTTCGCCCCTGTGGAACGCGGAGAGGATCGACCGGCCGGTGATCCTGCTGCAGGGCAACGAGGACAAGGTGGTGCCGCCGGAGCAGTCCAGGGCGATCGCCGAGGCCCTGGAACGGCGTGGGGTGCCGGTATTCTACGTCGAGTATCCCGGCGAAGGTCACGGCTTCCGGCAGTCGCAGAACATGATTGACGCCATCCTGCGCGAGCATGCCTTCTATGCCCGGATCCTGGGTCTCGAGC
>Ga0214472_10004260_pt1 | contig 15090 bp, 12 predicted proteins | sample RVTome_6_FD_207662 | JGI IMG/M metagenome (GOLD analysis project Ga0214472, IMG submission 207662) | Soil microbial communities from uranium-contaminated site in the Upper Colorado River Basin, Wyoming, United States - RVT140D175 | ecosystem: Environmental > Terrestrial > Soil > Contaminated >...
CGCGCCGCTACGATGGCAAAGGCGAGATTGGCGTCCATCGTAGCGCGGATCTGGTCGGCGGTTTCGGGCAGGCCGGTGACGACAAACCCTGTGCCGGCATTGAGGACGGCATAATCGAGCGCCTCGAAGCGCGCCTTGCGCAAGGCGCGCAGGATTTGGGTTGCGGCGGCTTCGGGCCGGGTCTGGTCGGCTTGGACGTAAGACACTCCCGGCAACAGGATACTGCCCCGGTCATCGCCCAAGGCGTCGGCCGGCCGACGGCCGGTCAAAAGCAGATCGTGATGCGGCGCCAGACGTTGCGCCAGGGCGAGCCCGATGCCGGACGTCGCTCCGGTGATGAGTATCTTGCGGCGGGCCGCCACCGTCATCCCTTCCTGAAGACCAGTACCCGGTCGACCGGACCGATCGGCTCGACGCCGGCAAGCACGCTTCGCGCCTGCGCCTCGTCGCGGCGCATCTGCGTCTTCAACAGATCCAGATCGGAGAATCTTTCCTCGGCGCGCAGGAAATCGAACAGCGAAACCGATACGGTTTCTCCGTACAGGTCGCCGGAAAAGTCGAATAGATGGACTTCCAGGAGCGGCTCGCCGTGCACCTCGACGGTCGGTCGATTGCCAAAGCTGGCGACGCCGTCATGGACGCTGCCGTCGGCCCTGCGCAGCCGCACGGCATAGATGCCGTTGCGTAATCCGCAATCCGGGTCGAGGCGCAGATTGGCGGTGGGATAGCCAAGCGTGCGGCCGAGCCGGCGGCCGTTCGCCACGGTGCCCAGAACCGCGAAGCGATAGCCGAGCAGCAGCGCGGCCGCGGCCGGTTCGCCCCGCGCCAGCAGGTCGCGGATGCGGCTCGATGAAATCACGTCGCCCGCGGCATCGCGGACCGCGTCGACGGCAATCACCGAGAATCCACGTTGCCTGCCCGCAGTCTCCAGGAAATCGAGATCACCGCCGCGATCCTTGCCGAACCGGAAATCACGGCCGACGACGACTTGGCCGGCGCCGATTTCCGCAACCAAAATCCGTTCGACGAATTCCCGCGCCGAACAGGCGGCGAACGCGGCGTCGAATGTCTGTTCGATCACGCCGGCAATTTCGCAGGTTTCGATCAATCGCTGCTTCATCGTGCGCGGCGTGAGGCGGAACAGCGGCTCGGACGGGCGGAAAAACTGGCGGGGATGCGGCTCGAAGGTCAACGCCACTGCAGGCCGACCCTGGGCTTTCGCCAGTTCGTGCGCCTTGCCGAGCACGGCCTGGTGGCCAAGATGTGCGCCGTCGAAATTGCCGATCGCCACGACCGCGCCGCGCCATTCGGCGGGAAGTGCCGCGGCCGAGGGGAATGTGCAAAATCCGGACATTGCTGCGGCCCGGCCCGTCACCAGGCCAAGCGCGGCAGCCAATAGGCCGGGCTGGCGTTCTCGCGGGCCAGGAATTCGGCGAGGCGGGATTCGTCGGGATCGTCGGCGTCGCCATATTCGGCGGCGTGGATGCCGGCGGCGACATAGACTGCATCGATGCCGAATTCGCGCGCGCCGGCAATATCGGTCGGGACGCCATCGCCGATCGCGAGAATCCGATTGCCTTCGATCTTTGCGCCGCGAAGCGTTTCGGCGAAGGCGATCGCCGCCTCGTAGATCGGTCGATAGGGCTTTCCGGCAATCTCGGTGCGGCCGCCAAGCGCCGCATAATCGCGCGCCAGCGCGCCTGCGCACCAGACGAGCCGGTCGCCCATTTCGACGACGATATCGGGATTGGCGCAGATCATCACCAGGTTGCGGGCGGCAAATCGCGCCAGTATCGGCCCGTAGTCGGCGGGCGTTTCGGTCTGGTCGTCGAACAGGCCGGAACAAACCACCGCATCGGCCAATTCTTCGCCAACCCGCTCGCAATCGATATCCTCGAACAGATTGCCGTCCCTGGCCGGGCCGAGATGAAACAGTTTTCGGGGCGCCCGGCGGATCAGGTCGCGGGTGACGTCGCCGGAGGTGACGATGCCGTCGAAAGCTTCCTCCGGCACGCCAAGAATTGAAAGCTGGCGGAGGACCGAGCGCCGTTGGCGCGGCGCATTGGTGATCAGGATGACGATGCCGCCGCCGGCGCGGAAGCGAGCAAGGGCGTCGGTCGTCATCGGCCAGGCGGCGCGGCCGTTGTGGACGACGCCCCAGACATCGCACAGGATCAGGTCGTAGTTGCGCGCGATCTGCGACAAGCCGGCGATCCGGCGCGGGCCGGCGGTTGTCTTCGTTTCCGGCTTCGCGCCGATACCAGTCGTCGTCGCCAATTCTCAATCCGATCCCGGTTCGCCGGCCGGGCTTGGCTTTACGGGAACGGATGCAAGCGGGTCAAGCGCGCCGCACCCCGTGCATTTGCCTGCCATTGCGATGCCCGCGGATTTCTATAGACAGGCGCTGGCTGCCAATTGCACAATTGCAGAGCACGCGGCGGCCAGGGAATTGCGAGGATGTTCGTCACGGTTCTTCGACATATCGCGGTGCCGCTGATCGCCGCGGCAATCGCCGTGGCAGGCGTATTCGCGCTGCGCGACCGGATGCCGGTGGCGATCCAGCGCCTGACAGACGGTGAACTGGTATTTGTCGCGATCGCGCTGTTCGTCGTGTTGCTCGCCGTCATGAACCACGTAACCGTGCAGTTCCTGGCGAGCCGCTATGGCCGCCGGATCGCCAGCATCGGTTTCTTCGAAGCCGAATTGCGGCGCAAGGTCCTGGAACTCGAAAGCCAGATCGCCGGCCTGACCGCGGCCGCGGAACAATCTCAGGCAGAACTTGGGCGCCTGACACAGGCGCAGTTGCGCGAGGAAACGCGAAAGATGGCGGACGCGGCCGAAGATCGGCCGCCGGCGCCGCCGCTCGACGAAAACATCATCCAGTTCGACAAGACCGGGCGCGCCCGGCCCGCCGGCGCCGCCGCGAGCTCGAAGGAAAAGGAGCCGGAAGGCGCCCTTGAAATCTGGTTCCAGCCGGTGGTCACGCTGCCCGGCCGCAAGACCCGCTTTTTCGATACCATCGCCTTCGTGATGCCGCCGGCCGGCGCCGGGGAAGCCAAACCGGCGTCGAAAACGGTAACCAATCTCGCCAACACGGCCGAAATCGCGCTCGGCGAGGGACTGCGTTTCGCGCGTGAATTGGAGCGCAAGGAGCGTGGCGGCGGCGTGATCTGGCACGTCAATACGGCGCTGCTGTCGGACCTTGCCGCGCATCGGCGCACCAAGTCGGCCCTGGACGCCAATTCGCGCATCGCCGACCGCCTGGTCGTGGCGATCAGCCACAAGGAACACAGCCGGTTGAACCGGGCTACGCAGGAACGCCTGTTCGGGCTGCGGGAAATGGGTTTCCGCATTGCCATCACCGATCTTCCGGACGCCGAAGCAGGCCGCAAGTGCCTGAAATCCGGTTTGTTTTCGCTGGTGGTCGGCGCCGCCGACCATATGCTGGCCATCGGCGCTGCGGGCACCGGGCCAACGTCGGAGACGATCCGGTTCTCGGAATACAGCTGCGAGGCGCTGGCCTACGGCGTAACCGGCGAGAACACGGCCATGGCCCTCATCGACCACGATATCCTGCTGGCCCAAGGCGACTTGTTTTCGCCAGCGCGGCCGTTGCGCTCCAGCGCCAAGGCGCGGGCCGACGCCTAGCCAATAGCGCCATTTAGCCCTGCTGGCGGCTTGACTCGGCCGCCGTCAAACCCTATCTCGCGCACTGTTAGCACTCGCCGGTAACGAGTGCCAATTTTTTCGGGGCCGCGGACATTGAAGTCGGACGGCCCAGCAACATTCGAAAAAACAGGATCTGTCATGGCAAAAACCAAGTTTCGTCCGCTGCACGACCGTGTCGTCGTCCGGCGCGTGGAATCCGAGGAAAAAACCTCGGGTGGCATCATCATCCCCGACACCGCCAAGGAAAAACCGTCGGAAGGCGAGATCATCGCCGTCGGCCCGGGAGGCCGCGACGAAAACGGCAAACTGACGCCGATGGATGTCAAGATCGGCGACCGCATCCTGTTCGGCAAGTGGTCGGGCACGGAAGTCAAGCTCAACGGCGAAGACGTGCTGATCATGAAGGAATCCGACATCATGGGCGTGATCGTCTGAAGCCGGCAATTCGTCCCGAACCGAACCCAATTTCGACGGCCCGCTAGCGCGCCGTCGCCCAAAAGGAGCAGAACATGGCTGCCAAAGAAGTAAAATTCAGCGCCGACGCGCGCGAAAAGATGCTGCGCGGCGTCGACATCCTGGCCAACGCGGTACGTATCACGCTGGGCCCGAAGGGCCGCAACGTCGTCATCGAGAAATCGTTCGGCGCCCCGCGCATCACCAAGGACGGCGTCACCGTGGCGAAGGAAATCGAGCTTGAGGACAAGTTCGAGAACATGGGCGCCCAGATGGTGCGCGAAGTCGCCTCCAAGACCAATGACGTCGCCGGCGACGGCACCACGACCGCAACGGTACTCGCCCAGTCGATCGTGCGCGAAGGCGGCAAGGCGGTGGCTGCCGGCATGAATCCGATGGACCTGAAGCGCGGCATCGATCTGGCGGTCGAGGAAGTCGTCGCCGATCTGGTCAAGAAGGCCAAGAAGATCAAGACCTCCGAGGAAGTCGCCCAGGTCGGCACGATCGCCGGCAACGGCGACACCTCGGTCGGCAAGATGATCGCCGAAGCGATGCAGAAGGTCGGCAACGAAGGCGTCATCACCGTGGAAGAAGCCAAGACCGCCGAGACCGAGCTCGAGGTCGTCGAAGGCATGCAGTTCGACCGCGGCTACCTGTCGCCCTATTTCGTCACCAATCCGGAAAAGATGGTCGCCGAACTGGAGGATCCGTTCATCCTCCTGCATGAGAAGAAGCTGTCGAACCTGCAGGCGATGCTCCCGGTTCTGGAAGCCGTGGTGCAGGCCGGCAAGCCGCTGCTGATCGTCGCCGAGGATGTCGAGGGCGAGGCGCTCGCCACCCTCGTCGTCAACAAGCTGCGCGGCGGCCTGAAGATCGCAGCCGTCAAGGCGCCGGGCTTCGGCGACCGTCGCAAGGCGATGCTGGAAGACATCGCCATCCTGACCGGCGGCCAGGTGATTTCCGAAGACCTCGGCATCAAGCTCGAAAACGTCACGCTCGCCATGCTCGGCCGCTCCAAGAAGGTGCGCGTCGAAAAGGAGAACACCACGATCGTCGACGGCGCCGGCAAGAAAAAGGAAATCGAGGGCCGCATCGGCCAGATCAAGCAGCAGATCGAGGAGACCACTTCCGATTACGATCGCGAGAAGCTGCAGGAGCGTCTGGCCAAGCTCGCCGGCGGCGTTGCCGTCGTGCGCGTTGGCGGCGCCACCGAAATCGAGGTCAAGGAAAAGAAGGACCGCGTCGACGACGCGCTGAATGCCACCCGTGCCGCGGTCGAAGAAGGCATCGTGCCAGGCGGCGGCGTGGCTTTGGCCCGCGCCGGGGCGGCAATTAGCGCCAAGGGCGCCAATGACGACCAGGATGCCGGCATCAACATCGTGCGTCGGGCCCTGCAGTCGCCGCTGCGCCAGATCGCGGCCAATGCCGGAGCCGAAGCGTCGATCGTCGCCGGCAAGGTGCTCGAGAACAAGTCCTACAATTTCGGCTTCAACGCCCAGACCGGGCTATATGGCGACATGGTCACCATGGGCATCGTCGATCCGGTCAAGGTGGTGCGCACCGCGTTGCAGGATGCGGCTTCAATCGCTGGCCTGCTGGTGACGACCGAAGCGATGATCGCCGAGCTTCCGAAAAAGGATAGCCCGGCCCCGGCGATGCCCGGTGGCGGCGGCATGGGCGGCATGGACTTCTGATCCCGTCGATCGCAAAGAATGCGGAAAGGGCGGCGGCAACGCCGCCCTTTTTTGATTCCGGGGCGCGCGCGGGATAACGCTTGGCGATTGCTTCTGTACCAAGCCCAGGAGGCCGACATGCCCGAATTCAGCGAAATCGCCTATGAACAGCACGGGCCGGTCACGATCATCTGTTTCGACCGGCCGCAGGTCATGAACGCGATCGGCCCGGTAACGCATCGCGAACTGATCGAGGCCTGGACACGATTCCGCGACGACGAGACCGCGCGTGTCGCCGTCCTCACCGGCGCCGGCGAGAAAGCCTTCTGCGCCGGCGGCGATCTGAAGGCAGGCATCGACGGCGGCAATGTGCCGCTGACCGACGACGAAATCGCCGCGCATAATCGTGGCGAGCGGCCGGGCATCATCGGACCTTCGCGCTGGACCGACATCTACAAGCCGATCATCGCAGCCGTGAACGGGGTCGCCTATGCCGGCGGCCTCGAATGGGCCTGCTTCGCCGACATCCGCATTGCCGAGGAACACGCTTCCTTCGGCGTCACCTGCCGGCGCTGGAACATCGGGCTTGGCGACGGCGGTACGCAGCGCCTGCCGCGCATCGTCGGCATGGGCCGGGCGATGGAACTGATCCTGACCGGAAGGGTAATCGATGCGCAGGAAGCGCTGCGCATCGGCCTCGTCAACGAGGTTGTACCGAAGGGGCAGTCGCTGGCGCGGGCCGTTGAACTAGCCGAATTCCTCGCCGCGCTGCCGCAGCCGGCGATGCGCACCGACAAGGAGGCGGCGGTGCGCGGTTTCGGACTGCCGCTCGGCGAAGGGCTGAAGATCGAGGCGCAATGCTTCAACCGGTCGATCCGCGATCCGGCGACGCGCGAGGGTCTGCGCCGCTTCAACGAGCGCGACCACCCCGACCGGCGCCGGGGTGCCGATCCGCAAACCCCGGGCCTGGTTCGAGACTAATTCACGCGCGCTCTGGCGAGTCGGTCCAAGACCCGCGTAGCGCCAGAATCGCATGCGCATTTGACCATGCGTGGTTGCGGCAATATGCGGTCTGCAAGGGTTCAGGTCCCTGCCTGCCGCAAGCGACAAGCTTTGGTGAAACCTGATTTTCCTCCCGGCTTTCTAGGCATCGGAAACGGAAACGCGGCGCCCGTAGCCATTTCTCAAGGTGCTTTGGAAGGAACGCGGATGACAACCGATCCGGACAACCGGAATTTTTACCTGGTTCAACCGCTGCCGCGGTTGTTCGCGCGCACGGCCACGCCGATTCTCGTCGTGCTGAGCCTGAATGGCGTGCTGACGCTGGCCGACGCCTATTTCGTCGGCCGTTATGTCGGTTCGACGGCGCTGACTGCGGTGACGCTGATGTTCCCGATCTTCATGATGCTGGTGGCGTTGTCGACTCTGGTCGGCAACGGCATGGCCAGCATTCTGGCGCGCCGGCTTGGCGCATCGCAGCTGGCCGAAGCGACACGGGTGTTTGCTGGAGCGCACGGCCTGGCGCTGGCGGTCAGCATCCTGCTCGCGCTCGGTTTTGCGATTTGCGGCCGCTGGCTGGCGTTGCGGGCGGCAAACGGCGATCCGGCAACCGCGGCCATGGGGTATTCCTATATTGCAATCCTGATCTTTGCTTCGCCGGTCGGTTTCGTTCTCGGCATCCAATCGGACGCGTTGCGCAGCGAAGGCCGGATTCGCCTGATCACGTCGGTGGGGCTGGCGGTAACGCTGCTCAATATCCAGTTCAACTACCTGCTGATCGCGATCGCCGGCCTGGGCGTGGCAGGCGCTGCGATCGGCACCGTACTTGCGCAAATCCTGGGTCTGGCTTTCGTCGTAGGCTACCGGCTTCGCGGCGGAGCTGTGATCGGTCAGCCGTTGCCGGCAATCGCCGACTGGCGCGCAATCCTGGCGCTGGGAGCGCCGCAGAGCCTGACCTATCTCGGCGTGGCGTTGGGATCGGCGGCGATCATCGCGGCGATGCAGATCTGGGCCGGCCCCGAGTATCCGCACACTGTGGCGGCCTATGGCGTGATCAGCCGTATCCTGATCTTCCTCTATATGCCGGTGCTCTCAATCGCATTGGCGATGCAGGCAATCGCAGGAAACAATATCGGCGCTCGCCTGACCGACCGTTCGCTGGCGAGCCTGCGCATGGCCGCGTTGACGGCAGGCGGCTACTGCCTTTTTGCGCAGGCGGGCCTGTATCTGATGCGCGAACGCATCGGCTACGGCTTCGTCGACGAACCGCAAACCGTCGGCGAGGTCAGCCGCCTGCTGCCGATGATACTGGCGATGTACTGGGCGGCAGGCCCGCTTGCGATGCTGTCCAGTTATTTCCAGGCGGCCGGCGATTCGCTGCGCGCGGCGACGCTGAGTCTGCCGAGGACCTATCTGTTCGCAATACCGCTGACTTTCCTCTTGCCGAATTTGCTCGGCGAAAGCGGGATCTGGCTGGCCGGACCAACCGCGGAAACGATGATGCTCCTGTTGGCGGTGGCGACCTTGCTTTATCTCAACCGAGGCCGTGGCTATCGCTGGGGGATCGTCAGACCGTAGCTACACCATTGCGTGCAAGGCAATGACGGCGCATCATCGCGCCATGGCCAAGGCAGGGACCCGCACCGAGACCGATACGTTCGGCGCCGTCGAGGTGCCGGCCGACAGGTACTGGGGCGCGCAGACGCAGCGCAGCCTCGAGAATTTCCGCATCGGCGGCGAGAAGATGCCGCCGGGCCTGATCCACGCGTTCGGCCTGATCAAGCAGGCGGCCGCCGAAATCCATCTCGCCGCCGGGCGGCTGGACCTCAAGATCGGCAATGCGATCGTCGCTGCGGCGGGCGAGGTCGCGGCGGGCAGGCTCGGCGATCACTTCCCGCTGGTCGTCTGGCAGACCGGCTCCGGCACGCAGACCAACATGAACGCCAACGAGGTGATCGCCAACCGGGCAATCGAGATGCTCGGCGGCGTCATGGGCTCCAAGAAGCCGGTCCATCCGAACGATCATGTCAATATGGGCCAGTCGTCGAACGACACCTTCCCGACGGCAATGCATGTCGCGGTCGCGGTCGAGACCATGTCGCGGCTGTTGCCGGCGCTCGAGAAACTGGCCGGCGCGCTGAAGGCCAAGGAGAAAGAATTCGAAGCCATCGTCAAGATTGGCCGCACGCATTTGCAGGACGCCACGCCGCTGACGCTCGGCCAGGAATTTTCCGGCTATCGCGCCGCGGTCGAGCACGGCATGCGCCGCATCAAATCGGCGCTTGGCGACATCCATGCGCTTGCCCAGGGCGGCACCGCCGTCGGCACCGGCCTCAACGCGCCGGACGGATTCGCGGAGGCGATCGCCAAGCGACTCGCCGACATGACCGGCATTTTCCTGCGCAGCGCCGACAACAAGTTCGAGGCGTTGGCCTCGCATGGCGCGCTTGTGCATTTCCAAGGCGCGCTGGCGGCGTTGGCGGCCGACCTGTTCAAGATCGCCAACGACATCCGCCTGCTCGGCTCCGGCCCGCGCGCCGGTATCGGCGAGCTGGTGCTGCCCGAAAACGAGCCGGGTTCCTCGATCATGCCGGGCAAGGTCAATCCGACCCAGACCGAGGCGATGACCATGGTGTGCGCCCAGGTGATGGGCAACCATGCGACCGTCCAGTTCGCCGCCAGTCAGGGTCATTTCGAACTCAATGTGTTCAAGCCGGTGATTGCGCATGCTGTGTTGCAGTCGATCGCGCTGCTGGCCGACTCGGCGGAATCATTTACCGAACATTGCATCACCGGTCTGGCGGCTAACGAGGCGCGAATCCGGGAGCTACTGAGCCGGTCGCTGATGCTGGTAACGGCGCTGGCGCCGGAAATCGGCTACGACAAGGCGGCGGCGATCGCGAAATCGGCGCACACCAACGGCACGACCTTGCGGGAAGCGGCGCTGGCCAGCGGCCATGTCGACGCGGCAACTTTCGACCGGCTCGTGCGCCCGGAGGCGATGACCGGGAAAGACTGACACAATTGTTCGATATCAGTGAACAATGGATCGGCGGTTCGCGCCTTGAAAGCCGGAAACCTGCCGCCCTAGGTAAGCGGGCATCCTCCATCGCAACTACCAACGGGAAAATCTGACATGAACGGTTTCATTCTGTTAGCCGCGCGAATCTTGCTTGCGGCGCTCTTCATCGTTTCCGGCGTGTTCAAGTTCGCCGATATTCCGGGCACAACCGGCTATATCGCTGCCTATGGCCTGCCGATGCCAACGATCCTCGCCTGGCTTGGCGGAATATTCGAAACAGTCGCGGGCCTGGCGATCCTGGTCGGCTTCCAGACCACGCTCGTCTCTTTCGCATTGGCGGCATTTTGCATCGTGCTCGCCTTCATTTTCCATACCAACCCGATCAACATCCCGGACTTCCCGGAAGGCGCCAACGCCATGCTGACACAATTCAACCAGATCATGCTGCTGAAAAATCTTTCCATCGCCGGCGGCTTCCTGGCGCTCGCGATCGCGGGCGCCGGCGCATGGTCGGTCGACGGCCGGCGCGGCAAGTAGCCCGAACCTTCACCGACCCGTTCGACGCCGGCAGTCCCAGTGACTGGGGCGTTGCTTTTGCGACAAGTGACATGGCAAGTATCCGCCATGCCCATCGTTGCGTTCGAATCCAGCGATCCGCTAACCGACGGCCGCCAGTCGACCCGCGCGCTGGAGGTCCGCCGCGGCGTCTGTCGGTTGTTGTCGGAAACCGGTGTCAGCCTCATCGCCGAAGTGCCGCTTGCATCGGGCCGGCGCGCCGATCTGGTCGGACTCGACGCCCGCGGCCGCTTCGTCATCGTCGAGATCAAGTCATCGCTGGAAGACTTGCGCGCAGACAGCAAGTGGCCGGAATATTTCGATCATTGCGACCGGTTCTATTTCGCCACGCTCGCCGATGTCCCGACCGAACCGTTTCCCGAAACCGAGGGACTGATCGTCGCCGATCGTTACGGTGCCGAAATCCTTCGTGAGTCCCGCGAACTGCCGATGCCGGGCGCGACCCGCCGGGCGATGCTGCTGCGCTTTGCGCGGATCGCAGCGATACGGCTCGACCGCGTTATCGCGCATCACGAGGCGACGGGTCTGACGTTGCCGGATTTGCTCGAGGAAGGCGGGGCAACCGAATAGGGAAAATTGCTTATTTCGGCGCGCGCTTGGCAAGAATGCGCTGCAATGTACGGCGATGCATCGACAGGCGGCGCGCGGTCTCCGAAACATTGCGGTCGCACATCTCGTAGACACGCTGGATATGCTCCCAACGCACGCGATCGGCCGACATCGGATTGTCGGGAACCGTTGCGCGATCGTCCGGCCCGCGCATCAGCGCCGCCAGAATTTCATCGGCGTCGGCCGGTTTCGACAGATAATCGACCGCGCCGAGCTTCACCGCCGTCACTGCCGTGGCGATATTGCCGTAGCCGGTCAGGATGATTGCCTTGGCGTCAGGCCGCCTGGCGCGAATTGCCTCGATCACGTCAAGGCCGACGCCGTCCTCGAGCCGCATGTCGACCACGGCAAACGCCGGCGGTCGTGCGCGGACGCGGGCAAGACCATCGGCGACGGTCTCCGCCGTCTCAACCGAAAATCCGCGCGCCTCGAAGGCGCGGGCGAGGCGGCCGAGGAACGGCCGGTCGTCGTCGACGATCAGCAGGCTGTTGTCGCCTCCGGCAACGGTCGGATCAGCAGGTTTCGGCGTTCCGGCAGCTTCAGTCATGGGTTCGCGCTTCGGTTCGAGGAGGCTCGTTATTCAAAATAGGGTCAAAATTGTCAAAGGGCCCACTTTTTCACGCCTATTGCGCGGCCAGGCCGGCCGTTTCGACAATCTCGATCGTCTCGCGCGGCCAGACGACCCGAACATGCGCGCCTGCAAGTTCGCGCCCCTGCCCGCCGTTCGAAAATTCCAGCGTGGCGCCGGATCGCTCCAGCAGGGTCTTGGCGATGAACAGGCCGAGACCGAGGCCGCCCGCCGTCTCCTGCCGGCGTTTGCGACCGCTGACATAGGGCTCGCCGATGCGCTCGATCAATTCGGCGGGAAAGCCGGGGCCGTCGTCGGCGATCTCGATCCAAATCCGGTCCTTGTCCCAGCCAGCCTCGAAGGCAACCTTGCCGGCCGCAAATTCCATGGCGTTTTCGAGCAGGTTGCCGAGGCCGTAGAGCATACCGGGATTGCGGCGGCAGACCGGCTCGCCCGGCTGGGCGCCGGGCTTGACCGAAAGCGTGACGCCACTGCGGCGATGAGCGACGGCGACCTCCTCCATCACCGAGGAAAACGGCAAGCGGTCAAGATGGTCGCCGGATTCGACTGAAAGCCGGGTGAGTTTGCGCAGAATCTCGCCGCAACGGTCGGCCTGCGAACGCAGAAGGCGCGCGTCGTCGGCAAGATGCGAATCCTGCGGCAGTTCGCGCATCATCTCCTTGGAGACCAAGGCAATGGTCGCAAGCGGCGTGCCAAGTTCATGGGCGGCAGCCGCGGCCAGCCCGTCGAGCGCGGAAAGATGCTGGGCGCGCTGCAGTTCCAGTTCGGCCGCCGTCAGCGCGTCGGAAAGCTGGCGCGCCTCTTCGGCGACGCGCCAGGCATAGACGGCGGTAAAGGCCATGGTCGAAACCACCGCGACCCACATGCCGGCGACATACGTGAGCGGCAGGTCGATCCCGCTCTCCGCCGTCCACGGCAATGGCAGATGGAAGAAGGCAAGCAGGCTCGCGGCGGCGACTGCAAACACGCCGAGGGCGACGGTATTTGCGAGCGGCAACGTGGTCGCGGAAATGACGACCGGCGCCACCAACAGGATCGAGAACGGGTTTTGCAACCCGCCGGTCAGGAACAGCAACAATGCCAGTTGCAGGATATCGAAGCCGAGCAGGCCTGCGGCGGCCAGCGGGGCGAGCCTGAAACTGGCGCGATAGCGGAAGCGCAGAAACAGGTTCAGCCAGGCCGAAGTGGCGATCAGTGCCATGCAAAGCGCCAGTTCGAACTCGAAATCGAGCACGTAGGCGACGGTGCCGACGGCCAAGGTCTGGCCGGCGACCGCCAGCCAGCGGATGCGGATCAGCGTTTCGAGCCGCAGGCCTTCCGTGTTTCCTTGACGCGCAACCATGGCGGACAACCAATAAATCTCGTCGCATGCAATTATCGGCGCTAGCGGCAAGGCTTGCAATCGGCCGGCGGTTACGCCTTCGGTTTGGCCCGCGTCGTCGGCCGCGCATTGGCGGGATCTTCGGGCCAGTCGTGTTTGGGATAGCGGCCGCGCATTTCGGTGCGCACCTCTCGCCAGGAGCCGGCCCAAAAGCCAGGCAGGTCGCGGGTGACCTGGATCGGCCGCATCGCCGGCGACAGCAGTTCCAGCGTCAGGGGGATTGCGCCGCCGGCGATCGCCGGATGCCGGTTCATCCCGTAGAATTCCTGGACACGGGCGGCGAGCACGACCTGGTCGGTTTCATAGCGGAGTGCGTGGCTCGCACCGGCCGGGGTTTCGAAGCGTTCCGGCGCCGCCTTTTCGAGATTTCCGGTACTGGCGCCGCCAGCAGACAGCAAATAGGCGAGGCTATCGCGAATCTTGCGGCTATCAATTTCGCGCATCGACAGGGCGCCGCCAAGAAACGATCCGAGCCAATTTTCAAGATCGCGCAAGAGCCGTTCGTCGGAAACGTCCGGCCAGGTTCCCGGATCGGCACGATGAAGAAATGCAATACGTTCGCGCGTTCGCTTCGCTGCAGCGTCCCAGCCGAGCGCCTGGAGGCCGCATTGGCGGATCGCGGCGATCATCGCCGTTTCGATTTCGTCGGGCGACGGTTTCCAAGAGCCGGAAGATAGCGCGAACGCGCCGAGCATGCGTTTTTCGCGCGGCCGCAACGTCAGGGTTCCCGCGTCGAATTCGATTTCGCGCGTTTGGCGAATACGGTCGGCGTGCAGCAGTTCGATATCCTCGCGCGAAATCGGCGCCGCCGCCGTGATCCGTGCCGAGGCGGCCTTGCCGTGCAATTCGGCGATCGCCAGAAACGGTTCTCGGGAAAGCGGCGAACCGGAATCGATTTTTGCGCCGGCGCCGCCCGCCAGCAGATATCCGCCGCCGCGGGCGGTCGCGATCCGCTCGGGCCAAGCCAGCGAAATCAGCGCGCCGGTGGACAATTCTGCAGCAGCGCCCTCGTCAGCGCCCGCGTCGCCGATGTCACTTGCCATCTTCCCGGCCAAGGCGCGGGCGGCGCGTGCCCTGTCGCCACGGTCGGCATGGAACCGGTCGAGCCGCAAAGAGAGGTCTGCGCTGTCGCCCCCGAGCCCGCGCTCGGAAATCAGCATGGCAAGTTCGGCGGCCTCGCGTGCCTGGCTGTGGGCCGCTGCGGCAACGATCATCGCCGCATAGCGCGGCGGCAGCGCGAGGCGGCGCATCTTCCGGCCGAGTTCCGTAGCCGTCCCCTCCCTATCGATCGCACCGAGCGCCCGCAGGGTCTCGGTAGCCTCGTTCCAGGCCGGCGCTGGAGGCGGATCGAGCCAGCGCAGCGTGTTCGGGTCGCGTATGCCGGCACAGGCAAGATCGAGCGCCAGCCCGGTCAGATCGGCGGAGCGAATTTCCGGGACCGGCCGTTCCGGCAGGCCGGCAGTGGCGACCTCCCGCCACAGTCGCAACGCGATGCCCGGGGCCGTGCGCCCGGCGCGGCCGGCGCGCTGGGCAATGGAGGATTTCGGCGCGCGCACGGTTTCGAGCCGCGTCAGCCCGGTATCGGGCTCGTAGCGCGGGACGCGCGACAGGCCGCTGTCGACGACGAGGCGAACGCCATCGATCGTCAGCGAGGTCTCGGCAATCGACGTCGCCAGCACGACTTTGCGCCCGCCCGACGCGACCGGCTGAATCGCTGCATCCTGCGCGCGCGGCTCGATACCGCCATGCAACTCGTGGATCGTGCAGTCTTTCGGCAACCTGCCGGCAAGCCGCTCGGCCGTCCGCGCGATCTCGGCGCGGCCGGGAAGGAATGCGAGCAGCGACCCGTCTTCGCTGGCCAACAGATCGCGCACGGCATCGGCGACCGCATCCGCCACCGGCGCTGCTGCCGGGCGGTCACGGTAGCGCAGTTCGACCGGGAAGGCGCGGCCGGCGCTTTCGATGAGCGGCGCGTTCGGAAGAATCTGCGCCAGTTGCACGGTATCGAGCGTCGCCGACAAGACCAGAACGCGCAGGTCGGGGCGCAACGCCTCCTGCGCGTCGAGCGCCAGCGCCAAGCCGAGATCGGCATCGAGATTGCGTTCGTGGAATTCGTCGA
>Ga0214472_10004263_pt1 | contig 15087 bp, 6 predicted proteins | sample RVTome_6_FD_207662 | JGI IMG/M metagenome (GOLD analysis project Ga0214472, IMG submission 207662) | Soil microbial communities from uranium-contaminated site in the Upper Colorado River Basin, Wyoming, United States - RVT140D175 | ecosystem: Environmental > Terrestrial > Soil > Contaminated >...
ACGGGCAACGGGCTCACGGTCTGGGATTGGCAGACCAACAGCGTCCTGTGGAGCACTCCTGGCGATCCCGGGATTCCGTTCGCGCACAACGCGAGCCTGCGGCGGCGCTGGTTGACCGTGGATTGGAACATGAGTTATCCGCCCGATTACGGAATGTTCATCTCCGATGTACCCAACTCGGCCCAGCACATCCCGGGACCGGCCAACGCAACTCTCGTTCACGGCAATGGGAACTGGATCCAGCAACCCGCCAATCTGGACGACCAGTGGGCAGTGTTCACCCACTACGGAAGCCTCCGGCCACCCGAGAGCTTCTGGCTCGCGCCCGGCGGGATGGTCCTCATTACCCCGAACGGCCAGCGGCGTCTGCTGGGCCATCCATACAACACGACGTCAAATTACACCTTCTTTTCTTTTGCGAAGTTCGCGCCGGATGGCAAGTATGTCCTATTCACATCGGACATGAACGGCTCGGGGCGGAGCGACCTATTCCTTGCTGAACTGCCTCAAATCCCTTCCACTCCCGACATCACCCCCCCAACCGTCTCCCTCACCGCTCCTGCCAGCGGGGCGACCGTCTCTGGTCCCATCCCCGTCTCGGCCAATGCCTCGGATGATGTCGGGGTGGTTGGCGTGCAATTTCAGCTCGACGGGGCCACCCTCGGTGCCGAAGACACGCTTGCGCCCTACTCGATCTCCTGGAACACGACCTTGGCCACCAACGGCAGCCATACCTTGACCGCGGTGGCGCGCGACGCCGCAGGCAATCCCGGCACCTCCACCGCCGTCACCGTCACCGTCGCCAACCCGGACACGACGCCCCCCACGGTCTCTATCGCGTCGCCGCTGGCTGGCGCCACCGTGTCGGGCATCGTCACCATTGTGGCTACCGCATCCGATAATGTCGGGGTGGCGGGCGTCCAGTTCCGGCTGGATGGCGTGAACCTCAGCCCCGAACTGGTCCTCTCACCGTACCTCTTCGCCTGGCCCACCACCACCGTCCCCAACGGCTCCCACACCCTCACCGCCGTGGCCCGGGACGCGGCCGGCAATACCACCACCAGCAGCGGGGTCACGGTGACGGTCTCCAACCTCCCGCCGGCAGACGGTACGCCCCCCCTCATCAGTGCGGTGGTGGCCTCCGCGCTCACGGCCTCGGACGCCACCATCACCTGGACCACCGACGAGGCGAGCGACTCCCAGGTAGAGTACGGCCCGACCACCGCCTACGGGAGCGTGGCACCGCTGAACACGACCCTGGTGAGTGCCCACTCGGAGGCGCTGAGCGGCTTGGCCGCGAACACCCTCTACCACTACCGGGTGAAGTCCCGGGATGCAGCGGGGAACCTGGCCACCTCGGGGGACTTCAGCTTTACCACGTTAGCGTCGCCGCCCGGACCCGGCACGGATCTCGTGGGCTACTGGAAATTCGACGAAGGAAGTGGCACAAGCGCCGGCGATGCCTCAGGGAACGGCCACAGCGGCACTCTGCTCAACGGGCCCACCTGGACCGCCGGCAGGAGCGGCCAGGCGGTGTCGTTCGACGGCGTCGATGACTACATCGAGGTCCCCCACACGAGTGCCCTCAACGCCTATCCGCTGACCGTCGCCCTGTGGCTAAAGACCAATACGACGGCTGGCGTGCGCGGGCTCGTGAACAAGTACGTCGCCGGGTCTTACAACGGGTACCAGGTGTTCATGAACGCGGGGAACCTGTGTGCCTGGTACATCCGCGACACTGCCAATTACGCCTACGACGGCCGCGGCTGCACGCTGAGCACCGCGGGGTATAACGATAACCAGTGGCACCACGTGGTGTTCGTGGTGGATGCGGCCGGGGGGAGACTGTACGTGGACGGGACCCAGAGAGCGAGTCAGGGATGGACCGGCACCGCCGGCGCCCCCTCCACGCTCCAACCGCTGCACCTCGCGCACTACCCGGGGGCCTTCGGCGGCACCGAGTACCTCCCCGGCGTCCTCGACGACGTCCGGATCTACAACCGCGCCCTGAGTGCCGAGGAGGTGGGCGCGCTGTACAACGCAGGGGGCCCAACCCTCCAGGGGGTCATTTGGACCAACCTCGTCAACGCGACCGCCACCGAGAACTCCTTGCAGAAGACCGCAGGCTGCGACGGCTGCCCGGATGCGGGGGCCACATCCCAACAGCAAATTGCCGCGGATGATGGCTATTTGGAGTTTACCGCTTCTGAAACCACCGCGATGCGATTCGCCGGCTTAAGCAACGGGAACGCCGGCACCAGCGCAGACGAAATCAAGTTCGCCGTCCGCCTCCAGGCCGGCATCGCCGAGGTGCGGGAGAGCGGTCTATATCGAGCAGACACAACGTTCGTGAGCGGGGACGTGTTCCGCATCGCCGCGGAAGCGGGCATCGTCAAGTACTCCAAGAACGGGACCCTGTTCTACACGAGCACGATCGCCCCGACGTACCCCCTGATAGTGGATGCCTCGCTCCTCAATCTCAACGGGACGATTACCAATGCCGTGATCTTCGGTGGTTCGACCGGCACGGCTGCCGCCACCACGCCCCCCATCGTTTCCATGACCGCACCGGCAAACGGCACAACAGTCTCTGGCACAACTACCGTCTCAGCAGACGCTTCGGATAATGTCGGGGTAGTCGGAGTGCAGTTTACTCTCGATGGAGCCAACTTCGGACCTGAGGATACCACCTCTCCCTATTCAATCACCTGGGACACGGCAACGGCTACCAACGGTTCCCATATCCTGGCTGCCGTTGCGAGGGATGCGACCGGCAACTCAACCACATCCGCCGCTATCACTGTGACCGTCAACAATGATAGCACTCCCCCAGTCATCTCTCTGGTCTCTTCGAGCGCGATCTCTTCGTCTGGCGCCACCATTACCTGGACCACGGACGAGCCAAGCGACTCGCAGGTGGAGTACGGCCCAACCCTCGCCTATGGTAACACCACCACGCGCGACCCGGCCCTCGTCACGGCGCACTCCCAGCCTCTCTCGGGCCTGACTCCTTCAACCCTCTACCACTACCGGGTCAGGTCGAGGGACGCCGCCGGGAATCTCGCCGTCTCGGGCGACTTCACCTTCACCACCGGACCCGATACGACCCCGCCGACGGTCTCGGTGACTGCTCCGAGCGCAGGGTCAACCGTCGCAGGGACGATCACCGTTTCTGCCAGTGCGGACGACGACATCGGCGTCGCGGGCGTCCAGTTCAGGCTGGACGGGACCAACCTGGGAGCCGAGGTCACCGCCCCGCCGTACACCGTCTCCTGGAACACCACGACCGCCCGCAACGGGGCTCACACCCTCGCCGCCGTCGCCCGTGACGCGGCCGGCAACGTGACCGCGTCCGCCCCAGTCACGGTGACCGTCAACAACGACACTACGCCGCCTGTCCTCTCGGGCGTGACGGCCTCCGCGATCACCTCGTCCGGCACCACCATTACCTGGACCGCGGACGAGCCAAGCGACTCCCAGGTGGAGTACGGGCCGACCACCGCCTACGGCAGCGTGACGCCGCTGGACACAAGCCTGGTGACCGCCCACTCGCAGACGCTGAGCGGGCTGGCCCCGGGCACGCCGTATCACTACCGGGTCAAGTCGAAGGACGCGGTGGGGAACCTGGCAACTTCGGCCGATTCTACCTTTACCACGCTCGTCGCTCGCGTCGGGTATTGGACATTCGACGAAGGGAGCGGGACGACTGCCACGGATTCTTCGGGGAATGGCAATACCGGCACCCTGGTCAACGGTCCGACCTGGACGGCCGGCAAGATCAACCGAGCCCTCTCTTTTGATGGGTCGAATGACTATGTGAGTGTCCCCCACAGAAGCAGTCTGAATGCCTATCCCCTCACGGTTGCAGTCTGGATGAAGACAAAGACCACCAGTCTCAAGGGGCTCGTGAACAAATTCTCCGCGAGCTCATTTAACGGATACCAAGTGTTTGTCAATTCCGGAAATCTTTGTGCGTGGTATTTCAGAGATGCATCAAACTACATCTGGGATGGCAGCGGCTGCACACTAAGCACCGCCGGCTATACCGATAATCAGTGGCACCATGTTGTGTTCGTGGTGGATGCTTCCGGGGGGAGACTCTATGTTGACGGTGTCCAAAGGGCGAGTCGGCCATGGACAGGGACACCGGGCCCGCCGTCAACGACCCTCAATCTCAGCTTCGCCCGGTACCCTGGCATTGCTTCCCCGTATCTCCGCGGGGTGCTCGACGACGTCCGGATCTATAACGGCGCCCTCAGCGGGGCGGAGGTCGTGGCACTTTACAATGCGGCGGACATCACCCCGCCCGTGATCTCCGCGGTCTCGGCTTCCAGCATCTCCTCTTCGGGCGCCACCATCACCTGGACGACCAATGAGGCTTCCGACTCCCAGGTTGAGTACGGCCCGACGACTGCTTACGGCAGCTCGACCCCGCTGAACCCGACCCTGGTGACGGCCCATTCCGAGACGCTGAGCGGGCTGACCGCGAGCACGTTGTATCACTACCGGGTGAAGTCCCGGGATGCCGCGGGGAACCTCGCCGTGTCGGCCGATTTCACGTTCACGACGGCCGCCGCCACCCCCTCCGTTGAGAACGTCATCTGGACGAACCTCGTCAATGTCACCGCGACAGGAAACTCCTTGCAGAAGACCAGCGGCTGCGATGGCTGCCCGGATGCGGGGGCCACGTCTCAACAGCAGATTGCCGCGGGTGACGGATATCTGGAGTTTACCGCTTCGGAAACAACCGCGATGCGATTCGCGGGGTTAAGCAACGGGAACGCCGGAACCAGCGCAGACGAGATCAAGTTTGCCATCCGCCTCCAGGCCGGCATCGCCGAGGTGCGAGAGACCGGTCTATATCGAACGGATACAACGTTCGTGAGCGGAGACGTGTTCCGCATCGCGGTAGCGTCTGGCGTCGTGAAGTACTTCAAGAACGTCGTGGTCTTCTACACGAGCGCCGTGGTCCCCACGTACCCGATGCTCGTCGACAGCGCGATTTTCAATCTCAACGGGACGATCAGCAATGCGGTGATCCTCCGGACCCCTTAGAATGTTGGGCACGATTGGGGGTCGGCTGTGCCCCCAATGGGGCCCGGGGGCCCGTGGCGGCGAGGCGGACACTCCGCGGGGACGCGCCTGTCAGGCTGATACCTTCTCCCAGGTCACGCGCTGGCGTCCCGTGAGGAACCGGAGGAATGCTACGACCGTGGCCCAGCTCAGGAGACAGAGGACGTACGGCACGATCAGGAGCGGGAACTTCCGCCTGGCGTCGCGACGAGCATAGCCCGCCAGCGCCGCTCCGTAGAAAATGATCTGCCCCACCAGCGTCCAGCGGTAGAATGGCGCGTCCGCCAACAGGAGGTTGGCCCAAAACGCTGCGATGAGAAAGAGGGGGCTCAGGAGACGAAGCCCCTTGTGGGAGACGGTCTGAAGCCAGAGCCGGTTCCGGAACGGGTTGAGGAGCCACACCTCCCGCGCGAAGAGCTGAAAGTTCCCCGCGATGGTGCGCACCTTCCGCCCGAACTCCTCCCCGGCCGTCGCCGCTGCCCGGTCGAAGGCGCGCGCCCGGGGCTCGAAGAGGACCCGATAGCCCCGGCGGGCGATCCGCATGGGAATCAGGACGTCGTCCAAGATCGTGTCCTCAGGAATGGGCTCGAAGAGGTCGCGGCGGATCGCGTAGATGGCGCCCGTGGCCCCAACGGCTGAGTCCACGCGGCTCTCGCTCCGTCGAATAAACTTTTCGTAGCGCCAGTAGAACCCAACCCCTTCTCCTACCGCCGTCCCTTCCGCGTTCTCGGTGAGGATCAGCTCCCCGCTCACGGCGCCCACCTGCGGGTTGGCAAACGGACCGACGAGCGCCCGGAGGGCGCCCGTCTCGAACCGCTGCCGCGCATCCGCGAGAACCACGATTTCGCCTCGCGCCTTCCCCACGAGGTCGTTCAGCACGGCTGACTTGCCGCGGCGCGTCTCAAAAGAGATGACCCTTACGCCGGCTTGCACGTATGCCCGCGCCCGTTCCGGGGTGCCGTCGGTGGAGCCGTCAGACGCAAGCAGAACCTCGAGACGGTCCCTGGGGTAGTCAAGGGCCAAGAGATTCTCGAGGCGTCCCGCGATCCGCATCGCCTCATTATGGGCCACGATGACTACGCTCACCATCGGTTTACCGCCCAGCGAGCGAGGCGGGCGAGACCGGAGCGCGGCCCACGCGCCCATGAGGGCCGGGTAGCCGAGGTACGTATACCCCACAAGGAGGACCGACACCCAGAACAGCACATGTTCGGTGCTCACGTTCATCCCCCGTGCCGATGCCTGCCCCTGCGAGCGCCTGACCCGTCACGTCCCGCGGAACCAACGAACCGACCAGGCAGGGATCGTCGGCACCAGCCCGACAGGAGCAACCACTCGTGAACGAGCCCCTGAAGTGTGCGCTTGCCACCGACGAGCATGCCCTCTCCTACAGATACGCCGCGGGAGCAGGGCGAGCAATCGGGTGAATCCCGGGATGGGAGGGGGAAAACTCCTGAAAGCAATGGGGGGAAAGCGCTGAAGGGGAGAGAAAGCGGTCTGCAGCGGCCGCCCGTTGGCCGAGGGCTGGCCGCGCCTCATGGGAAGCGCAGAGGCGACGGGAACTGACAGAGGAGGATGTGAGAGGTGCTATCCGCCCGCGCGGTCACCGCTGGTGCCGATGCGGGAGGGGGCGTGACGGCTGAGTCGGTCTTGCGAGGATCCGGCCATCGCTCCGTCGAGCGCATCGAAATCTACGCCGAGATCCTTGCCGTCGGTACCCGCCCTCTTGTAGGCGCTGAAAGCCGCGAGGCGATAATCGCCTCGCGAACGATCCACGAAACCCACGTCAATGAGCGAGGCGGGGAAGAAATTATCCGGGGGATATTGCGGGGCGTTGCCGCCGACGATCACATTTTTCCGAATCAGACCGCCGGGGAAGAAGGTGGTGAGAGTCGGCCTCCCGACGCCCGAGCCCGAGCCAATGATGCCGTAGGCATTGTGCGGGACAATGTTGTTCCGGAACACAAACCCCATGTGTGCTGCGCCTTCTACCATAAGGATGGTCCCTGTCTGCAAGGCGGTATTGTGATCAATGACAACGTCCACGGTCCCCCCGAGCAATTGAAGTAACCGCCCGTCTCCGCCCCACCTGACTCCCCCGATATCGTAGAAGAGATTGTTCTTGATGAGAATTCGCTTCGTCTGCTGGCTTGGATGCTTGTCGTCCCGACCGAGAATATTGATTCCCGAAGCGCCATGGCGCAGGATGTTATGAGCGAACGTCACATCCTCGACCACCGACCACGGCGCGGAGCCGTCCTGGTTGCGCACCGTAAACAGGATGCCGAAGCCGCTCTGCGCGTGCACCCAGTTGCGCTCAAACAGGTTGCCCTCGACGAGCACCCGGCGGGCATTCTTCAGCTCGAAGAGATTCTTGATTGTCCAGGGCATCCCGGCGTAACTCGGATCTCCTACCTTCCACGACAGGGGCTTGCTAAACTGGTTGCGGCGAATCTCGATATCCGACGGCACGAGGTTTGGGATGGACGGGTCGGCACCACCAAACAGCACGTTCTCGCCCGCCCCCTCCAGATAGTTGTTGACGATTTTGAAGGGACCCGGCCCGTTCCATCCGGCAATCGCCTGGGAGTCGGCCCCAGCCTCTTTAAAGTCGGCCAGGTACGAATCGATGACCGCGACGTCGCGGGCGTTCATCGCGACCCCTCGCCTCGTTCCTTTCTTCGGATCCCCGTGGAGGAAGCACCGGTCAAAGATGATATGGTGCGGGAGATTCTCCACCGCGGTCTCGGCTGCACCGAGTTGGACAAGGTTGTACAGGAACACCCCATTGCGCGGCTGGATTTCGATGCCGATGAAGCGATAGTGATGAGCGCCTGGTGCGGTCCCGATAACGGAGCCAGACGCCGCCACGAGCTTCGGCATGACGCCGGCGTACGAGGGGTTCACTCGCGTTTCCGGTGGGGGAAGGCTGCTGTCGGGGGCACTGGTCCGGACTACGATCCACCCGGATCCTGGTTTGTTGGGCAGTCTGAACGGGCCGTTGAAGGTCGCCCCCGCCTCGAGCGCAATCACATCCCCCGGCTTCGCTGCGTCCAAGGCCGCCTGGAAGTTCCCGCCCGCGGGCACGGTGAGCGTTTGTCCCGAAGGGGAGACGTAGTTCGTGTCAACGGAGCGGCGCGGCAGTTCGGGTGTGCTCGACGCAGAGGGCGACTCCCCGATGACCGCTGCAGGAATCAGACAGACCATGGCAACAAGGCCGAGGAAACAACCGAACCAGCTTCGGAGGACTATTTCGCCCATCGGGCTTCAACCTCCGTCCCTGCCCGTGCCGGCTGGCCGAGTGCGCCCCGCGTGAGATCAACCACGACGTGATGCGGGTCGACAGCCGAAAGGACAGCCGCCGCTTCCTCGCCGCCGTTGCCGATCACCAGCACTTCGGCGTGCTCGAGGAGCGCCTCCACGCTGTCGCACATCAAGGACGCGATGTGCGGAATCTCCTCCTCGATGTAGCGGCGGTTTGCCCCGAGCAATCGCGCGATGGAGACGTTCCGGTCGAGAATTCTCACCTCGCACCCCTTACCGATCAGGGTTTCGACCAGGGAGACCATGGGGCTTTCCCGGAGGTCGTCTGTCCCCGGCTTGAAGGAGAGGCCCACCACTCCCACGCGCCGCATCCGGGTCTCGAGCACCGCCTGCACGCCCCGGCGAATCTGCCCCTCGTTCGAAGGCAGGATCGCAGAGAGGAGCGGCAGGGAGACGTCAGCCGCGCGAGCGGCGTACAGGAGCGCCCGGAGATCCTTCGGCAGGCACGAGCCCCCGAACGCGAAGCCCGGGCGGAGGTAGGCTTCGGAGATGTTGAGTTTTCGGTCCATGAGGAAGACCCGCATGACTTCCTGGGCGTCCGCGCCGAGTGCCGCGCACGCATCCCCGATCTCGTTGGCGAAGGACACCTTGAGCGCGTGGAAGGCATTCGCCACGTACTTGACCATCTCCGCGGTCCTCACCGACGTGGGGACGAATGGGGCCTCCACGCCGGCGTAAAGTTCCCGGAGGACCGAGACCGTCGAGGGATCCTCGCATCCCACCAGGGTGAATGGGGGGACCGCGAAGTCCCGCAGCGAGGAGCCCTCGCGCATGAACTCCGGGTTCACCGCAACGGACAGGGAAGACCCGAGGTCCCGTCGCGCTCCGGTAAGGAGGGCGGGGACGAGCACCCGTTCGGTGGTTCCGGGGAGGACGGTGCTTCGGAGCACAACGGTGTACGCTCCCCTCCGCCCGCGAAGGGCACTTCCGATCTGGTTGCCGACCCGCGCGACGGCGTCCACCTCCAACTGCCCGTTGGCACGACCGGGAGTCCCGACGCAGATCAGCGACAGGTCCGAGTTCCCGACGGCCTCCTCGCAGGAAGTCGTGGCCCTGAACCATCCCTTTTCGACGAGCGCGGCGAGGAGCGGAGCCAGCCCCGGCTCCACGACCGGCGACACGCCCGCATTGACCATCGCGGCCTTCTCGGCGCTCACGTCCATGCCGAGCACCTCGTGCCCCGCCTTGGCCAGACAGGCCCCCGTCACGCATCCCACGTACCCGAGCCCGAAGACGCTAACGCGCATGACTCGCTACCACCTCCTGGCACCGTGCCTCGAACTCCCGAGCCACCTGATGCCATGAATACCGCTCCTCGACCAGCCGCCGCCCGGCGGTGCCGAGCGCCCGCCGCCGTGCGGAGTCCCGGAGGAGCGAGACGACGGCACGGGCGAAATCGGCCGGGGCATCGGCTTGAAGGAAGTGCTCCCCGGGAAGAAGGGGAAGACCCTCTGCACCGACCGCCGTTGAGACCGCCGCTTTCCCCATCGCAAGCGCTTCGAAAATCTTGAGTCGCGTTCCTCCTCCGACCCTCAGCGGCACCACGTACACGGCCGCCTCCGCAACGTACGGGCGGACGTCGTCCACGGTCCCGGTGACCCGGACGCTCGCCGCTGCCGCTGCTGCCAGCAAGCGGGGAGTCGGATTGCGTCCTACCACCGTCAACGACACGCCGGGCAGCTCTTGCCGGATGCGGGGGAGGACACCATCGATAAAGTGCAGGATGCCGTCCTCGTTCGGGTACCAATCCATCGAGCCAGTAAAAACGAGCGTCGCCGGTCGCTCCCCCGATCCGTTCGGCGTGAAGTAGGACGTATCCACGCCGGTCGGGATTGCGCTGACACGGGCCCCCGGGCCGGTGGCGGCCAGAAGCGCACGATCTTTCTCAGAGACGGCGATGGTCAGACTGGCCTCAGCGCAGGCCCACTCCTCCCAACGACGCATCTTGCGCCACTCGACCTCGAGGAGGGCACGCCGCCAGAGGCGCCTCTCAACTTGTCCCAGGCGCTTCCAGATCATGTGTTCGACATTGTGGGCGAAGTGCACTACGGGGACCGGCCCATCCAGCGGGATGTTCGGCGTGGCCGCCAGGAAGTCCGCCACGCACAGGTCAACCCTGGCCTCCCCGACCCGCCGCGAGACTTCCTTCCGGAGCGCCGGGACGCGGCACTTCCAGAGATCCACGGGGTAAGGCGAGAGCCAGGATCTCAACAGTGTCAGGCCGAAGCGCGCACTCCCCCGCTTCGCGCTGGCATGGGGGACGGATACGACCTCCTTGCACTGCGGCAGGGATGCGGCGAGCCGCTCGGGATCGTCGCCCGGCCCATGCGTGGTCAGCAGGACGACGCGATGCCGCCGGGCCAGCTCCGCGACGATGTGGAAGCTCCGCTGCCGCCCTCCCGTGTTGAGGGGCCAGAGCCCGCCCACCTTCACCCAGAGGATCCGCATGGTCCCTATACCGCTCGCATGACGGCAGCGGTATCCTCGCCATCCAGGAAGATCCGCTGCCAGATCTCGAGGTTCATGAGAAGCCAGAGGCGGTCGCCGTGCTCCCCCGCCCCTGCGCGGTGCTCCTCGGCGAGTCGCCTGAGGAAGGACGGCTCGAAGAATCCCCGCCGGAGAGCCCGCGGCCCCAGGACGAACTCCCGGACAACCGGCCAAAACGCCCCCCGGAACCATCGGCCGACGGGAACCGGGAACCCCATCTTTCGCCGGGTGAGGATCTCTCGCGGCACGAGATCGCGGAGCGCAGCGCGCAGCACGGCCTTGGTCTGCCAGCCCCGGAGCTTGAACCGACCTGGCATCGCCGTCACGTGTTCGACGAACTCGTGATCCAGGAAAGGCACCCGGCTTTCGATGGAAGCGGCCATGCTCATCTGATCCTGCTTCATGAGCAGCTCGACCAGGTAGGTCTGCAGATCGGCGTGGCTCATCCGCTCCAGGATCCCACCGGAGGCCTCGTCGTAGCAGCGAAGCCCCGCAGCGTACGGGTCCCGCGCGGCCAGGAACCTCGGGTCCGTGAGGAGGTGGTGCCGAAGGTCTTCCGGGAACACCGCAAAGTTCTCGTAGAAAAGCTCCCGGGGACCGGGAGGAAACGCCAGGAAGGTCCGCCCGGCGTACCGACCCAGCGGCCTGGGGAGGGCCTGGATGAGTCGGCTGACCTTCCCACGAAGCGTCCCGGGGACCAGACCCCAATAGGCCCGCCCGAGCCGCTCGTTCCAGGAGGTCACCCGATACCGGTTGTAGCCAAGGAAGAGCTCATCCGCCCCCTCCCCGGTGAGCACGACCTTGACATGCTCCCGGGCCAGGCGCGAGACGAAATAGAGCGGCACGCTCGAGGGGAACGCGATGGGCTCGTCCTCGTGCCAGACCAGGTGCGGCAGGGCATCGAAGAACTCCGCGGGCGAGACGACCACCTCTCGGTGCTCCGCCCCCACCGAGCGGGCCGCGAGCCGGGCGTAGGCGAGCTCGTTCGCCCCAGGCTCATCGAAGCCCACCGCGAAGGTGCGGATCGGTTCCTTCACCATTGGCGCCATGAGCGCTGCGAGCCCGCTCGAATCAATCCCGCCGGAGAGGAACAGCCCGAGCGGCACGTCGCTCATGAGGTGGCTCCGGACGGCGCCCTCGAGCCGGGCGCGCACCTCGCTGGCCCGCTCGCCGAGCGTCAGTCGAGACTCATCAATCCCGACCGGCAGCCGCCAGTAGCGGCGTTCCCGGAGTCCCTCGGCCGGCGACCAGGTAAGCGTCCGCCCTGGGAGGAGCTTCCGCACCCCCCGGAAGAACGTCTCCTCTCCGGAGACGAACCGCGTCGCCAGGAACTCCGGCAGGATCATCTCGTTGAGCGCAGGCCGAACGGCGCCCGCCGCCAGGATCGCCTTGATCTCCGAGGCGAAGACCAGTTCGTGGTCCGTGCAGGCATAGTAGAGCGGCTTGATCCCGAGCCGGTCCCGCGCCAGGAGCAACCGACCGCGGGCCCGGTCCCACACGGCAAACGCGAACATCCCCTGGAGCCGCTCGACGCAGCGCTCACCTTCTTCCTCGTACAGATGCAGGATGGTCTCCGTGTCGCTCCGAGTCCGGTAGCAGTGCCCCCGCGCCTCAAGCCCCGGCCGGAGGGCCGCATGGTTATAGATCTCGCCGTTGTAGACGATCCAGGCCGTCTCATCCTCGTTGGCCATCGGCTGGTGGCCGCCGGCCACATCCACGATGGACAGCCGGCGATGCCCAAGACCGACCGGCCCCTCCACCCAGAGCCCCTCACCATCCGGCCCCCGGTGGAACAGCGTGTCGCGCATCCGCTTGAGACGCGTCTCATCCACCGTCTCCTGCGGATCAAACTTCAAGATTCCGACGATGCCGCACATTAGGCGCTACCTACCGCTCACGACGAACTCCTGCTCGTCGAAGCGGACGGTCTCCTGTGAATTCGCGAAGACAAGTCCCACGGGCCCCGGGCCCTGCTCCATCAGCGGGGAGACGGCAGGCGGAGAAGCCAGCGGCTCCCCAACGGGCAGGAGGAGCGTGACGATGCGGAGCGGGAGGCGCGCCGCGGCCGAATAGATCAGGACCGGCGCAGGCCGGCGCTGGCCGTAGTCCGGCGAAACCCAACCCTGAATCGGGGCAACCTGCCCCTCGCGGATCTCCGCTTTGAGCGGCACCGTCGCGAAAGCCCGGATGAGCAGACCATGCCCCCGACTCCCATGCGCTCGGGCCCAGAGGTCTGGGCCCAGCGTCACCCGCATCGGCGCGAATTGGAACCGAAGCTCGACCCGGTGCTCCGCTGCGCCCTCGAGGTCGTCCACCACGACCCAGTACCGGGGCTTGACGAAGAGGACCCGGCGCCGGTGACCCACCGGATCGGGGAGACAGCGATAGCCGTCGTGCTCGGCATCCGCCAGGTCAAAGGTCTCCGTGGAAACCCACCGGCGCAGCCGCACCCGGGGTCGCGCCCCCCATGCGAACGGCCCGGCAGGGGTCGCCTGGCCCACCCCGTCAATGGCAACCGTGCTATGGGCGGCGGTGCTCCGGAAGAAGTCGCGCCAGTCGCGGTCCATCGTGTAGAAGCACGTCCCGGGGTCGACGAGGTACGGCTCTCCGAACACGGAGCACTGAATGCTGAGGAGATCGGCATGCCCGTGCCCCCCGCTCACCGGGCAGCCGAGGGGTCCGACATCATAAATGAGGTGATGGGCATGCCTGTCCCACCCGCTTCGCATCGCCACGTACCCCCCGTCCGCGAAGAGGCGGGAGGGTGCCGGCGCCGGCGCAGCGGGGGTGAGCGCCGCGAACGCCTTCAGCCCCGCCTCCCCCAGGAGCCAGATGGTCTCCGGCGCCCGGCTCCCGGCAGCCCACGCGTAGTCCGACCGCCTGAAGAAGGCCGCCGCTGTCGAGAAGAGGCCCCGGAAGTCATCCGGGGATCGAGCGGCAGGCGGCAGGAGCGACCCGCCGTCGGCATCCCCGATCTGGGGAATCGAGCCGTCGGGGTGGTGGATGGCCAGGAGGAAGTCAACCATCCGCTGGACCCGCTGCCCCACGGCTGCCGGGACTGCCACGCCGTTCCGGGCCGCCAGGATCAGGAAATGGAGGTAGATCTCCACCGTGTAGCGCTGGTAACAGGTGGACTGCTCGAAGTAGACGCCGTCCGGGAGGACCTGCCGCTCGCTCTGTTGCACCAGGATCCGCAGCCCCAGGTCGCGCCAGCGTCTCGCCGCCCGGAAGTCGGGGAAAACGACTCCTGCGTAGAAGAGGCCAAGGGCCTCGCCGGTGAGATGGGTGTTCGGTGAGAAGTAATACGAGAGGTACCTCTCCACATGCGAAGCATGGGCCCAAATCCCATCGAGCATCCCCACGAAGAGCCTCGGGGAGAGCGCCCTTGACGCGCGGAAAAGGTGAAGAGCCCAGCACCAGGAGATGAGCCGGAGAGCTACTTCGAGACTGCTTGCCCAGTTGATCCCCACGCCTGGAGGATTGGCCTCCATCCATTCACCGACGTATCCCGCAAACCTCTCGGCGTAGCGCTCGTCCCCCGTCAGCCGGTACGCCTGTCCCAGGTGGATGAGCCACTGGTGGCGGTTCAGCTCCCAGACGACTTTGTTGTCCCCGACTACATCCGGGTCAAGGGGATTGAGCCGGCTCCAGTGCACGAGCGGCGCTCGGCGCCCCGAGACTGGATCGAGATGCCAGTCCACTGGATCCCCGAAGACGAGCCCCCGGTAGCCCAATAGATCAAAACGCCCCTGACAGACCGCGTCAGCAGCGGCCATGACCAGGTCGCGGGCGCCCGGGATGTACGTTCCGAGGAGGGTCGGCGTCTGCTCACTCATCGCGCCCTCGAAGAAGCGGCCAGGGGCGACCTCCCGGAAGCGGTCGAGGAGCGCCACCGCGGCCCCTTCGAGGTCCCATTCCCGAACCCGCACGGGGACCTCAGCCTGGCCAGGTCCGGCTGCGATCTTTCTCCTGAGGATCCCCTGGGGCCGGCAGTCTAGGCTTCCGGGCGCGCCCAGGCGGTCCAGCCACTTCGAAGCTTCCTGGCGACCGCGGGAGGCGAGTTCGGGGATCCCCATTCGCAACAGCCGTCCCAATCTCACGCCGCCCTCCTCGAGTACACGGCCGCCCACTCCTCGCGCACCTGGGACCAGGTATACTTCTCGACCTCTTCCCTCGCGCGGCGGGAAATGAACAGGGCACGAT
>Ga0214472_10004264_pt1 | contig 15087 bp, 11 predicted proteins | sample RVTome_6_FD_207662 | JGI IMG/M metagenome (GOLD analysis project Ga0214472, IMG submission 207662) | Soil microbial communities from uranium-contaminated site in the Upper Colorado River Basin, Wyoming, United States - RVT140D175 | ecosystem: Environmental > Terrestrial > Soil > Contaminated >...
ACCTTCCCCCTCCGTGCCCGCAACCCGATTCACGACCTCGAGATGGGTGGGAACCGCGTCGGTTTTGCCACTGTCGCCTCGGCCCCCAACGTCTCAGATCTGGATCGCGGAAGAAGGTCGGGCACCTTCGAGGACTACTGCGACTTCCTGCGACTCGGACAGTTCTTCAACGTCATCCACATGTATGGGGGCTACCCGGTCGAGCCCGTCGACCTCCCCCCCGGGACCCGGCACCTCGACTGTCTGGCCGCCATGGTGACCCTCACCGACAAAGTGTTCCATGCCTATTCACTGGGACGGGGACGCATCATCGACGCCCTCGAGATCGTCCGGATAGGTCGTGGCCTCACCTACGAGCAACTGGCCAGGCAACCGTCGATGTTCACCGTTGTCAACACCTCCTCACCACTTCGCCTCGACGGCCCCATGATCGAAGGCCTCATTGAGATGGCCCGTCATGGCCAGGTAGTTGTGATCACCCCTTTCACGCTATCGGGTGCCATGGCACCTGCCACTCTGGCCGGAGCCCTTGCTCAACAGAACGCGGAATTTCTCGCCACTCTGGTCCTCAATCAGCTCGCCCAACCGGGCGCACCCGTGATGTATGGCGGCTTCACGTCCAACGTAGACATGAAGTCGGGGGCGCCCGCTTTTGGTACGCCCGAATACACCAAAGCAGCTATCGCTGGCGGTCAGCTGGCTCGCCGTTATCGACTCCCCTATAGGTCCTCCAACGCCAACGCTTCCAACGCCGTGGATGCCCAGGCCGCCTACGAGTCGGAGATGTCGCTCTGGGGTGCAGTGATGGGTGGTGCCCATATGGTCATGCACGGCGCCGGCTGGATGGAGGGTGGACTGGTGGCGTCCTTTGAGAAGTTCCTGGTCGACATCGAGATCCTGCAGACGATGAGTGAGTTTCTGCAACCGCTCCGCGTTGATGACGATGAGCTGGCCTTCTCAGCCATAGAGGAGGTAGGGCCCGGCGGTCACTTCTTCGGGGCGGCCCACACCCTCGAGCGGTACGAGCACGCTTTCTACGCGCCGATCCTCTCGGATTGGCGCAATTTCGAGAACTGGCAACTAGCCGGAGCCGAGGACGCCACCACCAGGGCCAACCGTCTCTGGAAGCAGGCTCTGAGCGAATACCAAACTCCACCCCTGGAGGAGGACCGCGCCGAAGAGCTGGCGGCCTTTGTGGCGCGACGCAAACAAGAAGGCGGCGTCGGCAGCTGAACCATCCCTCCTGACCCTCCCTTCTTGCGTAGACACCCGGGCGTTCGGCGGCGCGGATCTACGCAGGAAGGGATGGGGGGGATACCCTGCCAACGGTGAACTGGTGGTGCGAATGGGCGTGGATCGATGGGCAGGTATTTGGGGGGGCCCGCATAACGGTCGGTGACGACGGCTTGATCACGAGCGTCGAGCCCGCAGCCCCTCCGGGGAACTCCCAGCGGTTGCAGGGCATGGTGTTTCCGGGTTTCGCCAACACGCATTCGCACGCGTTTCATCGGTCATTGCGGGGTCGCACCCAGCAAACGGGCGACTTCTGGACCTGGCGGGAGGCGATGTATCAGGTCGCCGATCTTCTCGATCCAGACAGCTACTTGCAGCTGGCAACCGCCGTCTACTCGGAGATGGCACTGGCCGGCTACACCACTGTTGGTGAATTTCACTATCTCCATCATCAACCCGGGGGCGAGCCCTACGACGATCCCAACGTCATGGGTGTGGCTTTGATCGAGGCAGCTCGCCGGGCCGGGATAAAGCTGACTCTTCTCGACGCCTGTTATCTGACGGGGGCGATCGGCCAACCGCTTGATCCGTTGCAATCCCGCTTCGGTGACGAGGATGCCTGGGCCTGGGCGGGGCGGGTGGAAGAACTCCGACCCGATGCCAATACCAGAATTGGCGCTGCCGTGCACTCCGTCAGGACCGTGCCCGCCGATCAGATCCCGACCGTAGTCGATGCCGCCACCGGCAAGGTGTTGCACGCACATGTCTCCGAGCAGCCCGCCGAGAACGAGGAGTGCCGGGAGGCTTACCGCCTGAGCCCCACCGCCCTCCTGGCAGAAACGGGTGCTCTTGGAGCCCGCACCACAGCGGTTCACGCCACCCACCTGGGTGTCGACGACATCGACCTCCTGGGCCAATCGGGGACCACCATCTGCATGTGCCCCACCACCGAACGTGACCTGGGCGACGGCATCGGCCCCGCATGGGCGCTGGCCGCGGCGGGAGCCCGACTCGCTTTGGGCTCTGATCAACACGCGATCATCGACCCGTTTGAGGAGGCCCGCGGGCTGGAGATGCACGAGCGCCTGGCCACCGGCACTCGTGGCAACTTTCCCCCCGAGACGCTGGTGGCGGCACTGACTGTCAACGGCCATCGATCGCTCGGTTGGCCCGAGGCGGGACGTATTGCTGTGGGCGCTCCGTGTGACCTTGTGGCCGTTTCCCGATCGACGGTCCGCACCGCGGCCAGCGCTCCGGAGCAGCTGCTCTACACAGCAACGGCCTCCGACGTCACCGACGTCGTCGTCGGCGGCCAGCAAGTCGTGAAGGCCAGCCTCCATCGGCTCGGAGATGTGGCCCGGATGTTGGAGGAGGCGATCAGCCCACTCTGGGAATAGGGGGGCGGTCGACACCCCGTCTGAAGGCACCGGAGATATTGGCTGACAACGTCTCCAGGGGACCGCGACCGACCCAATAGCGCCAGGCGGCTCCTATTAACACGGCAGCCGTAGCGTGCCAGACGTAGAGAACGGGGCGATCGTCGAGTCCGAGTTCGCTCGCCAGCGCCACCACGTGCCCCGTGTACAGGCTGAGGGTCATGCCACCGGCGCCGGCCAACCAGGCGAGGGCGGGCTTCCCAGCGCTGGCAATCAAAAGGCAGATCCCGATTACGGCCATCGCAGTCCCGGTTGTGTGAATCAGGTCGATTGGAGAGCCCGAATGGGGCGTTGGGATTGCCAGGAACCACCAAGAGATGGTGGGAGCGGTACCGGAGTACTGGCTCGAGGGAGGACCGATCACCGATTCGCCGCCGAGGGGCCCCATGAGCAGAGAAGAGGCGAGCCACGACCCTACGGCTAGCGCAACTCCAAGACCCGCCAACCTCCAGGGAGTCCCGGGGGAATGGAGCTTCGACCGACCGATCGCCAGCCCGGCCAGGAGGTAGGTGATCCAGGGGAAGACCGGGTAATAGCCAGTGAGAAAAAGGTCTCCCAGCATGGCGACGGGATCGAGCAACGAACCGAAACCGGGAACCTGGGGACCGGGCTGGGCTCCGAGGCTTCTCAATATTTGACTGAGCACTGGCGCTCCGATCGCCCACACCACCGCCAGACGGATCAACCAGCGCCGGCTCAGACCCAACAACAGGACTCCGATGGCGAACAGCAGGGCGTAGTGAACAAGGATGACGGCCACCCCCGAGCTCAGCTCGCCCAGGAATAAGCCAATGACACCCAGCAGCAGGGCGCGACCCCAAATGCCAGCGCTCCCTGCCAGCCAGGTGCGACCGCTCAGTGGAGTTTCTCGTCCATTGGCGAGCGCCAACCCGACCCCGGCAAGCACGGCAAACAGGGCAGAGGACCTGCCACCCGCGATCAAAAAGTGCCAGGCGAGGCTGCCATCGGCATCCTCGGAGGGCAGGATGTGAACGGTCATCATTCCCAGCAGGGCAAGGGCCCTGGCACCATCGATGCCGATCAAGCGGCCCTTGCCGCCCTTGCGAGCCGATGCTGCCGATTCGACCACATCCTGCACGGCTCAGAGCGTACGGACGAAGATCGTCTAAGTGCTTCGTAATGTGATGGCGGTGAGGGCGACGGCCGCCAGGACCATTATGAACGCCTGGCCGCTGCTGGCGGCAATGGCCCTGTTGATGATCGGAAGCGGACTCCTGGGAACGGTTCTCGGAATTCGGGCATCTCTCGAAGAGTTCCCGACGACCGTCATCGGCCTGGTGATGTCGTGTTACTACGTCGGCTTTCTGGTCGGTTGCGTCGTGGCACCTCGGGTTCTCACCCGACTCGGCCACATCCGACTGTTCATTCTTCTGGCCCTGCTGGGCGCACTGGCCTCCGTCGTATACCCGCTTATGCCGATGCCAGCCGCCTGGAGCATCATTCGGGCAGTGACTGGCCTGGCAACTGCCGGTCTCTTCGTTGTGGCCGAAAGCTGGCTGGCCGCCAGCGGAGAACCAGCAGTGCGGGGTCGGCTCCTCGCCGTCTACCTACTCGTTGTCAACACCGGCTACGGGCTTGGCCAGGTCCTGCTCGGGGTTGGCCCGCCTGCCGGGTCAACTCTCTTCCTGATCGCCGCCGTCCTTATTGCGGCGGCGGCACTGCCATTGGTGACCGTTCGGTTGACCTCACCGGCACGCGTCCGTCATGGACATTTAGCCTTAGACGAAGTCTTCAACAGAGCACCGCTGGGGCTGGCCACGTCTTGTGTCACCGGGATTGGAGTCGGGGCAATCCTCGGCATCGGTGCGGCCTATGCCACTCAGGTTGGGATGCCGGTCCCCCGGGTGGGCTTGTTCGTGGGTGCTGCCATGGCCGGAGGGATAGTCCTGCAATGGCCCATCGGCTATGCCTCCGATCGGTTCAACCGGCGACACGTGATCATCGGAGCCAGCATCGCAGCCGGGATCTGTTCTCTGACGGCCATGGCCATCAACCCGCTTTCGACCTGGCTCCTGCTGGCCATGTTTGGATTCACCGCATTCAGCTTTCCCCTGTATTCGCTGGCGATCAGCCACGTCAACGATGCCCTCACGCCCGAGAAGGTGGTCCCTGCCAGCGCCGTTCTCCTAGGGGTCTACGGTGTTGGAACCCTGCTCGGACCCATCGGCACCTCGCTGGCAATGGAGCGGATGGGACCGGCTGGCTTCTGGTTCGTGGCTGGCGTCAGCCACCTCGCCCTTGGTACCTACGGTCTTTACCGGTTGGTAAAACGGCGCCTGTTGGCCGAGGCTCATCATCTGCCGCCTCTGCCCATCGCAATCTCGCCCCAAGCCGGCATGCTGATCGAGGACACCCTGGAACTGCCCCATGTCCAAGCGTGACAATCCGTCTTGCGGCGGCCACCCTCGATCGACCAGAATGACGGCCGCATGACTCGCTTGATGCACGCCGCCACTTGTATGCATTGTCCCCATGCCGGGCAAGGCAGGTGGTTGTGCGCTTGAGAGTCATCTTCGACTGAACTCACCTCCACCCCTGCCATGCCGCAGGGGTTTTCTTTATCCCAGAACAGATCACCAACCGATAAGGACTCCAATGACCGCAACCATCGACCGGGCAACCGTCATAACCACCGACGAACTTCAAGGCCGCCTCGGCGACATCGATCTGGCCTTGGTCGATATCCGTCCGCTGGCGGCTTACAACGGCTGGAAGCTGCGCGGGGAGGCTCGCGGCGGGCACATACAGGGAGCTGTGGCCTTTCCGACCCGATGGCTCACCCTGGTCGACGAGGCGGGCCTCGCCCAAGTGCTCATCGACAAAGGCATCGTTGGCGGTAAAACGGTCGTTCTCTACGGAGACACGCCGGGCCAAGGCGCCAATCTACGGGCCAAGCTCGCCGAGTTGGGTATCGACGATGTCGTCGAATACTCGGCCGGATTCGAGGAGTGGGCGGCCGACTTCAGCCTGCCTTTGGAGCGGCTTGCCAACTACGAGAAACTGGTGTACCCGGAATGGGTCCGCCAGTTGCTCGACGGCGGGACCCCCGAGGGCTATCAGGGAACCCGGGCGGCGGTATTTCATGTCAACTTCGGCGTGCCGGACGAATACGCAGATGGTCACATCCCTGGGGCCTTCTATCTCGACACGAACTGGCTCGAGTCAACGGTCGACTGGAACCGCCGTTCTCCCCAAGAGATCGAGGCAGCCTTGGCATCCCTCGGAATAACCCGCGACACGACGGTCGTGCTTTACGGTCGAGACACGGTTGGAAACCCCAACGAGAAGTGGCCCGGGAGACGAGCCGGGCAGATCGCAGCAACGAGGGCGGCTTCCATCCTTCGCTATGCCGGTGCCGACGATGTCCGACTTCTCGACGGGGGCTATGACTGGTGGGTCACCGCCGGCTACGACCTCGAAACCGAGATACGCACCCCTACCCCGGTGGGACCATTCGGTGTCACGATCCCGCAGCGACCGGAGATCATCATCGACATCGACGACGCCAAGGCGATCCTGGCCGATCAAGACGGAGCTGCCCTGGTCAGTGTCCGTACCTGGAGAGAACACACCGGTCAGACCAGTGGCTACAACTACATCAAGGCTAAAGGACGAATCGTCGGTGATGTATGGGGTAACTGCGGAAGCGACGCCTATCACATGCAGCATTACCGAAACGTCGACAACACCATGCGGGCCTATCCGGAAATAGCTGCCAACTGGGTCGAGGCCGGCATCACCCCCGACAAATGGGTGGCCTTCTACTGCGGCACCGGCTGGAGGGCCAGCGAGACGTACTTCTACGCCTACCTCATGGGCTGGGAACGCATCGCCGTGTATGACGGTGGTTGGTTCGAGTGGAGCCAAGATCCTGCAAATAATCCCATCGAATAGACCTAACCCGCGTAGATCTGGAAGTCGGTGCCAAAGCGATCGGCGATGTCGATGCAAGATTGCAGGTCCGGGTGGCGGATCACCACCATCCCGTCGCCGATCAGCTGTTGGCGCCAGTTGCGACGGGGTGCTCCGAGCGGATTCAACTCGACCGCAGCCACGTGGTGACCGAACTCGGCCAACAGTCGATCCAGCCCCGAGTATCCCTGAATCGTCCCATCCCCGATCGCCCGCTTGAAGACTGTCGAGCAGTTGTACTTCCGCTCCAGGCGTTCGGTTATCCGGCCGTTGACGATCGCCTCCGCCCACCACTTGAACAGATCGATATCAGAGGCGAAGTTCATCGCATCGACGGTCCTGCCGCCCGGCGGCCGGGCGCCGATCTCACCAAACACTGCCGCGCCATCGGGTTTGAGGTACCACTCCATATGCGTAAAACCGTCCCGAAAGCTCATCGCCTCCAGCACCCGTTGACCCATTTGGACGCCGGCCGCCAGGTGGTCGACATCGGGGTTGCGCAAGACCACAGTCTGCTGGCTGACCCATTCGTTCTGTTTGCCGATCAGCGGTCGGGGCCGGTACCAGCAGATGTTGTAGAAGAGGATCCGACCTCCCGCACAAATGGTGTCGAAGGTGAACTCCTCGCCATCGACGAATTCTTCGACGCTTACCTCGTCTATGGGGCCCAAAGCAGCTATCGCAGACTCGGCCTGGTCGGGGTCGTTGATCCGATAGGTGTCGGAGGATCCGGCTCCGGCGATCGGCTTGACGATGGCCGGGAATCCGATCCGCTCGAGGGCATGCCTGACCTCGTGGCTGGTGCGAGCGCGATAGTGATGGGGAGTCCTCACCCCGGCTTCGTCAAGCACCTGCTTCATGGCCTCTTTGTCGCGGAACGGGACTGTCTCGACGACTGTCATGCCTGGCAGACCCAGTTCCTCCCGAAGGCGGGCGGCCAGGATCATCAACGGCTCCCAAAGCGATTCGACCCTGTCCACCCTGATCCGCTCTGAGATCGCCAGCGCGGTCTCGATAATGCCTGCCGGATCGGCAAAGCTCACCTGGTAGTAGGCGGCCAGGGCGTTGCGGGCCTTCTCGGGAACGCCGACCTCAGGCTGATCGCCCAATCCGATCACGTTGGCCCCCACGTCGGCCAACCCGCGCACGAAGTCGGTCATCTCCGTGGGAAAGCCGGGCGACAGGAAAAGGACGTTCATCCCAATTCCACCTCGACGTTGCTGATGATTGCGGCCACAGCTCTCTCGACCACGGCGGTCTGGGGATGACGGACGATCACATAACCCTCGCCTTCGTAGTGCCCGCTGCCGGCCTGACCTTGGTGAGGAAGTTTGACTTCGATAACCAAGCCTGCCACCTCGGATTGCGCTCGCTCGAGACCATGGATGGCCTTAACCCGACCGGTCCCCTGACCCCGGAGGTAGGCCGCCCCCACGGCAAACAGTCGTTGTGGCGGCGAAAACTCGCCAAAGACCATCAGGCGCGCCCAGGCTCGGTAAAGGTCGAAGTCGTGCGCGTACGAGATCAAAGTCGAGAATTGGGCGCCGGGCGGTCTCACCGCCGCCTCTGAGATTGCCACGGTGCCGTCCGCCCTGCGGAACCACTCGAGATGGACCAGTCCCGTCCGCAGACCCAGAGTAGCGATGGCAGCCGGGCCCGCCTCTCTGATCCCTGCGTACTCCGGTCCGCTGATGTCGCGGGGAAGGATGGCGGCCCACTGGATCCAGGGGTTCTCCATGACCTCCAGCGGTGTGGGGTGATACCGGGTGATGCTCCACCAGATGGCCCGACCGTCGAGAAATACGCAGTCGAAGGCGTGCTCATCGCCAACGATGAACTCCTCGAGAAGGGTTGGCCGATCGGGACTGGGCGGTGACCAATGCAACCACTCTTCGACCTGTTGAGGTGTGTTGAGTCTGAAGGTATTGCGGCTTCCCGATCCCGCCGGGGGTTTGGCGACAACTGGCAACCCACTCGCAGAGACAAACTCACGAGCCGATTGGGCATCGCCGACGAGCAGATGACGAGCACAAGGAATCCCGTGTTCCCGTAGGACTCCTTTCATGCGGTTCTTGTCCCGGAAGTTGGCGGCCGTGCTCGCATCGACTCCTTCGATCCCGAGCCTTCCTCGCACCTCGGCCAAAGGAACCTGTAGCTCTTCCAGTGGCCCCAGGATTCTGCTGACGCCGCCCAGGCGGGGGGCGAGAGCCTGCACCGCCTGCAGCAGTTGATCGGTCTCCAGGGCATCCCTGACCTGCTGGTGTGCGGCCAGTCGTGAGCGGATTTCGGACGGCAGCTTTTCCACCGGATCGTGGCTGATCAAACCGACCGCCACCCCGGGCAAGTCGGCAACGGCGGCCATGAAACGGCTGGTGGTGGGCAGAAAGTAGGGAGCGACAAAGACGACTCCGGCCACTGGCGGCACGGTAGCGGGGACCGACCCATGGCTGCCCCCGCTCTGGCAGAATCGACGGTCGGTGAGGGTCCTATTCGTCGCCGCTGAGGTGGCTCCGTATTCAAAGACTGGAGGCTTGGCCGACGTAGCCGCGGCCCTCCCGGCTGCCCTGAGCGACCTCGGCCAGGACATGATGGTGGTGACCCCCCTTTACGACACCATCGATCAAAGGTCCAATCCGCTTCATCCGGTGTATGAGGACATCGAGGTTCTGGTGGGCGACAGACGAGCAGCCTTCTCGGCCTGGCTGGCACCCGATGGCCGCACCTGGTTCATCGACCTACCGGAGCTCTACCACCGGGGCTCGATCTACACACGTGATGCCGACGAGCACCTGCGCTTTCTGTTGCTGACCAAGGCCGCCTTCGAGCTGTGCCGCCGTCGTGACTGGTCGCCCGACATCGCCCATGCCAATGACTGGCACACCGCCCTTGTACCCCTCTTCTTGCGAAGCTTGTATTTGGGGGACCGCCTTTTCGGCGACACTCGGAGTGTTTTCACCATTCACAACCTTGAATACCAGGGTGTCTTTGACGGCCGGATCGCCCCTGACCTGGGTCTCGGCAACCAGGTCTATCTATTGCACCAGGAGCACCTCCGCCAGGGTCACATCAATTTCATCGAGCAAGCCATCCTCTACGCCGACCTGATCACGACGGTCTCTCCGACCTATGCGTGGGAGATTCAGACCCCGGAAATGGGAGCCGGCCTCGACGCGTTGCTCCGGCAACGGTCGCACGACATAGTGGGCATCCTCAACGGGATCGACACCACCGTATGGAGCCCGGAAACCGACCGCTATCTGTTCGCACCATATTCGTCCCGGGACGTCGCCGGAAAGGCCCACAACAAGAGAGCGCTACTTCTCGAAACCGGCTTGGAGGGCGAGTCGTTGCCTCTGGTCGGCATCGTCACCCGGCTGACTGCCCAAAAGGGGATCGAGTTGCTGATCCGGCCCCTTGCCCGGCTTCTTGAAATAGACGCCATTCGTTTTGTCGGGATCGGGACCGGTGAGAAGAAATACCAAGACGCCCTTCTGTGGCTGAGCCATCATTTCCCCGGCCAGGCTCAGTTCCTCCCTGTCTACGACGAGCGGCTCGCCCACCTGATCGAAGGAGGGGCCGATCTGTTTGTCATGCCTTCCCGATACGAACCCTCGGGCCTCAATCAGATGTACAGCCTGGCCTATGGCACCCCCCCAGTTGTGCGCAAGACCGGAGGCCTGGCAGACACGGTCCATCACTACGATCCCGGCACAGGTGACGGAAACGGCTTTGTATTTGAGCACTTCTCCGAAGAAGGCCTTCTCTGGGCTCTGGGTGAGGCTCTCCGCGTGTTCCCCGACCGCGACAAGTGGCGCCAGCTACAGCACAACGGGATGGCAGAGGACAATTCTTGGGAGCGGCGAGCCGGCGACTACCTGGCCGCTTACCAACGAGTGACAGGACAGGCCGGTCCGTGAACGTCATTTTCATAGAACCGAGCTTTCCCGGCTATCAGAAGCAGTTCGTACGGGGACTGGCAGAGGCGGGAGCCAACGTCATCGGCATCGGTGAACGGCCCAAAGACTGGCTTGATGACGACATCAGGGGCTGGCTAAGTCACTACGAAGAGGTTCGCTCGGTGGTGGATGACGTCGCCCTGGAGAATGCTGTTCGGTTCGTTCAGTCCCGAACCTGGGTCGACCGCCTGGAGGCGACGATCGAGGCTCACATCGTGCCGGCGGCCGTCGTTCGAGAACGCTGCGGCATACCGGGCACATCAGTCCGGACCGCCTGGCTGTGCCGAGACAAGCCATCTATGAAAGAGGTTCTCCGCCAAGCCGGAATTCCATGCGCCCAGTCGACCGGCGCCGACGAAGCGGATGAGGTGAGGACCTTCGTCCACCATGTCGGTTATCCCGTGATCATCAAGCCACGCGACGCAGCCGGCGCCTCCGGAACCTCCAAAGTAGACAACGATGAGGAGCTGGAAGCGGTCCTCGCTTCAATTCGATTTGACCGCGGCGCATCGGTGGCCGTGGAAGAGTTCATCGAAGGCCACGAAGGCTTCTACGACACCGTCTCCATCGATGGGCAAGTGGCCCTGGAGTTCATCTCGCACTACTACCCGAACGTGCTCGAAGCGATGAGAACGCGTTGGATATCGCCTGTCTTCATCACTACCAACCGGATCGACACCGCTCCCGGCTACGACGAGGTGAAGATGATGGGTCGCCGGGTTTTGCCGGAGCTCGGAATAGGTACTTCTGCGACCCATATGGAATGGTTTTTCGGACCGAAGGGGCTCAAGTTCTCTGAGATCGGCTGTCGACCGCCCGGAGTAGGAGCTTGGGATCTGTATTGCGCAGCCAATGAGATGGATCTCTATCGGGAGTGGGCTATGGCCATCTGCCACGGCCAGGTCACCGCCCGGCCTTCCCGGAACTTCTCGGCAGGAATCATCGCCCTTCGACCAGATCGGGACGGAACCATCGCAGGATATGAGGGGCTCGACGAGGTCCGGCGGCTCTATGGCGACTGGTTCATCGATTTCCATCTGCCCGCGGCCGGCACCCCGACTCAGCCGGTCGAGGCCGGCTACATGGCCAACGCCTGGATCAGATTGCGCCATCCGGACTTCGACACTCTTCGCGAGATGCTCAACAGTGTCGGTGAAATCGTCCAGGTTCGAGCTGTTTGAAGATGCCTTTGCCCGACGCCATCTCCAACCTTGCCCACTCATCACCGGAAGAGATCGACCTCTTTCTGGCAGGTCGGCAATTTCCGCTAACCCAACCGGGGCGCGCTACCTTCTTGTTTCGAGGCAGCGCCGAGGCTGTGAGCCTGCGGCCGATGATCGCCGGATTCCCGGGGCCCCACCAGTTCGCGCGGCTCAACGGCAACGATCTGTGGTGGCTCGATCTTCCTCTACCGGACGGAGCCCGGCTCGAATACAAGCTGGAGGTGCTCCGAGACCACCACACCGAGTGGGTCAATGATCCTCTCAATCCGATCACGACTACCAATCCCTTTGGTACCAACTCTGTGTGCCGGGCTCACGGCTACGAGGTGCCCGACTTCGCCAGGGTTCACGACGACATCCCCACCGGATCGTTTGAAGATGTCTGGGTGGAGTCGGCGATGGTTGGTGACCGCAAACTGACGATCTACCGGCCGGCGGCCTTTGACGCTGGCAATGCGCATCCGCTCCTGTTCATCCATGACGGAGGCGACTATCTCACCTACGGAGGTATGGCTCTCGTCCTGGACAACCTGATCAACTGGGGTCGGATCCCACCGGTCCTGGCTGCCTTTTCCTGGCCAGGAGAACGACTGGTCGAATATGCGGCACACAAGGCTCACGCTCACTTTGTCGTCAACGAGGCCATGCCGCGGTTGACCGAGAAGTATCGGGTAGGAACCAAGGTGGTGATGGGGGCAAGCCTGGGGGCGGTGGCGGCTCTCCACGTCGCGTGGCAGTTCCCGGGAACGTTTACAGGCCTGCTGCTCCAGTCGGGCACCTTCGCCCAGACCCCGGGCTGGGGTGCAGCGAAGGGGATTCTCGGCCCGATCGCCGACCTCCTCCACCGGCTGGAGCCATCGGCCCTGCCCAAGAAGATCTTTCTCTCCTGCGGGACCTACGAACGGATGATCGCCGAGAATCGATCGATGGCCGACCGCCTGCGGCGGGCCGGTCTCGCTATCAAATACGTTGAGAGCCGTGATGGTCACACCTGGGAGGCCTGGCGGGATCGGCTCCAGGATGGCCTCGGCTGGCTTCTGCGCTGAAGTAATTCGCCCGCATCGCCGCGGGCGGGTCGGTAGCTTCGGCAGGTGGCAGGTGAATCGATCCGGATGGAGACCGCCCCCGATGTCGAGGGTCTGACGTTTCGTCACTTTGGTGGCGAGGCTGACTATCAGGCCATGGCACGCATCATTTCGGCGGCCAAGACGGCCGATGGCGTTGAACGCTCCGACAGCGTCGAGACGATCTCCGCCGGGTATCGACACCTCAACAACTGCGACCCGTACCTCGACATGTGTTTTGCGGAGATCAACGGTGAGCCCGTCGGCTACACACGAGTCTGGTGGGAGCGCCAAGAAGACAGCCAGCACACCTACCTGTTATTCGGGTTCGTCGACCCGGCCTGGCGACGGTGCGGCATTGGCGGAGCGATGCTCACTTGGAACGAACAGAGGCTGCGGGAGATCGCCATGAACCACACTGCCCAACAAAAGGTGTTTCGCTCGTGGTCGGATGGTGAAGACGACAGCAACCGCGCCCTGCTCGAAGCCAACGGTTACACACCAATCACCTTCGGAGCGGAGATGGCAAGGGGCATCGACGGCGACCTCCCCGAGGCTCCGCTACCACCAGGCCTCGAGATCAGGCCAGTCGAGCAAGCCCACCTCCGCCGCATCTGGGAAGCCGACGCCGAAGCCTTCCGAGACCATTGGGGAGCCCGCCAACCGTCCGAGGCCGACTGGGAGGCCTTTCTCGATCGGCCATTCACCGACATCACCCTCTGGAGGGTGGCCTGGGAGGGCAATCGGGTAGTCGGTCAGGTTCGATCATTCATAAACACCGACGAGAACCAGGAGTACGGCCGGCTTCGCGGCTACACCGAGAACATCTCAACGATCAAGGAATGGCGCGGTAAGGGCGTAGCCCGGGCCCTGATCTGCGAGAGCATGCGCAGCCTGCGCGAGCGTGGGATGGAAGAGGTGGGGTTGGGCGTTCACACCGAGAACCCCACCGGCGCCTTCCATCTCTATTCGAGTCTCGGCTACCAGATCCACTCGAAGTCGACGACCTATCAAAAGCCGCTCGACTAGTCGAGATTGGTCCGCGCCAGGAACCTCTCGACGACTCCGCGGTGTCCGATGATCTCGCCATGATCGGTTCCTAGGCGCCGGTAAAGCATCAGAAGCAGGTCAGAGGCCGATGCTCTTAGAGCGGCGCCGCCTTTGTGGTGACCCTGCTCGATGCGGAGCTGTCCTTTGTCATCCTCGGTGATCAACCACTCCCCTGGAGCATCCGTGGTGTGCAAGTGCAAAGTGCCCTCCCGCGGTTGAGCGTCGTCATTGCGAGAAGGCGTGGAGTGCTCGAGGAACTCGTCGATAGAGTCAGCGGCGAGGTCTGGCTCGATTGCGAAAGGGCGACCGGCGGCGGTCTCGGCATCCCACCGATGGACGGCGGTTTCCTGCACCTGGTGACGGGTAACGAACGCCACATCCTTCTGGTGAGACCAGGTCCATACCGGTGCGAGCTGGTCTGCGGAGGACAGGATCTCGACCAGTCGATCGACGCCGGCTCGATAGTCGCCGAGAAGCCGCACGTCGGATTGCGGCCTGGCAAGTTCGGGAATTACGGCCGGGTCGGCCTCGAGGCCTTCGACGACGGACGCCCAGAAGTAGTGAACGTTCCGGATGTGCCAAACCAGGTCGGACACACTCCATCCGGGACAGCCCACAACGGCTGCGGCGAAGTTGCCCTCGGCGGCGTCGGCCAGTCCGTGTCCGTGTGTCCTGATCGCCTCGACAGCCCGCGCAGTAGAAAGCGTCACTACTAGGCGCGGCTGAGGCCGGCCTCGTCGTATGACCAAAGATCGAGGTCAGGAGGCTGCTGTCCAAGCTGGGTGAGGATGGTGGCGATGTGACCGCGGTGATCGGTAGCGTGATTGACGGCCTGGAGCAACACGACAAACCCCGGTATCTGGGTGGTCGCATCCTCGGTGACAATCTCGATTATACGGTTGGGGTCGAGGTCGGCCGCCACCTCTTCGAGGGCTGCACCGGTCTGTTCGAGGACTTCGATGGCGCGATCGATCCCTGGGAAGGGGTCCTGTCGACCGAAAATTCGCTCGCCGCCCTTCAGCCTGAACACATAACCGGACTCGGCCCGAACCAGATGGGTGATGGTGTCCCGGATAGTGCCGTATGTCCCTTCCACAGCGGTGTCGAGCTGTCCTTCGGAAAGGCCGCGACACCCCTCCATCATGAGTCGGTTGGCCCAGCGGTTGTGGCGAAAGAGATGAACGAGTATCGA
>Ga0214472_10004266_pt1 | contig 15083 bp, 17 predicted proteins | sample RVTome_6_FD_207662 | JGI IMG/M metagenome (GOLD analysis project Ga0214472, IMG submission 207662) | Soil microbial communities from uranium-contaminated site in the Upper Colorado River Basin, Wyoming, United States - RVT140D175 | ecosystem: Environmental > Terrestrial > Soil > Contaminated >...
GGCTGTTCCTATCCCTGTTCGTCACCGTCATCAGCTCGGGGATCGCCGGATTGATCGTTCCCGACGCGACCACCCCTGAAGCGCTTTCCCGCCGTGCTGATGTCGAAAACGTCATCGGCCGGATCTCACCGGGCACGTTATTCAACGAAAGCGTTGGCGTTCTGTTAAACCCCGCCGCCCGCGTTTTCGGCATGGCGTTACAGAGCCAAGCTGAAGGCATATTGCCAACCCCCCTCGCGCTCGCTCAAAGCCTGACCCTCATCTGGCCCCATATCACAACCCTATTTGGCCTCGTCGCGGTCTGTTTCGGCATTTCCTACATAATTTTCATGCGTGCCGAGATCCGCGCTTAAGCTATTTCCATTCAACATCGGTGCAACAGCGGCGACCGCGCGATCGCGGTTTGCCGTTATCGTTCCTTCGCGCCTAAATCGCCGTTATTGCAGTTAACCAGCGGCCATGGCGAACTCCCGCCAAATTTATTAACGATAGCGATTGTTGATATATAAACGATTTGTGCTAATTATAAGAAAATTTCTCGCCGCTGGCTTCAGCACAGGAGGTTTCATGGCCTACCACGATCTGCGCGAATACCTTACGACCTTGGAAAAGCATGGCAAACTCAAGCGAGTCACTAAAGAGGTCGACAAGGATTGGGAGATCGCCGCGGTGTGCCGCCAGCTGTTCAAAAAGATTCCACCGCAGAAGCGCCCGGCGCTGGTATTCGAAAACGTCAAAGGCTTTAACATTCCCGTGGTCGCCGGCGTGCTCGGCGCGTCGCGAGAAATCTATGCCCTGGGCCTGCAAACCGAGACCGTGGAAGGCATCAACCGTAAATGGGACTATGCCTTGGGCAATCCAATCGCGCCGCGAATAGTCGCACCGCAGAACGCGCCGTGCAAGGAAAACATTCTTCACGGCAAAGAAGTCGACATCACTAAACTGCCGGTGCCGACCTGGACGGTCGGTGAAGACCCCGCGCCATTTTTCACCTCCCCCTATCTGATCACCAAAGACCCCGAAACGGGTGTGCGCAATGTCGGCACATACCGCATGGAGGTCAAGGGACCCAACAAGACCGGTTTGTTGATTGGCAAGCGCCAAGACATGGCGTGGCATGTTTATAAAAATAACGCGCAAAACAAACCCACGCCGGTCGCCGTGGTCATCGGCGCCGATCCCTCCATCGGCTATGTGTCGGTGTCGAAAATTTCGGATTCCCTCGATGAGTTTGCCGTGGCCGGCGCACTGCGCGGCGCGCCAGTGGATTTGGTACCCTGTGAAACGGTTCCTCTGGAAGTTCCGGCTACCGCGGAAATTGTCCTTGAAGGGGAGATACCGCCCAACGCCGTCGAGCACGAAGGTCCCTTCGGCGAATACACCGGATACATGGGCCCGGCGGGCAATGAACCCTTTTTCAACATTAAGTGCATGACCTTTCGCAATCGGCCGCTCTATCAATCTTTCATCAGTCAAATGCCACCGTCGGAGTCGAGCTGCATTCGCGGTATCGGCCGTGAGTGGCCCTTGTTTAAACATTTGAAGGACGTATTAAACTTGCCGATTAAGGATTTGCGCTTGAAAGAAGCCGGCGGCAGCGGCGCCTATCTGGTCATCTCGCTCAAGAAACAGTTTGACGGTCAGGTTCGCCAACTCATGTACGGCGCCTGGTCACAGCGCACGGGTTTCGGGAAAATTACCGTCGTGGTCGACGAAGATGTTGACGTCTGGGATGATTTTGCGGTGGATTGGGCGCTCAGCTGGCATGTCCGGCCGGAGAAAGATGTCTATATCGAGCGAGATGTCCAAGCCGTCGGTCTTGACCCGTCTCAGGCTCCTGCCGACGTCATCCAGCATCACCCAAGCCGCTATGTCGGCTCACGGCTGGCCATCGATGCCACCAGAAAACACAAATATCCGGCCATTTCGCTGCCGCCCAAAGAACACTTGGAAATCGTCGCGAGGCAGTGGAAAGAGTATGGGATTGAGGATTGAGAGGTTCAAAGCGTTCAAGCCGTGCAAATAGTTCAAACCGTTTAACCAGCTCGACCCTTGCATCGAACTCCGAAGACGGGCTGAACGCTTATGCGCGGCTGCCGCGCATTTTCTTCGCCGCGGCCATGATCGACTCGATGATTTTCTTATAGCCGGTGCAGCGGCATAGATTGCCGTGCATAAAGTGTTTGAGCTCGTCTTCGCTCGGGTTCGGATTCTCATCGAGCAACGCTTTCGATGCCAAGATCATGCCGGGAGTGCAAAAGCCGCACTGAAAACCGCCGTGTTCGATGAACGCTTCCTGCAGCGGGTGAAGTTTGCCGTTGACAGCCAACCCTTCAATGGTCATTACCGAACGACCACGAACTTCGAAAGCGAGCGTCGTGCACGCGCTCACCGGCCGGCCATCGATCAACAGGGTGCACGCGCCGCAGACCTCCACGTCGCATGAGCGCTTGGCCCCGGTAAGCCCCAAATGGTCACGCACCACATCGAGCAAGAGCTCGTGAGGCTCAACGTCGATTTCTTGCAATCGCCCGTTTAGGGTAAATGATACCGGCAGGGTTTGCGCATCCCCATGTCTGCTCATCGCTGTTGCCATGACCTTAATTCCCCCAGATTCGAAACATCGTGAATTGCTAACCGACCGCTGCCTGATACGCCCGCTTCAACAGCACGCCGACAATATGCTCTTTGTAATCCTGTGCGCCATGCAAGTCACTGATCGCCTGGGACGCCTTGCCGGCGATGACGCCGGCTTGAGCCAAGTTACGGCTTGCTTCTTGTTTACCTTTACCGCTGAGCAACGCTTCCGCTTCCGCCACCCGTTTGGGCGCCGGACCGGCGCAACCGACAGCAATCTTGACGTCACTGACTTCATCACCGTTCAAACTGAGCGCAATCGCAACCCCCACGCTCGGCCGCTCTAGATAGCCAAACTTCAAATAGGCGCTTTTTCGATTCTCGGCAGGCCTGGGCAGGCGAATCTCGGTGAGCACCTCATCGGCTGCCAGCGATGTTTCATAAGCATCGACGAAAAAATCCTGCGCCAAAATTTCTCGCCTCGATGTGCCCTTGTCGGCGACCAACGTCGCTCCCATGGCCATCAGCAAGGTTCCCGGATCGGCGTGCGGTTCGGCGAAACATAGATTGCCGCCGATGGTCCCGGCTTGGCGCACACGCACGTTGGCGACGTTTTGCTCCAGGCGGACCAACGCCGGCAGCTGTTGTTGCAGTATTGCTGATTTTTCCAACTCATGATGGGTACACAGCGCGCCAAGCGTCACGGTGCCGTTTTCCGTGGTAATTTTGTTGAGGCCGAGCTTTTTGACGTTGATCAACCGTTCATATTGAACCAGACCTTCCTTCATGACCAGAAGCAACTCGGTGCCGCCCGCATAGACTTTCGCGGCATCGCCGAATCGGCCAAGCAGTTCGGCGACTTCAGCGACGCTGTCCGGCTCTTCTAAACGGAATCTCCTGAGCATCTCACGCCTCTCCTTCTAATTTCTTCTTGACCGCTTGGGCGAACTCGTCGAGCACTTGATCGGCTTTACGCTTGATGATGCCATGGCCCAACGCCGCCAGTTTGCCCAGGATATCCACACCGGCGACAAATCCGAGAATTGTTTTTCCATCTTGGGCGCGCAGATTAACGTCGAGGTCGATCTTCATCCGGCTGCCGATCTTGTTGTCCGCGCCGCTGGCTTGCGCTTTGATATGGGTTAACTCCTCGCGTTCCAGCACCTCGATGGTCGTCGGAAACTCCACTTTAAATGGCCCGACTTTCTCGGTCATGGTGGCGGTATATCGCTTACCCTCTTCGACCGTTTTCGCATCCTTACAACCCGGCACACAGGCGATGAACCGATCGACGTCCCAAATAAATGCCCAGACTTTTTCGCGCGGCGCGAGAATTTCCACTTCTTTTTGAAACTGCAAGAAGCCCCCCCCGGTTCGATGATGCTATTTTTGCTATCAGAAGCCCTTTGAGCGCGCAAGCGATGTCAGGCAAATTTCACGCTGGCGCCGGCCATACCATTCATGGCAGCGATGCCGAGCTGAAGGAAACGATATAGAGTTATTGAGGTGCGCTGTAGGATGTCAGCGCGGGCCGACCACGTCGGTGCCATCCTTGAGTTCTTTTTTTAGATAGCTCTTGAGCTTCTTTTTTACTCGTTCTTCGATTTGCCGCACCCGCTCGCGGCTAATGCCGTATTTTTCGCCGATTTCGCGCAGCGTCAATGGCTGCTCGTTCAGTAACCGCTCACGAAAAATCACCAACTCCTTGTCCCTGAGGGCTGCACCGAATTGGGCCATTTTTTGTCTCAGCAGCTCTTGGTATTGGGATTCGGCAAACTGCTCTTCCGGACCCTGTTGTTTATCTGGCAAAAAGTTGAGCAGCGTTGCTTCATCGTCGTTGCCATAGGGCACATCGACGGAAAGATCCCGGCCCCCTAAACGCTGCTCCATCTCGACCACTTCGTCTTCCTTGACGTTCAGCCGTTGGGCGATCAGTTTGGGACCGACGATGAGTCCCTCCGCTTCGATCCGATCTTTTTCTTTTTGCAGATTGAAAAACAACTTGCGCTGCGCTTGGGTCGTGCCGATTTTAACCATGCGCCAATCGTTCATGATGTAGCGAATCATGTAAGCGCGAATCCACCACACTGCGTAGGACGGGAAACGGACCCCACGATAGGGGTCAAAATTTTTCACCGCCTCCATCAACCCCATGTTACCTTCTTGAATCAGGTCGAGCAGATTCTTAAATGATTTCTGATATTCCCGCGCGATCATGACGACCAGCCGAAGGTTCGCCGTCACCAACTTGTAAGCGGCTTCGAGGTTGCCGAATTCTTTGTATTCAACCGCCAGGTCATGCTCCTGTTCCCGGGTGAGTATGCGAAAACGCCTGATTTCCGCCAGATAGCGTTGCAGCGGATCGAACGGAACCAGCGCTTTGTCATTGGCATTCGACTCCTCACCGACCTCTGAAAAAATCTTAGGCAGCTCGAAGTCGGCCAAAGTGATATCTACAGGGATATTTTTATCGTCTTCGGCCATGAGCGGTTTCTGCACGCGCACCACCAAAGATAAATATCGTCGGGACCACGGGGATTTTCAAGACGACCGAACCTAAGAACTTGACGGGACCGGGGAATCTACGATCTTCGTGAACCGTAACGCCAATCAGTTGCGCGCTCAGGTTTGACTGCTAGTTTTTCTGACCTTACCTTCCGCGATTTCACGCAACGCCACAACCACTTCACGATTATCTGCCTCTATTAACGGCTTGGCGCCGTTGCACAATTGGCGCGCCCGCTTGGAAGCTAGCATGACCAACTCAAATCGATTGTCGACCTTCCGTAAACAATCCTCAACGGTTATCCGTGACATAAATCGCTCCGAATTTAAGCTAACCCGATTCAACCAGATTTTGTCCAGCGAGTCAACGCAATCAGCGGCTTAGAGCGCCATCGCCTCGCTCCCGCAGCGGGGGCTCTTAGGATCCTGGAGGGACAGAATGGGACGATGACAAAAGCCAGGTAAGATCAATGATCGGTATGCATAAAGGCGCGCGATTTGGCGAAAGCCATGTCTAAGGCGATGCCCGTGACGACGGCTTGCCAGGCTTCATCACCGGACAGCCCCCGCCCTTTGATGGAGCGCCAAAGGCCAATGATCTCTTCTTCCGTGATGCTATCGAAAAGATCAAAATCCGGCCCCTTGTCCAATGCCACAATGAGGTTCATACGATCCATGTTCTGGTCTTTCGTCAGAAAGTAGAATGAATGCTCCTAATTGAAAGCAAATCCGTTGCCATCAATTTAACTGGTCGAAAATACAGGGAATCGCGGTTTCACGCCCAGCTTAATTGCCGAGACTGTCGGCAAAGATTGTCGATTAAAGTGCAAAAAACTGGCGCTGATCGAGGGAAAATCCTACACCCGGCGAGCGAGCCTGGCTTAGTCGATAACCGCCACACCAGAAATCTCGATCATGCAATCGGGATGATAGAGCCGCTTGACTTCGACCAAAGTGATCGCCGGGAAAAACTTTCCAAACACTTGCCGGTAAATGGCACCCAACGGTTTTTTGTTGTTCCAGTAGGCCTCAAGGTTGGTGATGTAGATTGTCAACACAGCATACTGGTTGGGCCTGCCGCCGACCGCCTGAATGGCTGTTTTTAAGTTGTCCATCACTTGGCCAAACTGCGCGACAAAGTCGCCCTTGCCGACGACTTGCCCTTGTTCATTGAAGGCGGCCTGGCCGGCGATATGCACGACGCTACCGCCGGTAATTTTCGCGACGTGAGCGTAGCCAACCGGCGCTTCCAAACCCTTTGGGTCGATGAGTTCGAATGGCATCCTACAATTCTCCTGTTAAGCGATCGCGCCAGCGGTGGCCGGGCTCCAATCATTGATAAACCCGGTCAGCTCGCCGACGACGTCGTCCGAGGCCGCCACATAGGGCAGGATGATTCGCGTCGTGCCGGCTTCGGCGTAGGGCTTGATTTGCTCGACGACCTCCGCCGAGGAGGTGGCCGCGACCATGGGCAAGGAGTTAAACATCTGCTCGGTGACCAATTTCCGCGCTGCATGAAAGCCGCCGCTCTGCCAAGCTCCGCGCATCGCTTCCACTTCAGACGCAAAACCCATGCGTCCGAGCAGATCACGATAATAGTCAGCCAGCGCATAATAGGTCAGCGCGTGGCTCAGCGCATCGCGCGCAACCGCGTAACGCGGTGCGATTGAACAGCGAATCTTGCAGATGATTTCCATCGACGCCGGATCTTTGCCGGCCGCTGCCGCGCCGGACCGCACTGCCGCGACAATGCGGCGAATCTCGGTAGGGTTGGCCATGTTGATCAAAACGCCGTCAGTCATGCGTCCGGCTAAGCGCGACATTTGCGAGCCGAAAGCGGCAAGATAGATCGGCACCTGCCGACCCGATGGCTTAAAAGCCATCTTGAAATTTTGTGCGGTAAAATATTTTCCGGTAAAGTCAAGCTTGTCGCCGCGCATCGCCGCGCGGACGATCTCGGTGTACTCTTGGACTCGCCCGAGCGGGTGGTCGAGGGTCTGGCCATGCCATTTGGCGATGGTGGGGTTGGACGAACCAATGCCCAAGAGAAAGCGCCCGCCCGACAGCTCATCAAGCCCCGCCGCTTGGAGCGCCAAAGTCGCTGGGCTTCGGCCGAGAATATGATAGATCGCGGAGCCTATTTTGAGCCGTGTGGTCACCGCGGCGATTGCCGACAACATCACGGTCGGATCCTTGTTGTTCGCCTCGCCGCCCCAGGCGCAGTCAAAGCCATGCTCCTCGGCGAGCCGCGCCAGTGTGGGAATCGCATCCATCGGCAGCTGCGCGCCGGAGTTAAACTCGATATCGATCTTCATGGGCGATCCATGATCGCTTCCAGCGCCAGCCTCAAACGTAGCTCGCCGGCAAGTTGCTCTTGAATATTTCGATTTGCTCGGTCTTTTCGATATGGCGGATGAAGCGATATTTGTTTTCCACTTCGTCTATCGGGAACGGCGCCACTTGAGTGCGCTCGGTGGTCACCTTGGCGCCGATAAAACACAACCCGCCGCCCTTGATCGCGCTCGATACCGCCACCGTGAATTCTTCAATTGAATTGGCCCAGCGCGAATTCCTGACTCCCGCCGCCCGGGCCATCCCAACCAGATCGGTGCCAGCGCCGGTGGCGGTTTTTTTGCCGCCCGACGCCTCATAGACTTCATTGTCGAAAACGATGTGCGTGAGATTGGTCGGCTGCATGCGCGCGATCGTCGCCAGCGAACTCAAATTCATCAGCAACGAACCATCGCCGTCGAGGGCGATGATCTTCCGCCGCGGCAGGCCCAACGCCATGCCCAGCGCGATGGACGAACAAAGCCCCAGCGTGCGCACCCGCAAATGGCCATCGCTCGGATGAAGCGCGTACCATTCCAATGTCATCGCGCCGGCGGAACTGACCACCAGCGCATCACCAACAAGCGCTGCCAAAGCCTTTAAACAGTCATATCGCTTCATAGAAATTTATCGTGGCCGTTCACAGCGACGCGACGGCTGCGCGCCGGCCAAGGGCCTCTTTAGTCACCAGCAGTGCCACGGGCCGTTTGGCGTCCTCGGTCGAAACCTGCGCCCGCTTGATCAGTTCCACCGCGTCTCCCGGATCACGCATGATGTAATAGCGTATCCCCAACGCCTGTAAAACGGGCTCCGTCATGCTGCCGGTGGTGCTAAACGTCCGGTCGCCGATATCGCCGGCGTAGTAAATCAACAACAGCAGCGGGATCTGATATTGCAGCAGCGTGCTGACGATCGCGTTATTGCTGTTGAAAAAACCGCCGTTCTGCATGATCGCGGCGCATTTTTTGCCGACCAGATACGCGCCGGCGCAAATGCCGATGCCCTCCTCCTCGCGGCAGAGCGGCACGTGGATGAGTTCCCGATCCGCTTCAACCTCGCTCAGCAAATCGGATAGATTAATATCCGGAAGTGTGGCGACTAAGTTGATGCCCGCGCTTTTCAAGCCTGTGACAATCGTCTTCGCTGCTTCGATAGGATCCACGTTAGCTTACCCCGCCGAATGGTTCTATCCGCTTAACACCAAAGAATAGTCAGAGCAACAACATTCGCTTTTCCTTTTAAGGAATTCTTAGTATAACAGCCAAAAGAAAATTATTGCTTAAGGAGAATTGCCGTGATCAAGCTTTATGATTTCAAATCTTCGCCCAACTGCCAACGGGTCAAAGTCGTGCTCGCCGAAAAGAATTTACCCTATGAGATCGTGCCCGTCGATCTCAGGAAAAAAGAGCAAAAACAGCCGGACTACTTAAAATTGAATCCCTACGGGAAAGTTCCGGTGCTAACCGACGATGCCACGGTGCTTTATGAATCGTTGATCATCAATGAGTATCTCGACGAAAAATATCCCAACCCGCCGCTGATGCCGAAGGACCCCGCAAACAAAGCCAAGGGGCGCATTCTGGTCGACTACGGCATGGCGCACTTTGATTCGGCTTATCAAAAACTCCGCATGGAGTTAATGAAAGAAGCCAAAGAGCAAAGCCAGCCGATCATCGACGGCGCCAAGGGCGACTTGAGAAAGCTCCTGCAGCGCTTCGAAGACCAACTCGGCGATCAGCAATATCTGCTCGGCGATTTTTCCTTGGTCGACGCCGACCTGATACCGCGTTTCACCAGGCTCGAAGGATTCGGCGTGCTGCCCGATCCGTCGCTGCCGCGTTTAGCAGGTTATTTAGAAAGAATGAAAGCGCGTCCGTCAATTAAGGCGCTGCTCTAAACTCCCAAGCGGATCTGCGCCGACGCCACGTTTCGCAAGACATGGAGCTGCCCAAAAGCGGTTTTTTCTCGACCGTCTTTTCGATGCTCTTGGGTCCGGTCATTGATCGCCTCGATCGCAGCTCGCTGGCCAAATATGACGGCGAGTTAACCATCCCCGGTTTAACCAAGCCGGTCAACGTGGCCTGGGACGACTACGCCATCCCGCATGTCGCCGCCGCCAGCGAACATGACCTGTTCGTTGCCCAAGGTTATCTTCACGCCCAGGAGAGGCTCTGGCAGATGGAGCTCGGCCGGCGATTTCTCGCCGGCCGCATGGCGGAAATTTTCGGTGACTTCACCCTGCCTTGGAAAGACTTATCGCAATATTTTCGCGGCCGGACGAGCGCCGAGTTCGATTACTTTATCAGACTGTTGGGCATCCGCCATGCCGCCCTGGCGACGCTCGATCAACTGGCGGAGCCGGAACGGCTGCGCTTGCTTGCTTACAGTCAAGGCGTCAACGCCTACATCGAAAAGTGCGGCAAGAAACTGCCCTGGGAGTTTCGTGTGTTGCGCCAGCAAGCCGAGCCCTGGCGGCCTGAAGATACCCTGACCATCGGCAAAGGCTTTGCCCTGCTGCTTTCTACGGCGCTCTATACGCGGCTCAATTTCATTGCCATTGCCGATCGGCTCAAAGCACAGCCGGAAAAACTCAGGGCGTTGATGCCACATTACCCTGCTGACGCGCCGACGATTACCGGTTCGGTTTGGCAGCAGGCGCAAAACGCTTGGCAGTTTACCAGCGGATCTTTGGCGGCCAGCGACTGGCATGGCGCGGGCCACGGCAGCAACAATTGGCTGGTGGCCCCGCACCGCTCGGTCAACGGCGGCGCCATCCTCTGCAACGATCCGCATCTGCGCATGACCCTGCCGTCGACTTGGTATTTGATGCATTTAAAAGCCGCAAGCGACGACGGGCAAACCGACGGATACGAAGTTTGGGGCGCGTCGATTCCGGGTATTCCCTGCATTCACCTCGGTCATAACCGGCGGGTCGCCTGGGGCGTCACTGCGGCCGTCTGCGACGATATCGAAATCTATCGCGAGAAGTTGCACCGTCTGGAGCCGGATCGCTATCGGGTTGGCCATGAGTGGCACAAGTTGGAAACCCGGCGTGAAATCATCGCCGTTAGAGGCAGAGCGGCGGTTTCCCATACGATCCGTCACACCCGCCACGGTCCTGTGCTCAGCGATTTTGGCTCGACCCCCGGTGCCGAAGAAATATTGTCGGTGCGCTGGACTGCGCAGGAGCCGAGCCAAGAACTGCGCAGCGTTTACCGGGTTAACCGGGCCCGCGATTGGCCGGAATTTCTCGACGCGCTGCGCTGCCACAGCGCGCCCAGTTTAAATTTCGTTTACGCCGATCGCAACGGCAACGTCGGTTATAGCCTTGCCGGCAAAATTCCCCGGCGCCAACAAACCCCGACACTTCTTCCCCTAGAGGGATGGAACCCCGGGAACGATTGGCAGGGCTACATCCCGTTCGAAGAGCTACCACGCCTCTACAATCCGCCCTCGGGAACTCTAGCGACGGCGAATAACCGAGTCACCGACGCGAAATTTCCCTACTACCTATCGCACTTCTATGAACCGCCCCATCGCATCCGGCGCATCGACCAACTGCTTCGGGCCCGTGAAAAGTTTTCAGCCGAAGATTTAGCCGCCCTGCAGCTTGATCAAACTTCGCTTCACGCCAAGGAGTTCATCGACATGCTCAAGGTCGACCTCGCCGCCGTCGCGCATGAGCATTCTTCGATCATCCAAGCGGCCGCTCGCTTGCTTGCTTGGGATGGCAACTGTTCGGCGCACAGCGTCGAGGCATCGATCTTTCATGTCTTCCATCATCGACTCTTGGCCAATTTACTTGGCCCGGACTTGGGCGACCCGCTGTTCTCGGCCTATGTCGAAATTCTCAATCAGTGCATCGCGCCAACAGATCGAATTTTCAGCGACCCGCAGTCGCCATGGTTGAGCGCGCGATCGAGAAGTCAATTGATCGCCCGCGCATTGCGCGAGGCATGCGCCGAACTGGAATCGACGCTGGGAAGCAATCTGGAGAATTGGCATTGGGGCAAAATCCATCGACTGGAAATGAACCACGCCCTCGGCCGCCTGCGCTTTTTAAAACCGCTACTCGGGATCGGGCCATTTGCCGCACCTGGTGATGGCATGACCCTCAATCTCGGTTTTTATCGCCATTCGAACCCTTACGGGCAAACCGTCGGCCCCTCGCTCCGTTTCATCGTCGACTTCAGCGCAGGGCATAACTCTCACTTCGTGCTGGCATCGGGCCAATCTGGACATCCGTCGTCGCGACACTATCGGGATCAAACCGCGCTCTGGCGCAGCGGCAGTCGTATTCCCCTGTCCACCGTCAACCGGGAAACCGCATATTCACGGCGCTTGCTTCTTAAGCCGCTTTAGTTTTGAATTAGCGGCATGCCGAGCCAGTAAGGGCAATATTCGCCCGTCCCTAAACAAGGGAGATGGAGCGCCACATGCCGATCAAACTTCTGATCGCCGACGACGAGCGACTATTTCGTCAAAGCCTCAAGATTCTCTTGGAGACCGGCACCGACATCCAGGTCGTGGCGGACGCGGGCAACGGCCAAGATGCCGTGACCAGCGCCCGAGACAAAGAGCCCGACTTGGCGCTGCTCGATGTCGATATGCCAAAAATGGATGGCATCAGGGCGGCTCGCCTCATCAGCGCGCTGTCACCGCGCACCAAGGTCCTGATGCTCTCGGTGCATCATGAGGAGGATAAGATCAATGCCGCGATACGCGCAGGTGCGTTGGGCTACATTTTGAAGGACACCGACCGGGCTGAATTTATCAAGATCATTCGCCAAACCCATTCCGGCAAAACCCCGACTTCGCCCTACCTGGCGCATCTGGCGCTGGATCGCGACGTGACGCTTCACGGGCGACCAAGCCCCGATCGCATAGCACAGTTTGGCGAAAGATACGGCCTGACCGAGTTGGAGCTGAAGATTCTCCGCTTAGTCACCGAAGGGCTGAGCAACGAAGAAATCAGCGACATCATCCACCTCGCCCGAGAAACCATCAAAGGACATCTAAAATCACTCTTCCGTAAGCTCGAGGTCAAAAACCGCACCGAAGCGGCCGTCTTGGCGGTCCGGGAGGGATTAAATTAATTGCCTTGACCATCCACAACAGTTTTCTCGTTAATGTCTACTCCCTTGAGGCTGTCGATACCCGACAGATTTAAGCAGCGTAACGCACTCGTCGCGAACCACCGAAAGCAAGGGCTCCTGCGCTTGGCTAGGATCGGTCAATCCCGCTACCAATCAATCCACGGGCGCTCCAGCCACCCAAAGTAATTTTGCAAAGAGCCATCTCGTCCGGGTGAGCCAAAACAACCTCGATTGGGGGGGGTTGACTCTACTGCTGTTCTACGAGATATATCGTCAACTTTTTGAAAGGTTTTCCCTGCAGATTCGTCAAAAAAAGGAAACTATGAAACCCGGCGCAAGACTACGTTTGAGCCTCCTGGCTGCACTGTTACTGCTCCTTGGAAGTATACACCCGGCGATGGCCATCGGTGTTGGCGAAAAAGCACCCGACTTCGACCTCGACAGCAGTAAAGGTGGTAAGCTTAAGCTCAGTAGTCTGATAGGCAAAAACGTTCTGATCAATTTCTATGTGCTCGATTTCAGCCCTACCTGAATTAAAGACCTGCAAGCGTCCGGTTCGGACCATTACGCTCTTTTTCAGGCCGAGAACACTGAGGTCATCGGGATCAGCGCCAACGCGCCCTTTTCGCAGAAAGCTTTTGCCGACTTTGCCAAGATTGTTTATCCGTTACTGAGCGATCGAAACGGCAAGGTCATGCAAGCCTTTGGCGTGTACGACGAAGCCAGACGGCTGGCCAAGCGCTCCTACGTCATCGTCGATAAGCAAGGCATCATTCGATATCACGATATTCGGCCCTCCAATTCGGCCAAAGATTTGCTCACCACAGAACAATTATTGAACGAAGTTAAGAAAGTTAACCAGGACAGTTAGACAGGGATCATAAAGTTCAACTTGAGAGGAGATTTAAATTGATGATTAGGAAAATTTTGATGAGCGCCGTTTTGGGAATGACAGCTTTGGCGGCGTCCTCGCAATCATCCGCGCAGGACGACATCATCGGCAAACGCAAAGGCATCATGGGCGACAACAACAGAGATGTCAAAGCCATTGCGGCGGCTGTAAAGAAAAAGGATTACGCGACCATCCAAGTAAAAGCCAAAGAAATTGTCAGCGGTCTAGAAACCGCTGCAAGTCTTTTTCCCAAAGGCAGCGATAAGGGGAAAACCCGAGCCCACCCGGACATCTGGGCCAAGCCCGATGAATTCAAGAAAGACCTTGCAAACGCAGTCAAAGTCGCCGAAGCGCTGAGCAAGGCTGCAGAAGCGCAAAACGAAGCCGAAGTCGCTGTCAAAGTCAAAGAGCTTGGCAGTTTGAGGACCGGTGCCTGTGGCGAATGCCATAAGGTGTTTCGCGCCGATATGCGCAAGGACGGTTAGTTGCGCGTTTGCGACAGCGAAATAACTGTCGCGTAGTAGCAGACGTTCCAGAGCCAACACTTGGCCAACGTTCTGCCGTAACGCTCGAATCAGTTTTCAACAGAAAGCCCCTGCCATCGCCAGGAGCTTTCTTGTTTCTTTGCCCGCCCTACTGTAGAGTCTCCAGCGAAAACAAAATCGAGGTGATGCTACATGAACATTGGTAAACTATGGTTGCGCGCGTTCGCGTTGCTCCTGGCGTTAGGATTACCCGCACCAGACGCTGCTGCCCAAATGATGACCCGGCTCAACGTCGGCTACAGCGCCGTGAGCGCCGACCAGCTGCCGGCATGGGTCGCCAGGGACTCTGGGATATTCGCCAAGTATGGCCTGGACGTCGACCTGATATTTTTTACCGGCGGCTCCACTGCGATCCTTGCGCTGGTTTCCGGCGACGTGCCGATGACACAGGTTTCCGGGCCGGGTTTGGTGAGCAGTGGCCTCGGTGGCTCCGACGCGGTCTTTGTCGCCGCAGGCGTCACCTCGCTAAACTATGCCCTGATGGGTAAGCCGGGAGTTAAGACCATCGAACAGCTTAAAGGCGGCACCTTGGCGATCAGCCGGTTCGGCTCGGCGACGGATTCCATCGCCCGTTTTGCCTTGAAGAAGGTCGGGCTAACCGTCGGCAAGGATGTGACTCTCATTCAAGTCGGCAGCGGACCCGAGCGGTTGGCCGCTCTACAGACCGGCAGAGTCACTGCCGCCGTCATCAACCCGCCGTCAAGCTTCATCGCCGAAAACCGCGGCATGGCCGTGATCGCGGACGTCGCCCAAATGGGCCTGGTGTTTCAACACACCGGCGCCGCAACTACAAAAAAGTTCATTCGCCAACATACCGACACCGTGCGGCGCTATGTCAGAGCCCATGTCGAAGCGGTGCACAAAATGTGGACTGACAAGGAAGCAACGGTTCGCGCCCTCGGAAAATACATGGGCGGCGGCCTCGATCGCGAGATCCTCGACAAGAGCCGAGACAACGTCATGCACGAAACGCTTTATCCAAAAAAACAGTATCCGAGTCTTGAGGGCCTCAAGACGGTCATTGAAGATCTCGCCGCGCGCGACCCAAGGGCCAAGACGGCCAAGCCCGAACAGTTCGTCGATATGAGCTTTATTCGCGAGCTCGATCAAAGCGGCTTTATCGACGGCCTTTACAAA
>Ga0214472_10004267_pt1 | contig 15082 bp, 18 predicted proteins | sample RVTome_6_FD_207662 | JGI IMG/M metagenome (GOLD analysis project Ga0214472, IMG submission 207662) | Soil microbial communities from uranium-contaminated site in the Upper Colorado River Basin, Wyoming, United States - RVT140D175 | ecosystem: Environmental > Terrestrial > Soil > Contaminated >...
GAGCTCGTCATCCGCGGCGCGAAGGCCAACAACCTGCAGAACATCGACGTCGCGATTCCACTCGGCACGCTCACCGCGGTCACCGGCGTGAGCGGATCGGGCAAGTCGACGCTCGTCAACGACATCCTCTACAGGTCGCTGGCACAGGTGATCTATCGCGCGGCCGCCGATGCGGGGCTGCACGACAAGATCGAAGGCATCCAGCTGATCGACAAGGTGATTGAGATCGACCAGTCGCCGATCGGCCGCACGCCCCGCTCGAATCCGTCCACCTACACCGGGATGTTCACGTTCATCCGCGAGCTGTTCGCGATGATGCCGGAGGCCAAGGCGCGCGGGTTCAAGCCGGGGCGGTTCTCGTTCAACGTCAAGGGCGGACGCTGCGAGGCCTGCCAGGGGGACGGCGTCATCGCGATCGAAATGCACTTCCTGCCCGACGTCTACGTGACGTGCGAGCAGTGCAAGGGGCGCCGGTACAACCGCGAGACGCTCGAGGTGCACTACCGCGGGAAGTCGATCGCGGAGGCGCTCGACCTCACCGTCGACCAGGCGCTGCCGCTGCTCGAGAACATTCCGCCGATCGCCGGGAAGCTCCGGACGCTGCAGGACGTGGGCCTCGGCTACATCGAGCTCGGGCAGTCGGCGACGACGCTGAGCGGAGGGGAAGCGCAGCGGGTGAAGCTCGCGCGCGAGCTGTCGCGGCGCAGCACCGGCCGCACGCTGTATATCCTCGACGAACCCACCACCGGCCTGCACTTCGAAGACACTCGCAAACTGCTCGACGTGCTGAACAAGCTCGTCGATCAGGGCAACACCGTCGTCGTGATCGAGCACAATCTCGATGTGATCCGCTCGGCGGATCACGTTATCGATCTGGGTCCCGAGGGTGGCGCGGCGGGCGGGCGCGTGATTGCGACCGGCACGCCCGAAGAAGTGGCCGCCAACCCGAATTCGGTGACCGGCGCCTTCCTTCAGCCCTTGCTGTCGTAGTTGGGTCTGACCCCGGGTCTGACCCCAGGTCTGACCCCAGGTCTGACCCCAGGTCTGACCCCAGGTCTGACCCCAGGTCTGACCCCAGGTCTGACCCCAGCTTCTAACGCCAGCTTCTAACGCCAGATCTGTAGTTCAGGGCATGTGCCCTGTGGTAAACTCGCCACGGATTTTGCGCATTGCGTTGTGGCAGCCTCGCAACACACGATCAATAGTGTGAAGGGAGCGCGCGCGTGGCCTCAACCGCAACGGGTTCATTGGCAACTAGTTAGAAGGGTTTGAGTTCAATTGCACAGCTCGGCATTGTGATTGCTTCCTCCGTGAAATACTCCGCTCACGGCTAGGGAGCCTGATGCACGCACAACGGACGCTTCGTCGACCGATTTCCTGCGCTGGAATCGGCCTCCACTCCGGTAACAAGGTTTCGCTTTCCCTCAAACCAGCTTCCGCTGACGCCGGTATCCGCTTCCGCCGCTCCGATCTGGGCGGCCGGGAGGTTCCGGCCACGGTCAGCCACGTCGGCGGCATCAACCACGCCACCGGCCTGATGCGAGATACCGTCAGGGTCGACACCGTCGAGCACCTGCTCGCCGCGTTCGTCAGCCTTGGCGTCGACAACGCGGTCATCGAACTCAGTTCTCCAGAAGTGCCCATCATGGACGGCAGCGCCGCGCCGTTCACGTATCTGATCCAGGAAGCGGGCATCAAGCCGCTGCCGGCCGCCCGCCGGTACCTGAAGGTGCTGCATCCGATCGCGCTGTCGCGCGGTGACAAGCGGATCGCGCTGTATCCGTCGGATCACTTCAAGGTCACCTACAGCATCGCGTTCGATCATCCGCTCCTGCGGCACCAGTCGCGGACGATCCGCCTGACCGAGGAATCCTTCGTCGAGGAGATCGCGCCGGCCCGCACCTTCGGCTTCCTCGAGGAAGTCGAATGGATGCGGCAGCAGGGGCTCGCGCTCGGCGGTTCGCTCGAGAACGCGATCGTCATCGGCGACACGGGCGTGCTGAACAACGCCCTGCGGTTCGACGATGAGTTCGTGCGGCACAAGATCCTGGACGTGATCGGCGACATGGCGCTCGTCGGCCACCCGATCATCGGCCACCTGGTCGCGCACCGCGGCGGCCACGCGCTCCACACGGAGTTCGCGGCGCACGTGCTCGAACAGAAGGACTGCTGGACGCTGGTGGAGGCGCCGGCCCAGCCGGCCACGATGCCGGTGGGCAGCACGGCTCCCGCTATCAATTAATCAACGGGGCGAACCAGGGCGACAAGAGAGGCGGGCCGCGGGCCCGCCTTTTTTTATTTGCTGATCTTCCGCATGTACGCGTCGAGCTTGTCGTTCTCGTACTTCACGGTGTTGAGGAACAGGCTCTCGCGCAGGTAGGTCTGGCGCTCCTCGTCGGTCATCTGGCCGATCAGGTGATTGATCTCCTGCACCATGTCCTCGAAGGTGCGCTCGAGCTCGCGTTTGGCGGTGACCTCGCGGTAGAGGGTCTCCATGATGGCGAGCAGATCGCCGTCGAGCGTCACGGTCGCGCCGGTGGTGGTGGTAATGGTCCGCATGGCTACGCCCCGAAGCTCCGGATGGCCGACGACGCGTCGGGGTGGATCTCCAGGAAGTTCTGCGCCCCGGTCATCGTCAACATCGTCTCCACGCGCTTCTGCACGCCGGCGAGCTTGAGGGCGCCGCCGGCGGCGGTCGCCTGGCGGTAGAGGTCCATCAGGCAGCCGATCGTGGCGCTGTCCACGTAGGTGACGGTGGAGAGGTCGAGCAGCACCTGGCGCTCGCCGGAACCGATGAGCGACGTGATCGTGCTGGCGAACTCGGACAGGAGCGGGTACATCAGGCGGGCCTCGTTGACGCGCACGATCGAGACCCCCTGTAGGCGATCGGTGGTCAGGTTCATCCTCGCACTCCGGTGTTCGGAACCTCGTCCTGCTGTTTCCGCAGCGCCTGCAGGTGGCGCGCAAGCTCCGTGCGCCCGCGGTTGATCCGGGACTTCACCGTGCCTTCAGGCACTCCCAGCCGCCCGGCGATCTCCTGGTAGGTCAACTCCTGCACGTCGCGCAGCATCACCGCGGTGCGCAGGGCGGGCGCCAGCTTCTCGAGCGCGCTCCGCAGAAGATGCACGCGATCGCGCTGCTCGAGCTCGGCGTAGGCGCTCCGGCCGGGCGCCGCCGGCGCCAGGTCCGCGGGATCCACCTCGCGCGCAATCGCCTCGCGCTCTTTCCGGACGCTGCGATAGTGATCGATGCAGAGATTGCGGCTGACGCTGACGAGCCAGGTCTGAAAGTTCGCGCGTCGATCGAAGGTGTCGAGCGACCTGAACAGCTTGATGAAGACGTCCTGCGCCAGATCCTCGGCGAGCTCGTGGGTGCCGACGAACTTGTACGCGACGTTGAAGACGAGGCGCCAGTGGCGCCGCACGATTTCATCCCAGGCGGACTGATCGCCGTTGAGGCAGCGTTGGATGATCTCGTCGATCGGCCGTGGACGTGCGGACGAGGCATCAGCAGCCATCGCTGAAGCGCGCGTGCGAGCGCGGGTGGGTGATGATGCGCGCATGATAACATGCGAACGCTCGTGCACCAATCGTTCACGCCCACTCCGAACGGCCTCGTGTGCGACGACGTCGGGGTTGAAGGAATCGCCGAAGAGGCCGGCACTCCCGTATACATCTACAGCGCGCGCGCGATCCGCGACGCCTATCGCGCCATTGACGCGGCGTTCGCCGCCTACCCGCACGCGATCCACTATGCCTTGAAGGCGAACTCCACGCTCGCCATCGTGCGGCTGCTGCGATCGATCGGCAGCCGGGTCGACGCCAACTCCGGCGGAGAGATCCAGGTGGCGCAGCGCGCCGGCTATGCGCCTGGCGAGATCGTGTTCACGGGCGTGGGGAAGACGCGCGAGGAGCTCGAGTACGCGATCGGCGCGGGTGTCGGCGTGATCAACGCCGAATCGGCGGGCGAGCTCGATCGCATTGCCGCGCTCGCCTCCGCCGCCGGGCGCGAGGCGCGCGTCGCCCTGCGCGTGAACCCCGATATCGACGCCGGCAGCCATCCCAATATCTCTACGGGTTTGCGCATCAACAAGTTCGGTGTCCCGCTCCAGGACGCGCGGGCCATCTACCGCGAGCGCCGCGGACGCCCCGGCCTGCGGTTCGTCGGCGTCCACGTCCACATCGGCTCCCAGATCACGACCGCCGAGCCGCTGCGGCGCGCAGCGAGGACGCTGGCCACGCTCGCCCTCGAACTGTGCGACGACGGGTTTCAGCTCGAGCACCTCGACGTGGGCGGGGGGCTCGGCATCGCGTACGAGGGGCGTCCGATTGCCGGCCCTGCCGAGTACGCGGACGCGGTCATCCCGGAGCTGCGGCGCAGCGGCCTTCCCGTGCTCCTCGAGCCTGGCCGGTCGATTGTCGGCCAGGCCGGCGCGCTGGTCGCGCGCGTCGTGGACACGAAGCACTATCCGGACGGCCGCCAGTTCGCCGTGCTCGATGCGGGAATGGGCGAACTGATTCGGCCCGCGCTGTATGGCTCCTACCACCGCATCGTGCCGGTACACCCGCGGCCCGGCGCCGACAGTGCATGGGACATCGTCGGACCCATCTGCGAAAGCAGCGACGCCTTCGCCCTCGATCGCCGGATGCCCCCGCTCGAGGTGCAGGATCTTGTGGCCATCCTCGACGCCGGCGCCTACGGGTCGGTCATGGCGTCCAACTACAACCGCCACCTGCTGCCCGCCGAGGTGCTGGTCGACGCGGGGAAGTGGACCCTGATTCGCCGCCGCCAGACGCTCGACGACGTGCTGGCGCTCGAATCATGAACGTTTTTCGCGGACCGACCCGGCGGTCCGCAGAAGCTTCACGCGAAGGCGAAAGGTCCGCGCCGCATGCGCACGGGTCCGCGCCGCAGGCGATAACGTGACGGGACTGCTCATAGCGTTTGAAGGGCTCGATCAGAGCGGCAAGCAGACCCAGGCCGAGCTGTTGCGCGACCGCCTGACCGCGAAGGGACGCACCTCCCGACTGCTCTCATTTCCCGACTACGACACGGTAATCGGCGCCGAGATCGGCCGCGCGCTGCGCGGCGAGCGGCACTATGGGGCCGATGTCATGCAGCTGCTGTACGTCGCCAACCGCTACGAGTACAAGCAGCCGATTGTCGAGGCGATGCAGGCCGGCACCATCGTCGTGTGCGACCGGTATCTCGCGTCGAGCGTCGCGTACGGCGAGGCGCAGGGACTCGATCGCGCGTGGCTCGTCGAGATCCAGAAGTACCTTCCCCAGCCGGACGTGACGATCCTGCTCGACATCCCGCCCGAGGCCTCGGCGCGGCGCAAGAGCCGGGGCCGCGACAAGTACGAACGGGACCTGGCGCTGCTCGGCCGCGTGCGCGACAGTTATCTCAGGCAGGCGGCCAGCCCTGAGCCCGGCCGAAGGGCGGGCGGCTGGGTGCGAATCGATGCGGATCGAGACCGTGATGCGGTAGCCGCCGACGTCTTTTCCGCCATCGCGGATCGGGTCTGATCGAGTTCCGCGTACCCTTTCGGTCGATCCGGTTTCAGGAGAACGGCCGTATCTGGGGCATTAATTTCCGTCGCCTGGTCCGCTGGAAGTCGGAAGCGTCGTTTCTGACGCATATCTCCGCTGCCTACGCGCGAAATGGCCTCTGCCGGACCGCGAATGCCGCAACGCTCGTGGGTATCGAGGCGCCGGCCGGCCTCCGCAACCTCGACGTCAAGGGCTACGCGCTCGGATCCGCGATTACCAATCGAACGGACGACGCCGGCCATTTCCAACAAGGGCGACGGGGAGTTCGGCGCCGATCTGAAATGGGGCGTGACGCAGAACTATCTCGCTGATTTCACCTACAACACCGATTTCGCCCAGGTTGAAGACGATGAGCAGCAGGTCAACCTGACGCGGTTTTCGCTGTTGTTTCCCGAGAAGCGGGAGTTCTTCGTTGAAGGATCGCAGTTCTTCACGTTCGGGACTCAGGGCGGCAACGTCGGCAACGCCGAACGGCCGACGCTCTTCTTCAGCCGCAGTATCGGACTGCAGGACGGCGGCACGGTCCCGATCGTGGGCGGCGCCCGCCTGATGGGAAAAAGCGGGCGGTACCGGATCGGGCTGCTGGAGATGCGCACGGGGGACGTTCCCGCCATCCACGCCGTGGCGCGACCGACTTCTCCGTGATCCGGATTCAGCGCGACGTCCTCCGCCGCAGCCGCATCGGCGTCATGGGCACTCGCCGCGCGCCCAGCTCCACGGGCGCGGCGCGCCAGTTTTTATGGCGGCAGCCTGCACGAGATCAGATGGCGCAGCCGGATCGAGCTTTCGCCGCAGATCTACGCTGAGCCGACGATCTCGTGGAACCAGGTCGATGGGCCATGGGGCGAGGGCACCAACAACCTCGTCAGCAACCGGCTGACAGACACGGTATCGCCGAGGATGTTCGTCTCGGCGCTGGTGCAGTACCAGTCGCGCACCGATTCCATCTCCACAAACGCCCGTTTCCGATGGGAATACCAGCCGGGCAGCGAGCTGTTCGTCGTCTACAGCGACGGACGGACCACCCTGACGCGCGGGATCCCCGACATCCAGAACCGCAGCTTCGTCGTCAAAGTCACCCGCCTCTTTCAGCTCTAGGCCTATAATCGCCCCGGCTCGACGGAGGGTGTTATGACACGTGAGCAGACGGCGACTACCTCTCCACAGGGTGTCAGCGGCATGACTCGCGACGAGATCGTCGCGTTCTTCGAGCGGCGGCAGGAGCTCTACGACGACTTCGACGCGCCCGGCCTGGCCGCCGACTATGCAGACGACGTCGTCGTCGAGAGTCCGATGGCCGGGGTCCATACCGGGCGCGCGGCGGCGGAGCAGGCCCTGCGCGCGACCTTCACGGCGTTCCTGGATCTGAAGATGACGACCGACGCGATCCTCGTTGACGGCGATCGCGTGGCTCATTTTGTGACGACCGAAGGCACGCACCTCAGCGACTTCATGGGAGTGCCCGCAAGCGGCAAGCCGTTCCGCCTCGCGGTGGCTTTCATGTACGAGCTGAAGAATCGCCAGATCGTACGCGAGCGCCGCATCTACGATTTCACGGGGCTGCTGGTGCAGGTCGGCCTGCTCAAAGCGAAGCCGGTCTAGCGCCCGGCGCCGGCGGCACGGCCCTCGCCACCGTCAGCGCTCTCACCTCTCCTGCGCCGGCGCCTTTCAGCACGGACGCGCACGCGTCGAGCGTGGCGCCCGTCGTGCGCACGTCATCCACGAGCACCACGATTCGGCCCTCGAGCCGCCGGCGCGCAGCGCGCGGGAGGAACGGGGACAGCCTGAAGGCATCCCGAACGTTGCGGCGGCGCGCGGCAGCGGTCAGCCCGGTCTGCGGGGCCGTCGCGCGCGCACGCATCAGGAGGCGCATGACGGGCACGTCCAGCCGTCGCGCGAGGTCGTCCGACTGGTTGAATCCGCGGCGGACGCGGCGCCAGACATGAAGCGGAACGGGGACCAGGAGATCGGCGTCGTGCAGCAGTGAGGCTCCGGCGGTCCGCATCATCTCCGCGAGCGGCGCCGCGAGCCCGCGCCGGCCTTCGTACTTGAACGCGTGAACAATCTCTCGAAGCGATCCTTCGTACATCCCGGCCGAGCGTGCCGCGTCAACGAGGCCGGGCGCCCGGCGGCAGCGCGGGCACCGCTCGAGCGCGGCGCTGATGACCCGCCAGGAGGGCAGCGGATCGCCGCAGATGCGGCAGAAGGGAGCCACGAGCCGCGTGACGCCGGACCAGCATGCCTCACAGACCGGGCCGGCCAGCGGCGATTCAAGGACGCGGCGGCATGCGGCGCATCGTGGGGCGAGGGTGACGGCGAGGAGCGCGTCTAGGATTCGTCGGCGAACTCGAAGCGCTCCGCGTTCCCCCACAACCGCTCGAGGTCGTAGAAGGCGCGGCACTCGCGGCTGAAGATGTGCACGATGAAATTGAAGTAGTCGAGCAGGATCCATTCAGACTTGTGAACGCCTTCCGCCAGCGCGGGCCGCTCGCCGAGGTCGTTGCGCAGCGTGTCTTCCACGCCGTCGGCAATCGCATTGATCTGCCGCGGGTTCGTGCCGGTGCAGATCACGAAATAGTCGGTGAAGCCGCCCGCCTTGCGCAGGTCGAGGACGACGACGTCGACTGCCTTCTTGTCGAGCGCGACCTGCACGGCGCCCGCCACCGATTTCGGCAGCTTTGGCGTCCGTGGGGTCTTGCGCGCGGCGGCGCTCTTAACGGCCCGTTTTGTCTTCGTTATCGCCATGCAAACCGTCTTCCGCTCCCTGGCCCGGCTGAATCCGGACACTGCGTGCATAGAGATGATGCGCGGCGATGTGCCGCGCCACAGGTGAGGGGACCAGATCGCCGATCGACTGACCCGCCGCCAGCCGCGCGCGAATCATCGTCGACGACACGTCGCGGGTCGCCGCGTCAATGAGAAAAACGCTGGTGTTGCGGCATCCCAACGCGCCGCCCGATGCCGGGCGCACCCGCGACCGGAGGGCCGGCGTGCGCGCCAGCGCGGCCTCGATCGAGGTCCCTGGCCGCGCGATCACCGCGAAGTTGGCGGCATCGAGGACCGCGGGAAATTCGTGCCAGGTGGCAATTTCTGCAAACGCGTCGGCGCCGAGAATGAAGAAAATCTGCAACGGGGTCCAGCCCGACGCGTGGACCGCGCGGAGCGTATCGGAGGTGTACGAGTTGCCTGGACGTCGCAGTTCCTCGTCCGAAACCCGGTAGCCAGGGAGGCCGTCGATGGCGAGCGCGACCAGCGCAAATCGCTGGAACGCTGTGGCATGTGGATCGACCGGCCGGTGCGGGGGATCGTGCGACGGGATGAAGAGGACCTCGTCCAGTTCGAGCGCGGCGCGCGCGGCAGCGGCCGCGTCGAGATGACCGACGTGAACCGGATCAAAAGTGCCGCCGAGCACACCCAGCCGCCGCGTCATGCGGCTTCGCGGACGGCCGCAATCTGCCTCCACGCCGCCTCGAGCAGCGCGTCGACTCCCTCGCCGGTTACGCCGGAGATCCGGTGGATCGGCAGCCCCAGCTTCTTCACGTGCTTTTCGAGCCGCGTGAGGCGCGAGCGATCGTCGAGCGCGTCGAGCTTGTTCGCGGCGACGATTTGCGGCTTCGCCGCCACCTTCGGGTCGAACAGGCGCAGCTCTTCAACGATCGTGTCGAAGTCCTCGACCGGATCGCGGCCCGAGGCGCTCGAGACATCGACGAGGTGAATCAGGACCTTGGTCCGTTCGATGTGCCGCAGAAACCGATCGCCGAGCCCCTGGCCCGCGTGCGCGCCCTTGATCAACCCGGGGACGTCCGCCACGACGAAGCTGCGATCATCACTGAGGGTGACGACGCCAAGGTTAGGCGTCAGCGTCGTGAACGGGTAGTCGGCGATCTTCGGGCGCGCCGCGGAGATGCGCGCGATCAACGTGGACTTGCCCGCGTTGGGGAACCCGACCAGGCCGACGTCGGCGAGCAGCTTCAGCTGTAACCGGAGACGCCGTTCCTCGCCCGGCAATCCGGGCTCCGTCCGCCGCGGCGCGCGATTCGTAGACGACACGAACTGCGCGTTGCCGCGTCCGCCGCACCCGCCTTTCGCCACGAGGACCTTCTGGCCTTCCTCGGTCAGGTCGGCGAGCAGATTCACGTCACCGGCAGGATCCTTCTCGAAGACCAGTGTGCCTATCGGCACCTCGATTTCGAGATCATCCGCGCTGAAACCGGTCTTGTTGGCGCCCTGCCCATGCTGGCCGCCGCGCGCTTCGAACTCGGGATGGAAGCGGAAGTCGATGAGCGTGTTCTTGCGGGGGGTGGCGACGATGTAGACGGAGCCGCCGAGGCCGCCGTCGCCTCCGTCAGGGCCGCCGCGGGGGACGAACTTCTCGCGCCGGAAACTCAGGCAGCCGCGTCCGCCGTCGCCGGCGGTGACGTGGATGTCCACCTCATCGACGAACATCTGAAATCAGTATACGGCTTCGGGTCGCCGGGTCCGCTGCGCGGAACCCGGCCTACCTGGTGACGGGAATGATTGAAATGCGACGGCCGTGCTTGCCGTGATCCTCGAAGCGGACCTTCCCCTCGATCTTCGCGTAGAGCGAATGGTCCTTGCCGAGCCCGACGTTGAGGCCGGGATCGAAGCGGCGGCCCTTCTGACGCACGAGGATCGAACCGCCCGTGACGAGGTTGCCGTCATGGGCCTTCACGCCGAGGCGCTGCGAATTGCTGTCGCGGCCGTTGCGGGAGCTGCCCTGTCCCTTTTTATGAGCCATTGGTAACCCTCGGCGGGTCCGTTCCGCGGAACCCGCCCTACGCGGGTCCGCTTCGCGGAACCCGCCCTACACTTGAATGTCGGTGATGCGGACGCGCGTGAAGATACTGCGGTGGCCGCGCGTCTTGCGGAATCCCTTGCGGCGCTTCTTCTTGAACACGCGGAGCTTCGGCCCGCGCGCTTCGCCGTCGACCACGCCCACGACGCGCGCGTTGGCGACGAACGGCGCGCCGGCCAGGATCTCCCCGGCGTCCTTCTCGACAAGCAGCACCTGGTCGAAGGCAAACTCAGACCCGGGTTCGCCGGGCGTGCCGTCGATTTCGACAACGGCGCCGGGCGTCACCTTGAGCTGGCGGCCACGGGCCTGGATGATGGCGTACACGGGCGTTTCCTCGGGTGAAAGGGCAAGGCGAGTCCGGAAACGGGCTCGCACAAAGGATTTATCGTAACACACCGGCGGGCCGAGCAAGATGACGGGCCGAGCAAGATGACGGGCCGAGCAAGATGACGGGCCGAGCAAGCTCGGCCCCTACGGAGCGGAGGAATCCAAAGGCCGATCAGGGTGTAGATCAGGGTGTAGGGGCCGAGCTTGCTCGGCCCGCGCCGCTCGGCCCTCGCCGGTCCGCCCTCGCCGTTATTGGAGCAGGACGCGGGTTCCCTTGATCGTCTGGCTGCTGAGCGTGCTCAGGAAGCTCGGGATGAGCCTGTCCATGAGCTCGAAATACGACGACAACGCCGGCGACGTCTGGTTGGCGTTGTAGAGGATCTCCTCGCGGAAGTTCTCCGAGTGCAGCACCGTGCCCGTGCGGCCGTCGATGAAGATGAACCGCGGCTTCAGGACGAACCCCTTGCGCTCCATGTAGGTGCGAACCGGGACGACGCGGCGGCGGCCGAACGAGTCATAGACTTCCTGGTCGCGCTGGACGATGCCCGAGCGCGCCTGCGGCGCGAACATCACCGTGCCGGTGACGATGAGCGGCTGCTGGTATTCCTCGCCGATGCGCTTCCAGTACTCGACGTCAGCGAAGACGTGCTCATAGGGCTCGAGGTCCGCGTCTTCCTTGATCACGCCGGGCGCCGTGCCCTGTGCCTCGTTGGGGACCGCGTCTTCGCTGGTGGCGCGCGATTCGGACGCCACGTCCATCAGCGGCAGGACGTCGGTGTCGATCACGCGCATCTCCGACTTCGTGCGCAGCTGGCTGCGCAGCAGGCGCGTGGTCTCGAGATTGCCGTCCACGTCTTCGGTGCCGCCCGAGATGAACCCCGCCACGAGCACGCGCTGGAACGCCGAGACGTCGAGCTTGGGCCGGATCGGCGTCTCGATCGGAATCTCGTAATAGCTGGTGCACGCGGCGGTCATGACGACCGCGGCGAGACTACTGATCAGTGCGAGTCGTGCGGTCATTGATTTCCTTGAAGAGTTCGTAGTTCTGTTTGATGAACGTGTTGTTGGGCTCGAGCTCCAGCGCCTTCTCGTACGCCGCGCGCGCCTTGTCCAGTTCTCCTTCGTGCTCGTAGGCGATGGCCAGGTTATTGTGCGCCGCCGCGTACGTGGGATCAATCTGTGCCGCGCGCTCCCAGCGGTAGATCGCCTCGCGCCACAGTCCGCGCTGCGACACGGCAATGCCGAATTCCACCTGCTTCTTGGCGTCGCTGCGGGCGTCGGCGGCCAGCGGCGCGACACTCAGCGTCAACAGGAACGCAAAAAGCAGCGAAAGAGGACGCATGGAAGGCCCCAAATATAGTCACGGGTTCATCGACGCGCAAGCGCTTTAGCTATCAACAGCTTACTACGGCAGAGCAAGCCATGTACCAGATCCGCGCGGCCGAAACGGCCCAAATCCCCGCATTTTTGGGCGGATCATCCACCGCCGCTTTCGCACCCCGTCATAGACGCGTTGCGAAGCCGCAAATCTGCTGACTATAATCAGGACAGCGAGGTCGGGTGTCACAGCCGCGCGTGCCGCGGCGGGGCGTCCGGCCTCGTGTGTTTTTGGCCTCCCTCGCGGCGCGCGCAGCCGGGCTAGCCCGGCAGGATAACCTCATGACGCTCGATGAGGCGGTCGCGCTGTCGCTCGTTCCTGAACTCTCCCGCGTCGGTCTCACCGACCGTCTTCGCGCCGAGGATCCCCGGCTGCTCGAGGTGGGCCGCGCGGGCTCGGACGCCGCGCGCGCCGTGCGGATGCGCGCACACGCGGCCGGCATCCAGGTGCTCGCGTGGGACGCTGCGCGATTTCCCGCCGCGCTGCTCGCGACATCCGACGTCCCCCCGGTCCTGTGGTACCGCGGGAACCTCGATGCGCTGTGGGCGCCGGCGGTCGCCGTGGTGGGGTCGCGCGCCGCGTCCGCCGTGGCGCTCGAAACCGCCGAACGGCTCGGCGCGGATCTCGCCGCGCGGGGCATCACGGTGGTGAGCGGCCTCGCGCGCGGCGTCGACTCGGCGGCGCACCGCGGCGCGCTGCAGACCGGTCGCACGATTGCGGTCCTCGGGTCGGCGGTCGATCACATTTATCCGTCGGAACATGTCGCGCTTGCGCGCGATATCGCGCGCGGCGGACTGGTCGTCAGCGAGTATCCACCGGGAACGCCGCCCCTGGCCTTTCACTTCCCGATGCGCAACCGCATCATCAGCGGCCTCTCGCGCGCGGTGGTCGTCATCGAAGCCAATGAGAAGTCCGGCTCGCTCATTACGGCGGCGTGTGCGCTCGAGCAGGGGCGGGAGGTGATGGCGGTCCCGGGCAACGTGCTCAGCGGGCGGAACCGGGGCGCGCACGCCCTGATTCGGGACGGAGCAAAGATTGTGGAGTGCGCGGACGATATCGTAGAAGAGCTCGGCTGGATTGGCCCGAGCGAAGTCGAGGGAGCGCCTCCCGGGTCCGCACCCGTCGCGAAGGCTTCAAGTGACGCGCAGGCAAGCACTTCGGGGGATCCGCTGCTGCGGGTGATGCACGAGGGAGAGGCCTATGACCTCGATGCGCTGGCGCTGGCATCAGGGGTTGCAGCAGTACGGCTGTTGCCGCGGCTGCTCGAGCTCGAGCTGCGCGGTCTTGTGCAACGCGTCGGGGGCGGCCGTTTCAGGCGGCAGATGCGAACGTGCTAGTGTGACGACTGACTGACGAATGGCAGCGGCACTCATTGACTGACAATGGCAGCGGCAAAACCTTTAGTGATCGTTGAATCGCCTGCGAAGGCGAAGACGCTGGGGCGGTTCCTCGGCTCGAAGTACCGCGTCGAGGCGAGCTACGGTCACATCCGCGATCTGCCCGAGTCGGCCGCCGACGTCCCCAAGGAGATCAAAGCGAAGGGCTGGGGACGGATGGGCGTCGACGTCGAGCGCAACTTCCAGCCCTACTACGTCGTCCCCGGCGACAAGAAGAAGCAGGTCGCGCATCTGAAGGACGCGCTGAAGGGCGCCTCAGAAGTGCTCCTCGCAACCGACCCTGATCGCGAAGGCGAGTCGATCAGCTGGCACCTGGCGCAGGTGCTCAAGCCAAGAGTTCCTGTCCGCCGCATCGTCTTCCACGAAATCACCGAGGACGCCGTCAAGGAAGCGCTCGAGCACCCGAGCGATGTCAACGAGAACCTGGTGCGCGCGCAGGAAAGCCGGCGCATCCTGGATCGACTCTACGGCTACACGCTGTCGCCGCTGCTGTGGAAGAAGGTCCAGACCGGGCTGAGCGCGGGGCGCGTTCAAAGCGTGGCCGTGCGCCTGATCGTCGAACGGGAGGAAGAGCGGCGCGCGTTCCGGACGTCTGTCTATTGGGACCTCGAGGCGAGGCTCAAAGGCGAGGGTCGGGAATTTGCAGCGGCGCTCGTTCGTTTGAGCGACCAGCGCGTCGCCACCGGCAAGGATTTCGACGCGCAGACGGGCGAACTCCGCAACCGGAACGTCCGCCTGCTCGATGAACCCGCGACGCTGCGGCTGGTCGACGCGATTCGCCGGAACGTGCCGTGGACCGTGACGTCGGTGGAACAGAAGCCGGGCGTCGAGCGTCCCGCACCGCCATTCACCACCTCGACGCTCACGCAGGAAGCCAGCCGCAAGCTCGGGTTCTCCACCGAGCGGACGATGCAGGCCGCGCAGCGTTTGTTCCAGGGCGAGGACATCGGCAACGGCGAGCGGGAGGGGCTGATTACCTACCACCGCACCGACTCGACGACGCTCTCGGACAAGGCGCTGAAGGAGTCGGCGCGCGTGATTCGCGAGATGTTCGGCGCGGAGTACTACGACGAGCCGCGCCGGTACCAGACGCGCGTCAAGAATGCGCAGGAAGCGCACGAAGCCATCAGGCCCAGCGACTTCCGGCTCGCGCCGAGCCAGCTCGAACGCATCCTCGATCCCGACGACTTCAAGATCTACGACCTGATCTGGAAGCGGACGATGGCCTCGCAGATGGTGGACGCGCGCGTGCTGCGCACCACGATCGAGATCTCCGCGAAGGCCGAGAACGGTGAAGTGGCGGTGCTGACCGCCGGCGGCAAGGCGATCGAATTCGCCGGCTTCCGGCGCGCCTATGTCGAAGGCAGCGACGATCCGGCGGCGGAGCTCGAGGATCAGGAAGCGATCCTGCCGCAGTGCCAGGTCGGCGATCGGATTCATACGGACGGATCCACGGCGGTGACGCTGCTCGGCACGGATCCGAAACGGCACGAGACGTTGCCTCCTGCTCGCTTCACTGAAGCGTCGCTCATCAAGGAGCTCGAGCGGCTCGGCATCGGCCGGCCGTCGACTTACGCGCCGACGATTGCCACCATCGTCCGCCGCGGGTACG
>Ga0214472_10004268_pt1 | contig 15082 bp, 15 predicted proteins | sample RVTome_6_FD_207662 | JGI IMG/M metagenome (GOLD analysis project Ga0214472, IMG submission 207662) | Soil microbial communities from uranium-contaminated site in the Upper Colorado River Basin, Wyoming, United States - RVT140D175 | ecosystem: Environmental > Terrestrial > Soil > Contaminated >...
CTTTAGCTCGTGAGACAGTATTTGAAGTCATTGATTCATATGCGATTTCATGGGATATCCCTCGGATATCCGCATAAAACCTGGGCGAAACGACACAACGGAAAAGTCAGAGATGTGCGTCAGGCGGTAGAAGCGAGCAATGCCAAATGGATGGCAGCGTTCAACCAGGGCGATGCCGCAGCGGTGGCGGCTGTGTACACCGACAATGCGACCCTCATGCCGCCCAACAGTGAGATGATTGAGGGTAGACAGGGTATCCAGGACTTCTGGGGGGATGCCATCCAAAGCGGACTAAAGGATGCCTCGTTGACCACGGTGTCGGTTCAGGCAAATGGTGAGACGGCGTACGAAATCGGGAAGTTTTCTCTTGCCGTCCATTCACAGGGTAAAGACCCGCAAGTCATCTCAGGCAAATATGTTGTCGTCTGGCAAAAAGGTAGCGATGGCGCGTGGAAGCTGAACGTGGATATTTGGAATAGTAGTATGCCTGCCCAGTGATGGGATACCCCCCCCAAAAAGTATTGGGCGTGCAACGGATTGCCGAAGCCATGGTCTGGCTAGGCTCGCAGACTACCTCATTCGTGACTGGCCAGACCATGGCAGTAGATGGCGGATTTGTGGCCCGATAGGCGTTATCAACCCTTACCCCTGAGAGTCCGTCGGTGGATTTTCAGAGTGCTGTGGGTGGCAGTGGATTCTGTGTCGCCGGTCCGAATCAGCATGTTGTGATCGCGGTCTACAGCGCCTTCTCGGACTCCAATCAGTTCCAATTTCAGATCTTCGAGACAATCGTCATCCAGCTCAAATTGGCGCTTGCGTGCCCGGTAGGACGTTCGTCCCTCACGATGGAGAATCTCGATGACTTGAGCAAGCCCTTTGTAGAATGCCATCATCGCCCCTCCGCCGCGGCCAGTGCGGCTTCCGTCTCGGGCAGCCAGAACGTCATCCCCATATCACGGTACATCTCGATCGCCGTGGCCAGCTCGGCACGGGCTGATTCTGACGGTCCCCTCTGGCTGTACAGGGTGCCAAGACCGCGATGACAGTGAGCCTGAAGGGGGCGCATGCCAAGTTTGACGGCCAGGTCAAGGGCTTGTTGGTAGTGCGTTTCAGTGGGCAGAAACGCTGGGGGATGACGGCGCATCGCGAGGTCGCCGAGGAGACACAGGGCATACGCCTGGTTGCCGTGTTCCTGGTGCTCACGGGCGAAGGCCAGCACATGCTCGGCGAGGGCCTGCGCCTCCTCCAGGCGACCAGCGAGCATATGCGCCTCCCCTAGAGGAAGACGACAGAGCGCCTGAAAGCCAACGGTTTCCGTTGCAATGGTCTGTTCTAGCGCCTGGGTGAGCAGTGGCACGGCGTCGGCGACGCGCCCGCCCAGCGTGTACGCGGCTCCCAAGCCTGCCGCCATCCTGGGGAAAAAGAGAGTGAGGTCCGCGTCCTGACAGATGCTCATGGACCGCTCGAGCCAGGGGAGTGCCCGGGGCAGGTCACCGTGGCGGAGGGCCAGCAGCCCGACCCCGTAATAGGCCCACATGAGACTGCTGGGGTGCGCCACCGCCTCGGCAATCTGCAGCCCTTCTTCCCCGAGGCTTCGACCCTGCGCAAACTGCCCCAACTCGGCCGCACAAACGGCAAAGAAGGCTCGGGCTTGTACAGCGGGCAGGGTCGCTTGACCAAAGCGTTCATAGCACTGCGCACCGTGGAGAGCGGCGATGGTCTGTTCGAGGCAGTCGTTGGCCCACTGATAGCCACCCTGCGCCCAATGGGTAGCACCTAGGAAAAGGTTCGCGAGCGCCTGCAGGACCCAGTCTCCCTCGGCCGTGGCGAGGGTAAGGGCGCGCTGCGCGGTGGCGATGGCTTGGTCATAGGCACCCAGGGTGCGGAAATAGACGGATAAAAAACCGGAGATCTGTCCGAGCCGACGGGAATCGTTGAGGTCCATCGCGAGGGCTTCAGCTTCGCGTAGACACGCCAAGATGCGAGCCGCGTCATTCGACGGTAGAAGCGCCGAGCGCAAGGCGAGCCGGATATCGATGGACGGCTCGCGCGTGTCGCGCTGTTCCGGCAGTTGCGCGAGGGCACTGAGCGCCTGTTCGAAGTACCCTACAGCCTCCTGGTGGGCCGACCGTGCCAGGGCTTTGGCGCCAGCCTGCCGGAAGTAGATGACGGCCTTGTCCCATACCTCACCCCGCCAGGCATGATGGGCAAGCCGCTCGACTCGGTCATCGATAAGACCGCCAGCCAACGTTTCAAGCGCCTCGACGATTCGTGCATGGAGAACGCGCCTCCGCTCCTGGAGGAGACCCCCATAAGCGACCTCGTGCGTCAAGGCATGTTTAAAGGTATAGACGCGGTCGGGATAGAGACTTGTCTCGTACAAGAATTCCGCCGCTTGTAAATGGATGATGCCCTGGTACAACGTCGCTTCGGACAGCTCGGTAATGGTCTGCAACAGGAGTAAAGACGATTCGTTACCTATAACCGAAGCCGTCTGCAAGAGACTTTTTGCGTCCTGTGGCAGCCTATCAATGCGTGCTGCCAGAACCGCCTGTACGGTGGCTGGGACCTGAATGGTCGGCAGGGCTTGGGCCAGGCGATACGCCCCCGGTCCACCAGCCAGTACCTGCGTTTCCAGCAGGGTACGCACACTCTCTTCCAAAAAGAATGGATTGCCTTCAGTCCGTTCGATTAGCAGCTTTTTGAGGGGCTCAAGGCTAGAATCATCTCCCAGCAGAGCCTCAAGAAACGCATCCGCACTCTCGGGGGGTAGCGGGTCGAGTCGGAGTTGCGTGTAGTAGGTCTTGCCACCCCAACCATGGTGGTATTCCGGGCGGTAATTGACCAGAAGCAAGAGTTGCGCGGTGGACAGGCTCTCCACCAGGTTGTCCAATAATGCCTGTGTTTCCGAATCAATCCAATGCAAATCCTCAAAAACTAATACGAGCGGCTGTATCCGGCTTTCGCAGAGGAGTATCCGTTTGAGTCCATTAAGGGTTCGCTGGCGTCGTTGCGGCGGATCGAGCTGGAGGAAGGGACTATCTTCGGGAAGCGCGTCCACCAAGGATAATAGGGCTGGGATGGTATCCTGAAGCGATTCCTCTAGGGTCAAGATGTGTCCGGTCACCTTCGCTCGGAGGGTACGAGGGTCGTCATCTTCCTCCACATGCACATAGCGTTTGAGTAAATCCACAATCGGAAAATACGGCGTGGCTTTGCCATACGAAACGGAGGCACTCTCTAAGACCAAGCATCCCTGCATGCGGTGGGAATGAACGAACTCATAGACCAACCGACTTTTTCCTACTCCGGCTTCACCTACTGCGGCCACAATTTGACCATGACCAGTTCCCGATTGTTCTAGAGCCTGATGGAGGGCCTCGATTTCCGTATCTCGCCCAACAAATTTGGTGAGCCCACGCGCCACGGCGGCCTGTAAACGTCTTCTGATCCTACTGGCACCCGTCAGTTCATAGACTTCCACTGGCTCCGACATGCCCTTGACGGGGATGGGGCCGAGACGAGTGACCTGGACCAACCCTTCGACCAGTCGCAGCATTGACGAGGGTAGCCGGATGCTACCGGGAGTGGCGAGTTGTTCCATACGGGCCGCTAAGTGTGTGGTCGGCCCTACTGCTGAATAATCCATGTGTAAATCGTTACCAATGGCCCGGACCACGACTTCCCCGGCATTGAGCCCTACACGAATCTGCAACAAAATGCCATGGGCTCGCAGGATCTCCTCGGCATACGTTTGCATGGCCGCTTGCATCGCGAGAGCCGCATAACAGGCACGTGCCGCATGGTCTTCGTGGGCGATGGGGGCTCCGAAAATCGACATCACACCATCCCCTAACACCTGGTTCACTGTCCCCTCAAATCGGTGCACAGCGTCCATCATGATATGAATGGCCGGGTCGAGAAGTTGCTGGGCGTCTTCTGGGTCAAGGTCCCGAATTAACTCGGTGGAGTCTTTGATGTCGGCAAATAAAACGGTGACGACCTTACGCTCACCCTCAAGGCCGCTCTTAGAGGTCAAGATTTTGTCAGCGAGATAGGCGGGGATGTAAGATGCGGGGGCTCGTTCTGGTTCAGTCGTTTTGGGTGACCTGGGCGCTGAGTTTGGCTCGGGCATGGGTGCTTCATCTGAAACTTTGTCGCCAGTCCAAATCAACCCTCGGTCATCGGCCTGCACCAATGATTCATAGGCGTAGAGAATCTCTTCTTTTAGGGCCTCCAACGGCTCATCGTCAAGTTGAAACTGGACTTTGAGGGCACGGTACGTGACCCGTCCCCGACGGCGGAGCAATTCCAGCACGTCATCCAATACCTCGTAGAAATCCATGGCAGGCTCTCCGCTGGATTGGTCCATCCTCTCGGTCACCTACCCCCGTCATTGACCCCATCGCGCTGCGGAGGAAGGATTCTCATCTGGTCTAGAAATGCAGGTACTGATCGTTTTGGCGATGCCATAATTCGGTATGCCTCCGAATGCAATGCCGTATCCGGCTTCAGTCTCGCCCATCGCTCCCGCTCCCAATATAACAATTTTCATGCCGACACGCTCCTACGATGAAAAAATGAATGCCTGGATGCAGGATTTGCCAGTCTTGCTCAGTGGCGAAAATACATCCTGACCCAAGCCTCCAACGGCCTCCCAACGTACTCACCTTGACTAACTGACCCCAGCAATACACAATGTCCACTAGACTCCCATTCATCCCAGGAGCATCGCAATGCAAATCGACCAGGGCTTCGGGGTACAGTAGGAGAGGTAGGCCCTCATCCACACGAAGCGACCGGAGGGGCATCTACCAAAGTACACGACGATGCGTCAGGTGACGTACGATGATCAATAACGTAGACTATCCGTACGGCGGGACCTGGTTCGATAGCGTCCAAACCGTGCGACACCTTTCTCGAGAGGAATGGACATGCCAGAACAGAAGACGCTAGATAAGATGCAAAATTTCGTTGACAAGTTCCGTGCAAAGACAGGAACGTTCGGCTACCCAGACGCAAAAATCACAGAGATCCTTGTTGAAGGACTCGCCATGAACGTTGAAGAAGTAGGGCGTCCGATGTGCCCTTGCCAATTTTTCCCTGAGGGCAAAGCAGAAGCGGCCAAATCCAGTGAGTGGGCATGTCCTTGCTGGGAGTTCCAAACCTGGAAGTATTGCCATTGACTCTTGTTCTGTGATGAAGGCGGTTCGCCTATCACCGAATACTTGCCAGTAGGACATGAAGGGCTGCAGATGTACGGAGAAGTAAAAGACCCCACTCCAGACCAAGGACGAGCCCTTAGACACAGAGCAGACGAGTACGAAAAAGAACTTATAGAACAGGGCAGAATCCAGAAGGAATAGAACCATCACTATAACGATTTACCAGAAAGAGTAGGGTCAGGTCTCAATCTCTTTTGGACTTTTTATCCTCGGTATAGGCTCCCCGCTCATGACGGTCTAACCGCTGGCAGACCCAGGAAGGTGTCAGGGCTGTTTTTCCAGGATTTCGAGAACAATGCGGATACCGATCAAGACCCAACCGACGACGACAATGCCCCACACCAACTTTTTAGCGACCTGCGATACCAAGAGAAGGATCGTTAGTAGGGTCAGGTAGCCAATAGGGTCCACCAGTTGTCCCGGGGTTTGCAGGGGCACAATACTGTCCACCCGTTCGACAATGACCCCACCCACCCAGTGGGCCAGGGTATAAACAAACGCTAAGAATTGGTCGAGCAAGCCGTCAGGGGGCGTCGGAGGCGGGCTCGGCAGATTGCCCGGCATGGGTGGTGCTCCGGTTGGCGGCGTTTGTAGTTGTGGCATCCATGGACCCATGATGTGCAAGACCCTCCATACTTTTCCCTGATCGTAGAGCGTGACGTTGACAAGCGTCATGGCACCCCCCCATAATAACAGACCTCTCAGTTAAGATATAGAGATGATCGAGTGGGCTCATCCATCGATCTTCCCCTATGCATTCCCGGAACAGGAGACGCATGGATGGACGCGGCAACCTTTGTCGAACAATTGGGTAACCGCAATGCAGAAGTGCTCGACCGGTTGGCACCGGCCGAGACCTTGGTCGCCGAGAGCGGCGGCGATCTACGCCTGGAAAACCTGCTCAAAATTGCCTTGCGTAACGAAATGGAAGCGACGGAGATCGCCGCTCGCTGGCTGACCTCTACCGCCGATGTCGACACCAAGTTGGCGCTGGCCCGGCAAGCCGGAGATGAAGCCAAACACTACCGGCTGATCGCGGATCATTTACAGCAGCAGTTCGGTGTCGATCTCTCCGATTTTGACCCACTCGCCCAAGGTTTTGGCCCCCTGACCGCCTATCTCGACACGCTCGAAGAGACGGTCGAGCGGGTGGCGGCAGGGCAATTTACACGCGAGTCCATTGCAGTGGTAAAAAATCAGCAATTCATCGACTACTGTGAGCGGTATGGACACACCGCCACGGCCGCCCTATATCGCGACACGATTCAGCCAGATGAAGCCTACCATCACCAGTTGGGTCGGCAACTCCTGCTGCGCTTAGCCACCACTCCGGAAGCTCAAGAGCGCGCTACACAGGCGGCCCAGAGAACCCTGGAGTTGGCTGAAGAGTTGCAACACCTCGCGCTCACCAAAATGGGGGTGCATCACGCCCCGGGCTGTTAACCGCCACCGCGATGCGGACGATTGTCCACCGCGTGCTGGCTCTGCTCCTGAGCCAGCACGCGATCTATGGCAGAGTCGCCGGGTCTCCAGGAGCAGCGCTGACACCTTTAGATTGCCCAGCCGGATAAACACGGTATATTAAGTTTGGCAACGGCCGGCGCACCGAGCCACAAGGCGCCAAAAGGAAAAAGCGATGCCCCAGGATCGATTCGGATTGTGGCCTCGGCACTGTATTTCCACCCGTTCAAGCAGGCGGCGCAGATTCGCAGCTTATTGCTGGGCCATGGAAACGAAACACATGCGTGATTCGCACGATGATTTACCTGATGTCCGAGATGGCCTCACCCGCCGTGAACGCCTCGTGTTATGGTGTCTCAGTGAACTCCAACAGGAGCGCGGGGACCGTCCTGTGCCAACGGTGATGCTCTACGGCAGCGTGGTCGAATACATCGATATGAGTGTCGAGGAAATGCAGGGTATTTTAGTGCGCTTTGTCGGTCATGACCGACGCTTATAAACTGGTTCAGAGAAGGGGGAAACGTGCAGGCAGACAATAGCGTATCGGCACTGGCGGAGGCCTTTTGGACGGCAGTTCGCCAAGCCCAAGCGCCTCGGTCACCACAGTGTCCGGGCGATGTCCTGGAGGCGCTGACGTTAACGCTGGCGCGCATGATCACCAAATATGCGGTCTATTTAGAACAGGGTGGCGTCCAGGTAGATGTAGCACATACGGTGGAGACGTTGTGTCAAACCCTGCGCGACTATCCCTATGAACAGGCGATGGAAGCCGCGCGGAATTTGTCGGTGACCATTGATTGACATCCTCCCACCACCTTACAGTGGGGGATTCCAGACCACCGGCAAAGCCGGTGCTGTAGGTTCCTGTTTCAACGACGATGCCCGGAGGGTTTTAGCTTGGTTATCGCGTTTATGCCCCACGAGGGGGCTTTTACGCTGACGAAGCAACCGCCAAACCCCCCAGGTCTCACAAGTCTCCACAGGCGTGACTTCGGGACTATCCAGCCCTAGACCACGAATGGTGGGGCTATTATACGCGGGTGTGATGGCGAGTCAATTACTTTTACGCTTGACTAAGAAAGATTCTTGTCCCTTTGGGGGACAACGCCCTTATATCTCCCAGCTTACGCAAGGAGCCTTACGGGCGAGAAAGGTAAAACAGGGCTCCACAAAAAACGCGAAAAGAGGAAATAAGAGAGATGCTTGATCTTGCTGAGATGCTGGCTGCAGCTGAGCGTGAAGCCCACGCTTTGCGCCGTGCAGGCGAGCGTCCATGGCAATACGAGTTGCCGGTCGATCACCTTGGCTTTGCCGTGCCGCCAGCCGGCTTGGCGCCGGCGCTGAACGCCTGGCGCATGCTGGGCTATCTCGTGGCCGAGCGCGATTTAGTGACCGGACAAAAAGCCTGGGCCACCATGTTGCGGCCGGGAGGCAATCCCGACAGTCCGGGGCCAGGGCTTGAGCTGGTCATGCCGGCCTTGGAACTCGAATCGCCTGAGGCGGCAGCGGCATTTGAAGTCGGTGAGTCCGCCCCTGGGCTCAGTGCCATTGCCCAATACCTGGTCCGCTACCGGCCGGGCATGCACCACTTGGCCTTCACCGTCGAGGCGGGCACGATTCATGACTTCAGGGCCCATGTGATCGAGACAGGGAGCGAGGTCATCGGCGATGATGTCCGTCCCGGTGCTTTTGGCACCACGGTGTTTTTTACCAAGCCCGACCGCGGCTCGCGAGAGCAACCTGGTCCGTCTGTCCTCATCGAATACGTCGATACGATTGGGGTAGAGGCATGGCGGCAGCGCCAGACAGCTGCGGGGTAGCGTTCAGCCTCGCGGCCAAGCAGGATGGGGTGACACGGGAATCCATTGGGCCAAGCGGTGCCGTGTGACCCGCCATGGTGGCATGGATTATCCCGTCGCTTGCTGCTTGCGTTGTGCCCGCCACTCGGCCAGCTGCTTGCCCATGCCCAGATCCTTGGCCAATTTGCGCCGCCGGTTGGTCAATGTACGTGCGCTCAGCGGTGTAGTCATCGGAATGCCCCACTTCTTTTTATACTCCCGAGGCGTCAGACTATACAGCGCAAGATGCCGGTTCGACAACAGTTTGTACGCCTTCCCAGACTCTAAACAGACAATTTGATTGCGCTGAATCGACTTGAGCGGATTGCGTCGCAAGTAAGCCAGTGAATCTCCAGAAGCCGCTTCCTCCTCTCCTTCACCATTCTGACCCAATTGGTGAATCTCTTGTAACGTCTGAAAGATCGTTCGCAAACTTTCGGCCATCTCATCGGGGCCCATTGTTTTGTGCTTTGCCTGTGCTGCAATGATTTCTGTGCTCATTTCCAATAGCGATTTCGCCATCTCAACATCTCCTTGGCTTCGTCACCCGATATGTAGTGCAAATATCTTAAAAGCGAGATTAAGACATATTGACTTATAGTGTCAAGTTGTTTAGCTATTGAATAGCTTTAATTCTGTAAAGAAAATGGCTTTTCTTGAATCTTGCACATATCAATAGGCATAAGTGCCTATAAATTTGTGCAGTTATGGCGATATCTAAACACCATCAATGCAGCGATACTGCACACTAAAGGTGAGATCGGCATGACAGCTTCAAGATAGGCTTAGACAGAATAGAGGTCGGACGCTATGGGCGTAGTAAAAGGGAAGGACTCCTGAGGATCTCCCGCATGGACCATGTCGCCAGCGGCGTGCTGGACATAGATGTCAAAACAGCATGCAAAGATTTTTTCAAAGGCATCGAGGTGCTTTTCAACACTCCAGACCTCGATGTGACAATCCTGAGTCGCATACAGGTTGAGGCGGACCCGTTTGCCGTCGGTCTCCCCAAAGCAGGCGTGTCTCACGTGACCGGCTTGACTGCGATCGAGGCACTCGGCCAAACGCAACAGGGCAGCCAAGCGCCGGACAATTTGCTGCGACCGTTTGTTGAGCGCGGCAAACTCGGGATGCTTCTTGCGAGGCAATGACTTGCGGTGATAGAGCGCCACGGTCGCCATAATGGCGATTTCGGTCTGATCAAAGCCCAGCAAATCGGCATTGCGGATCAGATAGTAGGTGTGCGCCTGATAATTGCTAAAGGTAACAAAAGCGCCAATATGGTGCAATAACGCGGCATATTCCAGCAACTCGCGTTCCCTGTCGCCCAGGCGATGCAGATTGACCGCCCGTCCGCTATCAAATAGCGACAGCGCGAGTTGTGCGGTCAGCCGGGCGTGGTCTTCGTTGAACTGACAGGCGCGCCCGAACTGTAACACACTGCGCTTGCGAACCGATGCCTCCTCCACCAGTGGTGCGTGGTCCTGCCGCACCAGATAGTCGACCAGCAGACCATCGCGCAAGCCGCGATCGGTCACCCGTACCGATCGAACCCCCAAGGCTTCCATCAGGGTTTGTAAAATCACCGCCCCGGCAATAATGATATCGGCGCGCGCCGGACTCAATCCCGGGACCTTGCGGCGCTCTTCAAGCGACAGCGCACACAGCACTGGGAGCAATTGCTGTAAGTGGACGCGGCTGAGGACGTCGTCGGGCTGCCGCTCGTGCTGCAAGTACATGCGGGCCGCCACATCCGCCAGGTTTTCAATCGTACCGGAGCTGCCGATAGCCAGGTCGAGATGATAGGCGCGCAGTTCACGCACCAGATGCACCATATTGTGATGCACGTAGCGCCGCAGCCGCTCGTAATGCTCCGTGGCAACCGGTCCGTCCCCTCCCGGCAGTTGCTCTGCAGTAAGCCGAATGGCCCCGAGTTTCAGCGAATTTAAATAGCGGTGATGATGCTGAGTACCCACGGCAATTTCCGTACTGCCGCCGCCAATATCTACAAACAGGGCCTGTTGGTCCCCCAAATGCGTCCCACTGGCCACCCCGAGGTAGATCAGGCGGGCTTCTTCCAAGCCAGACACCACCCGGACGTCGAGTTCCGCCTCCTGCCGCAGGCGGTCGAGGAAGTCGCGCGGATTCTTTGCCTCACGCGTCGCTGCGGTGGCCACCGAAATGATCTCCTCGGCCCCAGAGGTCCGTGCCAACGTCGCGTACTGCTGGCAAACCAAAACCGCCCGGTCAATGGCTTGCGGCTGGAGGCGGCGATCGTTAAATTCCCCCTCTCCCAGACGCACGGTATGTTTTAACTGCGTCAGAACCGTATAGGAATGATTCGGGTGAATCCGAACGACCAGGAGCCGAACAGAGTTCGTGCCAATGTCAATAAAAGCGACAACGCGCGCGTCCCTATCTGTAGATGGCATCATAACGTGCAATGCTTACTTTATCAGAGTGTTTAAACGGAAAGACCCTGTGTTGATCTCATCAGTGCCCAGCCTACGCATCAAGAAAGTCTTTGAATTATTGCATCTTTCATGTTAGATTTTGCGGCTATTCTTGCAACTCTCCCATGTAACCCTGCGACATTTAGGATAGCCTCTTGCCAACACTCGCTATTTTTAACACCAAAGGCGGTGTGGGTAAAACTGCTACTGCCGTAAACCTGGCCTATATAGCGGCGCAATCGGGGGCCCCCACCCTCCTTTGCGATCTCGATCCTCAAGGCTCAGCCACGTTTTATTTTCGAGTGGTGCCACACGTTCAGGCCGGTGCCCAAGTGATCACCAAAGGGGGGAAACATCTGGTCCGGAGTATTAAGGAAACCGATTACGAGGGGCTCGATCTCTTGCCCTCTGACATCTCCTACCGGCATTTTAGTTTTGCCCTCGATAAAGTCAAACGCAGCAGACAACGCCTCCAAGAAAGCTTAGCGCCTTTGCAAGCGCTTTACACGTATATTGTGCTCGATTGCCCGCCGACGTCGAGTTTGTTGGCAGAAAGTATGCTTACCGCCGCCGATCACGTGTTGATTCCGGTGGTACCCACCACGTTATCGATGCGGGCCTACGCACAACTCCTGGCGTTCAGTGAGGACTCACACTGTGGCGATCGACCGATCACCGCTTTTTTTTCCATGGTCGAACGCAGCAAAAGCCTACACCGCACAGTCATGCAAGAGACCTTGGGCCACGATCATCGGTTTTTGCAAAGTGTCATTCCTTACGCCGCCAATATTGAAGGCATGGGACTGCGCCGCGAGCCGGTGGGCGCATCTGCACCGCGTTCGCCCGGGGCATTGGCGTATATGGCCCTGTGGCAGGAATTACAATCCAGGTTGCCACCCTCCACCCCTACCCCAGCACTCGATTTCGATGCCTTGCAGAGGCCCGCAGCGCTCACGTTTCAGCCCGCCCCGTCGTTTGATGCCAACCGCCTAGCCAGCGACTTACACGCCGTCTACCCAGTGCGAACCGAGCCCAAGACGCATCGGCACGTCACGTATTTCGATACGTTTGATTGGCGTCTGTACCACCAGTCCCTGACTTTGCAATGGGAAGCGCCGCACTTGAGATTACACGCGCTCTCCGACGACTGCCAGCACGACTGCCAGATGTTGACCACCGCCCCCACCCGCGCCGCCGATCTGCCTTCAGGTGCGCTGCGTCAACGTCTAGAAAAGGCGACCGACAGCCGCGCGCTCTTATCGCTGTTCGACTGCACCTCGGAGTATGACACCTGGCGCCTGCTCAATGCGGATGACAAAACCGTGGTACGCCTGGTGATCGAACGCCACACGTGCGCCAACCCGCAGGGCAGCGCCCCGGCCCTGACGCGCGTGTGTCTTAAGCCTCTCAAGGGCTATCCGCAAGATGCCAAGCACGTGCAGCAATGGCTGCTGGCGCGCGGCTTGATCCCCTCGCCCACACCCCTTTACGCCTCGGCTCTGGCAGCATTGGACATCACGCCCCCCGGTAACGCCAAACCCCAATTCCATTTGGCCCCCGACATGCGGGCCGATGCAGCCATGCGATCTATGTTGCAGTGTTTATTCAGCATCATGCGGCAAAATGAAGCGGGCATCCTCAACGATATCGATACGGAATTCCTCCACGACTTCCGTGTTGCCTGCCGCCGGGCCCGCTCTGCCGTCGGACAGCTCAAAGGCGTTTTTGATGAACCGACGACCCAACGGCTCAAACAGGATTTGGCCTCCCTTGGTACCATGACTAACCAGGTGCGCGATTTGGATGTCCATCTTTTGCGCCAGTCGGCCTACCGCGCCAAGCTGCCCGACAATCACCGGGATGCGATTGAGCCGCTCTTCGACCTGCTGCAGCGTGACCGCAAGCAAGCATTCCGCCACCTAAAGCGCAAACTGCGCGCCAAAACCTACGCCGCACTCATGACCCGGTGGGAAACCTTTCTCAACGCCGAGCCATCCCAGTCAGCTTCGGAGACAGCTCCCAACGCCGCTCGGCCCATTCGCCAACTCGCGCGAAAACGTCTAGCGAAATTATCCGACCGAGTGATCGAATCGGGCTCTCTCTTGCTGACCGATGAGCACGACGAGCGCATGCACAAGCTGCGGATTGATTGCAAAAAGTTGCGTTATATGTTGGAATTCACCAGCAACTTATTTCCACAACCGGCGGTCGCCCTGGTGCTCAAACACTTGCGCAAACTGCAAGATGGGTTGGGCCACTTCCATGACTGTTGCACGCAACAAGAGACTTTCGCCACCTATGCCGAGCACTTTCACGCCACCAATGCAGATGCCACACAACAGGCGATCGTTCATCTCATTGAGATTTTAGAGCAGGAAAAACAGACGTGCAAAGCAGCTTTTGCCGAGCATTTTACTATCTTTGCGGCCAGTGTTGAGGGAAAACTCCGGCCGTGGAAGCGCAAGCGTTAATCAGTACACAGCATGTCTATGGGAGACACCATGTTTGAAGCAGTTGAAATCGGTAACGCCCTCAGTAAAGAGGCATATAAAGCCCGGATTCCCGATTTGCGAGTCAATCTGATTAATGCGCAATACGACTTGCAAGAGGCCGATTTTCCCGTCGTTATTTTGCTCGCAGGTAATGACCGCCTTGGCTGCAATGCGCTGCTCCACACGCTACACGACCTCATGGATGGACGCTATATGCGCACCAATGCGCTAGGCTGCCCCACTGCCGAAGAGCTGGAACGCCCCCGCTTTTGGCGCTATTGGCGCACGCTCCCGCGGCGGGGCCAGATCGGGGTGTTTCTCGGCGCTTGGCCTCTCAATGCCATGCAGGATTACCTGAGCGGCAACCTGAAAAAAGTCGACCTCGAACGCCGTCTGGAGCATATCCGCCGCTTTGAACAAGATCTCGTTGCCGACGGTGCTCTCTTGCTCAAATTCTGGCTCCATCTGTCCAAAGACGTATTTAAGCAACGCCTTAAAGCGGCGAAGAAAAATCCCCGCGAGGCGTGGCAAATCGAGGCGGAGGATTGGCAGGCCTACACAGTTTATGACGATGCCATCAAGGTGGCGGAACGCGTCGTGCATGAAACCGACACGGGCGAAGCCCCTTGGCATCTCATCGAAAGCAGGAATGCACGCTACCGCGATGCCACCGTGGGGCAAGCCATTTTTGAGGCGCTGTCCCAACGCCTCCAACACGACTCTGCCGACACCTCGCCCCACATGCCTGTCGCCCCTGCGACGAGCCCTCAGGCGCCGCAGCCGACCATTCTCGACACCGTGGACTTGTCTACATCGCTGTCCCGGTCCGACTATCGCCGCCAACGCACGACTTATCAGGGCCAGTTGAGCCGCCTCTCCGACCAGGCCGCCATGCAGGGCATATCGAGCATACTGGTCTTCGAGGGCTGGGATGCAGCCGGCAAAGGTGGCGTTATCCGCCGTCTCACCGCCGCCATGGATCCCGAACACTACAATGTCTTCCCAGTGGCGGCGCCGACTCCAGAAGAACTGGCTCATCCCTATTTATGGCGTTTTTGGCGCCGATTACCCCGCGCCGGTGACGTCACGATTTTTGATCGCAGCTGGTACGGCAGGGTGTTAGTGGAGCGCGTCGAGGGGCTTGCCTCGGCCTCGGAATGGCAACGCGCCTACAGCGAAATCAACGATTTTGAAGAGCAACTTGGTGACAGTGGCATCGTGTTGCTGAAGTTTTGGCTGCATATCGACCAGGACGAACAGCTTCGCCGCTTTCGAGACCGCGAAACCACCCCCTACAAAAAATATAAAATGACCGACGAAGATTACCGCAACCGCGATTCATGGCCACGCTACGAGCAAGCGGTGCACGACATGATTTTGCACACGAGTACCAAACAGGCGCCGTGGCATCTGATCCCCAGCAACCACAAGCGCTGGGCCCGCATCGAAGTGCTCAAGACCTATTGCCAGCGGCTTGAGGAGCGGCTGTGACATCTCCCCCACCTCACGGTGGGGGCTTCTAGGAAGACAAGCTTCCAGAGACCCATGCCCTGGTCTCGTACCGACAAAAGCTCACCTCCCGAAGGAGGGCCTAAGTGGTATCGAACAATCAG
>Ga0214472_10004269_pt1 | contig 15082 bp, 6 predicted proteins | sample RVTome_6_FD_207662 | JGI IMG/M metagenome (GOLD analysis project Ga0214472, IMG submission 207662) | Soil microbial communities from uranium-contaminated site in the Upper Colorado River Basin, Wyoming, United States - RVT140D175 | ecosystem: Environmental > Terrestrial > Soil > Contaminated >...
GGTTAGGGTTTTGTCGAGTCTTCATAATATCGGATCATAGTCGTTTGGAGCAGAAAAGTCTCCTGCTTGAGCAATTTTAGCTCTCGAAGACTTGTTCAGGTGCCGCCAATACCTAGCATAACTCGCTGGAAAATTGACAATCCAAAGGAGTCTTGTGTTCCTTGTTTGCGATCCTTCTGTTTTAAGGATTTGGTTGTCGGGAAGGGTACGGCGGCATTCGTTTAAGTGGTAATTTCCCAAAATAAACACCTTTAATCTCGTTAATTGCCAAAACACCCAATGACCTGAAGTGTTTAAAAGGTTTTTAGATGTTTTTAGACTGGTAAAAGGAAAATCCGGTTCCGAAAATTAAATCTTGGGATCAGTCGTCTTTTTCTGACTTTCCCCCTTGGGCTTGCATGTGCAGGGTGAGTTGGGGAAAGGGAATATTCCAGCCGTTGGCGTTACAGGCATCCACGCAGAACCGCTGCAATCGACGTTTGATTTTTATGTATTCATGCGCGTATTCGCCGTGGAAATCGCCGATCACTGCCAAATTCAGTGAAGATCCGCCTGCTTCCTCGAACTCCACCGACAAAGTGAACTTTTCGGGAGGATACTTGGCATTGACCAGGGCATCATGAACGAATGCCTGAATGGTTTTGGGAATCTCCTCGGTCATCAATGCCTGGTCTTGGTAATCCAGGCCAAAGGTAGTGCTACAACGAAATCCTTTGGACAGAACGGTTGGGGAAAGTCCAATGAAATCAGTGGTGGGGATGGCTCGGAAGGCATTGCCCAACTGGAAGACCCGCACGTATTCAGGGGTTTGCAGAGTAACCTTACAGTGTGTCCCATCACTTAAAAGCACCCAATCGTCCTTGCGCGTGGGAAACCATGGATCGTCTGGGTGAAAGGGCTTGGAACGCAGCGGCTGTACATCGGAAATAGGGAGCCGCAATTTGCCGCCATCAAGCGCCGGGTTCTCGAAAATGGTAAAGAAATTCAGGTTGCGTACCAAATAGGGCAATCCGTTAAGGATAATCCGCTCTCCTTCGCGCACCGGCCCTACATTGAGCAACAGTGTCATTTGTGACCAGTAACTGGCAATGGCTTGCTTGGAGGTCCACAAAATTCCCAAGAGTGTCAGGATTCCCAATGTGAGTAAAAGCCAGTCGCCAAAAAGGAAAAGTACAAAGAGAAATAGGAAAATTCCACCCAGAATGGAAGTAATTACAAAAAAGACATTGAGCAGTCGAAACTTGAAGCTTTTCCTGAATTTCTGAAGAAAACCCAGGCTTTGGAAGCGAGAAAAGCTTTGGTAAGCCAAAAGCCAGAACAGGAACATGGCTCCCAGGGCCATGATGAGATTGCGGCCGCGGCTTTTGAAAAAGAGGTTAAAAAGATTGTGAAGCGAGCTTGAAAAGGAACTTTTGTCAGCCAGGTTCTGGTCGAGGCGTTGTTGGGTAATGGTGAGATCGGTTTGAATATGGCTCAGGCGCTTTTCCCAAGATTGAATTTCTTCTTCAATCGCCTTCATCAAGCCCTGGCTGGGTTTCTTCCATACGGAAACCGGACCTGGCGTGTTTTCATCACCCAAACCATCCAAAGAGGGGTTTACTGGGTTAGCGGGTTCCCGAATGGTAGTTTGTCCAACACTTGATGGATTTTGAAAGGCCTGACTTAGCATGATCAAGCGATTGAAGCCGTTTTCAGCGAGGACTTTTTGTTCGTTGAGCTGACGAATCTGGTCGCGCAGGTATTCGATCTCGCGGGGTTTGCTGGTGAGACGCACCATGCTTTGGATTAATGGATTGAGCAGGGAACGCAACTGCACGTCCCAAGTCAGAATCTCTGACTCTTTGCTCTCTTCAAACTGGTTAAGGTCAACCCTGCTGGCGATTTCTGAAAAATTTCGTTCCAGCGTCGAAAGTTGTTGGCTGAGGACAGTGATTTCCTGAATTAACTCCTCCTGCCGGCCTGCCCCCTCAGGACTGTTCAGGGCGGTTTGTTTTTTCTGAAGGTCCTGGCGTGTTTTTTCAATGGAGTTCAGAACCGTGGCCAGACTTTCGCGCAGGGTCTGCACCTCATTGGGCGTCAGGGTCATTTTCTCCCGTACGGGAGGATCCTGCGATACTCCAGAAAGGGTGGCGGTGAGAATCAGGCAGATCAAAACAAGAGTTGAGCGCAAATCAAAGCCTCGTCGGGGTTTATGAAATCTAAAGGGTATTGTACCCCAGCCAACCGCTTATGAGACATTGCGGTTGGGGAAGATGCTGCCGTTAGCGATGTGGCTCCTTCTAAGGGGCGACCACCAGCCGAAACCCGGTGCTTCTGCCCAGATCTTGAGGTCGATGGGTGTCGCGGAATCCGGATCGAGCTATTTGGGGACTGAAATACCAACTCCCGCCGCGAAGGCTCAAATGGCCATCTTGACCGAACGGGTTTGGGGGATTCTCGGGTGTGGGGAGGCACCATTCCGCTGCATTGCCATGCATGTCGTAAAAGCCAAAGGCATTTGCAGGATAACTCCCAACAGGAGTCGTTCCGCCGCGATACTCGCCGGCGAAGGGAAAGACAAAGTCCACCCTGAAATCCACGTTAGCCATGCCTGGCGGCAAGTGTTGACCGGTATGGAAGGGTGTGGTTGTCCCGGCACGACAGGCATACTCCCATTCATCCTCGGTTGGTAATCTGAATGCCATCCCAGGATTTAGGAAATTCAAACGCCTGACAAAACATTGCGCCATGAAGTAGTTGATTCCGGTGATAGGCATGGCGGCACGCTGATGCCAGGGATAGGGTGCAGCAAAACCCATGATCTGCCGCCAGTCGGCCACCGTCACCTCGTATTGGCCAAGGTAGTAGGGAGTGGGGAGAGATAGCTGATAGGGGATGGCGATTTCTGGAGCATCTGCACCAAACCTTGTGATGCCCAGTTCGCCCGGTTCCACCAAAAGAAATTTCATCCCCAGGATAGGCTCGGTATATCTTTCCGGTAAAGGCAACGTCCTGAAGAATTGCGGCGAAGATACACCGGGTCTCCCTATTTCTTCAGCCAAGTCTCTCACATTCTGCAGCAGCCATTGGGCGCGTGAATCCCCCTGATCCACCGCCTTTTGCAACCACACAATGGCCTCAGGCGTGTTTTCAGACAGACCCTGGCCGAGCAAATGGGCCCAGGCCAGTTCAACAAAGGCGTCAACCGATCCGGCCGCAGCAGCTTTCTGGAACCATGCCACGGCTTCTGATGCATTGACAGCACCGTGAAGCCCAAAAGCATGCATGCGCCCCAATTCCAGAAGCGCGCGGTCCTGGAGTGGATGCGGAGGCTCCATGGTTACCAGGCGTTCGAGAAGGCAAGCCGCTTGCGCATGATTTTTCACCTCGCCCTCCAACCCATACTGGGCCGCCATAGCCTGCTGCCAAAGCGCATCCGGGGGTGTGGCGGATGGGTCGCCCGCGAGGTAAATTCCAAAAAATAAAAGGGAGGTAAATAGCAAAACCTTTAGATCCTTGGCCAAAGCCCCAACGAAAGTCGTCCCGGAAGGATTTAGACCTTAATTTGCCAGCATAGGGTCGGACCTTCTGGAATGATATCTTAAATTTCAATTCACCCTTGGTCCAACCCGATGCTGGCATAAAGGGGAGCAAGAGAGACCCAGGAAAATGCTTTTTGGGCATTTTAGTTCTGTGGTGGCCATTGCTGTGCGGCATGAAGGATTCGAAGTATTTTGATCGTGAAACTGTCCTCTTGGTACACAAGTATGTAATTTGCCCAAAGGACCAGTTCCCGGGTGCCATCAACCCGGCCAGGCCGACCCATTTTAGGAAATTCCTTAAGCATCTCAACTTTTGCATGGATATCGTCCCTAATGGGTTGTGCAGCTTCAGGATTGTCATCAGAGATTTACTCAATACTCGTCAAGAGGTCAGCAACAGCAAATTTTTGCCATTCCAATTCAGGCACGTTCGCGTTTCCTATTGATCAGTGCTTGAGCCTTATCCATGACCTGATCATGTGGGACAGATGGATTTGTGTCCGCCATTGCTTCTCTCACTTTGTCACGGAACCAAGCATCATGTGCTTCTGGATCAGCAGTTAGTCCAATGGGCAACCCGCCCTCTTTGGTGATTCGAGTGAGCAAAATGCGGACTGCATCTGATACGGTCAGACCGAAATCAGCAAGCTTTTCCGCCGCTTCAGTTTTAAGTTTCTCATCTACCCGAACATGCAGCATGGAAGTATGAGACATGGTTTAGTCCTCCGTTTCACATTCATTGCCTTATTGTCGTATCTCAAATGAGATACGGTCAATGAATAACCATTTAGAACATCATTGTTTCGGTTCAGATGCTATGGGATAACCAAAATATTGTGAGTAAGATCCGAAAAATGTGTTTTGAAAAAAATTTAACATTTTGGGAAATAAGAGCTATGCTGTCCATTCTTTGATTTGAATCACGTTTACGATTGACGGGTCTAAAGCTCTCGGTGGAATCGTAAAACCTTTCTAGAACACGAGCCCTATAAGGGGAAGCCGTTCGGCAATAAAAAAGCTTTAGAAAAACCCTTTCCCATTTCTAACCGGATTGCATCCCATAAACGCCGCTATGGGATACAGTCGGGTACGAAATTGGAAGCGTTGATAAGTTACCTATTATCAAATGGTTACGTAGTCTGCGGCGAGGTAGGGGAGTTTCTGGGTAGGGTAAAGGCAGAAACCGTTCGTTGCTCAAAAATCGAGGAATTTGGCCCTAAATGGGAAGGGTGTGGGCCACTGAAATGTTTGGGTTCACCATGCCTGATCACATTCTTTAGCTTGGGTTTGCTTTGTGGGGACCTGCTTAGGACCGCTTTTCAGCCTTTATCAAGGTTTCGTTCTGGACGTACGACCGGTTCAACAAGCCGTCCCTGGTTGAAAAAACGGGAGATCTGGGCATCGCTTCAGAATGGGTGGTGCATTCTTCAGGTTTTTTTCTTCGTCCTCCACCCGTTCGTTGAAGAAGGCATTGATCCCCATTCCGCTTTAGACCGAGGCAAGAAGAGAAACCGGGTTGAGAATCGATCATTTAAGAATCTGCGAAAAATAATGAGTCTACCAGGCGAAAGGAAAAAGGTGTTTCCCTGCGGTGCTTTTTTGGTGCAATATTACACCTGTAACACGAGGAGGCCGCTGATGGCACGACAAAGTATTTCATTGACCCCACCTAATGACAGATGGCTGAAAGCGCAAGTCGAAAGCGAGGAGTTCACAAGTAAAAGCGAGGTTGTGAATGATCTCATTCGCAAAGCACGCGAAATTGAGTACGTGAGAGCCAAGCTCCTTAAGGCTGAGCAGAGCGGATTTTCAACACTGAGTGCAACTGAAATCCTTGCGAAATCCAAGAGAGAATTGCAGCGAAATGGGGAACTATAAACTCAGCGAAGAAGCCGAGACCGATCTGATTCGCATTCATCAATGGGGTGTTCGCCGCTATGGTGAAGCACAAGCAGACCGATATTTTATGGCTTTTTTCGACCATTTCGAAATGCTCGCAAAACAGCCGCTTTTGTATCCACCCTATGAGAACAGACCAGGTTACCGGCGAAGCGTTTGTGGGAAAGATAGCGTCTTTTATCGAATACATGGGGAAACCATTGAAATTATGGCTGTCATTGGAAGGCAGGACATCGACGAGTGGGTATAAAGGCAACTTGGTTCTAGGAATCAATCCTACAAGGTCCCAGATTTTGACTGCCTGTGGGTATTTGGTAAATCCGAGGCCTTTCGGGATGGGGTGAACGCAGAAACGGTTCCTTGCTCAATGAAGGGAGAATTGGGCCGCAAATTGGAAAGGTGTGGGTCATCAAAAAGTAAGAACTCGAATGGCCTGATTGCATTCTTCAGGTTTGGTCTCCCGAGCATAGTTGTGCTTAGTATCGCTTCTCCAAAGTCATCCTCCTTTCGCTCAGGATTAGCCACCGGTTTAACAAGCCATTGCAGGTTGAAAATAAAGTATCAGTCCAACGCTTGAGAGGGAGATGCGCTTCTTTCAGGTCAGCTCATCGTCTGCCACTAAACCGTTGAAGAAGGCATCCATGCCTAGATTGAGATTGACGAGGCATTTTTCGAGATTTGGGAAGTATTCGGATTTGAAAAAGTAAACATCTCCATGTTCAGAGGTCGTGTCACAGAAGAAAGAATCGCAGCCTCCATCTACGGCGAAAGGAAAGAGGTTTTCAAAGCCTTTCGGGATTGAAATCCTCTTTTACCCTTTGCCTTTTGTGTGCGAGACGGGTCGATTTTGGGATGGTTTTGAATGGCCCGGGTCAGTTCCCAAAAACGTCCCGGAAGGTGACGCCGTCAATTCGGGATTGGTAAATCACTTGATGGGGGCGGGTGCCATTGCCTGCGTATTTGAGGTTTACCCGGATGTAGATTTGATGATTGGCATTACCTTGTAGGAACGAGGCAACGGCGTCTTCGTGCACGCGGAATGGACCGCGGTTGATCGAAGGTGCTTGAGGGAAAACGTTCTTCCCTCGTTTTCCACCGGGTCCACCCAGATAATTGGCGAGTAAATGGCCGGCATCGTCGTTGCTGCTCCCCAGAAGGCGTACCCATTTTCGTGAACTGTCCGTGGTTGTGGAACCCTTAGCCAGAGCATTTTTATCAAGTTGGGCGAATACGGATGTAATCCGATTTTGTTGATCGAGCATCACATTATAGATAATGCCACTTTTGGGGTAGAAATACTGGATATGGGTTTTAGTACCAACCCGTTTGCGCAGAACCCGGGTGTTGTGGCCCAGGATGCCAGCGTCTCCAGCAAAGTAATTATGGGTATTTTCAACTTCAAGGTTGTAGACCTGGAAGAGTCCCTGCAGAAATTCAATGGTGGAAATTTCCAGGGAACCTTCAAGCGTGCTGACGGTGGTTCCCGGTTTTAAATGGGCAGCAGGTACCCATTGCTGGTGGAATTGGTCATAAATCTGGTGATTTTTGGTAAGCCAAAGATCCTTACCGTCCTGGGTTGTTATTTTGAGAAGTGCATCCGAGGAGGTGGATAGTGTGGCGGTGACCACTTGACCAGGCCCGTCCTCAATGGTGGGACATGCATCAACAGCAAGGACTTGGGCAAGCCCTTGGAATCCCATTTCTTCGAGGACCAGGTAAAGCCATTCGCCTTCAGAGGCACCCATGGCCAGAATCCAAGACTCGGGACGCAGGAGCTCAATGTGAATGGGCACTTGATTTGAGGCGAGCGGCGGAACAAGGAGGGAAACCTTTCGCCAGGTTGCTGGGTCAATTTGACTTTCAAGCTCCGTATTGGGGTCGAAGTCTTCAGAAAGGACCCTTTGGCCTAAATGAAGTTCTTCAATGGGGATGGCTCCTGATGCTGTCCAGACAGAGGTGCCCTCGAGGAAGCAATTGCTGCTTTGGGAGGAAAGCCAGTTCGCCTGAAGCAATAGGGATTCGTTCCCAAGGCCGTCACCGCTTAAAGCACCGAGGTCGCCACCATCGAACACCAAGGGGGCGATGGCTTGGCTAAGGCCAAAGGCTTGAAGTGCATAGCTAAGGTGGCGGAACTCTCGTAGCGTCGTCAGGAATTTGGCGGCGCGAACCACCTTGCCAACCTTGGCACCTATTCCCTGGGGTGTGCTTGCAAGGGTGTTGACCATGCCAATTGCACCAAGAGTTGCACCAAAGGAATCCCCGCGCATGGCGGAAATAGCAAGGTCTGCCAGGCCAAATGCAAAAGACGCAGCTTTTAAGGCTGCCTTGGCGGCGGGGTGGGGGACGGCAATGGCTGCGATTTCGGTCCCCAACTCGGCCATGGCTAGGAAAAACTGCATGCCATCGAGAATCAAAGGTGCCTGATCACCGAGAACGGCTTCAAAGTTTGAAGGTGCCCATGCTTTTTCGGGGTAGGCGATATCGTTAAGATTACCTGGCAGGGAACCGTAGTTGAGGGCATGCTTTAAGGCAGCAAGACGGCCATCGGGGTCCCAATTCATCACCGGGTTGGCATTGGCGTATTGAAAGCGGTTGACGCTGTGCGGATCCTCGATGGGGGAGAACATCTGCCATTGATCGGGTTGGGCAAAGCTTTGGGCGCCGGCGTTGTAGAGCCTGGTGTCCATGGCGTGAATACCCGCCAGTTGGGAGCGCGGCAAGCCTGAGACGGCCTGCACGGTGCTGGCTTCCGGGTCGACCGGATCTGGTGTGAGAAATCCCCCAAGCATGAGTTTACCGGCAAACCCGGGAATTAGCTTGTGCCTGGCTTGTGCTGCAAAGACGGAACCTGCTGCGGGAAGCGACTCCGATCCCAAATCACCCACATTAAATTCGACGGGTTGAATGCCAAACTCACTGCCAAACTGAACCGAAAGACTTAGATTGGGTGGAATGGCAGCAGGATCGTTGGCCAGACTGGTGATGTCCAAGTTCAAGCCGTTGCCCCACAGGTCCCAGTAGGTTGCCGATGCCAATCCTGTGGTTTCAGGGAGCTGGGTCAAGTCGTGAGGGTGCATCATGCCAATGGTATTTTGGCCGGCATCAGTAATCTGCGGTGCAATCCTGCCGAGACTGTAATTATCGGTTGGGAAAGACGAGACGTGGCTGAGCCCTTCAGCACCATAGACGTAACCCAGAACCTGGGCTTCGGGCCTGATGGCAGACCCAGGAATCAGCACTTCCTGGGTAAGCGTTCCTTTGGCTGCGGGGATGGGAAGTGGTGACTCTTCGCCCCGGATGGGGGCCGAGAGCGTGTAGATGTTCCAGGGTAGGTCGGTATGGTTGGCATTGTGCTGCGCACGCATTCTGCCAAAAAAGTCGTATTCAAATTCCTGGCGTTCCTCACTATTGGGTGGCCCGCGCTCGGATAAAGAGCTTAGATGGCCCGCCATGTCGTAGGTGAAATGCCGCTCGAAGCCATTGGGCCCGGTCTCGTCGCGGTGGATAATTTCACTTTGCATCCGTCCGGCAGGATCGTAGGCGTAGTGGGTCATCTGCCCCTGGAACCTTTGCGTTTTGAGGCTGCCGTCGCTGTTGAAGCTTTGGACCATGTCACCATAGGGCGTCTCCAGACGCTCCAACTGCATATTGGTGGCGTAGTGATAGGTAGAGAGGCCAACCGAAATGCCAGGCACTTGGGAAACAGAGAGCACCTCGTGCTCTTTCAACTGGTTGTAAGGCGTGTAGCTATAGCGTTCGCTGAGTGCCATTTGGCCCCAGGAAAGATGTTTGGCGGTGATGTTGTCTGGATGGCCTAGGCTGCCACCGTACTCAAACTCTTCCAGACGCGTGGAGGCAAGCGGTGTTCCCGCCATCAGCTCCTGCCGGTGAGAACGCAGACGTCCATAAGCGTCATAGTTGTAAGTAGCGGTTGCGCCAACTTTATCAACCTGTTGCAGTTGTCCCAAAGGATCGTACTGGTAAAGAACCTGCTGGTGACCGCCCTCAGAAATTCCCGTTAACCGGCCGGCCTGATTAAACTGTCGCTGCACCAGACGGTTACTGGGATAAATGACCGAGGTTTGGTTTCCACGATTGTCATAACCGTAGCGGGTAACCAACGGACTCGTGTGATTGCGGAGGGTCCAGGATTCACTGGTTAAAAAACCTCGAGAATCGTAATCCAGGGCAAGCGCCTGACCATCGCTGGTTTGTGCCCCAATTAATCGGTCGAGGTCATCAAACTGGTAAGTGACTGTTCGGGATTGATCCTGGTAACTCAACTCCTCAGTAGCGAGGTTGCCAAAATCGTCAAAGGTACGTTGGATGGCGCGTCCGTCCGGCCCCAGTTCGGTTGCGGGTAGGGCACTATTCGGTTGATAGCTGTAGGACCAAACCTTGTCAGCGCCAACCCGCCGTTCGAGAACCCGACCTTGGACATCGTATTCGGTGACAACGGCGTCGCTGCCGGTTCGCTGGTAGGTAACCGTAAGGCCCTCGTTCGCATAGTTCCAGCTTTCTGACAGACCTTCCGAGTTGGAGCGCAGGGTCATGCGACCGGTTTCCGCATCGTAACCCATGGTCCATAACAATCCGCTGGCATCCATTCTGGAAACAAGCGCGCCAGAAACCGGGTCGTAGGTATTTTTTTCCCAAAGCTTTTCCGGGTCTGGTTGCGCAGATCGATAGGTTTCTAGCAAGCGGCCAAACTCATCGTAAACGTAGCGCCAGTGCACGCCATCCGTTGTCATTTTCCCTGGTGCGTTCTTCGTGACACTGTTTTCGTCCGCCAAGGGCAGCCGCGAGATTTTCGCAATCAAGCGGTTGCCGCTGTCATAGGTATAGCGCGTTGCCCAGCGCTCATCGCCTGCAACATGCGTTTCGAGATAAGGCTGAGTGGCGTTGCCTTCATAGCTGAAAGTGGAGATTTCGCCTTGGAAATCCACTTCCCGAATCAGGCGGTTCTGCGCGTCATAGTCGCGCTTCAAGAGGACCAGTCCGTTTTCCTTAACTTCGATCAAGTCCCCATTGACATTGAAGCGCCGTTCGCTAACAAACCCCTCCGGTCCGTTAATCACCGTACTCTGCTCGCTGCCCTCGGACACATACGCCAGTTGGTGGACGCGCGCATCTTCTGGTGCCCGTTTGTTGGTAACGGGTTGTCCAAAGGAGTAAACCTGGGTTACTTCGCGGAATTCGTTGTATTCAAACTCTTTCTGTAGCCCGCCAAAATCGTGGGAGATGGACAGTGAGATAAGCTGATCGCCAGGATAGAACCACGGGCTGCCAGGAATACCCGGAGTGCCGATTCCACGTCCATACTGAAACGCCCAGCGCACGTTGTAGAGGGCCCGGTTGGGGAAGTTTAATTCCTTGCGAATGGTGCGCCCCAAGCTATCGAAGGTGCGCCGGACAAAGTTGCCCGTCCCTACTTCGGTAACGGTTTCGGTTGCGTTAAGACCCTGGGTGTAGGCGACCTGATAGTTTTTGTCCAAAACCTGGTAGCTCTGAGGGCGGCCCAAATCATCCCAGTTGGAAAAAGCGGCCAAAACTTTGTTGCCTTGTTTCCGGGTAGCCTCGCGATTGTTAACATAGGTCGCGGTCAGTTTTTCACCTGCAGAGGTCCAGGCTGAGCGACGGTTAAAGGCATCCAGCCCTGTAAGTTCGTAAGCGGTATAGGCGCCGACCTTGGTCCGAAGAATATCTCCGAAAGCCGTGAATTCCTGGGTCATCACACCAGAGCCGCTGTCCATCTTATAAATGCGTTCATCGCCGGTGTAATGCTTTTGGGTGAAGTGGGGAAGCTGCCCCTGTTCCAAAGTTTCAACGTTGCCGGCACGCCTCATCCGCCGCAGAATGCCTTTGCGGTTCATGGTACCGCGCACTTCGTGGTAGGCGTTACCGAGACCGTATTCTGCAAGGTTTCCCTGTACCGTCTGCAATGTGCGTGTCCAGCCAATAGTGGCCCCCGTTGGAGAGGTACTTTCGCCGGGTGTGTAGGAAAGCTGGTAGGCAATGCCATTGCGGGTAATGGTTTGACTGACTAAATCGTGGTAAACCACCGCCACTTCTTCAAGTGGTTTGCCGTTTTCAGTTTTCACGACGCTGGTAACATTTCCCGCATCGTTGAACGCCAGCTCGGTCACCAAGCCGCTTAGGTGGTCGGTAACCTTTTTATGCCGCCCATACGTGTCAAAGGTCGCAGACCAAATGGTGTGGGAGCCTTGGGTGATTTGACTTGGGACATAACCCAACATGGTTTTCTGATAGGTGATCTGCCTTGTGGAATTGGCGCCAATTTCCCACGTTGGGGTTTCCTGTTTTGGGCCGCCAAGTCCGTGTTCCTGAATGGAATGAATCACGGTGCCGTTTAAGGTGATCGCCTTTTTTTGGTCCCAGGGCGTGAAGGTTTCTTCATAGGTCTGTGGTGAGGACAATGCATCAGCCGGCTCAGTTCGTGTGCGCAGTTTGTACCCGGTTGGGGTTACTTCCTGGGTGTATATCTCCTTGTAGTTAAGGCCATAGGCGCCTTTGTATTCATGGGTTTCTCCATTCGGGCGATATTCAGACGTCATTTGAAAACTGTGAGAGCCGGAAGTTCCGGAGCCACCTTCTGCCTGCCGTGTGTAGGATGTGGTCCGGCCGAGAACATCAAAGGAATAGCGCTCTACCATGGCTGTTTCCTGGGATTGGCGCTGAGCGAGTTGAGAACCTCGAACGTAATCCTCTAACTGAATGACGCCGCCGATGCCGTCCTCAATTCGGGTGTACCTGCCCTCTGAATCTATGTCCATGTGCTCCACCTGGCCATTCAAATGGGTGATGGATTCAACAAGCTGGGTATTTCCGTGGTACTGGTATTCGGACTTACTAGAGGGCGCCTGATTGGGGAGGGTTTCCAGGGTTTTCACCCTGCGCAGGTCATCAAAGGTTGTGACGGTGCTGACACCCAAGGGATCAGACGAAATCAGTGTTTCAGGCCAGGCATCCCAGGTCATTTCCCAGTTCTGCCCGTTGCGGGTATAGCTGGTCTTGCGACCCTGGTCATCGAAGCTGTAGGCCATGGACTCGTTTTCATCGCCCAGAGCCACGCGCTGCGCGACACTGGTGAGAAGGCCCTGCTGGTCTTCGTTCCAGACTTGGCTGCTCCAGGTTTGGGTCAGGTAGCCCGACAGCGCGAGCCGGTTCACGGCCCACCAGGAAAACCCTGCAGGCTGGCTGATGGCGAAGGGGAAGTACTGATAATCCTGGATTCCCCCGGTGAAGGTGGTCACCTTGTTCAGGAAAGGCGATTTCACTGAATGGGTCTGGCCCCCAAGCGAGGGAATACCCAGGGTGAAGCTTTGGTATTGGTAGGAATAATCACCCATCGCACGAATGTCGGAACGCACCTTGGTCAGCAGCAGGTGGTCTTTTTCGTTCAGGTCGTAACTGAAATAGCTTGAATAGCGGCCCGACAGGGATTTGCTGTCTACGGTGATGCGGTTCAGTTGGCGGCGCTGGGTCTCTGAGTGCCGTGAATAATCGAGAGCGACTTCAAAGTTCTCGGAGTCGTGGGTCATGAAGGTTACGCGGTCACCTTCGCGATCGAAGGTCCAGCCCAAGGGTTCAGCGCCGTCGACATCCCGTTCCCAGCGGCGGATCAGGTAAAACGCCAGGGCGGAGCCTGAATCACTGGGAGCTTTGTCATCATCAGCGGAGTAGAAAACGTCGCTGGAAATGCCGGAAAAATCTGCCGAATCGAAATGGCGAACCAATTCGAACTCAAAGGTGTCGGTGCCCCATTCCAATTTCAACACATCCGGGAAGTTGCTCTTTTCCGGGTTCAATTCCTCATCGGGGACAATCCGGAAGGCATCGTTGTCCCGGTAGGCAGGATTCTGGATGCTCCAGACGCCGTTCTCGGTGGATGCTTCAATCACCTCGCCGGTGGGTAGGAGCAATTGCATCTGGCTATCTTCGGTCCCTGTTTCCCGGCTGCGAGTCCAAAAAGCTTTGGTGTCCCAAACAGCATGCCAGCCACGGCCCATGGAGCCCTGCCAGAGGCCCTGATTGGTGTATTCGCGCATCAGGGGCAGGGAAATACCGGTGCTGGGAAGGTCGGGCAAGTCGAAATGAGACAGGCGCATGCGACCGGTAGGCAATTCGACGCCATCGACCGTTTCCCACTCGTTTTTGCCAGCACCCCAGGGATCGTATTGGAGGTCCACACTTAACGCTACATCTTCTTCTTCGCGTCCTGGCCGGGAGGGTTTGCCGTGCAGGCGCAGATTGCGAAGAATAGCGACGGGAACGCCGCTTTGGGTGAGTTCCCCGGCGCTTAAACCCAGTGTTGCCAGGGGGAAGGACAGCCGGTGAACTGTACTCTCGTTGTTGGATTTCAGCTCAATGGGTTCCTGGGTATCTGGCCAGAGTTTGGTATCCGACACGGTTCCCTGACCGCTGACATTCTCAAGGTACAGGCTGACGTAGGCGTCTTCCCGAAGGGAAAACTCCAGGTCGAGTCGTGGTCCTTCGCCGCTCTCCTGCAGCGTTCCCACCACGGGGATCTCGGCATTCTGGGTGCGCGTGCCCAACACGTCGTCTGGGTAAAATCCCGGGTTGATGAACAGATTCTGCGAAATGCCCACTTGAGCCTGGCGGTTGGTGCCGCTGCCCACAATTCGATCGTTCATAAATGCCAGCGGAGCGCTGCCAAGGGCAGCATTTTCTTCACCCAACAGGTCCACCTGAATGGGGACCGCCGGCAGGAATTCACCATTTTGGAGCGGTGCATTTGGATTCGAAAGGCGCTGGTTCAACGCCTGCAGATCGCTGCGATTGGGCGTGGCCTTGAATTGCAATGCCAAATCCACCCAAACGGCGAGATCGAAGACCAAAAGCCTTCCGCTTTGGAACATGACTGCGGCCTGGCGGCGCAATTCGTTGATCTCTACCGATGCAATGGCCTCCTGGAAATTAAATAAGGCCAGGTATTCCACCTCCTGTTTTTGGTGGAGCGCGGCGATCAGGAAGCCGTGCGCTTCCTCATAGGGATCACCGACGGCGCCACCGTGAAAGACGGCAATGTCGGTGGGTTCCGGCAGCAACTGGGTCTGAAGTTGGGGTAGAAGCGACAAGCTCCTGGGCCGGAAGCCCTTTTGGGGAGCTCCGCCCTCGCCGACATCGGGCAAAGAGCCTTTTCCCAGAAAAACGGCGCTGGAATTCCAGGCTGGGTCTTCTTCGGACCAATACTGACGGCGGTCGTCCCATAGGTCTTCGTCCACATCCCACTGCTCGGTTTGCTCCAGGGAAAGATCGTAAACCTGTTCGCCCTGAGGATCGAGCGGGTTGTAACCCGCATCAAAGCTGGTCAGCCCAAAAGCGACATTGTCACCTCCAGAGGCGCTTATGGTATGACCTCCGGCGCCCCATAAGGTAGTTTCCTGCCCCGGTTTTGAAGCGCGGGGGGCGGTGCCAATGGCAAGATCAATGGGACTATCCACAAAGGGGTAGCTGTCGTCGCCGGCCTGAAAGGGGTAATACTGGGTTAATTTTGCCTGGAAGGGCTGGTTCACGCCCGGAGGAGTGAGGTAAGGCAGCGTTTCGGGATAAAATTCAGAATCCTTAAAATCCCCACTTTCATAATAGTCGCGAACCACTTCCAGATCGACGGCGATGAT
>Ga0214472_10004270_pt1 | contig 15077 bp, 12 predicted proteins | sample RVTome_6_FD_207662 | JGI IMG/M metagenome (GOLD analysis project Ga0214472, IMG submission 207662) | Soil microbial communities from uranium-contaminated site in the Upper Colorado River Basin, Wyoming, United States - RVT140D175 | ecosystem: Environmental > Terrestrial > Soil > Contaminated >...
ACATGGTCCGGGCGCCGACATGGCTGCGGTCCTGGATGTATTCGGCAACGGCCCAGGCGATGCTCAGGCCGTCGTAGGTGCTGGTGCCGCGCCCGATCTCATCCAGCAGGATGAGACTGCGCGCCGTCGCGCTGTTGAGGATCTGCGCCGTTTCGGTCATCTCCACCATGAAGGTGCTCTGGCCCGCGGCCAGATTGTCGGAGGCGCCGACCCTGGTGAAGATCCGGTCCACGAGGCCGATGCGGGCAGAGCGGGCTGGCACGAAGCTGCCCATCTGGGCCATCAGCACGATCAACGCCACCTGCCTGAGGTAGGTGCTCTTGCCCGCCATGTTGGGCCCGGTGAGAATCAACAGCCGGTTGTCGTCCAGGTCGAGGAGCGTGTCGTTCGGGACGAAGCCCTGCGGCAGGTCCAGCCGCTCCACGACCGGATGGCGGCCATCCGAGATCAGGATGGTCCCGTCCTCGTGCATCTCGGGCCGCCCATAGCCGTTGAGCCCGGCCGTTTCGGCGAGTGCTGCCAGCACATCGAGCAGAGCGATGGTGGTCCCCATGACCTGGACGCGCGCGGTCTCCCTGGCCAGCTGCAGCCGGATGCCTTCGAAGAGCTCCAGTTCGAGCGCTTTCTGCTTCTGGTCGGCACCGGTGACCTTGTCCTCCAGTTCCTTCAGCTCCGGCGTGATGAACCGCTCGGCGTTGGCGAGCGTCTGTTTGCGGCTGTAGTCGGCGGGGACCCTGGCCAGATTGGTTTTCGTGATTTCGATGTAATAGCCGAAGACCTGGTTGAACCGGATCTTGAGGGACTCGATCCCGGTCCGCTCCCGCTCCCGCGCCTCCATCTGTGCGATCCAGTGCTTCCCGTCCCGCCCGATCGTCCGCAGTTCATCGAGCGCGGCGTCATGGCCTTCACGAATGATGCCGCCGTCCTTGATGGACACGGGGGCGTCCGGCAGGATCGTTTTTTCGATCAGATCATGCACGTCGGCCAGGTTGTCCCAGTTCGCGACCATCTCGCGCAGGAGCGAGGGGCGGCAGGAGGCCACCCGCGTGCGGAGTTCCGGCAGGACCGTCACCGATTGTTTGAGCGCCAGCAAATCACGCGGCGAGGCCGCCCCGAGCGACACGCGGCTGCTCAGGCGCAGGATGTCCTGCACCGCGCGAAGCGCTGTACGAATTGCCACGCGGGTTTCAAGGGCCTGCAGCAGTTCACCGACGGCGTCCTGCCGGGCCCGGATCGGATCCGTTCGAAGCAGGGGACGGACGATCCATTCACGCAGCAACCGGCTGCCCATCACCGTGACCGTGCGATCGAGCACCGCCAACAGCGTGGCGTCCTGCCGGTCTTCGACCAGCGACCGGACGAGCTCGAGGTTTCTGATCGTGGCCCCGTCGAGGTGCATGTCCTCGCCGGATCGGCGGACGCGGAGTCTGCGCAGGTGCGCCAGGCTGGCCGTCGGCCTGGTTTCGCGCAAGTACCGCACCAGCGCGCCGGCCGCCTGAATCCCAAGCGTCAGGCCCTTGCAGCCGAATCCCTCCAGCGAGGCGACGCGAAACTGTTCCAGCAGCATCCGCTCCGCCTCACGGGCGTCGAATGCCGACGGGTCCTGGGCGCAGAGCCGCGCGCCGCCCGCCCGGCTGCAGACTGCGCGGATCGGTCCGGCGAGCGACGAGGGAAGGATCACTTCCTTCGGTTCCAGTCGGGCCAGCTCGTCCTGCAGCTCGTGCGACGCAGGTGCCCCCGTCAATTCCTGCACCCAAAATTCTCCGGTGGAGAGATCGAGCGCGGCCAATCCAACCGCGGGCCCGTCCTGCGGCAGCGAGGCAGCGGTCACGGCGGCCAAAAAATTGGATTCGGTCGGGGGCAGCAACTCGGCGTCCGTCAGAGTGCCGGGGGTATAGAGCCTGACGACCTCGCGGCGCACCAGGCCCTTGGCCAGTTTCGGATCCTCCACCTGGTCGCAGAGGGCCACGGTCCGTCCGGCCTTCAGCAGTTTGGCGATGTAGCCGGTCGCGGCGTGATAGGGAACCCCGCAGAGGGGCACGGGCGTGGCGCTGGACTTGTCGCGCGACGTGAGGGCGATCGAGAGGAGCCGCGAGGCTTCTTCCGCGTCCTCATAAAACATTTCGTAGAAGTCGCCCACGCGGAAAAACAGAATGGCGCTCTCGTAGGCGCGCTTGATCTCGCGATACTGGCGCATCAACGGAGTGAGGTCGGTGTCGTTCATGGCGCGGGCTCGTCATCTTCATGGGGAGGCGGGGATTGCCCGGGCTCCGCCGCGCGCCGTGCTTCCCTCAACTGTTCCAACTCGGCTTCGGCTTCCTGGAGCTGCTTGGTCTTGCGCCGCAACTCGATCCGCCCGCGCACCCAGGGGGGGAACAGCAGGATGGATGCGACCAGCAGTCCGATGACAAATGCGCTCAGGATCGGCACGTAGACCGTCGTCTCCGCCGTTTTGAACCCGAAGAAATAACGGAGCGTCACCAGTTGGTCCTGATTCTGAAGAAAAAAACTCAAGGAGAGGGCCAGCAGGATGAAGACCAGGATCAGGCGAATCATCGGCGGGTCCGTTTCTTCGAACGTCCGCGCACGGTCGCCGTGCGGAATCTCGCCAGAAGCTTCCGGTAGGTCGCCTGCAAATGCTCCGGCATGACGCGGGTTTCTCCGAACAGCGGCATGAAATTCGTGTCGCCGTTCCAGCGCGGCACGATATGGAGATGCACATGGCCTTCGATGCCGGCTCCGGCGACTCGTCCGAGATTGATGCCGACGTTGAACCCCTCGGGCTTGAGTTCGTCCCGCAGCACCTTGAGCGAGAGACTCGTGAGTCTCAGCAGATCCAGCGCGGCGTCATCCGGCAGTTGTTCCAGGCTTTTGACGTGCCTGTAGGGGGCGATCAGCAGATGTCCGCTGTTGTACGGGAAGAGGTTCATCATCACGAATCCGTGGCGTCCCCGGTGCAGCAACAGATTGCGCGCGTCGCGCCGTTCCTTCGCTTTGACGCAGAAGATGCACTTGGTTGGTTTGCGCGCCTTCTTGATGTAAGCCATGCGCCAGGGCGCCCAGAGCACCTTCACCGGGTCTGTCTCCTTCGTCCCTTCACCGGACCCCTCAATCGTCGCGCCCGGACGCGCGCCAGCAGGCCGCGTGCCTGCGCCCCCCGAGGGATGAATCCGATCTCGCGGGCGCTGGGGCTGCGGTGTTGAAGATGGATCTCAAGGCGATCAGCGGGCAGATGCCGGCCCGCCTTGTCCGCCCATTCGATCGCCGTTACGGTGGCCTCATCATCATAATCAGCGAGTCCGATATGCGGCAGTTCCTCGGTCGAGTCGAGCCGGTACAGGTCCGCGTGGGCCAGCCGCAGGCGGCCATGGTATTCATGGATCAGGACGAAGGTGGGGCTGCTGACGGCCCGGGGAGACGCGCCGAGCCCCACGGCCATGCCGCGCACCAAGGCTGTTTTCCCGGAGCCCAGTTCACCGTACAGTGCCACGACTTCGCCTCCCCGCAGCAATCGCCCGATGCGGCGTCCAAGACGATCGGTCTCCGCAACGGATTTCGACAAACAGTGCCACGTGCCGGACAGGCGCGGCTGCGGCGTTCGCCCTGCCCTGCGAGGTGCGCGCCCTTTAACCCGCATGATTCATGACAGCTTCTACTCCAACCGCCGATACGTCCGCTGCGACAAGCCTGGCCGCCAGCTTGGCGCGGCCAGGCGGGCGGGCTCGCCGCTCGCCCCCTCGACGTACTCTGTCAAGTACGCCTCGGGTTCTTGCGTCTCCTCGCGCCCGTCTCGCGTGGCGTCTCAGCGGTTTCGTCACGAACCCTCATGAATCATGCGGGTTAGCCGCCTGCGCCATGGGCGGTCTCTATTAGGGCCGCGGGGATTTGCTCGATCACGTCACCCGCAGTCAGTCCGGCGAGTCCCCGCTCGGCGGCGGCCAGGTCTCCAGCCAGCCCGTGCAGGTAGGTGCCGGCACGGGCTGCGTCCCAGGGGGTAAGTCCCTGCGCCAGCAACCCGACGATCATGCCGGTCAGCACATCGCCGGTGCCGGCGGTCGCCATGCCGGGATTGCCGGTCGGGCAGATGGCTGCGCGTCCGTCGGGGTGCGCGACGACGGTGCGGGCCCCCTTCAAGACAAGCAGGACCCGCCGGGCCTTCGCGAACGCCACGGCAGTCCCGATGCGATCGTCATTGATCGAGCGGGGCGAGGCCCCGTCCACCAGCCGGGCCATTTCTCCCGGGTGCGGCGTGAGGATGGTTTGCGCCTTGCATTCCTCCAGGAGCGCGGTCCGTCCGACGAGCGCGTTGAGCGCGTCGGCGTCCAGCACGGCTGGTTTTTCCAATCTGGGCAGGAGCGCATGGATCAACTCGGCGGTCTCCGGATGCGTGGTGAGACCGGGCCCGATCGCCACCGCGGTCCGGGCGTTGACGAACGACAGGATCTCCTCCAGGCCGGTCCGCGCGAGCGTTCGCGCCCTTGTTTCGGGCATGGGCACGGTCATGGCTTCGAGCAGCTTGGACTCCAGCGTGTCGTTGACGCTCGCCGGAGTGGCGACCGTGACCAGGCCCGCGCCGACCCGCAAGGCGGCTTGGGCAGCCATGGCCGCCGCGCCGGTCTTGCCGACCGAGCCCGCGATGATGCCGGCATGGCCGTACGTGCCCTTGTGTGAAGACTGTCGGCGAGCGGGAATCAACCGCCGGACGGTGTCGCCGGTGATGAGGGACACGTGGCTGGCGATCGCCTCGACGAATGCCGGAGGAATCCCGATGTCCACGACCTCGACGGCTCCGGCATGCTCGATGCCGGCGCCGGTATAGAGGCCCAGCTTCGGGAGCCCGAACGTGACGGTCACATCCGCCCGGACGGCCGCGCCCATGACGGCGCCGGTATCGGCATGAAGACCGGAGGGCAGATCGACGGCAATGACCGGCCGGTCCGCCGTGTTCACCAAACCGACCGCCGTGCGGTAGGGGGCTTGGACCGGAGCCGAGAGGCCGGTGCCCAGGAGCGCGTCCACGATCAGGTCGCTCTGAGCCAGGGCGGCACGGATCGCATCGGACGATGGAAGGGCCGCGACGGCTTTGGAGCCCGCGACGGCGAGAAATCTTCGATGCATCGTTTTCGCGTTGCTCGACAGGTCGCCGGGATGCGCCAGCAGCAGGACGCGCACCGTGGCGCGCCGTTTTCGGAGCAGGCGCGCCACGACGAAGCCGTCGCCTCCGTTGTTGCCCTTGCCGCAGAGGACCGTCACGGTTTTTCCGGACAGGGAGCCGGCGGCCCGCTCCATCGCCAAAACCACGCCGCTTCCCGCCCGTTCCATCAACGTGGTGCCGGGCACCTTCGCCTCCTCGATGGTCCGGCGATCCAGTTCCGTCATTTGCGCGGCGGTGATGATCTTCATGGTAAAACCATAGGCGAGGGGCGAGGGGCGAGGAGCGATAGGTTGAAAATGAATGTGAATCTGCGGCCCATTGCCTATAGCCTTTTGCCTCTCGCCTAGCGGTCCTTTGTCAGGACCGCCTCGGCGACGGCATAATCAGTGTCGTGCGACAGGCTGACGTGGATGGTGGTGACGCCTGCGCGCTTCATCAGTATTTTGACGCGGCCCGACACGGTCGCGCGCGGACGCCCGGCGCGATCATTGAGCACCTGGATATCGTGCCAGCTGATTCCATCCGCCCAGCCGGTCCCCAGCGCTTTCAAGACGGCTTCTTTCGCGGCGAAGCGTCCGGCCAAGGACGCATAGGGGGCCGCCTTTTTCATACAATCGCGGCGCTCGGCCTTCGTGTAGAGGCGGTCGAGAAACCGCGCCTGCCACCGCTCCGCGATCGCGCGAACGCGGTCAATTTTGACAAGGTCCAGGCCGATGCCGACAATCATCGCGTCGCTCCGCTTCGCGCAGGCAAGTGGCTTGAGGCGAGGGGCAAGGGGGATGGCAGTCGCCTCATACCGCTAGCCTCGCGCCCCGTGCCCCGTGCCTGTTGATCGCGGGATCAGCCGTTTCATCTCGCGCACCGCCTGGTCCAACCCGACCAGCACGGCGCGCGCCACGATGCTGTGGCCGATGTTGTACTCCTCGATCTCGGAAATTGCCGTCAGCTTTTGAACATTCCAGTAATTCAATCCGTGCCCGGCGTTGACGCCCAGTTTCAGCCTGGTTCCCAGCTGTGCAGCCTTTATGATGGCCCGGAATTCCGTTTCAATCGCCCGCTCGGACTGCGCGTTGGCGTAGCGGCCGGTGTGGATTTCGATGTAATCCGCTCCGATCGCCCTGGACGCCCTGATCTGACCGGCATCCGGTTCGATAAAGAGACTGACCGGAATGCCTCCGCGCTGCAGCGCCTCCACGACGCGCTTGAACCGGTGCTTGTGCCCGGCGACATCCAGTCCCCCTTCGGTCGTCAACTCCTGCCGCCGTTCCGGCACCAGCGTGACGTAGTGCGGTTTAACGGCCAGCGCGATTTTTACCATCGCGTCGTCGGCGGCCATTTCCAGGTCCAGCCTGGTCTTGACGGTCTGGCGCAGCAGCGTCAGGTCCCGGTCCTGGATGTGGCGGCGGTCCTCCCGCAAGTGGACCACGATGCCGTCGGCTCCGGCCAGCTCGGCCAGGACGGCGGCGGCCACTGGATCTGGCTCGCTGCCACCCCGGGCCTGCCTGAGGGTGGCGACATGGTCAATGTTGACGCCGAGTCGAGGCATGCAACCGCGGGCTCCTGGAAAGTGGAAGTGGCGGAAATCGGAAATGGAATCGGATTTACAATCAGTTAGTGCATTATTGCAAAAACGACCCCCCCAGGCAAGGACTCTGGAGACCTCGCGCGGGATGCGGAATCGCGACGACGGCGGAAATCACCCAACCCCCGAAGAAAATTGACTGAATTGGCCTGCTGCATTAGAATGAAACCTTCCTTCACAAGGGGGCCGGACGTGGGGGCGGGGCGGCCTGTGGCAAGGCACCGCCCGGCGGGAAAGTATCGGAGAATTCAGCAGATAGGCGACGAACGATGATCGAAACATTTTACAGAATCAAGCGGCTGCCGCCCTACGTGTTTGCGCAGGTGCAGGCGCTGAAATTGGACGCGCGTCATCGTGGCGAAGACATCATCGATTTCGGCATGGGCAATCCCGACCAGCCGACACCCGACCATATCGTGGAGAAGCTGATCGAGGCGGCGCGCAATCCGAAGAACCACCGCTACTCCGCCTCGCGGGGCATCACGAAGCTTCGCCACGCGATCACCGCTTGGTACAAGCGGCAGTATGACGTGGACCTGGATCCGGAGACGGAAGCGATCGTGACGATCGGATCGAAGGAGGGAATCGCGCACCTGGCGCTGGCCATGATCGGACCGGGCGACGTCGTCCTCACGCCGACGCCGACCTATCCCATTCACATGTACAGCGTGATCATCGCCGGTGGTGAGGTGCGCGGCGTCGAGCTGCGCCAGGACAGTGACTTTTTCGAGGATCTGACGCGGGCGTACAAGCAGACGCTGCCGCGGCCGCGCGTGCTGATCATCAATTTTCCGCACAACCCGACGACGGCGGTGGTGGACCTGGAGTTTTTCAAGAAGATCGTGGCCTTCGCCAAGGAGCATAACGTGATCGTGGTACACGATCTGGCCTACGCGGACATCGTGTTCGACGGGTATCGCGCGCCGAGCCTGCTGCAGGTCCCGGAGGCGAAGGAGATCGGCGTGGAGTTTTACACGCTCTCCAAGAGCTACAACATGCCGGGCTGGCGCGTGGGCTTCTGCGTCGGCAACCGCGAGGTGATCGGCGCGCTGGGCAAGCTCAAGAGCTACCTGGACTACGGCATCTTCCAGCCGGTGCAGATCGCGAGCATCATCGCGCTGAACGGCCCGCAGGACTGCGTCAAGGAAACCGTGGCCCGCTATCAGCACCGCCGCGACGTGCTCGTGGAGGGATTAAATCGCGCGGGATGGGCGGTCGAGAAGCCGCGGGCCACGATGTTCGTCTGGGCCAGGATTCCGCTCCCCTATCGCGGGATGGGCTCGCTCGAATTTTCAAAGCTGCTGCTGAAAGAGGCGAAGGTCGCCGTGTCGCCGGGGATCGGCTTCGGCGAGGGCGGGGATGAATACGTGCGCTTCGGCCTGGTGGAAAACGAGCACCGGACCAAGCAGGCCGTGCGGGGCATCAAGAAGGCGTTGAAGCTCGGAGGAGCGGAGTGAAGCCAAAGTGAAAAAGGAACGGATCGGCGTCGGTCTGATCGGGTTCGGAACGGTCGGCACCGGCGTCGCCAAAATATTGCTGGGCAGCGGCGCGCTGATCAGGCGGCGCACCGGCGTGCCGATCGAGCTCGTGCGCGTGGCCGATCTGGACACGACCCGTGATCGCGGCGTGGCGTTGCCGCCCGGCGTGCTGATCAATGACGCGAAGGCGCTGATCGACGATCCGGCGGTTGATATCGTCATCGAATTGATCGGCGGCTACGAGGCGGCCAAGCGGGTGATTCTGGACGCCATGGCGAAGGGCAAGCCGGTCGTGACGGCCAATAAGGCCCTGCTCGCGGTGCATGGCGAGGAAATTTTTGAAGCGGCGTCACGGCACAAGGTGGACCTGGGTTTTGAGGCCAGCGTCGGCGGCGGGATTCCGGTGATCTGCGCCCTCAAGGAAGGGCTCGCGGCCAATACGATCCTGTCGCTCTACGGCATCATCAATGGAACCTCGAACTACATCCTGAGCCGCATGACCTGCGAGGGGCAGGGCTTTGAGGACGTGCTGGCCGAGGCCCAGGCGGCGGGCTACGCCGAGGCGGATCCGACCTTCGATGTGTCCGGCGTCGATTCGGCGCACAAGCTGGCCATCATGGTGAACCTGGCCTACGGCACGCCGGTGAATGTGAAGGATATTTATACGGAGGGGATCGCCCGCATCACCCCGGTCGACGTTGCCTATGCCGAGGAGTTCGGCTACACGATCAAGCTGCTGGGGATTGCGAAATCCCTCGACGGTGAAATTGAAGCGCGCGTCCATCCGACCATGGTGCCGTCCGCGTCGCCGATCGCCCAGGTCGAGGGTGTGTACAATGCGATTCAACTCGTCGGCGATGCCGTGGGGGACATCGTCCTCTACGGCCGCGGGGCCGGCTCCATGCCGACGGGCAGCGCGGTGGTCAGCGACACGATCGCGATCGCGCGCAATTTGCTGCGGGACGCGGCGGGCCTCGTGCCGCCTGCATCGTTCCAGCAGGACCAGCGGCGGCCGCTGCGCATCCGGCCGATGGAGGAAATCCTCGCGCAGTACTACATGCGGTTCATGGTGCTCGATCGTCCCGGCGTGTTGTCGCAGATCGCCGGCGTGCTGGGGCGGCACAACATCAGCATCGCGTCGGTGATCCAGCAGGGCCGCAAGGAAGGGCAGACCGTGCCCGTCGTGATCATGTCCCATACCGCCCGCGAGCGCGACGTGCAGGCCGCGCTCCGTGAAATCGACAAGATGGTCTTCATCTCCGAGCCGACCACGTTGATTCGCGTGGAAGGACATGACGAGTAGCCCATGATGCACGCGTTGTTCTGCAAGCGGATCGCGGAGAACATCCGACCCGTTCCCATCCACGTCGAGGGGCACGGCGAGTAATCCATGCGCCTCGAACGATTCGTTCCAAGTCTGTCACCAGAGTGTCGTGTCTGATGCGCTGGCGCGGCGTCATCGACGAGTATCGGAAGTTTCTACCCGTGACCGACCGGACGCCGGTCGTCACGCTCGGCGAAGGCAACACGCCGTTGATCAAGGCGGCCCGTCTGGCCGCGAGGATCGCGCCGGGGATTGACTTGTATCTGAAATTCGAGGGCGCAAATCCCACCGGCTCCTTCAAGGACCGGGGCATGACGATGGCGATGTCGAAGGCGCTGGAGTCCGGCGCGAAGGCGGTGATCTGCGCCTCGACGGGCAACACCTCCGCGTCGGCAGCCGCCTACGGGGCCCGCGCGGGGCTGGCCGTGTACGTGCTGATCCCGGCCGGCAAGATCGCGCTGGGCAAGCTGTCGCAGGCCATGATGCATCGGGCGACCGTGATCCAGATCGAGGGCAATTTCGACCAGGCCCTCACGATCGTGAAGGAGCTGTCGGTGACGCATAAGATCGAGCTGGTCAATTCGCTCAACCCGTTCCGGATCGAAGGGCAGAAGACCGCCGCGTTCGAGGTGTGCGACCAGCTGGGGTCGGCGCCCTCATTGCACGTGCTGCCGGTCGGCAACGCGGGGAATATTACGGCGTACTGGCGTGGATACAAGGAATACCGCGCCGCGGGACAGGTGCAGCGGTTGCCGCGTATGATGGGGTTCCAGGCGGCCGGTGCGGCGCCGATCGTGCTCGGGCACGTGGTGGAGGATCCGCAGACGGTGGCCACGGCCATCCGGATCGGCAACCCGGCCAGCTGGCAGGCGGCCCAGGAGGCGGTCAAGGAATCCTCCGGGAACATCGACATGGTCACGGATGAGGAAATCCTCCGGGCCTACAGCCTGGTGGCGGCGGAGGAAGGCGTGTTCTGCGAGCCGGCCTCGGCGGCCTCGGTGGCCGGCGTGATCAAGCTGCGCGCGCAGGGCGCGTTGAAGGAAGGCAACACCGTGGTGTGCACCCTGACCGGACATGGCTTGAAGGATGCGGATACGGCGATCAGCGTGTCCACGCCGCCCGTGACGGTCAAGGCCAGCCGCGATGCGGTGGCGCGGTTGCTGAATCTCTAAGGGAGCTCTCGACGTCGCGAATGAAGTATGTCGTTCTGCATGGTGACGGGCTGGCCGGTGGGCCGCGGAAGGAATTGAGTGGGAAATCGCTGCTCGAGGCCGCGGCCACGCCCCATATGGATGCCGTGGCGCGTCACGGCGAGGTCGGCCTGGCCGTGGTGCCCGCCGACGGACCTTCCGTCACCAGCGGCATGGTCCAGATGGCGGTGCTGGGATACGATCCGCGCAAGCTTTACCCGGGCCCCGGGCCGCTGGAGGCGGCGAGCCTGGGGGTGACGGTCGGCGAGCAGGATGTGGTGTACCGGTGCAGCATGGTGACGCTGCGCGGCAGCGCGCCAGGCCAGGCTGCCTATCGCGATATCAAGAAGCTGGCGTCGCCCGTCACGGTGGAGGGAGAGGCCGAACACCTGGAGCGGGAAGAGGCGCGCGACTTGCTGGAGGCCGTCAATGAACAGCTGGGCTCGGAGACGATCCAGTTTTATCCGGGCAGCGGTTCCCGCCACTTGATGGTATGGGTCGGCGGCAAGCTCCGGGCGGTGTGCCTCGATCCGCGTGCGGGCGCGGGGCGTCCGATCGGCGACTGCCTGCCGGCGGGGGACGAGGCGGAGATGTTGCGCAAATTGATGGATGCCTCGCTGGTCATCCTGCAGGGCCATCCGGTGAACGATCAACGGCGCGAAGCCGGCCTCAAGCCGATCCACTGCCTCTGGTTGTGGGGGCAGGGGCGGGCGTCGCGGTGGCCGAGCTTCCCGGAGCGGCACCATGTCTCGGGTTCCGTCGTGGCGACGAACGACGTGCGACGCGGCATCGGGATCTTCGCCGGCCTGGACGCGATCGATCCATCGGATGTGGCCGGCGCCGATGGCTCGGATTTCCTGAGCCGCGGGCAGGCGGCGTTGCGCGAACTGGGGAAGAAGGATTTCGTCTACGTGCATGCGGAGATGCCGGTCGGGATGGCGAAGGGGGATGCGAAAGCCGCTGTGAAGATCGTGGAGGAATTCGACAAGCAGATCGTCGGGACGCTGCTCGACGGGTTGGCGAAGGCGGGACCGCACCGCCTGCTGCTGGTTTGCGATGGTGGACGTGTCCCCAACGACGGCTCGCGGGCGCCGATTTACGCGCTGGGCAACGGTCCGTTTCCGAAATCCAGATCCGGTTCGCGCGGATTCAACGAGGCCGACGCAGCGGCCGCCAAGGGCGGCGCGCGGGATGCGACCAAACTGGTGGTGAAACTCTTCGCGTAAGAATAATGGTCGGGCATGGCGTTATTGGTGCACAAATACGGCGGCACGTCCGTCGGCACGATCGAGCGCATTCACCAGGTCGCCGACAAGGTGGCCAAGGCGAGGGGGGAGGGGCACAGCCTCGTCGTCGTCCTGTCGGCCATGAGCGGCGAAACGGACCGGCTGATCAAGCTTGCCCACGAGGTCACCAAGAATCCGGACGATCGCGAAATGGATATGTTGCTCTCGACGGGCGAGCGGGTGACGATCGCGCTGCTGGCCATGGAGCTGCGCGGGCGCGGCGTCGACGCGCGGTCGTTCACCGGACGGCAGGTCGGCATCATCACCGACAGCTCGCACACGCAGGCGCGGATCGCGCGCGTGACGGCGGATCGCATCCGGGAGGCCTTGAAGCAGGGCATCATTCCGATCGTCGCCGGCTTTCAGGGCATCAATGAGCAGTCGGATGTCACGACGCTGGGGCGCGGCGGCTCCGATTTGACGGCGGTCGCCCTGGCGGCGGCGCTCAAGGCCGACCGTTGCGTCATTTTTACGGATGTGGACGGCATCTATACATCCGATCCGAACGTCGTGCCGGCGGCCCGGAGGCTGGACAAGGTCGCCTACGAAGAGATGCTCGAGATGGCGAGCCTGGGCGCAAAGGTGCTCCAGAGCCGCTCGGTCGAATTTGCCGCCAAGTTCAACGTGCCGCTCGAAGTGCAATCCAGTTTCAGAGAAGGGAAGGGGACGCTCGTGATCAAAGAAGATGCGGATATGGAACAGGTGACGGTGTCCGGCGTGACCGGCGATCGCAATCAAGCCAAGGTGACCATCGTGGGGGTGCCCGACCGGCCCGGGATTGCCGCGCGGATCTTCGGCCCCATCGCCGAGGCGAACATCATCGTCGATATGATCATCCAGAACGTGGGCCAGGGTTCGCTGACCGACATGTCCTTTACGATCCCTCGCGCGGACCTGCCGAAGGTGACGGCCTTGGTGCAGCGCATCGCCAAGGATATCGATGCGAAGTCGGTGGCGGTCACGGAGTTCATCGCCAAGGTGTCGCTGGTCGGGGTCGGCATGCGGACCCATTCGGGCGTGGCCGCGAAGATGTTCCAGGTGTTGTCCAAGGAAGGCATCAACATCATGATGATCAGCACGTCGGAGATCAAGATTTCCTGCGTGGTCGAGGAAAAGCATTTACAGGAGGCCATGCGCGCGCTGCACAAGGCGTTTGGTCTTGACGGAAAGGCGTCCACAACGTGAAACGGAAGCGCACAGGCACGGCGCGCGCGGCACGCGGCCCTTCTCCGGGATCGGGGCATACGAACCTGTCGGAGGTCGTGTCCCGCGCTCCGCGCTCCACGCCCGTTCTGGAGATCTACGACACCACCCTGCGCGATGGGGCCCAGGCCGAGGACGTCAGCTTCTCGGCCGAGGACAAGGTCCGTGTCACGCAGAAGCTCGACGAGCTGGGGGTGCACTACATCGAAGGCGGCTGGCCGGGGGCCAACCCGAGGGACGTCGAGTTCTTCCGGATGATCAAGACCCTGCCGATGAAGTCGGCCACCGTCGTGGCCTTCGGGTCCACGCGCAAGGCCGGCAATCCCGTTGAGAAGGATGCCAATCTGCAGGCCTTGCTGGAGGCCGGCACCGGCACGATCACGCTCTTCGGCAAGAGCTGGAATCTGCACGTGACGGACGCGCTGGGGATTTCCCTGGTCAAGAATCTTGAGATCATCGAGGATTCCATCGCGTATCTCAAAGAGAAGGGCCGGCGCATCTTTTACGACGCCGAGCATTTCTTCGACGGCTACAAGGCCGATCCGGACTACGCGCTGCAGACCCTGCAGCGGGCCGTGCGCGCGGGGGCCGAGCGCGTGATCCTCTGCGATACGAACGGCGGCACGATGCCCTGGGAGATCAGCGAGATCTGCAGAGCGGTGAAACGGGAGTGCAAGGTCCCGCTCGGTATTCATGCGCACAACGACACCGATATGGCGGTGGCCAATTCACTGGTGGCGCTCGATGCGGGTGTCGTGCAGGTGCAGGGAACGATCAACGGCATCGGCGAGCGGTGCGGGAACGCCAATCTCTGTTCGATCCTGCCGAACCTCGAACTGAAAATGAAGCGACGGACGCTCGGGGAGAAGCATCTGGAGCAGTTGCGGGAAGTTTCGCATTTTGTCGCGGAGATGGCCAATCTGGTGCCGAACAAGCACCAGCCTTACGTGGGCGATTCCGCGTTTGCCCACAAGGGCGGCGTGCACATCCATGCGGTGCAAAAAAATCCGGCGACGTACGAGCACATCATTCCCGCGAAGGTCGGCAACCGGCAGCGCATGCTCGTGTCCGACCACACCGGCCGGAGCGGGTTGCTGGAGAAGATCGAAACGTACGGGATCACGCTCTCCAGGGACAACCCGAAGCTTCAAGAATTGCTCGCGACGCTCAAGGGCCTTGAGAATGAGGGCTATCAATTCGAGGGCGCGGAAGCCTCGCTCGAATTGCTGACGCGCAAGGCGGTCGGCCGGTACAAACCGTCGTTTCAACTGCTCGGATTTCGCATCGTCGTGGAAAAAAGCGAGGCCCCGGCCGTACGGACGTCAGAGGCGACCGTGACGGTCAAAGTCGGCGACGCGGTCCAGCACACGTCGGCCAAAGGGACCAGCGGGCCGGTCAATGCGCTGGACCATGCCCTGCGAAAAGCGCTGGAGAAATTTTATCCCCAGCTGAAGGAAGTGCGGTTGCTGGACTACAAGGTGCGCGTGCTGACGGCCAGCCACGGGACGGCGTCCAAGGTGCGTGTCCTGATCGAATCGGGCGACCATAAAGAGAAATGGGGAACGGTCGGCGTGTCTGAAAACATCATGGAAGCCAGCTGGCAAGCTCTGGCCGACAGCATCGAATACAAGCTCCTGCCGAGAGACCGGTAGACATCACAATTTCTCCAAGGTCAGAAATTTCCTTGACACGGTCTCTAACCTCACGTAATTTATCATGAAATTTGACTAGGGCTCTCCTCAGTGAAAGGCCGGAGGAAAGCTGCTGCTCGGTGCCACGAGCCTGGAGGAACGGCATGAGAAAGGCCGACATCGCGAACGAAATATATGAGAAGGTTGGGGTTTCCAAAAAGGAAGCCG
>Ga0214472_10004271_pt1 | contig 15076 bp, 12 predicted proteins | sample RVTome_6_FD_207662 | JGI IMG/M metagenome (GOLD analysis project Ga0214472, IMG submission 207662) | Soil microbial communities from uranium-contaminated site in the Upper Colorado River Basin, Wyoming, United States - RVT140D175 | ecosystem: Environmental > Terrestrial > Soil > Contaminated >...
TTGAAAATCAGCCTGCAAGAAGGCGAAAACCGCGTTTTTCGCCTTCGCCCTTGAAAAAGCCCAGGGATGGACTTTTTCAACAACCTGCCCAGAGTCCTTCGGTCGGACGATTCGTGAATCTACAGGACCATGCCGTCGCGCATCTCGAACCGCCGATCCGCCTCGGATGCCAGTTCCAGGTTGTGGGTGACCATGATAACGGTCACCCCCGCCTCCCTGCTCAAACTCTTGAGGATCCCGACGATCTCCGCCGAGCGTTTCGAATCGAGGTTTCCCGTGGGCTCGTCGGCCAGCAGGATGTCCGGTGCGTTGACCAGGGCCCGGGCGATGGCCACCCGCTGCATCTCCCCGCCCGAGAGCATGCCCGGCAGATGGTCCCGGCGGTGGTCGAGGCCCAGCTGCTTCAGCAGCCCCATGGGATCCTTTCTCGCCCCCTGCTTGCGGTGGAAGGTCAGGGGCAGCACCAGGTTTTCAAAAACGCTCAAGGTGGGCAGGAGATAGAAGTTCTGGAAGATGTATCCGAAAGTCTCCCTCCGGATCTGAGTCAGCCGCCGCTCCGACAGCCGCTTTCCCTCGCCGCCGAAGACGGGCCTGTCTCCGAGGGAGAGCTCTCCCGCGGTGGGGTTGTCCAGACAGCCCAGCAGATGGACGAGAGTGGTCTTGCCGGAGCCGGAAGGGCCGGTGATGGCGACGAATTCCCCCTTGAGGATCCTGAGGGTGACGTCGCTGACCGCGGCGATCTCTTCGCTTCCCCGGCGGTAATGCTTGCTCAGGCCCCTGGCCTGGAGGGCTGCGCCATTTGCGCTCATCCGCCCACCTCGCTTCGAATCGCTTCCAGCGGCCTGATGCGGCCCGCCTTCCAGGCTGGATAGAGGCCGCTCAGAAGCCCGATGACCGAGATGGCGCCCAGGCTCAGCAGCATGAGGTCGAGATCGATCCTCACCAGGGCGCCCCGGGGGGCAAAGGGCAGGACGCTTCGCACCAGCCATTCCGTGACCCGGGAGAGAATCAGCGACAGGCCGAGGCCGACCATGCCCCCGGCGGCGCAGAGCAGCAGGGTCTCCATCCAGATGAGCTGGAAGATGTCCCCCGGCATGGCCCCGATGGTCTTGAGGATGCCGATCTCCTGGAAACGCTCGTGGACCGACATGAGGATGGTGTTGATCACGCCCACCATGGCGATGACGATGGCGATGATGGCGATGGACAGCACCAGGGCCTTCGCGGTGGAAACCAGAGACATGACGGTCTGCTTGACCTGCGCCAGGCTCACCACCTGGACGTCGGGCAGCTCGTAGAGTTTCTCCTCGATGCGGCCGGGATCCGCGTCCTTTCTCACCTTGATGCCGATGGTCGTGAGCTCCCCCTGCCTGCCGAAGGTGCGCTGCAGGGTCCGCAGGGGCACGAAAATCGTGCCGTCGTCCTGGGTGCCGGAGCGCTCAAGCACGCCCACCACCCGCAGCTCCAGATTCTTCTCCGGGATGAAGATCAGATCCCCCGCCTCGCGCTGTTCCAGCTCGGCCGCCTCGTATCCCATCACCGCCTCAAGCGCATCGCCCTGTCCGAACCAGCCTCCCTGCCTGAACTTGAGATAGGTCTTCATGGCGCCGTAGCTTGCGGGATCCACTCCCAGGTAGGCCGCGATGCCTCCGTTTTCACCCTTGTCGGGATCGAAAACCGTCTGCATCAGCATGGGGGTGATCGCTTCGACCTCCGGCTCCTTCAGGACGTCCTGCGCCACGGACTGGGGCAGGTACTTGAGCCCCGTGCCGCCCTTGAGCATCATGGTGGCCGCCTCGTAGGGACAGCCCTTGGCCATGAGCATCATCTGGAAGCCCATGTTGTCGATGTCCCTGTCGAGGGCGGCCTCGAACCCCTGATTGAACCCCAAAAGGCTCACCAGCACCCAGGCCGACAGGGCGATGCCCATGAGGGTGAGAAAGCTGCGGGTCTTCTTGCGCATCAGGTTTTTACAGGCCACCTGGAACTTGGTCATCATTGGGAAGCGTTGCCCTTCTTCGGCGCAAGCTGCGCCGACATCTTGAGAAACTCGTTCACCAGGATCAGGTTTTTCTTCGTGCCCCGCAGGGTGAACCGGAAGTCCTGCTCGGCCAGGGGCGCGGGATTCTCGATCCGCGCGACCCTGCCCGTCGCCTGGCCGGTTGCGACCTCATAGCGCTCGAAATCCGCAAGACTCAAGGATACGAACCCCTCGGCGAACCCGGGCTTTCGGAACCTGCCCGCATGGGGGCCGGATATCTTCTGGATGTAAAAGGTGCGGATACTCTCATCGAGATCCAGGGCGAGAAAGATCTGAATCCCGCCGTAGCGTCCCTTCTGGGTGACGCCGTGGATGTAGCCGATCTTCTCCTCGCCGCGGTAGATGACGTACAGGGTGTAGGGCACGTCGATGGTCTCGTAGAGGCCGCGCAGCTTGTCTCTCAGGCGGGACTCGATGCGTCCCAGCAGGCGGTCTCCGCCCAGCTTCTGGATCTCCAGGGTGAGCGTTTCATACCGCGTTGCCCCCGGAAAGAGCCGGGGCACGTCGCGATCCGGGTCATTGAGGTCGCAGCCCACCGCTGCCGGAGCCGGGCTGGAGGCGAGGCCCAGAAAGACAAAAATGGCCGCGGCGGCCAGGAAGAAACGCTTGAGAGTCATCGACGGCACCTCGCAATCGTTGAATGCTCAGGCCACTGCCATGAGGACAGGGGCCGAAAAGACACATGGAGAGGGATGAGTTGAACATTTTCATGGGCAGCAACGGCTCCTAGATGTCGAAGCGGTGGCTGCCCCGGAAAAGGACCCGGCCTTCTTCTTTGAGGGTGAGCCGGATCTCCCAGTCTCCGGGCATCACGATGTTGACGGGCAGGAGGTAGGCTCCCTTTTTGGAAAGCCGCAGAGGCTGATCGCCCGTTTCATGCGCGCCCCGCATGGAAGGCATGCCCGCGTCGGCCAGAACCTCCAGGGTATCGATCTTCTTTCCGTCCGGGTCATAGACCTCGACTCTGAGGATCAGGGTCCCCATCTCGGGTTCGCGGTCGAAGCCGTAGATCAGATAGTTGTCGTTTCCGATGGGCACCTTCTCCCCCGGCTCCGGCATGGCGGCGAAGTCCTCCGCCGCCTCGGCGGAATGGGCCGAGGAGGCTGCGGCATGCTGCCGGTGCTCCTCATGGGTGCCGGCCAGAAGCGGCACGGAGCAAAGAGCGAGGGCGATAAGCATCAGGGGGAACAGGAGGATTTTCTTGCTGCGGGTCATGAATGTCTCCTTCAGGTTTTTTACGGCCTGTCTCCCACAGACTTAAGGTTCCGGGCACGGCCGTCAAGAACGTCCGGGGGGCCGTCGTCGCGGCCCCCCGGAGCTTGAGTGCGGATCAATCCAGGCTGTTCTCCGGCCCGGTGCCGTCGCCCGTCGTTGCCGCAGGAAGGACGAAGGAGGGCACGAAGTAGACTCCGTCCCAGGTGGGCAGGGGGTTGTCCACCACCTCGGCGCTGTTCGAGCGGGAATCCCAGCGCATCAGCATGGCGTGATCCTCGTGCATGGTGTTGTGGCAGTGCTGCACGTAGAAGCCGAGGAAATCCCGGGAGCGGAAGGCGATCTCGACAGGGCTGACGCTGTCGGGCTCGGGACCGATGCGGTACATGTCCTTGCGGGCCCACTTCTCCCACTCCGGGGGCTCCTTGCCGCCGCGGGTCAGGATGATTCCCTCCTCGAAGTGGATGTGCACCGGGTGGGTCCAGCCCCGCCCGCCCTTGATGGTCCAGATTTCGAGCTCGCCGTTTTCGATGGTCGAAACCCGGGTGAGCAGTGCGGCGTTCTTGTCCCCGCCGTCCACCTTGATGAACCAGGGGCCTCCGTGGCCCGTCTCTTCGTCCTCGCCCCCGGAGTGAACGAACTCGAAGGTATGGTGTTTGGCGGTCGCCAGGGGCACGCCGTTCACCGTCTTCGCGGCCCGATCGATGGCCAGCGGGATCATCTTCATGCCCTCGGGCTTGGCCGGGTTGCCCGCCACCGCCGGCTTCGCAGGCTCGTAGTCGGTCGGGTCCATGCTCAGGTCGACCTGCCCCTCGGCCATGGCCACCACCCGCAGCTCCATAAACTTGCCCACGCCCGGGTCGCCGTTGATCCAGCGGCCGTCCTTCACCACGGGGTTGTACTCTCCCGAGAGGATCTCCTCCAGCGGCACCTTGCTCTTGGTGCCCCGACCGTCGCTGTGCTCCATCACGTTGACCAGGTAGAGCCTGTCTTCGGGTGCGATGCCCTGCCTGCCGAAATCGACGAGGATGTCGTAGCGCTCGGCGATGGTCTGGGAGGGCAGCTGCCCCTTGTGGTCGAGCAGATCCCCGTCGCGGTCGAGATCCATGGTGCCGTCGAAGGGAACCGCGTGCTCCATGATGTTGCCGTCGTTGGCGATGAGGTGGAAGGGCACCCGGTTGTAGGAGACGCCTGAGCCCGCCGGGCCCGGAATCTCTCCGCCGTCGCCCGCGACCTGCTGCACCAGGGCGATGGCCATGATGCGGGAGACCGAACCGTTGAGAATACGCATGCGGTACTTGCGGGCGCGCACCTCCAGATAGGGCTTGTAGAGCCAGTTGACCATCATGCGATCGCCCAGAAAGCCCTTGTCCGTCTCCTCGGTGTTGAACCAGAGCTGTCCGGAGGCGTCCCAGGCCTTGTCCGCCACCACCAGGTTCAGATCGTAGTCGCGGTTGCCCCAGGAGAGGGCCGAGCCGCTGGGAAGCCGCAGGTTGACGCCGTCGTTGATGACCTCGTTGCCGCGGTCCAGGGCGCTGTAGTAGTTCATCAGGGTGGCGTTGCCCTTGTAGACGTTCTCGGCGGTGTGGTCGAACATGTGGTCGTGGAACCAGTGGGTGCTCATGGTCTCGCGGTAATCCCCGGGGATGTTCACCCGCCCGTCCTGGCAGCTCCTGTCCGTGGGAACGCCGTTGACCAGGATGCTGAAGGTTTCACCCGCCTCGCAGGGAAGGGCCGCCTTGGGATCGGAGGCATCGTAATTGACGGCGCCCGCGGCGTTGTTGTTGCTGCTGAAGCCCGCCAGCTGCAGCGGCCAGCGGTAGTCGTAGAACTGCCCGGGATAGAAGAAGGCCCCCGCGTAGCCGTCGCTCTCGCCCGGCGAGTGGCCGTTGTGCTCATGGGTGGAGATGGTGTGCCTGCCGAAGCCGTTGTTGGCCGTCACGTCGATGGGCAGCACGTTGTAGTTGCGCATCAGGATGGGCTCGCCGGTGCGTACCATGAGCAGCTTGGGCGGCAGGGTGCCGTCGAAAGCCCAGATGGAGTTGGGATCCTGCACCGGCATGTTGGGATGGAACTTGATGGCGATGCCTGCGGTGGTCCCGGCGGTGGCGGGAATACCCGCCGTGTTGTGATAGAGGCCTCCCGGAGCGAATTCACCCAGGCTGTAACCGTGCTTCTGCCTCGCGTCACGCAGGCCCAGGTTGTCCTGCCCGGGGGCCACGGCGGTCTTGAAAAAGCGCTGGGGGTAGAGCTCGCTCCAGAACTGGTGGGCCCAGTCCTCCCCCGAAGGGCGACCTTCGGCCGGGGGCGTGTGCAGCGGCGGGGTCTCCGGATCCAGGGCGGTGCGATAGGCATCGATGGCCGCCTTCCAGGGGTTTTCATTGACGGCGTCGGGATCAAGCGGGTTGGAGCCGTCCGCTACCCCGTTGGCCAGCCGGGTGGGGAAAGGCGAGACGCCCGGTTGGGCCAGGAAGCTTACCAGCTCCGCATGCACCGGGCCGCTCTGAGGGCTCTGGGGCTGCGGCAGGGCAGTCCAGTCGGCGGCGGCCAGAGGCATGGGATCGGTGCCGAATTCCTCGAAACGCAGCAGCTGCTGGGTGAAGGGCTCGCCGCAGAGGCCGTTGAAACAGACGGGGCTGGGGATGCCGTCCGTGGGGATGTCCGAGGGGCCCCGCCAATCGATCTCATCCAGGGGGAAGGCGGCGGCGGTCTCGGGCAGCCCCGGATCGTTTCCGGCAAAGGCCAGGCCCAGGTGGGTGTCGAGGGTCACATCCCCCAGATCCACTGCCGTGTCCCCGGCGGGAACGCCGAAGGTTTTTTGGCCCGTCTGCCGGTCCACCACCAGATGGCTGAGAGTCTTGCCCGTCGGGCCGCCCTCGCGAAAGAGCATGAGGTAGGAGCGGTTCGGAGGCGCCTCGAGGCTGAAGGTCCCGTCGGCGGCCGAAACCATCTGTCCGGCGGCCACCTGCCCCGTCTCATCCACCAGCACCACCGCCGTGGGACCCGTGAGGGGAACCGAGGAGGGAGAGGCCGTCGGCACTTCGCCGTCGGCGGTCAGGGTTTCAATCAGCGGCACCGAGGCGTCCCCCACCACCTTGCCCTGCACGGCGAAGAAATTACTCGACCCCGGCTCCCCAGGATCGCCGGTACCGCCGGGGTCGCCCGTGCCTCCGGTATTGCCGGGATTGACGGGGGGATCTTCGAGCCCCCGGATGCCGTCCTCGCTGCTGCAGCCGGCGAACAAAAAGGCGCTCAGAAAAATGGCCGGCGCCAGCTTCATACATCGTCCCGTCCCCGATATCCCGCTTGCGCTCAAAATTTTCATGGTGAAACCTCCGCCTGTTCCGGGGCTCTCCGGCCCCTTCGATTCCTACTGTCCTCTTGGTTCACTTCTTACGGATGTTTCCTTTGCTCCGGCAAAGGCCGCCCTGTCGCGACGCCCCTTGCGTCCCCGACTCCTCGGGGGTTCTGCGGCGGTCTCCATCTGCTTAAGCGAGACATCGAAACCCCATGGAGTCGACGGACAATTCATGCCTGATTTCGTTGTAAATCAGTATTCATCCGGACCCGCTCCGAAACAATGGCAGAAGTTGGAAGTCTCACAATAAATTTTCTTTACTCCGATGCCTCCCCCGCCGGGAGGGCTCCGCCGCTCCTGCCATGCGGTGCTCCCCGGCGGCATCCTCACGGGTGAAACAACCAGACACCGCTCCGGCGTCAACCAGGCCGACGCCGGGTCCGGTAAATCCTTGCAACTGCCCGCCCCTGCAGTATTGTTTCGGTCCGCAGCCGTTCGCGGGGGGCCTGAAATTCGATGAAATGAAACGACGGAAAACCTCCGGCGGTTGCCGGAAGTCGCCGTAGGTATATTCTGGAATCGGGGGAAATGAACTTGGGACAGCCGATGAAACCCGACGAGAAATCGTTAAGAATCCTGGTGGTGGATGATCATCCCGTCCTGCGGGAAGGATTGGTGCTTTTCCTCAACCAGGATCCCGGATTTCAGGTGCTCGGATCCGCCGACAGCGGCCGAACAGGCCTGGTGCTGCTCAAAAAGCTGAATCCGGATCTGGTCATCCTCGACCTGTTCATGCCGGAAATCCACGGCATGCAGGCAATCCACCTGTTCAAGGACGCCTGCCCCCAGGTCAAGATCCTGATCTTCTCGGCCAGCTGCGAGGAAAAGAACGTCTACCAGGCCCTTCGGGCCGGGGCTCAGGGCTATGTGGTCAAGGGCGCCCCGATCGAGGAGCTGCGGCAGGCCATCCACTATATTCAGGGGGGCGGGTATTTCGTCAGCCCCCGCTTCAGCCAGAGCCTCGTGAAGTGCTATCTCTCAAACCTGCCGGAAGACTCTTCCGAAGCGCTTCCCTTCGAATCCCTCTCCGGCCGGGAGCAACAGGTCCTCCGCCTCATGGTGGAGGGCAAGGACACGGAGGCGATCGCCGAGCTTCTCGACATCAGCGTGAACACGGTGGCCAAGCACCGGATGGCTGTCATGAAAAAGCTCAACCTGAAGAATGTCGTCGAGATGACCCGATTCGCCATACGGCACGGGATCATCGACGCCTGAGTTTTCGGGGAGGGAAAATCGATCGCCCGCTCAGAGTTCGCCCCCGCCGCCCTCCCAGATCGCAAGCGCCCGCTCGTAATCCCGCGGCGTATCCATGTCCATGAGCACCCCCGCATCCTCCACCTCCAGAAGGCGCACGCGGTTTGCGTCCCTGCGCACCAGATCCCGCAGGGTCGAGGCGCCGGAAAGCTCGTCCAACACCGCCCTGGGAAAGAGGCTGGGATGCCCTTTTCTTCCCTGAAAAACCGGGATGGCGATGCAATCCGGATAACGGGCCCGGTGATTGAGCAGGGTGCGGACGGTTCGGGCAGAGACCAGGGGATGATCGACGAGGCAGACCAGCACGCCGCCGACGTCCCCGCTCAAAGCCCGCAGGCCCGCGCGCACCGAGCCGGCCATGTCGCTCTCGGGCTCCGGGTTGTACGCGAAGCTCAGGGGCAACCCGGACAGGGCCGCCTCCAGGTCGCAGGCGTCATGGCCCAGCACCGCGACGATATCCTCCACGCCGCCGCGCACCAGGTAATCCACGCAGCGGCAAACGACGGGCCTATCCCCCAGCGGCAGCAGAGGCTTGGGGCTCCCCATGCGCCGGGATCTCCCTGCACAGAGCAGAATGGCGGCGGTCTTCCCGATCATCGTTCCTCCTGATTTGTATCAGCTGGGCAAGGATGCTCACGGCGATCTCCTCGGGGGTCTCGGCGCCGATGTCGAGGCCCACGGGGCTGACCACCCGCTCGAAATCCCCGATGCCCAATCCCGCCGCAAGCAGATACTCCCTCAGCGCGGTCTTCTTGCGGCGGCTGCCCAAAAGCCCCACAAACCGGGCAGGGGTGGCAAGGGCGCCCTTCACCAGGGCGAAATCGTCGTTGTGCCCCCGGGCGGCGATGACGATGGAGCCGTCCTCATCCACATTCAGGCGCTCGAAGACCTCGCAGAGGGGGCAGACGACATCGGCGGCCGCAAACCCCTGATTGCTGTAGCCGGAAGGTTCGGGATAGGGGTCCACCAGCGTCACCTCGAAACCGGCCAGCCGCCCCAGCCGGGCCAGCGCCTGCCCGATATGCCCCGCTCCGACGGCGATGAGACGGGGCGCGCTCCAGAGGGGCTCGATGTAGACTTTCACGGTGCCGCCGCACACCAGCCCCTGCTCCGCCGTGAGGGAGAAATCCAGGGTGCGGGGCCTGCCGCCTTTGGCGATCCGGCGGGCGGCCTCCAGGGTGCCGGCCTCCACGGCGCCGCCGCCGACGGTCCCCATGAGGGTTCCGTCGGCGCGCACCAGCATCTTGGCCCCGGCCTTGCGGGGCGCCGAGCCTTCGCTCTGCACCACCGTGGCCAGTGCGGCGGGGATGCGGGCCTGCTTCAGGCGGATGACTTCCTCGTAAATCTTCAGATCGTCCATGTTCGGCCTCGTTTCCTCAGCTGGGGTTGACGGCCGCATCCATGGCCGCCTTCACCCGCTCGGGGGTCATGGGCAGCTGCCGCACCCGGGCGCCGGTGGCCGCGAAGAGGGCGTTGGCCAGGGCGGCGGCGACGGGAGGCACGCCGGGCTCTCCCACTCCCGTGGGCTCCTCGGAGCTCTCGATGATGAACACCGCGATCTCGGGGCATTCGTCCAGGCGCAGCAGCGGGTAGTCGTGGAAGTTGCTCTGCCGCACCTGCCCCTTCTCCAGGCTGATCTCCCCCTTGAGAGCGGCGGTGAGGCCGAAGATGATGCCGCTCTCCATCTGGGCGCGCACCGTGTCGGGGTTGACCACCCGGCCGCAGTCCACCGCGCAGTGCACCCGGTGCACCCGGATTCGCCCCCGGTCATCCACCGAGATCTCCGCCACCTGGGCGACGAAACTGCCGAAGGACTTGTGCTGCGCCAGCCCCCGGAACCGGCCGTCGGGGATGGGGTTGCCCCAGCCCGCCTCCCTGGCCGCCCGCTCCAGCACTCCCCGCTCCCGGGGGTGATTTTTGAGCAGTTCCCGGCGCAGCTCCAGGGGGTCGCGCCTTCCGGCGGCGGCCAGCTCGTCCAGGAAGCTCTCCACCACGAAGCCCGTGTGGGAGTGGCCCACGGAGCGCCACCACTGCACCGTCACGGGGTTTTGCGGGCTGTGCAGCTCCACCTGCAGGTTGGCGATGGCGTAGGGCAGATCCGCCGCGCCCTCCACCGAGGTGCCGTCGATGCCGTTCTGGAGCATGGCCTGCTCGAAAGCGGTCCCCCGGATGATGGACTGGCCCGCGATGCGGTGGGTCCAGGCCAGGGGGTTGCCCTCGGCGTCCAGGGCGCCTTCGAGCCTGCTCACCCACAGGGGGCGGTAGTAGCCGCCGCGCGTGTCGTCCTCGCGGCTCCAGACCACCTTCACCGGCGCCTGGACGGCCTTGGCCACCTCCACCGCCTCCACCACGAAATCCGAGTGGGGATTGGCCCGGCGGCCGAAGCCCCCGCCCAGCAGCTGGGTGTGGATGTGAATCTGCTCGGGCGAAAGCCCCGCCGCCTTGGCCGCCGCGATGCGATCGCCGCCCTGGAACTGGGTGCCCGTCCAGATCTCGCACTTGCCGCCGGTGAGCCTCACCGCGCAGTTGAGGGGCTCCATGGTGGCGTGGGCCAGGTAGGGCACCCGGTAGAGGGCCTCGATGCGCCGGGGCGCCTGCGCCAGGGCCCTGTCCGCGTCCCCCTGCTTCCGGGCGACGACCCCGGGCTTTTGCGCCAGCTTTTCGTACTCTGCGTAGAGTCCCTCGCTGGAGAGCTCCGCCCCCTCGCCCGGCTCCCATTCCAGCTCCAGCGCCTCGCGGCCCTGCAGGGCCGACCAGTAATCCACGGCGGCCACGGCCACCCCGGAAGGCACCCGGGCCACGGCCTTCACCCCGGGGACCTTTCGGGCCTTCTCGGCGTCGAAGCTCTTGAGCCGGCCGCCGAAGACGGGACAGCGGGCCACCACCGCCACCAGCATGCCCGGGATCTGCACGTCCAGCCCGAAGCCGGCGCTGCCGTCGATCTTCGCCGGGATGTCCAGACGCGCCACGGAGGTGCCGATGATCCTGAAATCCTTCGGGTCCTTGAGGCGGATATTCCCGGGCACGGGCAGCTTTGCGGCCGCCTCGGCCAGGGAGCCGTAGGAGGCCCTGCGGCCGCCGGCCTCATGGATCACCTGCCCCTGCCGCGCCCGGCACTCGCTCGCCGCCACGCCCCAGCCTGCTGCCGCCGCCGCGATGAGCATCTCGCGCATGGCGGCGCCCACCAGGCGCTGCTGCTCCCAGGAGGAGGAGACGCTGGTGCTGCCCCCCGTGACCTGGATGCCGAAAATGGTGTTGCGGTAGAGGGGGTCGGCGGGCGCCGCCTCCACCCGGATGAGGCTCCAGTCGGCCTCCAGCTCCTCGGCGATGAGCATGGGCATGGAGGTGTAGACCCCCTGCCCCATCTCGGACTTGGACACCAGCACGGTGAGGGTGCCGTCCGCATCGATGCGCAGCCAGGCGTTGGGCGCAAGGGGCGGGGCGCCCTCCCGGATCGCGGCAGGCTCCTCGCCCCGGGCGGGCACGTAGAAGCCCAGCACCAGCCCGCCGCCCAGAGCGGCGCTGGCCTTGAGGAAGTCCCTGCGGCGCATCTCATAGCCGGCGTTCATGACTGCCCCCCTTCCGGCAGCTCGGCCGCCGCCCGGTGAATGGCCTTGCGGATGCGCGGGTAGGTGCCGCAGCGGCAGAGGTTGCCGCTCATGGCGTCGTCGATATCCACGTCGTTGGGCCGGGGATTGCCCGAGAGCAGGGCGGCGGCCGACATGATCATCCCCGGCTGGCAGTAGCCGCACTGGGGCACCTGCTCCTGGGTCCAGGCCTCCTTCAGGGGCTCTCCGAGGGCCGGGGCCAGCCCCTCGATGGTGACCACCTTCCTGCCCTCCACGTCCTTGACGGGCGTGACGCAGGAGCGGGTCTCCTCGCCGTCCAGGTGCACGGTGCAGGCCCCGCATCGGGCCATGCCGCAGCCGAACTTGGTGCCGGTGAGCATCAGGTGCTCCCGGAGGACCCAGAGCAGCGGGGTGGCGGGGTCGATATCCAGCTGGTGATCCTTGCCGTTGACGTTGATTCTGATCATGTCTCCCATCCCTTCGAGTCGGTTATTTTTGTTAACGACTTCCAAAACAAGAGGCACAGCTTAGCAGGCATCGACCGCTCTTCAAGTCGTTGCCGGACTCCTTGGTCCCCCGGTTTCCCGTAATTTTTCCCGCCCGAAAGCCGCGGCGCACGGCGGAGCGGGAAAGTATAGGGGTTGGCGGCTCTGTCCTGAAATATAAGGTTGCCCGCGAAAACTTGTCCGATCCTGCGGGCGAAAGCTGTTTTCCGAGAGGCCGGGGGATCACGGGGCCGAAGCGGGGGAAAGAAGAATTTGAGGCGGGAGGCAGGGGTGAAGAACGGCAGGAGGCGACGAGAGATGCATGAGGGTCAAACCGGGGCAATCCCGCCCCCGCGCCGAACCGGTCGCGGGGGCGTATCCCTTGGGCCTACCAGGTCTGGGTCACCTCCAGCGGCTCCACCGCCAGGGTGGCGCGCAGCCATTCGAATCTCGACTTGAGCACATCGAAATCGGGCCCCTCCGTGATGAAGGACGCCTTGCCCTTGATGAGGAAACCGGCGCCCGCGCCGTGGAGGCCTTGAACCTTGCTGCTTCCCAGGGTAATCAGTACCTCCGGGTTGTGGGCGATGTTCTCCTGGGTGCGGTTCATGTAACCGGCCGGGATGAGCAGACGACCGTCTTCGGTGATCTGGACGTAGCTGTTCCAGGTGTTGACCAGATGGGGGCCGCTGCGACCCAGGGTGGCGATGGCGACGATGCCGTCTTTTTTCAGGATTTCCTGCAATTTCTCCGGAATCATGGGGGGGTTCCTCCTGTGATCTTGGGTGAGTGTCGATGCAACTGTTTTAAGCGGAGCGAACTCAGCATAGACAAGAGCTGCCCCTGGCTGAAGCAATAACCCACCCCTTTTGAAGAACGGAATCCATCGATGGAACCCATCCCCTTCCGGGAAGCCCTGGCGGTCTGGTGGCGCATCGGGCTGCTGAGCAACGTTCCCCTGGTGGTGCTCGGCGCGGGGGCCGTCGGCTTTCTGGGCGCGCTTCGGCCTGAGCCCGAAAAGTCCCGCAGCCAGCCGCAGGGCGAACCGGACCTGATCCGGAGGCCCGGCACCAAGCGCGCCGCGCTGCTGTGCCTGCTGCTCTGGGGGCTCACCCTGGGGCTGCTCCAGGCCCTGCTTGGGGAGCAGAGCGTGTTTACCCAGATTTCCGCCTTCTTCTCCAAGATGGCCGTGGTGACCTTCGGCGAGGCCTACGCCCTGCTGGCCTACGTCGCCCAGCAGGGGGTGGAGCATTACCGGTGGCTCCAGCCGGGGGAGATGCTGGACGGCCTCGGGCTGGCCGAAACGACGCCCGGCCCGCTGATTCTCGTCACCCAGTTCGTCGGTTTTCTGGCCGGTTACCGGGGCTCACCGCTCCAGCCCGCCCTGCTTGCGGCAACCCTGGGGGCGCTGCTGACCACCTGGGTGACGTTTCTGCCCTGCTTTCTGTGGATCTTCGCCGGGGCCCCCTATGTGGAGAAGCTGCGGAGCCACCGCCCCCTCTCGGCGGCGCTGGCCGCCATCACCGCGGCCGTGGTGGGCGTCATCGCCAACCTGGCCCTCTGGTTCGCCCTCAACGCCCTCTTCGCGCAGCACAGCCGGGTGAGCGCCTATGGCCTGGAACTCCTGGTGCCGGATCCGGGCAGCCTGAACCTGGCCCTGCTCGTTCTGTCGGCCGTCGCCTTCCTGCTGGTCTTTGTACTGAAGATGCGAATCCTCCCCCTGCTCGGCACCTGCACCCTTTTGAGCATGGGCTGGACCCTTCTGCGGGATCTGATCTACTGAGCTGGAAGGGAGGATAGGGACAGGTCGCATATCAAAACCGGGAAGCGTCCCTATTTTTACCCGCATTTCAACCCTTTATCCCTTTGACAATTCCCCCGAACCGGCTTTAATAAGCTGCTCTTTTTCACCCCCGTCCACTCTCTATCGCGGAAAGGTTGCCGATGCTGTTCAAGGACTATGATATCGGTGGGTTTTATGACGAGATGTTCGACCCGCAGGGCCGTCCCCGGCCCGGGACCGAGGCGCTCATCGATCGCTTCAACTCCCTGCCGCTGGAGGAGCTGAGGCGCCGGCAGCAGGCGGCGGAGAAGACGCTCTTGCAGATGGGCATCACCTTCAGCGTCTACGGCGACGAGCAGGGCACCGAGCGCATCTTCCCCTTCGACATGGTGCCGCGCATCATCCCCTCGGGCGAGTGGGCGGGCATCGAGGCGGGGCTCAGGCAGCGCATCGAGGCCCTCAACCTCTTCATCGACGACCTCTACCACGATCAGAAGATCCTCAAGGACGGCGTCATCCCCGCCGAGCTGGTGCTCTCGGCCGGCGGCTTCCGCAAGGAGTGCATGGGGCTTTCTCCCCCCGGCGGGGTCTGGTGCCACATCACGGGCACCGACCTGGTGCGGGGCGGCGACGGCAGAATCTACGTGCTCGAAGACAACCTGCGCTGCCCCTCGGGCGTCTCCTACGTGCTGGAGAACCGGGTGGTGATGAAGCGCAGCTTCCCCCGGGCCTTCGACGCGGCGCGGGTGCTGCCCGTCTCCGACTATCCCAACCGTCTGCTCAACCTGCTGCAGAACCTGGCCCCGCCGCGCCGCGACAAGCCGGTGGTGGCGGTCTGGACGCCGGGCATCTACAACTCGGCCTATTTCGAGCATTCCTTCCTGGCCCAGCAGATGGGCATTGAGCTGGTGGAGGGCCGCGACCTGGTGGTGGTGGACGACCGGGTGATGATGCGCACCACCAGGGGCCTCAAGCAGGTGGACGTGCTCTACCGCCGCATCGACGACGACTTCATCGACCCGGAAGTTTTCCGCAGCGATTCCATGCTGGGGGTGCCGGGGCTCATGCGGGCCTACCGGGCGGGCCGGGTGGCCCTGGCCAACGCGCCGGGCACGGGGGTGGCCGACGACAAGGCCATCTACGCCTATGTGCCCGACATGATCCGCTATTACCTGGGGCAGGACGCCATCCTCAACAACGTGGAGACTTTCCTGTGCTGGCGGCAGAAGGATCTGCAGCATGTGCTCGACAACCTGGACAAGCTGGTGGTGAAGAAGGTCGGGGAGTCCGGCGGCTACGGCATGCTGGTGGGGCCCCACGCAAGCCCGACAGAGCGGCTTGAGTTCGCCGAGCTGGTCCGGGCCAACCCTCGGG
>Ga0214472_10004272_pt1 | contig 15075 bp, 14 predicted proteins | sample RVTome_6_FD_207662 | JGI IMG/M metagenome (GOLD analysis project Ga0214472, IMG submission 207662) | Soil microbial communities from uranium-contaminated site in the Upper Colorado River Basin, Wyoming, United States - RVT140D175 | ecosystem: Environmental > Terrestrial > Soil > Contaminated >...
GTTCTCGAGCCCGAACGCGACGTCGTCACCGGCCCGGCCCATGACCGGCTGCGACTCGGGGTCCTGGAAGAGCAGGCCCGTGCGGTCGAGCGCCTGGTGTGGATGGACCCCGTCCACCAGCAGCCGACCCTCGGTCTCCGTCAGCGCAGGGTCCAGCAGCCCGGCCAGCGCGGCGAGCAGGGTCGATTTGCCTGAGCCCGAACGGCCCAGCAGGAGGAGCCGCTCACCAGGCTCGACGCGGAGGTCGACGCCACGAAGCGCCCACTCGCGGCGGCCGGGATACCTCACCCCCCAGCCGCGTGCCTCGATTCCGACCGGCCTGCGCCTTTCCGTACCGCAGCCGACCGGGCTCAGACCTCGCGTTGCTCGCGCCCCGCGGCGAAGTCGCGCAGCACTCCGGCCGCGGCCAGCGCCCGCATCAGCATCCATCCGCCGAGGCCCGCGATGAGCACGCCGCTCAGGATCGTGGCCGCGGTGAAGATGGCCTGGAACTCGGGCCCGACGTCCGGGTAGTAGATCGCAAGGTCGTGGATCGCTGCGCCGAGTCCGGCGAGGGCCGCTCCAAGCACGGCGACGGGCAGCGCCCACCAGCGATACAGGAACGCCGCGAAGGCGAGCTCGGCGCCCCCGCCCTGGATGGCGCCCGACAGCAAGGTGTCGACGCCCCACGGCGACCCGCCGACCAGCGTCGAGACGGCGGCCGACACGACGCCGGCGAAGAGCGCCGCGCCGGGCCTGCGGATGATGAGCGCGACGAACACGCCAGGCAGCAGCCACACTCCGTACAGGATCGCCTGAGCCGCCGGAAGCGCGGCGAAGAGTGGGGTCGCGGCGAGGTACGTCGCGTTCCACGCGACCAGCGCCACGCCGAGCGCGGCGGAGACGACCGCCGCCACCACGACGTCCACCAGGCGCCAGCGGGCTGGCGCAGCGCCGCCGGTCATTCGTATGCCCCCTCGAGGGCGGTCTCGATCACGAGCAGGACTCCCTTCTCAAGCTTCACCGATGCCGGCGCGGCGACGACCTCGTTCGAGAGGCCGCGCGACCGGCCCATCCGCAGCGTGGCGGCCGTCAGGGGCCATTTCAGGCCGTCCGTCGTCACCCCCGAGGCGTCGCCTCCCACCGGCAGGAGGGTCACCACGTCGCCCGGCCGGCCCGCCAGCCGGCGGTGCTCGCCGCCGTGTATGGCGGCGACGCGTGCGGCGCCTCGGACCGCGCTGAGGCTGCGGCCGGCGAGCGCGGCATCCGCCAGGAGGAGCAGGTTCGCGAGCTCGTGGTCCAGACGCTCGCCGCCGGTGGCGCCCAGCAGCGTCACCTCGGTCGCGCCGGCCGCGAATGCGGCTTCGACCGCGAGCTCCGTGTCGGAGGCCTCCTTGTCGACCGGGTGGCGCTCGACGCGCGTGCCGCCCTGCGCGAGTCGCTCCACGAGACTCGCATCGACGGAGTCGAGGTCGCCGATGAGCAGCTGCGGGAGCCGGCCGATTCGCTCCAGCGACGCGGCGCCGCCGTCGGCGGCGATCGTCAGGGACGCCCCGTCCACGTGCGCGGCATCGGCGGGATCCAGCTCGCCTGAGGCGACCACCACGGCCTTCATCGGCGTTCCAACAGTCCTCGTGCAACATCCGTCCTGAAGACGACGAAGGCGCGCCCGTGAAGGTGACCTCCGGAGCGCGCCGCGGCACGAGTGCATCGACTCCCTGCGCTGGCATGACCCAGATCAGGTTCCGAGGGTCTGCGGGCTCCCAGGCCTGCACTCTCAGCGCTGCTGCGCTCCCCTGTCGTCTCTTGATTTGTGGGCTGAGCCTACCACGCGCCCTATCATCGGTGGGTGCACCCGAACGTCTCCCGCGTGGTCGCGGCCGCCTCCGACGCCGGGCTCCAGATCGAGGTCGAGCGCTTTCCAGCGGGAACGCGCACGGCGGCCGACGCGGCGCGGGCGGTCGGCTGCGACGTGGCCCAGATCGTGAAGTCGCTCGTCTTCATGGCCGATGCCGCGCCGATCCTGGCCCTGGCCTCCGGTGCGAACCGCGTCGACGCAGGGCGGCTAGGGGAGGCCCTCAGCGCCGGGGAGGTGCGGCGCGCCGACGGCGACGAGGCGCGTGCGGCGACCGGCTTCGCGATCGGCGGCATCCCGCCGTTCGGGCATGACCGGCCGCTGACCGTGCTCATCGACCGAGACCTCCTGACGCATGACCGCCTGTGGGCGGCCGCCGGACTTCCGGACGCGGTCTTCGCGATCACGCCGGACGCGCTGGTCAAGGCCAGCGGCGGCCGCGTGGTGGAGCTCGCCGAACCGACGCGAGCCTGACCTCCGGCCAGAGATTGACGGCAATGCCGCTGTGGACCGTCCTGGGTCTCGTCGCCGTGGCGGGCGCCGCCGTCGCCCTGCTCTCCGCATTGACCCTCCGCGCGGCCGGCGGGAGCTTCCGGACGGGCCGCCGCCTGGCCGGACCACCGGAGGCGCGGGTCGGGACGCTGATCGGCTCGAGCGAAGCGGCAGGCAGGACGCTGCGCGTGGCCGGGCGAATTCGCTGCCGGGACCCGCTGCACGCCGACGGCGGCGAGCGGCTCGTCGCCTATCACCGCGACGTCGAGGTCCGCCTGCCGCGCATCGGGTGGCGCAGCCTGGAACGGCTGCGCGAGGCGCGCTCGTTCGAGCTGTGGGACCACGACGGCTCGCTCACCGTGGACCCGTCCACCGTGGCCGAGCCCCTTATCACGATCCCGTCGATCTGGCGTGGCGCCCCCACCGAGCTCAAGGAGCCGCACGCCTCGGCGGCCAGGATGCTCGCCGAGCGGCACGGCGAGGCCGCGGTCGAGGCTCGCGCCACGACCCGCACCATCAACGTCACCGACCGCCTGCTCGTCCTCGCGCGGGTCGCGGATCGCCCGGGCGGCCTCGTTGCGCTCGAGCCTCCCGAGGGCGGCTACCTGATCACGAACCTCGCCCTCGACGATGCGATGCGGCTCCTCGGCGGTCGGCACCGGCGCCTCACTGCCGCCGCGGTCGCCGGGGTGGGCGCGGGCTCGATCCTGGCCATGGTCGGTCTCGTCGGCGCCCTCGTCGCGGCCGCGGTCCGAGCCTGACGCGACATCGGTACGGCCTCGGGCGGGTACGAATGACGCATGGCGGCCGGATGTTGACGTTTCTACCATCCAATGCACGGGACCTACCAGAAGCTCCACTCACCAGCCGTGGAGCGGAGGCTCCGCCAGCCGGAGCGCCCGATGTCGCTGTCCCCGCCCGAATCCCTCCTCAGCGTCTCGCAGGCGGCGCGGCTCCTCGGCGTGCACGCGAACACGATCCGAGCATGGACCGATGCGGGCCGGCTGACGGCGTACCGCATCAACGAGCGCGGTGACCGCCGGTACCGTAGCTCCGACGTGGGGTCGCTCCTCGTGGAGGATCGCGCGAGTGCGATCGTGGTCTCGCCTCACCCCGCGATCTCCGAGGACGGCGAGCTCGCGGTCTTCAGCCGCATCGCCGCCGGCCTGTCGGCGTCGACCCTCCCGTCCGGCGTGGCGAACGCAGCCGTCCAGGGCCTGCGAGGCAACCTCGGCCTCGAGCGCGTGGCGGTGTACGCGGTGGACACCGAGGACACCACCCTGGAGCTCGGCGCGCAGGCCGGGCTCACCGGGCTTCCGCCGGCGGTGCCGGCAGACGACCCGCACGGCTGGCCGAGCGCCGAGGGGATGGCCGTCCTGCCGCTGCGCGCCGGGAACAGCGTCGTGGGCCTCCTGGTCGTGGAGGCCGGTGCGGCCGAACGGATGTCGGAGCCGTTCCAGCGTTCCCTGACGGCGAGCATCGCGTCGCACCTCGCCAACGCGCGGCTCCTCGTTCGGTCGCGACTGGAGGTCCGGCGCGCGCGGGCGCTGCGCGCGGTCACCAAGGAGCTGACCGAGAACCTCGACCTGTCGCGCGTCGTGGCCGACATCGTCGAGCGCACGCGCACGATGTTCGGCGCCGACCGCGCCGGGATCTGGCTCTTCGACGGGTCGCCGCACCCCGTGGCGCTCGTCACCCGCAACCTCAGCGCCCGGTTCCTCCAGCGCAGCGCGGAGCTCACGCCGACGAGCCGCGCGGTCGGCGTGCGCGCCATCGATCAGCGACGCACGATCTGGCTGCGTGACGCGCACATCAACCCGGAGATCGGTGAGCTCCGGACCGCGTACGCCGAGGAGGGGATCAGGACCGTCTGCCTGGCGCCGCTCATCAGCCAGGGGAAGGGGCTGGGGGTCATCGGCCTCTACCACGATCGCGACCGGATCTGGCCCGAGGAGGAGGTGGCGCTCGCGCAGGCGTTCGCCGACCAGGCCGCCGTGGCGATCCAGAACGCGCGGCTGTATCGGTCGGTGGCCGACCACGCCGCCCGGATGCGCTCCATCCAGGACCTCTCGGCCCGCCTGAACCGGCTCACCGATGCAAAGGCGATGGCCGAGGCGATCGTCGACGAGGCGAGCACCATCGCTGCCTACAACGACATCCGCGTCTACCGGGTCGACCACGAGCGCGGCATCTGCGAGCCGCTCGCCTTCACGCGCGAGATGCTCAACGCCGATCCCGGCGAGACCGCCGCCCTGCTCACGCTCGAGATCGGCGAGGGATTCACCGGCTGGGTGGCGGAGCATGGCGAGCCGCTCCTCATCAACAACACGCTCGCCGATGGGCGCGGGAAGACGATCGACGGTACCGACGAGATCGAGGAGTCGATGCTGCTGGTGCCGATGCTCTACGAGGGCCGCACGCTCGGCGTGATCGTGCTCAGCCAGCTCGGGGTCGACCACTTCACCGAGGACGACCTCCAGACCATGGGCATCTTCGCCGGCTACGCCGCCCAGGCCATGGCCAACGCGACGACATACGGGCAGCTGACGGCACAGACCGCCGAGCTCGCGCGGCGCGCGGAGTCGCAGCGACGCCTGCTCGAGGTGAACCACCGCCTGCTCTGGACCCTCGATCAGGAGGGCGTCCTCGGCACGATCGCCGACGGGCTGCGGGAGGTCGTGGCCCATGACCGCGTCTCGATCTACCGGGCCGACCGCGCGGGGCAGGTCATGCTGCCAGTCCTGGCCCGAGAGGGCCAGCTCGAGGTCAGCGGCAGCGCGATCCCGTTCGGGACGGGCCTGGTGGGATGGTCGGTCGAGCACCGCGAGGCGATCCTCGCCAACGAGGCCGCGTCTGACCCGCGCGTCGCCCACGCTGCGGGGATGCCGGCAATTCCGCAGGCAGTGATCGTCGTCCCGCTCATCGCCGACGGCGAGGTGCTCGGAGTCCTGAGCCTGGCCCGCGCCGGTGGACCGGAGGTGCATTTCAGCGAGGGCGACCACCAGCTCGTTCAGCTGTTCGCGGCCCAGGCCTCCATCGCGCTGCGCAACGCGGACGCGCACCAGGCGATGAGCCAGCGAGCGGAGACCGATGCGCTCACCGGCCTGGGGAACCACGGCGCCTACCAGCGCGACCTCACCCGGGCGGTCGAAGAGCTGCCCAATGGCGTCGACGGGCGGCTGTCGGTGCTGATGATGGACCTCGACCGCTTCAAGGCCTACAACGACCACCACGGGCATCCGGCCGGGGACGAGCTGCTGAAGGGCGTCGCGACCGCGCTGCGCGAGGGCGCGCGCGCCGACGACCGCGTCTATCGCTACGGCGGCGACGAGTTCGCGCTGATCCTTCCCGATACGACCGTCGACGATGCGGTCCGGGTGTCCGAGCGGCTCCGGCGCGCGGTGGCCGCCCTCTCCGAAGGCGACCCGACGCCCGTCACCATCTCCGTCGGGATTGCCGGATTGCCGGACGACGCCACGGATCGCGCCGGTCTCACGGCCGCGGCGGACGCCGCCCTGTACTTCGGCAAGCGCTCGGGAGTCGACGGCGTGATTCGGGCCGACGCGCTGCCGCGCCGCCGTCGAACGGACGCTCACCAGGAGGGCCGTGACGCCGCCTGACCCGCGGTAGGCGCCGTGTATCATGCGGCGCCCATGCCGATCCGCCGTCCCGTCGCGCCGCGCGGGCGACCGGCGGTCGTGGCCGGCGTCGCGCTCGCATTGTGCGTTGCCGGATGCTCCCTCGAGAGCGTGCCGACCGCCACCGCCTCGGCACCGTCCGCCGCCCCCACCGCGCGCCCGACACCCGCTCCGACCCCGGATCCGACGCCCACCCCGGATCCGACGCCGCGCTTCACGAACGCCCCCGATCCCGAGCTCGCGGCGCTCTTCCCGGAGACCGTCAACGGCGTGCCGGTGGTCGTGGCAGCCGCCGACACGTTCGCGCTGACGCCGGGCGACGTGGGCCTGGCGTATGGCGAGCTCGGGGTGCGCTTCGCCACGCTCGCCATCGCCTACGCCGAGCAGCCGCGATTGACGGTCTATGCCGTTCGTGTCGACGGAAGCCCTGTGACGACCGAGGATCTCGAGCCGTACCTCGCGTCGGCCGGGCGCTACGTCGGGATCGCCGGCCTCGAGCGCGAGCCGTGGGAGCTCACCGAGGCCGGCGGCCACCGGGTCTGGACGCGAGCCGGCGACCGCGCGACCGCCGCGGGCACGGTCCTCTACACCTGGGCCGGCGACGAGTTCGTCTTCCTGCTCATCGGCACCAACGACACGGTCAACCGCGGGCTCATCGGGGCCCTGCCTGGCGAGCCCGCGGTGCCGGTGCCCTCGGCTTCGGGCGACCTCCCCAGCGCGTCCGAAGCCGGAGGCTGAGCCGGCCGGGACGCCCGCGAGGGCTACCATGCGCGCGGGTGCGGCGCCGGAGGGAGGAAGCGTGAGCGAGACCGAGTGGGACGGCTGGGACGACGGCGGTGACGACCGCGCCGGCCGCAAGCGCGACCGGCTTGCCCGCCTGCTGAACGTGGCGTCGATCCTGTACTCGAAGGGCAGCGGCGAGGCGGGAGTGCCGGTCGCCGAGATCGCGCGCCTGACCGGGATGACGACGCGGACGGTCTATCGCGACATCCGCGCCCTCGAGGAGGAGCTCGCGGTCCCTGTCTTCCAGGCGAAGCGCGGGCACTACGGCATCGAGCGCCGCTTCTTCCTTCCCCCGCTGCACCTCAGCGTGCCGGAGGCGATCGTCCTGTTCCTCGCGTCCCGCCTGATCGCGCGCTGGAGCGACCAGTACGACGCGGCCGTTGTCAGCGCGTTCACCAAGCTCTCGGACGCGCTCCCGCAGCCGATCGCACGGCACGTCGCCGCGACGATGCTCGCGATGGCCGAGCACGACCCCAACGAGCCGTTCAGCCGCAGCTTCTCCACCGTCGCGCGCGCCTGGGCCGAGGGGCGGGTCGTGGAGATCACGTACGACCCCGGGACGGGCCAGGAGAAGAAGACGCGCGTGCAGCCCTACTTCCTCGAGCCGGATGCCGCCCTGCGCAGCGTGTACCTCATCGGCTTCGACGAGCCGGCGGACGCCATGCGCACCTACAAGGTCGAGCGCATCCAGAGCGCCACGCTCACGCTGGACCGCTACGAGATTCCCGGGGACTTCGATCCGGACCGCTGGCTCGCCAACTCGTGGGGCATCTGGTCGTCCGACACGACCCCCACCGGACGCGTTCGGCTCCGATTCGCGCCGTCGGTGGCGCACCGCGTCCGCGAGGCGGTCTGGCATCGGTCGCAGGAGCTCACCGAGCTGCCGGGGGGCGGGGTGGAGATGTCGGTGACCGTGGCCGGCACGGTCGAGATCCGGCCGTGGATCCTGTCGTGGGGCGATGGCGTGGAGGTGCTCGAGCCCGCCGAACTGCGCGACGCGGTCGCGACCGCCGTCCGCGATGCCGCGGCGCAGTATGGAAGATGAGGTCGAGGCTCGCTTCCGGGCCGATGGAGGCGCGCCGCTAGCGCGCCTGGCCGTGCGCCCGACCCTGGGAAGGGCGACGCTCGGAGCGGCGCGAACCGTGCTGGAGGAGGACCGCTACCTCGACACCGAGGACGGCAGGCTGCGGGCCCTACGCTGGGCGTGCCGGCTCAGATCGCGCGAGGGCACGACCCGCATCTCGTTGAAGGGACCTCCCGCCACACCGGCCACGGGATGGCTGCACCGCCGCCCCGAGGTCGAGGGACCGGCATCGCCGCGGGTGGACCCGGAGGCGTGGCCTGAGAGCCCGGCCCGTGCACTCCTCCTCGAGCTCTCCGGCGGCGCACCGCTCGTCGAGTGGCTCCGCCTGCTCCAGGAGCGCACCGAGCGCCCGGTGTCGATCGATGGTCGCCCCGTCGGCGGCCTTACCCTCGACACGGTCAGCGCGGAGCGTGGGGGCCAGGCGCTCGGCGAGATGTACCTCGTGGAGCTCGAGCTGCGGCCGGACGCCGACCCGGAGCGCGACCTGCCCGCGCTGGCGCGAGCGCTTGCTGCCGAGCCCGGCCTCCGGGCCGAGCCTCGAACGAAGCTCGAGATCGCGCTGGAACTCGGCGCGACGGCGTGAGTCCTACGCGATGTCGAGGGGCAGGCGCTGAATGAGGGAAAGGCGCGGGCGCTCGGAAGGCACGGTGGGCGTCATCGGCAGGCGGAGCCAGGCTTCCCCAGCGGGTCCGGATCGGAAGCGCGCGTCGAGCCGGCGCGCGGAGAGGCCGCTGAACCCGAAACGCCGCAGTGCCTCAGCCAGCAGCGTCCCCTCCCCGCGCAGCGCGTGTCCCACGACGCACCGGTCGCCGTCGGGCAGGACCGCCTCCAGCCGTTCCCGCCGCGCCGCGAACGGTCGGCGCTGAAGGGACGAGCCCGCACTCCACAGGAGGTCGGAGGCCACGAATGCGGGGCGCCCCGCGCCGCGCTGGCCCCCGAGCCGGCTCCGGAGCAGGTTTCCGTCCAGCCAGCCACCCTCGTCCAGGACGAGGAGGCAGCCGTCCAGGATCGCGTCGTCCTCCATGAGCTGGCCTGGCAGCTCGTCCTCCAGCTCGGCGAAGGCCGCCATCGCGTCGGCCAGGCCCTCCACCTGGAGCCGCGTGATGTGTCCTCCCTCCACCCAGGCCAGCGCGCGGAGCCCGGGCCACCAAGGCTCGAAGAGGAACGCGGGGTCGTCGAAGGGACCGACGCCGGATGTGGGCTGCATCGGCAGGATGCGTGTCGGCAGCCGTCCGCCCGTGGCCGGGACGTGGAGCTCGAGCCGGTCCCCGGGCACGACCCGCGCGGTCAGGCGGTCTTGCGCCTGCGCTGCGGTCGCTCGGCAGCGGCCTTTTCGGCGGCCTTCTCGGCGCCGGCGCTCGACTTCGCGCCCGCGCCCGTGGCCTTGCGCTCCTGCCGCGCGGCCGAGACGGATGCCTCGAGCGCCGCCATCAGGTCGCCGATGTTCGTGGGCTCGGTGCGCTGTGCCGGCTCGGGCTTCTCCCCGGCCACCTTGCGCTCAATGACCGCCATCAGCGCCTGCCGGTAGTCGTCCTGGTACGCATCGGCGCTGAAGTCGCCGGTCATGCTCGCGACCAGCTGCTCCGCCATCTTCCGCTCGGCGGGCTTGATGTCCACCTGGTCCTCGGGGAGGTTGAGCTCCTCCATCGAGCGCACCTCGTCGGGCCAGTGGAGGGTCGTCAGCAGCATGGTGGTCGAGTACGGGTTGAGCGCGGCGAGCTGCTCGCGATCCTTCAGGACGATCTTGCAGATCGCGCTCTTCCCCTCGTCCGCCAGGACGGACTTGAGCAGGTAGAAGGCCTTGGTGCCGATGGCCTCCGGCTCGAGGTAGTACGCCTGCTTCACGAACTGCGCGCCGTTGCCCCGGCTCGCGTTCACGAACATCTCGATCTCGATCGCCCGCATGGTCTTCAGGGGGACCGAGTCGATGTCCTCGTCGGTGACCACGACGAACTTGCCCTTGCTCCACTCGTAGCCACGAACCGTCTCCGAGCGCGGAATGACCTCGTCGTGGTACGGGCAGTACACCTTCATCTGAATGCGATTCAAGCAGGTGGCGTGAAGGAGATTGAAGCCGATGCCGCCCTGCTCGGTGGCGAGGTACAGCTTGACGGGGATGGTCACCAGCCCGAACTGGATGGCCCCTCGCCACATCGATCGCGCCATGCGTCCCGTGCTCCCATGCATTGCCTCGCCACGTGCTCGTGCACCTGGGCGGGCGCCGTTCGAGCGACGACCATAGCACCCACTTGCGGAAATGCAACCCTTCGGTTAGTCTAACGTTCCTTAGACTAAGAAGGATTAGACTAACGGCATGGCCAAGTTCGTAGACCGCATTCGCGAGCGCCAGGTTCTCGACGACGCGTGGGCTTCCGGTCGCCCGGAGCTCATCGTGGTGAGTGGCCGGCGACGCGTGGGAAAGAGTGCGCTCCTGGCCCGCTTCGCACGCGAGCTTCCGATCGCGTACTACGTCGCGGCTCAGCAACTGGAGCGCGACCAACTCTCCGACCTTGGTCGCGCCCTTGGCCCCCTGTCCACGGCGTTCCGCCCCGGTCGGCCGCCCCGGCTCGCCTTCGCAGATTGGGAGGAGCTTCTCGAGGTCGTGGTCGACGCCTCGCGGACCCGTCGGATCGGTCTCATCCTCGATGAGTTCCCATACCTGGCCGAGGCCACCCCGGCACTCCCATCCGTGATCCAGCGCTGGTGGGACTCACGAGGCAGCCAGTCCAACCTCGTTCTGATCCTGGCCGGGTCTCAGCAGGCAATGATGCAGAGACTCGTCTCATCGGCCGGATCGCTGTACGGACGCCCAACGCGGGAGCTTCAGGTGAGCCCTTTCGACTACTACTACGCCGCGCAGTTCGCGCCCAGCTGGAGTCGCGAGGATCGCATTAGGCTGTACGCCGCTGCTGGTGGGATTCCCGACTACCTCGAAGAGTTCAATCCGACGCAGTCCCTACGCCACGAGCTGGGACGCCTCGCGTTCAGCCCGGCGGGAAGGCTGTTCCGCGAGGCCGCCGATCTTGTTCGTTCCGAATTCAACGAGCCTCGGACCTACGAATCGATCCTGCGAGCCGTCGCTCAGGGTGCCGTGACCCCGTCGGAGATCGCCGATCGCGCTGGAATCGGAGGGGCGAACCGGGTCGCTCCCTATCTCGAGCGCCTTCAGGGTCTCGGCCTCGTCGAGCGACGGACACCACCGCAACAGTCGAATGTTCCGCGGCCGCGGACCAGCCAGTACGTCATAGCCGATCACTACCTGCGCTTCTACTACGCCCTCGTCGACCCATGGCGAAGCGCGATCCAACTCGGCCAGGGAGAAGCCGTGCTGGACGAGCTGTGGGACGCGACGTTCGACGCGTTCGTGAGCCGCGCATTCGAGGACGCCTGCCGCCAGTACGTGAAGCGATTGAGTGGTGCGGGCCAGGTTCCTCCGTTGTCGTCGGTCGGGTTCTGGTGGTATCCGGGTGGGGACCTCGACGTGGCGGGGATGAGCGGGCGCCACCTCCGAGTCGCCGGCTCCGCCAAGTGGACGCGGGAGTTTGTGAAGCCCGGGGATCTCGACGATCTTCGTCGTGGAGTGGGCGTCGTCGCTCCAGGGTCGCGCCCGACCCTGATGCTCTTCGCGCGCAGCGGCTTCGACCGCAACCTGGCTCGAGACGTGCAGGTTCGACTCGTGACGCTGTCAGACATGTTCCGACGCGATCTCGAGTACGAGCGCGTCTAGTGTCTGGCGTCTGCGGGCGGGTACATCGGTACCATGCCGATGCGCCCATGGACGCGGGCGTCCGGGGAGGGGACGCTGCATGGACATGACCGATACGAGCCAGGCGCAGCGCGCCTACGTCCTGGAGGACGATCCGGACATCGCCGCCCTGGAGGCCGATCTCCTGCGTGAGATGGGCTTTGCGGTCGTGACCTGCACGCGCATCGTCGAGCTCGGCGACCTCATGGACGTCGCGCTTCCGCACCTCCTGGTCGTCGACGTGATGCTTCCCGACGGCGACGGTGGCGACATCACCGAGCTGCTGCGCACCGCATGGCCGGGCATTCCCGCGGTGATCGTCAGCGCCGCCAGCCGCGAGCGCCTCGCCGAGCTGGAGCCCATCGGGCCCGTGGTTCCGAAGCCATTCAACCTCGAGGCCTTCCGGACCGCCGTCGAAGACGCGATCAACGGCGCCTCGCAGCTCCGCTCCGCCTGATCCGATTCGCTCTCAGCGACCGCCGACGACCCGCGCGCCCTCCGGACCGGTCACCGCCACCAGCGCCTCGAGCACGATCCCGTCTTCGCCCGTCAGCCGATATCGATGTTCGATGGTCGCGGACGCCGACAGCATCGCGTTCACCGGGCAGTAGCGAGTCACCGAGAGCTCGATCGCGCGCCGCAGGGCCTCGGCCTCCACCGCCCCGGTCACGAGGTGCTCGACGGTGATGGCGGTGAAGACCTTCGGGTGCTCGCTCGCCGACTCCCCACTCACCGCGATCTCGTAGCGCGTCGCCGCCTGGCGCTTCTTGCGCAAGATGCTCGCGACATCCATGGCGGTGCAGCCGGCCAGCGCGGCGAGCAAGGTCTCCTTCGGCCCGGCCGCTGAGTCGTCGCCCTCCGGCAGATCGGCATCCATCACGATCGGCTGGCCGCTGCCGGTCCGCGCCTCGATCCGGCTCCGCGCGGGATCGACGATGGCCGTGATGCGAGTCGGCATCGGCCCAGCCTAGCGGACTTTCCGAGCCTTCCATGCCTCCTCGGACGGCCACCTCCGTCCCCACTCCGGGCTGGTGTACTCGTAGCGGGTGGTGGCACCGGGCGGCGCCTGGATCTCGATCAGGTCCGTGACCTCGAACCCGCTGCTGCGCAGCAGCCGGATCCAGTCGCCGTGCGAGATGTGGAACTCGACACTGTCGTCGTCGGGCCACTCGAAGCGATGCATGCCGAACTGGTCGCGGCGCAGGAGGTCGGTCGACGGTCCCTCGGCCAGCGTCTCCGGCACAGTGAGCATCTGGATCACGCTGTTGCCGAGGAAGATGAGCTCACCGCCCGGGCGCAGCAGCCGTGCGGCTTCCGGGATCCACAGGTACGGGTCGCACCAGATCGCGGCGCCGTATTCGCTGATGGCGACGTCGAAGCTGGCGTCCGGAAATGGCGTCGCCTCGGCATTCCCGAGATGGAGCGGGAAGTCGAGCCCGTGAGCTGCCTGCAGGCGGCGTGCGGTCTCGAGCTGCTTTGGCGAGTTGTCGATCCCGACGGGCCGCGCCCCGCGCCGCGCGAGCCACGCGGACACGTACGCCGTCCCGCAGCCGAGCTCGATCACGTCGCGGCACTCGAGCTCGTCCGGCAGCAGGTGCAGCTCGGACTCGGGCACGCCCCAGATGCCCCACGTCGGTTCGTCCTGCGCCCAGTTCCGCTCGCCGCCGGCGACCCACTCGCCGGCCGTCGCGTCCCAGTAGGCGCGGTTGCGCGCGACGTGCTCCGGGAGCGCCTCGTCGGTGCTCATGCGGTGACGGCAGCCTCGGGCGTCGCTCCCTCACCGATCTCGCCGACCGTGGCGATGCGCTCCGTCTCGCCACCGGCCCCGGTCGCGAGCAGGATCCTGCCCGACGCCTGGGACTCGAAGAGGAGCTCGGCGGTCGCGAGCGTGTCGATCTCCGCGGGACTCTTGTCGTCGCGGATGCGCACGATGCGCGGGAACCGCATGGCGAAGCCGGACCGATGGCGCGCGCTGCGCATGATCCGATCGAACGCGATCTCCACGACCACCTCGGGGACGACGGTGCGGTAGCGCCCGAAGTCGCGCAGGGTGATGGCCTTGAAGTGCTCGGTCATGGCGGCGATCTGCGCATCGGTCAGTCCGGTGTACGCCTTGCCGATCGTCAGCAGCGAGGCCCCGGGCTCGTCGGTCTCCCGAACGGCGAAGGTGTAGTCCGACAGGACGCCACGGCGCTTGCCGTGCCCCCACTCGACGCCCACTACCACGCAGTCGAGCGTGGCGAGCGCCTTCTTGAGCTTCAGCCAGCCGAGGCCCCGCCGTCCCGGCTGGTAGGTCGAATCGGGATCCTTGACCATCAGCCCCTCGTTGCGCCTCTCTCGCGCGTCGTCGAAGTGGCGGTCGACCTCCTTGACCGACCGGGCCGATGCGAGGTGCGCGTAGAGGAGCCGCTCGTCGCTTCGATCGGGCAGGCGGAGGCCCTCGAGCCGCTCCCGGCGGGTGCGCAGCGGCGCCTCGAGGAGGTCGTCGCCCGCGTGGTGCAGCAGGTCGAACGCGACCATCACCACCGGCACCTCGCGCAGGAGGTCGGCCGAGGGCCTGACCCGCCCCAGGCGCGTCTGGAGGGAGGCGAAGTCCAGCACCGCACCCTCGCGCCACGGGACCAGCTCGCCGTCGATCACGAGCGGCGCGTCCGATCGCAGCGCCTCCGCGGCCTCGGCGATCTCGGGGAACGAGCGAGTCACGTCGTTGAGGTCGCGGCTGAAGAGCCGGATCGCGCCGTCGCGCTCCACGTGCAGCTGAGCGCGGATGCCGTCGTACTTGTCCTCGATCCACGCCTCGTCGCCGACGCGGCGCATGATCTCGGCCGAGTCGGCGACGGGCGACGCGAGCATGAAGCGGATCGGACGCCCGACGTGTAGGGCCGCCTCGGCCAGGCGGCCCTCGCGTGCGAGGATCGCGGCCTCGCCGATCTCCCCGGTCAGCATGTGCGCCCGCCGGACGGCAGCGAGGTCGGCTTCGAAGGCCGATGCGACCGCGTCCTCCAGCAGGCCCTCGCGGAGGCCGATGCGCGTCTCGCGGGAGGAGACCCGGCCGATGAAGCGCGCCTCGTCGGCCGTCGCGCGCCGAAAGAGCGCCGTGAAGAGGGCCACGCGCCCCTCGGCCGACGTCGCCGCGGCGATCGCGGCGAAGGTCGATGCGACCTCGGCCACGCTCAACCGGCGGCCCTCGGGCTCTCGTCCCGCGAGCAACTCGGCGGCCGCGTCGCCGAAGTCCGAGTGCCTCAGGTACGCGTCTCGAATGGAGGCCTCATCCGCTCCGCTCGCCGCGGCCAGCGCTGCGCCCTGCTGCACCCAGCCCATGCCGAGCTTGGCGGTCGGGTCGGCCAGCGGCCTCCCGGCGAAGAACGCGGCGGCGGCCGCCAGATCGGCCGGCTGGAGGCCGCGCAGATAGGAGGCCAGGAGGTCGCGCTTGGCGTTCTTGCTGCGGGTCGCGCCGACGGCGAAGGCGGTGGCGGCGAGGCCGGCGAAGGGGGACGAT
>Ga0214472_10004273_pt1 | contig 15071 bp, 11 predicted proteins | sample RVTome_6_FD_207662 | JGI IMG/M metagenome (GOLD analysis project Ga0214472, IMG submission 207662) | Soil microbial communities from uranium-contaminated site in the Upper Colorado River Basin, Wyoming, United States - RVT140D175 | ecosystem: Environmental > Terrestrial > Soil > Contaminated >...
CGTGGGCCTCAGTTCGGCCCGCGTCGGCTGGTTCGCGGCCGGCGGCGCCGCCAGCGGACTGGCGTACTGGATTCGACCGGAAGGCTTGAGCGTGGCCCTAATCGCCGTGGCCGTGACGTTTTGCTGGTTCGTGCGCCCAGCCGGCGCCAGGCGTTTCCGCGTCGTGCTTTGCTTGACGGCGACCGTCGCAGCGGCGGCCGTCGTCGTCGGGCCGTACATGCTATTGGCCGGCAAGTTCACCAGCAAGAAAGACGCCGCGATGGTTCAGCGGCGACGCCCGGCACATGAAGTCCCATTCGTGAACGATGAGCCGGCCGATTCCGCGGCGCCGGAAGTAGCCGCGACGCCGCCGACCGTCTCAGCGCCGCCGGTTGCGGCGCCGCGGGCAAATCTGGTTTCGCGGTTGTGCGTAGCGCTGGCCAAGTACGTCGAAGAAGTCGGCTACGGATTCCGTTACTTGTTGCTCGTTCCACTGGCGTGTGGCCATTGGGCGATTGGCCAGATCCGGCCGCGGGCGTCGGCCTATGCCTGGGTGTGGGCGTTGGCGCTGTTTCACACCGCGTTGTTGTTGTGGCTGCACTACTCGGCCGGCTACATCGGCCACCGGCACGTGATCCCGTTGGTGGCATTGGGGATGCCGTTTGTGGCAACCGGTGCTTGCTATCTCGGCCAATGGGCGGCCCGGCGTTGGAATCGACGTGCATGTTGGACCGCGGGGATCGCCGGCGCTGCGGTGGCCGCGGTTGTCTGTCTGCCGGCGGCCGTGCGTCCGCTGAACTACGCCAGCCGGCCGGTTGTGCAAGCGGCCGTGTGGGTCGACCACCATCGGGGAACGTCGAGCCGGGTGCTGGCCAACTCGCTTTACGTCGGCTTCTATGCCCGCATGCCGGGCGAAGTCCTCGGCGTCCAATGGCCGGATTTACAAACGGCGATGAGCGCCGCCGCGCAGTACGACTTCGTCGTGATGGAAATCGACGCCAGGCGCTTTCGACCGCCCGATGAACGATTGCGGACGCTGGGTTACGCGACCGTTCAACGCTTCAGCGGTGGTCCCGATCGACCCTGGCACCAGGTGCGAATCTACCGGCGCCACACGAAGACCGCGCGAGCCGCTGCGGAGAAAACGCCACAACAGGACGCAAGTGGCGCGGCGCGTTTTTGATGCCACAGGAGGCCCTTGCCGACTCGGTGCTTGTCCGCCTTCTCGCAACCTTGAGGTATCAACTGACGGGCGCATAAACAAAGGCCTCCTTGAGGGAGGCCTTTGTCCGGTAATTCAAATCAAACGTTGGCTACGTTACGCGCGTCGTTTGCGGCGACGGCAGGCGGCCGCCAGTCCGCAGACGCCGATCAAACCGAGACCGATGCTCGTCGGTTCGGGGATGGCGTTGATCTGTCCACGGATTTCGCCGCCGCCGGCGGTCGTTGTGTGGACGTTGACGTACATGTTTCCGGCCAGCAGGTTGGCGATGTTGGTGGCCGTGTCGCTGTTCAGCCCGCCTTGGGTTCCTCCGAATTGGGCGCCTTCAACGGCCAGCTTGAAACCGAGCGTGCCAATGTCGTCAATCGTGCCCAGGAATCCCAGGTCCACCACGATCGGGCCGTTGACTCCCGGGGGAGCGTTGTGGATGTGAACGGGCGTGTTGTTCGGCCCAACGCCAGCCAGTTGCGCTTGCGTGATGCCGCTGACGAACAATTCCAAATCGAACAAACCCGTATTGGAGTCGACGTTCAAAATGGAAACACCAATCGCCGCCGTCGCCACCGGCGGAACTTCTTGCGCGCCATTTAAGTTGGCGTCGCCCAAGATGAGTGCGGCTTGAGCACCGGACGCGGCGCAAGCCAGAAGACCAATGGCAAGGAGGCCCATCAACCCAAAGAATTTCTTACTGCCGAGCATGAATTACCTACCGTTTGCTAGGGTAAAATCGCCCGATGCGAATCATCGGAGCGCGAAGTTGCTACTAAGAAGTCGAAACGCCTGATTCGCCTCTCAGTAGCGTCCTCCCATTCCCTAGAAACAGTTGGCAGTAAGATTACAGAAGCCGCGGCACCGGCCTTACGGCGGCGTCCGCGTAAACTGACTTTCCCTGAGTATAGCAATCGCCGGGAGAATGTCAAAACAATAATTCGCAAAAAAACCGGGACAGGCGATTTTTTTTCCCGTGAGGAAAGGGACCCCATCGGCACTGGTCCAGATTGGATTGGGCGGCGTGTTCTGCCGAAGGTTGACCAAGCATGCACTGTTCAGAACCCGAAGCGTAAGCGAGGGCAGCCCGGCATTCGCCTACCCCTCGCTGACGCTTCGGGTTGCGATCTGATTTGTACATCCGTACATGTCATTGTTCCGACATAACCGCAACAAAAAAAGGCCGCCCCGTGGGACGACCTTTTTTGGATTTCTTGAACGGCAATCAAGATCCGAGCAAATGCGTACTCTGTTTCCTTCGTTGTTGGTCTGGTTGTCTTTCGACCGGCCTCGCTCAGGCGATGCGGCGGCGACGGACACAGGCGAAGCAGGCGGCCAAGCCCATTCCGGCCAACATCAGCGTCGACGGCTCCGGCACGACCAATGTGTCGCTGGCCACAATCACATACATGTTGCGGCCCGCGTTCTGTGCGTCGCGGAAGCTGTGAGTACCCGGCAGCGCCAACGTGACGAACAGCGAAAAGTGCTGATTGATGCTACCATCGGCGTTTTCATCGATGTCGATTTGGGCGCCCGTATCGACAAACGGCGTCAGACCGACCGAACCGTCACTCATGAATGTGGGCACGCCGGTCGGCGGGTCGTTGCCGTCGCCGTCGCCGAAGCGGTCATCGAGCAAAACGTACAAAAGTGACAATTGGCTGGTCGTCACCTGCGCTTCGTAGGGAGAGTCATCCCGCGCGTTATTTTGGAGTTTCACGTAATCCGAGCCCTTGAGGGCCTCGGGAATGTTTTCAAGCTCATGCACGCGGTCCGTGTACGCCAACACACCGTCGTCCAGGCCGCCGACGACCAATTCGGAACCCGTGTCGGTGCCCTGTACCACCGTGACACCCGTGATGATTGCCGCTTGAGAGATTCCCGCCGAACAAAGCGCAACGCCGAGAGCAATCGCGAAAAGGAAGAAAAGCTTGTTGCCGTTCATAGAATACATTCCCCGTTTCAACCGTGTTTCAGCCCGCCGGCACGAATGAGGCGGACATGGAAGCTACCGAACCTATTTAAGAGTTCACGACAAAGTTCGCTCTCAAGCTCAGTAGCATTCCTCCACGGAAAAAACGGGTGGCAACAAACGAGCGGAACCGAACAGGCACCCTACAGTGCGGCCCGCTGCACGTCGTAACTAATGTTTAATATACTTACCTGACGGATCATGTCAAACACATTCGAGGCGAATATCGGAATTTTTTTTCCAGTCCCCGATGTCGCAGCTACGTCCCGTTTTGCCAACCAAAAACGAGGCTTGATATTAGAGCGTAAGACATTATATATCAAATACTTAAGAATTTACTGGATCACCTCTTTACGGCCACTCGCCCGGGAACCTTCCACCGGCAGGCGGGCTTCGGCTGGGAGAAAAAGCGAAAAAATACTATCCAGAAGGCAACCGGCATCACCCGGCTTTGCTAGCATTTCACTCTCGACGAACTGCACGCCATAGCATTCCGATGTACGGGAAGGACCGCAGATACCATGTTGAACCTGAAAACCAGCACGCCGCCCTGGTGGGCCGAAAGGGTCGAAGCCCATTTGGAAGAGATCCTGGTCGACCACGCCCATTGCGAGAAAAAAGCCGCCGGCACGGCGATGAATCTGATTTTCGCCTATGTCGACAAATCCGCCGTGGTGCGGCCGCTGAAGGAGATTGTGGAAGAGGAATTGAGCCACTTTGTCCTGGTCACGGACTTGATCGCATCACGCGGAATGCGGTTTCGGAAGCTGCCGCCGAGCCAATACGGACCGCGACTTCACGAGCTGATTCGTAAACAGGAACCGGCGCGCGCGGTGGATCGGATGTTGGTGGCCGCGCTGATCGAGGCCCGTTCTTGCGAGCGTTTCGCGCTGTTGCGCGACCGCATCGCCGATCCCGATCTGTCCGCCTTTTACGGCGGCCTGTTCGAGTCCGAAGCCCGGCACCATGGCACGTACGTGTCGCTGGCGGCTCAATTCGCTCCGGCCGAGGAAGTTCACGCCCGGCTGGACGAGTTGGCGGCCCAAGAAGCCGCCATCATCGATCAAGGCGATCCGCGTCCGCGGGTGCATGGGTAGCGGGGGTAAGGAAACCATGAAGCGCATGAAGGACATGAAGAAGGAAGCGAGGATGCGGCAGCTTGGTTCGGACGATCAGGAAAGATCGCAGGGCAGCGTTTATAGTTTATTTTCTCGCCCGACGAAAAAAACCCGGGGGCGTTTTCACTCGGAAACTTCATGCCCTGCATGTTCTTCATGGTGGATTCTCCCCGCTTGCCACGCTGATTGCGTCCCTGCGCTTATCAAAACGTCTTGGAGAGCGTGCCGCCGTCGACCACCAGTGTCTGGCCGGTGATGTAACTGCCGGCGTCGCTGGCCAGCAGCAACGCGGGACCGGCCAGTTCGCGTGGCTGGCCCCAGCGGCCGACGGCCGTGCGTTGGGCGAACGAGCGTTTCTGCTCATCGGTCAACACGCTGCCGGGCAGGTCGGTCAGAAAAGGTCCCGGGGCGAGGCAATTGACCGTGATGTTGTCCGGTCCCAGTTCCAAGGCGGCGGCCCGCGTCATGCCGACCAGCGCCGCCTTGGTCGCCGAATACACGCTGCGACCGGCGCCGGAGGCCAGGGCCATGATCGAAGAGATGTGGATGATCCGCCCCCACTTGCGCTCTCTCATTTGCGGCGCCAACTGCCGGGCCAGCCGCATGCACGAGGTCAGGTTCAACTCTACAATCCTGTCCCACGTGTCGTCGGTGATCTCGGCCAATTCCTGCGGCGTGTTGCTGCCGGCGTTGTTGACCAGGATGTCGACCCGGCCCATTTCCTTAAGCGCCTGACGGCCCAGTCGATCGACATCATCGCGCCGCGTCATGTCGGCCACCACGGTGGCGACGCGGACGCCGGTTCCCTCGCCAATCTCGGCCGCGGCGGCCGTCAGTTCGTCCTGATGGCGGCTGGAGATCACGATGTCGGCCCCCGCTTCGGCAAACCCGCGGGCCATCGCCTTGCCCAGCCCCTTGCTGCCCCCGGTGACCAATGCGACGCGGCCGGTGAGATCAAAGAGGGTATTTTTCATATTGAACTTTCACGCCTGACTGGAGAACCAATTGCGCAAAGTACGCTTGAACTTGATAAACGCCGGGTCCACGCATCGGTTCATTCCAATGCGACTGGCAAGCTCCGCATAAAGTGCCGATGAGCGCCGTTTTCGGGATTCGCGGAGTGCCAATTCCATCACCTCTTTCGGACGGTTCGGTTTTACTTGGCCCTCCGGCGACAAGCCTTGTGAGGCCAACCACTCGCGCAAACCAGTCTCACGGGATTGCCAGCCGAGGACAACATCTACTTCGGGTGAATCACTCCATACCCAGATTTCAAGTTCTGGATCGAGCGCGATCGCCGCGGCTCGGTCGCGCCAGCCATTTTTCGTCAAACGCCGCTCGATCGAGTCCTCCAGGGTATCCCGCGAATCTGATTCACGGCCACAGCCTTCGCGGTCAAGCATAACGAGGGCATACGCGAATTGACTGACAAACGGGCGAAGAAAGAGTTCAGCGCGGCGTAGGCAGCCAGCGTCGCGCTGCGGATGGACAAATGTCTCAAACGCAATTTTCCGGATTCTTAGGGATTTGAACCGGCGCAGTAGTCCTTCGGCGGCAAATTGCATGTTCTTGTCGGCTACCAGCAGCACGAGGTCGGCCGTCGGTGAATCTGTCACCCCAGCACTCCCGCTGCAAACAGCGTTCCCAGGTTTTCCTCACCTCGCCACTCTTGCAGCCGCGGGTGTTCGCTGCCGAGCACGATATCCGTGGCGCCATCATCGGTTTTGGCAAAACAAAGGACATTTTTTGCGTCGGTGATACTCAGAATCACCGGGGAATGAGTTGCGGTAAGGACCTGTGCGTCGTAAACGGACGAAAGTGACTGGAACATGGTTTCGACCGCTCTGGGGTGGATGCCGTTTTCCGGCTCTTCAATCAAGAACACGCCTTTTAGACCATCCAAATAGGCTGGCAACGTCAGTGCCAACAGCCTGAGTGTCCCATCCGACGCCATCCATGACGGGACTTCCAGCCCCCCGCGGTAAACCAAAACGATGTACCGGTGTTTGTCGTCCTCACGCAATGTCGTCTTAATGTTTTCCAAATCGGGCAGCGCCGTCTGCAAATGGGCGATCCATTCCTTCATCCTCGCGGGAGACTTGGCGGCCAAATCCGCGATCACCCACGGCAGATTTGACCCGTCCGGCTTGAAGCCGGCCCCCTGTCCGGGCGCGCTGGCAAGGCGTATTCTCAGGCTGTTGAGAATGATCTGCTCAACGCCGTCCGTCAACAATTGCTTGAACCACGTGCTGACGGGAAAATTTGTCTCGTCTTCGGGCAGATTTCCGAGCGTTGATTTTCGCGGGCCGAGTCTGAAAGCGGGAGCCCAACGGCCTTCTATTGGGTGCCTTTCGGAATAGTAGTTGTCATTACCGCCGCGCTTCTTGGCAAATAAACTGCGAGTCCGCTTTCCCTTTGGACTGCGAATCGTATCCGGAGGCGCGAGTAGCTGCGGAAAAAGCGCTTGCTGTGACGGCCGCCGCGGCTGAGACACCCGGAGCAAACCTCGTTCGTCGGCAATCGAGACCTCTCCGGTTGCAGCATTCAGTTCGATCGCGATTTCGTATCGAATCGTGTCGTACTCCGGGTGATGAAGTTTGTCGCGCAAACCATCTGGTATTTTGGCCTCGACTGCTAATTCAAATCCGCTGCCTTGACGCTGCCAAACAAGGTCCGAGAAATTGCGCGTCCTCTGGTTGACGGCTTCCTCAAGTCCATCTTGAACCAGCCGGCTCAGAAACGCGACGACATCTAGAAATGTCGTCTTGCCACTTGCGTTCGGTCCCACCAGCACGTGGAACGGTCCAAGGGGCTGGGAAACGTATCTCAGGCATCGAAAATTCAGTGCTTCGATGAGTGATATCATTACCCGGTCTCTCGCGTTTCAAACGGCCGGAGTTCCACAGAGCACCCCTTACTGAGTTCCAGGCAGTATTGAACGATTCTGTCCGGCATTCTTTCAGATTCGACGGCGACATGGAAGAAGAGGCTCCAGCGATTCCTCGTCAATGAAAAACGCCGGTCAGCCCGTCAGCGATTCAACCACCAAATCGCCCACCTCGCGCGTGCCGTAGCCCATGCGGCCGGCGGCCTGGCCTTGCATCTTGCTGCCGGTGACGTGTTGGATGGCGTTCATCACCCGCGCCGCCGCCGCCGGCTGGCCGACCTGGTCCAGCAGCATGCTCATGGCGTTGATGGCGGCGATCGGGTTGATGACGTTCTGGCCGGTGTATTTCGGCGCGCTGCCCCCCATCGGCTCGAACATGCTCACGCCGCCGGGATCCGGATTGATGTTCGCCCCGGCCGCCACGCCCATGCCGCCTTGCAATATTCCGCCCAGATCGGTGATGATGTCGCCGAACATATTCGTGGTGACGATCACGTCGTAGTATTCCGGGTTTTTGACCATCCACATGCAGCAGGCGTCGACATGGTTGTAATCGGCCTTGACGTCCGGGTATTCGGCCGCCACATCCTGAAACGTCCGCCACCAGAGATCGTGCCCGTAGGTCAGCACATTGGTCTTGGCGACCAGCGTGAGCATCTTCTTCGGATTGTTCCGCTTGCGAGTGAACTCGAAGGCCCAGCGGATCGCGCGCTCGCAGCCCTTGCGGGTATAGACGGCCGCCTGCGTGGCCACTTCGTCCGGCGTGCCCTTCTTCAGGAAGCCGCCGACGCCGCAGTACAGGTCTTCGGTGTTTTCACGGACCACGACGAAGTCGATGTCGTCGGGTCCCTTGCCGGCCAGCGGCGTCTCGACGCCGGGGAACAGTTTCACCGGACGCAGATTGATGTACTGATCCAACTGGAAGCGCAAATCCAGCAACAACTGCTTTTCCAACACGCCCGGCGGCACGTCGGGATGCCCGACGGCGCCTAAGTAGATGGCGTCGAAACCCCGCAGTTGGTCCACCGCCCCCTCAGGCAGCACTTCCCCGGTCCGCAGATACCGTGCGCCGCCGTAGTCGAAATCCGTCAGCTCATAGCGGAATTTCTCCAACTCCGCCACCGCCTTGAGCACCTTGACGCCCTCGGCCGCCACCTCGGGTCCTGTCCCGTCGCCGCCGATGACCGCGATTTTGATTGGTTTGTTCGTGGTCAATTTTTGCGCTCATGGATCTGAAAATGCCGTATCGAACGGACCGGCTTCACGGTAAGGCAGCGATTTTATCAATCGACTCAGGCAGCGACAAGCAAGAGAAGAGGACGCGCAGCCGCATGGTCGACGGGAATGGGTAGACGCGAAAGCGGTCAGCGGATACAGGCCTGTTTGCACACACGTCGTGCAACTTACCACCAATCCGTCTAGAGCTTCGATTTGGCGTCCTCGAGTCCCACTTCTCGATTTGATTTATGCGCTTCTCCCCGATCCTCCGTCCCTAGACACTCGACCGTAGACCACGCAACCTTGCCCTTCGGGCGGACGAATTTGATCACCTGTGAAGTATTCACCTGCAATCGTAACGTTCACGCCGCCAAAGCCGTTTTGTCGCTGGCTTCAACGTCGACTCCGGGGGGATTCACCGAGTTGTTCACCCGCGCCGGCGACCCGTCACCCACGGCGCGCAGCCGGCTGACAGCATTGCCAGCAGCCAAGTGGCCGGTTCGGGGACGCTGGCCTGTGGCGCTGAGAGTAACCGGCCCATCGCGGACAAATCGCGGTTGTCGAACCGCCCGTCGCCGTTTAAGTCGCCGCGCGCTTGCCGGTCGACATCCGGAAAATGCGACGCATACGTGGGCGGGTTGGTCAACGCCATGACCAGCCAATGGACGTCGTCGGCGTTGACCTGCCCGTCGTCGTTTAAATCGCCGGCCAGGAAGCTGCGGACGACGTCGAGGTCGGCGCGCAGGTCGACGACCAGCTTTCCTTCGAGATTCGACGCCTCGCGGAAGTCAAAGTGCGCCTGGCTGAAATAGCCGTCGGGGATTTCCTCGCCGCAGAATTCCGGGAACAATTCACACAGCAGATCGCCCAGCAGTTTGTCGGTCCAGCCTTCGGTCAAAAAATTCATGCCGAAGATGCCGGGGATGCTGGGATCGATGTCCAGCACGCCGACGGCCAATTCGTTCCAGCGCAGCTCGACGCCTTCGTCGGTCAATACGGCGCCGGATTGGACCGCCAACACGGGCATTTCGACCGTGCCGCCGACGCCGCCGACTTCGACCGTCAGCACGGCCTCGTCAAAAAATGAACCGTTGCCGTTTTCGTCCAGTCCCAAGGCCAGCGCCGTTTCGGTCGATAGGATCGACATCTGCGCGCCCGTGTCGACCAGCAACTCGCCGGTGAACGACTTGCCGAAGTGATTCAAATTCACCGGAGCAAACGGCAGCGGCGCCCACGTCGGCGGTGGGTCTTCGGGATTTCGCAGGCCCGACTGCGGAAACTCCTGCAACCTGAGCGGCACGTGATAACGATGGCCTTCGCCAGGGGGCGGAGCATCGCTAAAAGTTACCGGAGGGCTGAATGTGCCCAAACCGAGTTCACCGCCGAAGCTGCTCCACTCGCCGGTGAAGTCCATCGATACCGTGCGATTCACCATGCCGGGCATGCCCACGAGTCCGAAAAAACCGGCGGTCGAACCGAAATCCAACTCCGGGTTCGACATAATGCGGGCATTCTGGATCGTCAAGGGCGCGCCGTCGGTGTCCGTGTAATCGAACCGGTACGATTCGGAGACGTCCATTGGCGTAAAGCCGGCCACACCCTGTTCGTCGTAGACGGACACGGTCTCGTAGCCGGCGGATGACACGCTGGCAAACGCGTTGCCGTCCATCAAGATGCCGTTCGCGCCGGTGTCCAGGACGAAGAACTCGGTGCCGGAAGAGGGTCCCAAGCTGCTGGTGCCGGCGCTGTCGCGGAACACCTCGACACTGACCACCGGCTGCCCGGCGGCGAAAGCGTCGGAAATCCCCAGCTCAATGAATCGCTGTGCCGACGCGCTGCCGCTGAACGCGAAAAACGTCAGCAGAATCCAGCAGCAAAGGACGATTTGGCGGTGCAAGGAGCCCGGTTGCCCGTGATCAGCGCGGACGACGACCGCGCCGGCTGATATTTTCGCGCAGCGGGTGCCTCGAAAACGGCTCTCAGAAAGACCCCGACATTGACGCACGTAGACTCTCCTCTGAAGGCCCCTGCGACGATTACAGTGTTCCACACCGCTCTGGCGGCGTCAATTGAATGCGATTATCGACTGCCTGGCGCGATGAATGCCGGCGGTGATTCAGATGCCAGTCCAGCGCCGCGCGGGCAATTCGAAGTGATTAGCCGAATGGCGGTCGGCTCCTGAATGTAACTGGATTCGCAGGACTTCAGCCCTATAGGTGTCCGGATGGGAAGGTTCCGGTTTCTTGAGAATCCGGCGACGATTCGACTAAACAGTTACCGGGTGAGATATATGACTGTTTGACCAAACGCGGAGAAATGGCCGCCGCGAAACATCGTCATAGGCCGTATCCCCCGCATTGGTCCTGGGGTTGCTATACTGGGCGTGTGTGCAATATTGTCGATGGCTTCGAATGGAAGCATTTACCCCACCGCAAGTGGTCTGGCGTTACCCCTTCTTGTGGTATTTTTCAGTTTCGGACGCGTTCGTAATACAGCGCCGGCCCTCACGACTTCCAAGGAGATTTGCAGTGTCGCAGGTAGAAACCAAGTGCCCTTACAAAGTGGCTGATCTTTCCCTGGCCGAGTGGGGACGCAAGGAAATCGAACTGGCGGAAAACGAGATGCCCGGGCTGATGGCGCTGCGGGAAAAATACGGTTCGAGCAAACCGCTCACCGGCGCCCGGATTGCCGGCTGCCTGCACATGACGATTCAAACGGCCGTGCTCATCGAGACGTTGACGGAATTGGGGGCGCAGGTCACCTGGAGTAGCTGCAACATTTTTTCCACGCAGGACCACGCCGCCGCGGCAATCGCGAAGACCGGCGTGCCGGTCTATGCGTGGAAGGGAATGAACACGGCCGAGTTCGACTGGTGCATCGAGCAAACGCTGATCTTCCCCGACGGCGAACCGCTGAACCTGATCCTGGACGACGGCGGCGACCTGACGGCGATGGTTCACGACAAGTACCCGGAGTTGCTCAAGGGCATCCGCGGCCTATCGGAAGAGACGACCACGGGCGTGCATCGTTTGTATCAGATGCACGCTCAAGGAAAGCTGAAGGTGCCGGCGATCAACGTCAACGACTCGGTGACCAAGAGCAAGTTCGACAACCTTTACGGCTGCCGCGAATCGCTGGCCGACGGCATCAAGCGAGCCACCGACGTGATGGTCGCCGGCAAGGTCATCGTCGTGGCCGGCTACGGCGACGTCGGCAAGGGCTGCGCGCACGCCATGCGTTCGCTGGGCGCGAGGGTCATCATCACCGAGATCGATCCCATCATCGCGCTGCAGGCGGCGATGGAAGGGTTCGAGGTCACCACCATGGAAGAGGCCGCGCCGCGGGGGAACATTTTTGTCACGGCGACCGGCAATCGCGACGTCATCACCGGCAACCACATGCAAGCGATGCCGCACGATGCTATCGTCTCGAACATCGGGCACTTCGATCTGGAAATCGACATGGCCTGGCTGGAGTCGCAGCGGGACGTCACCAAGGTGGAGATCAAACCGCAGGTCGACCGCTACACCTTCCCCGACGGCCACTCCATCATCGTGCTGGCCGAAGGCCGGCTGGTGAACCTCGGCTGCGCCACCGGGCATCCCTCCTTCGTGATGAGCAACTCGTTTACCAACCAGGTGCTCGCGCAGATGGCCTTGTGGACGGAACCGGAGAAGTACAGCCTGGGCGTACACGTCTTGCCCAAGGCGTTGGACGAAGAGGTCGCCCGGCTGCACCTGTCGAAGCTCGGCGTCAAGCTGACGCGGCTGACCAAAGCGCAATCGGACTATATCGGCGTGCCGGTTGACGGGCCGTACAAACCGGAGCATTACCGGTATTGAGGCGGCGAAAGCGTAATCGAGCACGATTTCGAAGGTACGCATAACCCGTTTACGCCCCCCTCACAGCGGCGCAAAGAAAAGTCCGCGCGCATCCACGCATCATCATCTTTTTTTCTTTGCGTCTTTAGGCTTTTGCAAGCCAGTTTTTTAGTCTGATTTCGAGGGCATCGACGTCCTCTCTGCAACGGGAGCGTACGCGGTTATAGTTTTGAGCCGCCTCTCGACCCATCGTAGTTCGTCCCTCGCCGGGTTCATTTATCAGACCTCGCTGCCTCGCAAGAGGTCCGAAGTAGACTTCTTTGGGATGAATCTCCGCTCGAACGGCGCTCCAATTCCAGTCCTTCGGCAGATCCTGACCGGCCAATGCCCAGACCTCAATTTCCTGCCACGCGTTCTCGGCCAGCAGCGACGTGCTCTCCTCCGATACATCGCCTGCCTTTCTTTCCAACTCGTTCAAGGCTTCTCTTCGCCCTTCGACACCGTCTCGGTCAACCAATAGCAGAAAAACCTGCACCATGCCGCGGTAGCGGTCGAGGACATCCTTGATTCGCGACCACTTCATCGCCTCAGTGATGCCACCCAACAGTTGGTCTAAGCAAACTCGGACTTTGGCGTTGGGTTTACCGGCCTCTTTCAGGAGACGGCGAATGAGAGGTTTCAATACGTATTGATCCTTCCGGAAATCTTCCGGGATGATCAGCACATTCATTCATTCGTCTCCGCCGATTCCGCGAACGCAACCGCGTCCTCCAGCCAACCCGATTCATGTAATCGAGCCAAGTCCTGCTCCTCGAGAACTCGCCGCGCCTCAGGAATATCCAATACCCTTCGAATCCTCCCCTCTTGTTCACCCTCGAAGCGGTATACGAGCGAAGCGTGCTCGAGCGCGTCGGCGCTCAACATTCCCAAAAGCTGTGGCGAGTGAGTTGTGGTAACGACTTGGACTTTCCCTTCCTTAGCGCACTGTTCGATCAGTTGAAGCAACAGATACAAACGAGTGGGATGGATACCGTTGTCGATTTCCTCGAGAAAGTAGAACTGTGCTGCATCGGGACCAAGAAGTGCCGCGATCATCGCGAGGAATCGCAATGTGCCGTCGGACGCGCTATAGGCGGACGTCCTCTGCCCGTTCGATTCCACGAGCGTCACGAGGATTCGCCCCGTCTGGTCCGGAACAAACTCGAAATCAACGACGTCAAGTGGCGTGAGTTCTCGGATCCATTCCGCCACGGCACGCTTGGTATCCTCGTTTTCGCAAATCGCTTGCAAGACCGACGACAGATTCTCGCCTCGATCGCCAAGAACCACTTGTCCCGGAATCGACGGGGTTTTCATGGCTTCGGGAGCAAGGTCCAGAAACCTCATCGATTCGAGCGTCTCGCAGAAAACACCCGCGTAATCCTTGTGTTTTTTCCGCGCATCGCGGTTCTCGACGATTTGCGAAACCACCGGCTGGTTGTCGAGGAAGCGCAGTCGTTTGCCGTGCTTGCGGTTCTTTTCATCCCTGGGCAATCGCACAAAAATGTAAGGAGGGCCTTCCTGATTCGGAGGATCATCCGTTGGGTGCGAAGCAAATACTTGATAACGATAGTTGCTGTACAACGACTCGCGAATGACGCGCGGAGCCGATCGCGCGTCTTCGAGACGAACACCTATTGAGTGCGTTAACGTTGAGGAAATACCGTAGAATTGCCCTGAGATTCTCCCTGGGCGTAATGCCGTGCGTATGCTGAATTCGTTCGCACCCGCGTACGCAACCTCGCGCGTCCCCCCTCGAATTCCCTTCCATTGCAGGACTCCTCCCTCGACGTATTTTTCGCCGATGATTTCCGCAAGCGAATAACCACGCGAGATTCCATGTACGAATCGGAACGCATCGCGCAGATTGCTCTTGCCCGACGCATTCGTTCCTACGATCACGGTCAGGGGGCCCAGCGACAAGGTGGCGTCGCGGAAATTCTTGAAATTCAACAACCGCACGGATTCGATCATACGCCAGTTCCGTTATGAATTATCCACGCTGCTTTACCGCGCTACGCAGAATTCATCCCTCTGGACTATCAATCAACTCCTGCAACCGCTCGGCCAGCGCGGGCGGGAAGCGGGCCGGCCACGTGTCGTCGATGAGGCCGACGTCGAGCATGTCGCGCAGATGAGTTCGGTCCTTGTCGCGAAACGACGTGAGTTTCATCCGCACAAGCGCTTCCAATCGAACGACACGGAACGGATCGTTCATTTCCGACTCGTCCACGTCCGGTGCAGCGGCCGCGTACCCGGTCCGGACTTTTTCGTTCGCGAACACGACGTGCACGGCGTCCCGCGCCTTGGCGTCGGGTCCGTCGACGAACATTTCGACACCGAGCGTTTCACGCCGCACGAACCCGGCTTTGCTCAACGCCTCCGTGGCGGCGTCGAGATCCTCGCGCCGCAAAAGGATGTCCACGTCCTGCGTGTTCCGCACGGCCGCCTCATCGACGCGCGACACCCAAGCGGCCACCGCGTGGCCGCCGGCCACCGCGTAGGGCACGCCAGCTTTTTCTAACGCCGCGGTCGCCCGCAGCAGTCTTTCGCGCACCTTTTGCATAGCGCCGAACATCCTTTCAAGCGAAATCTCGCCGTATTCGGTTTGCGCCATGATCGGCTGCACCTGTTGAGGATTATCTCTTGCCTTATGTTCTTCGGTCCATTGTAGCAACCAAGAGCCAATTCTGCCCAATAGGCAAAACGGAATCGCCGAGGCGGAATCGACAACCGCGTAGCGGTTGGAACATCGCAGCCCAGGGTAAGCGGCGCAGCCGCGCCACCCTGGGAAGACGCTCATCGCCCGGCCGGTTACGCCGCAGGC
>Ga0214472_10004274_pt1 | contig 15069 bp, 15 predicted proteins | sample RVTome_6_FD_207662 | JGI IMG/M metagenome (GOLD analysis project Ga0214472, IMG submission 207662) | Soil microbial communities from uranium-contaminated site in the Upper Colorado River Basin, Wyoming, United States - RVT140D175 | ecosystem: Environmental > Terrestrial > Soil > Contaminated >...
GGGGTCGATCAGCACCGGGTCGCCGTCGGCGCTCGCGAACCAGTTGCCGCCCCACAGGTCGCCGTGCACGAGCTCGGGCTGTACGACGTCGGCGAGCGCGTCGCCCGTCAGGTCGAGGACCCTGTCGAGCGCCCCGTCGGACAGGTGGCCGCGCGCACGCGCCAGCTCGAGCTGCGGCTCCACGCGATGGCCGAGCCAGAAGTCAGCCCAGCTCACGGTGGGCGTATTGGCCTGCGGAAGCGATCCGATCCAGTTATCGCGCCACCATCCGAACTCGCCTCCGGAGGCGTCGGCGCCCACGACGTGGATCCGGGACAGCCCGACGCCGAGCCGCTCCTCCGAGTCCTGGCTGGGGCGTCCTGCGGGCACGTGCTCCATGAGCAGCCACGACGCACCGGTGGGCTCACCACTTTTCTGGTGGGGTGCCGATCGGGCGTCCCCGGGCGCGCCGGACCAGGCGAGGGGCGTCGGCACGCGGACCGCGTCGGGCTTGGCCAGCGCCCGGAGCCCATCGGCCTCGGCGTCGAACATGCCCGCGGGCGCCGCGTCGTTCCACTTCAGGAAGAGTGACATGCCCGTCTCCGTCACGACGCGGGCCGCGTGGTTGATGCAACCGCCGCCTACCTCGACCACCTGCTCGATGCGGCGGCCGAGCCCGTGCTCGTCGAGCGCGCGACGCACCGGCTCGGCGATGCGCGCGGGCAGCACGGCTACGTGAGGCTCGCGAGCAAGCCCCGGCAGGAGCGACTCACGATGTCGAAGACGTCCTCGAAGCCGCTCGCGCCACCGTAGTAGGGATCGGGGACCTCGTCCCTGTCGGCGTGCGGATCGTAGGCGCGCAGCAGCCGGATCTCGGCCGTCGCCTCACCCCTATGCGCCATGTACTCGAGTTCCTCGAGGTTTTCCCTGTCCATCGCGAGCACATAGTGGAACGCGACGAGGTCGTCCTGCGTCACCTGTCTGGCGCGGCCCCGGAGCTCGATCCCGCGTGCGCTCGCGACCGAGGCGGCCCTCGCATCGGGACGCTCGCCCACGTGCCACGATCCGGTCCCCGCCGAGTCGATCTCGAACCGCTCCTCGAGTCCCGCCTCCTCGACGAGATATCGAAAGACGTTCTCGGCGAGCGGCGACCGGCAGATGTTGCCGAGGCAGACGAAGAGGACCCTCGTGCGCGGAGGTTCGGTGGGCGTCACGCGGGCCAACTTGCACGGCTCCTACACCCTATGCAACCGAGCCGGTTACCTTCTTTCCGCGGCCCACCCGGACCCCGCACCGACCTTCGGCACCCAGTCCCGGAAACACGAGGCAGCGCTGTTGGACCCCGTGAGCTTCGCAGACCTCCACATCTCGACCGAGCGCCTCGCGGCCATCGAGGCCCTCGGCTGGGTGAGGCCCACGCCCATCCAGGCACAGGCGATCCCGGCGGGGCTCGACGGGCGGGACATCGTGGGCATCGCCCAGACCGGGACGGGCAAGACCGCCGCGTTCATGATCCCGGCGCTCGAGCGCCTCGAGGCGGGAAAGGGGCTCCAGGTGCTCGTGCTCTGCCCGACGCGCGAGCTGGCACAGCAGGTCGCGGAAGACACGGAGGCGCTCGCGAAGGGCACGAGCATTCGGACCGATTCCATATTCGGCGGAGTGAGCTACAAGTCGCAAATCGATGCGCTCGAACAGGGCTTCGAGGTGATCGTGGCCACGCCGGGCCGCTTCATCGACCACATGCAGTCGAAGCGCGTGGACTTGAGTGGCGTACGCTATCTAGTCCTGGACGAGGCGGATAGGATGCTCGACATGGGCTTCCGCCCACAGATCGAGGCGGTGCTCAGGGACATGCCCCGCCAGCGCCAAACGATGCTCTTCAGCGCGACGATGCCCAACGGCGTGCACGACCTCGCGCTCAGGATCACGCGAGAGGCGCTCTGGATCGAGGCGACGCCCTCCGGCACGACCGCCGAGGGGATCGCCGAGCTCTTCTACTCGGTGAAGCCCGAGAAGAAGCCGGAGCTGCTCCTGGAGCTGCTCCAGCAGCCGGGCTGGGAGCAGGTGCTCATCTTCACGCGGACCAAGGCGGCCGCCGACGTCCTCGAGGGGAGGCTCCAGCGCGAGGGCATCCCGACGGACGCGCTGCACTCGGACCGGCACATGAAGCAGCGCACCCGAGCGCTCGAGCGCTTCGCGACCGGCAAGGTCCGGGTGCTCGTCGCGACCGACCTCGCGCAGCGCGGGCTGGACGTCGAGGGCATCAGCCACGTCGTCAACTACGACGTGCCCCTCGATCCCGAGGATTACGTACACCGCATCGGCCGCACGGGCCGCGCAGGAGCCACGGGCACCGCAGTGACTTTCGTGACCGCGGGAGACCTGGGTGCGCTCCGCAGCCTCGAGCACCGGCTCGGGCGGGACGTGGAGCGCGTGCACCTGCCGGAGTTCGACTACGCGGGGGTTCCGCGCAAGGAGAGCCGCTCCGCCGCGGCGCGGGGGAGGAAGTCACGTTCCCCGCAGGGCATGGGGTCGCGCTCGGTGGCGGAGCTCTCTCCTGAGGAGCTCGAAGCGCTCCTCGATCCGGGATCTTGAACCCTTCGAATCCGCTCGAGGACCCATGGCGATGATCTTCCGCCGCTACGGCTCGTCGTACCACAGCGTCGACACCAACTTCGACTCTCTCGCGTTGAACGAGATCGCGTTCCGCCGCGATCGTGAAGAGTCGATCTCGGTGGACGACTTCGAGTCGGGCTTCGAGACCCTGGCATCGCACGACCTCGTCGCGGAAGCGGAAGGGGATGTCCAGGATCACACGGAGCAGGTGCTCCTCGACCGGCTGAAAGCTCAGCTCCAGGAGCTCGGGAAGGATCTGGGCGACGCAGCCGTGCTCGTCGTCGAGAACGAGCAGGGCAACGATTGGCCCAAGACGAGGCAGAAGACCTCCAACGTGGTGGTGGACGGGGAGAACCGGCTCCACTTCCACTACTCCGTCGCGCCGCCTCTGCGCGTCACGGTGCGCGCCCGCAAGGGCTGAGCGCGGCGCGATCGTGTGGGGAATCTCCCCACACGCCCCGGGGGAGGATGCCCGACGGTGCGGCCGTTCCTCCACCCGTAACTTGCTCCTCGGAATGAGGGTCGAGCACGGCGCGAGCCGGGACTAGCACTCCACCGGTCTCCGCCGGGCCGACCCAGGGTTCCGCCGGGAGTTCAGGGCAGGGGCTTCCGGTGGGCCCCAAAAAATGGGACGCGTCCTGTTGGCGGGAGGGTCGCAGGCGCTTCCCGTGGGCCCGGTGAGGCGAAAGCTTCGCCGGGTCCTCGTATTTGTGGTAACGCCGGGTACGCATCACCTTTCGGACTCGCCTTCACAGGGATCCGACATGCCCGTTCGACACGCCGACTCTTTGCCCGCGGAGCCGGTCGCCGCCGGCCGCTCGACGACGCGCCAGGTGCTCATCGGCCCCGACGAGGGCCCCAACTTCGCCATGCGCCGCTTCATCATGGAGCCGGGCGGCGGGATGCCGATGCACACCAACGAAGTGGAGCACGAGCAGTACGTGCTCCGTGGGAGCGCGCGCGTCCGGATTGGCGACGAGGTGCACCACGTCGTGGCCGGGGACGCGGTCTACATCCCGGGCGGCGTCCCACATAGCTACGACGCCGACGAAGGGGACGAGCCCTTCGAGTTCTTGTGCGTGGTTCCCAACCACCCCGACCAGATCAAGCTCGTCGACTGCTGAGGGGACGCGAACCGCTCATGGCTCATGTTCTCGTGATCGACGACGACGAGGAGCAGCGCACCCTCGCGCGCGAGATCCTCGTGAGGGCCGGCCACGGCGTCGAGGAGGCCGCCGACGGAGACCAGGGCCTTCGTCTATTCAGGAAGCGCCGTCCCGACTTGGTGGTCACGGACATCAACATGCCGGGCATCGACGGCCACGCGGTGATCTCGGCCCTCCGGGTGATGAACAAGGACGTGCCGATCATCGCGATGTCCGGAGGCGGCGCAGTCGAGAAGGACGATCTGCTCCTCCGGGCGGCCGTTCTCGGTGCCACGGAGGTCATCATGAAGCCCTTCGAGTTCCGGCAGCTCGTGGGTGCGGTCGGGCGGGCGGTGGGGCGGTGAGCGGTCCGGTCGCGTGTCAGCCAGGCGGCTGAAGCTCGGCCTGATCGGCGACCACGACCCGTCGGTCGTGGCGCATCGCGCCATCCCCAAGTCCATCGAGCTCGCGGCAGCGGCCGTCGGGATCGGCGTCACCACCGAGTGGATCGGCACGGAAACCATCGATCCGGTGCGTGCCGACCTCTCCGACTTCGACGGACTCTGGTGTGTCCCTGCCAGCCCCTACCGCAGCGCGGCCGGAGCCATCGCGGCGATCCGCTTCGCTCGCGAGGGCGGCATTCCGTTCCTCGGCACGTGCGGCGGCTTTCAGCATGCGCTGCTCGAGTGCGCCGAATCGCTCTGGGGCATCGAGGGCGCGGTCCACGCGGAGCTCGACCCCGCCGCGGTCGAGCCTGTGATCACGCCGCTGAGCTGCGCGCTCGTGGAGAGGTCGGGTACGGTCCGCTTTGCGGCGGGCTCGACGTTGGCAGCCGCCTACGGCCGGCCCTTTGCCGAGGAGGAGTACCACTGCAGCTACGGGCTCAACCCACTGCACCGGCCCCGCCTGGACGAGGGCCCTCTGAGAGCTACGGCCTGGGACGAGGCGGGTGACGTTCGCGGCGTCGAGCTCGACGGGCACTCGTTTTTCGTGGCGACGCTGTTTCAGCCGGAGCGCGCCGCCCTGCGCGGCGCGATCCCGCCGATCGTCGCGGCGTTTCTGAGGCGCTTCTGACGGTTCCTCGACTCCGTCAGGCGAACTCGACCCCGCCCCCCCCCGCCTCGGCCGCGAGCAGCGCCTTGTCCGCCGCCTCCAGCAAGGCTCCGGAGTCCTTCATGGTGTTGTCGTAGGCGGCGAGCCCGAAGCTGAGGTGGCCCCCGCCCACGTCGGCCAGGGCGAGCTCGATGCGGTCTGCGGCGATGCGAGCGCCTTGGAGGTTGGTCCCGAGAAGAAGGACGACGAAGCGCCCTCGACCCACGTGCGCGACCAGGTCGGAATCGCGCGTCGTGGCCTCGATCTTCTTGCCCACGGCGCGCAGCCGCTCTTCGGCGACCAGGTCGGGTCCGCCGAGCGAGAGTAGCATGACGGTGAACGAGAGTCCCCGGAATCCCGCGGAAAAGAGATAGGAGTACACCAACTCGAAGTGGAGCCCGTTGGCGAGCCCCGTCTTCGAGTCGGTGAGGGCGGGGTGTCCGAGGGCGTGCTCGCTGCCCTGCGCGTGCTGCTTGCCTAGCATTTGGCCTGCTCCGTAGCTCGCGGCGGGGGGGCGCCTGTCAGGAATCTTGGACACCTCGCCCGTTCATGCCATGGCGGGCCTCACCGGGGCAGCGCGAGCGCCACGATCTCGGCTGGCTGACCTCCCTCGGACACGGTCATCACGACGTACTGGCGACCCTCGTGCATGTACGTCATGGGCAGCCCGACCTGCGTGCCGGGAAGCTCGATTCGCGCGATCCGCTCGCCGGTCGCCTTGTCGAGCACCCATAGGTTGGGCCCCCCGTTCTGGCCCTCGCCCGCGAAGAGCACCGACCGGGTTACGGCCAGGCCTGCGCGCGATTGACGGCCGGTCGTCGGGATGAGCGACGGGTCGATCTCCAGGCGTTCGGCCACGTAGTCCGGCGTGTCACCGTTGGGCACCATCCACGCGTGCTCGCCGGTCTCGAGGTCGATCGCCGTGATTCGTCCCCACGGCGGCTTGACGATCGAGATTCCCGGGGCGATCTGTCCGCGGCCGCCGCCCGCGATGTAGTTCATGTCGGACTGGGCCCCGCCCTCGACCAACGAGAGGAACGACGGCGCGGTCACGGACGACACGAAGATGAAGCCGGTCTCGGGATCGAGCGCACCGCCTTCCCAGTTGGCGCCGCCCGTCGCGGCTGGCAGCGTGATCGTGCCCTGGGTCCCGTCGGGTGCGTCACGGAGGGAGGGCGGCGTATAGAGAGGTCCCCACCGATACTGGCTCGCGACCTCCTTGGCGCGCTCGAAGATCTCGGGCGTGAAGTCGATGAGGTCGTCCTCGCTGAAGCCCTGCCGCTCGAACGGCGCCGGCTTCGTCGGGAACGGCTGCGTGGGTGACGTCCACTCGCCCGGAACGTCCGACTGCGGCACCGGGCGCTCCTCGATGGGCCAGATCGGCTCGCCGGTAACGCGGTCGAGCACGTAGACGAAGCCCTGCTTGCTGACCTGCGCGAGAATCCGACGCTCGCGCCCGTCGATCGTGACGTCCGCGAGGATCGGGGCCGTGGGGTTGTCCCAATCCCAGATGTCGTGGTGGATCGTCTGGTAGTGCCAGATACGCTCGCCCGTGCTGGCATCCAGAGCGACGATGCTCGTCGAAAGTAGGTTGTCACCCGGCCGGTGACCGCCGTAGTAGTCGCCCGTCGCGGCCTCGGTGGGCAGGTAGACGTAATCGAGCTCCGGGTCCCACGAGATCTGCGCCCACACTGCGGCGTTCCCCGTATAGGTCCACGAGTCCTCGAGCCACGTCTCGTTGCCGAGCTCACCTTCCTCCGGAATCGTCCTGAACGTCCAGAGGTGTTTGCCGGTGCGCGCGTCGAGACCGAGCACGTCGCCCGGCGTGTTGACCATCGACGGAGGGCGCATGCCGACGTGGTGCGCCGATCCCAGCACGATCACGTCGCCGACTACGGCCACCGGCGAGCTCGATCCGATCGTGCCGGTGAGCGAGACGCCCTCGCGGGTCCGGTGGTACTCGTGCAGGTCGACCATCCCGTCCCGTCCGAACCCGGGGACCGGGTAGCCGGTGCGGGCGTCGAGCGCAGCGACCTGATAACCGGGGGTGAAGACGATGACGCGATCGTCGCCGTCCCCGTCGCTCCAGTAGGCGACCCCACGGCCCGCGTTCAAGCGCGGCGCGCCATCGAGGCGGTCCTCCCCTTCGGGGTTCCGCCACATCCAGAGCGTCTCGCCCGTGCCCGGGTCGATCGCCACGACGTTTCGCGTCTGGCCCATGGTGGCATAGAGGACGCCGTTCACATAGAGCGGCGTGGTCTGGCTCTGCGCGAACGGATTGGGGCCGAAGTTGCGGCCCGTCCACCGCCAAGCGATCTCCAGATCGGTCGCGTTCGACGCGTTGATCTGGTCGAGGGACGAGTACCGGGTGTGGCCCGGGTCTCCGCCGTACACGCGCCACTCGCCGCTGGACACGCCGCTCTGGGCGGCTGTCTGCGCGGGAAGGGCGAGTGCGGCGATGATGAGGGCCGCGTCCGGCCGGATCGCGAAGAGTCGTCCCATCGTGCTGCTCCATTCCACTTAGGGTGATCGAAATGCCGCAACAACCTGCTTGCGAGGTGTCGAGCCCGCCAGGGACCGGCGCGATTGCCGCTCCCAAGGACCGGCGAGTACCGTGCTTTGCCGAAGAACCTGCAGACGGACCCGGCTCCCGGGGTGTGGTTTGACACGGATCTTACAGGACCATCCGGACGACCGTTCCCATGGCGGCCCGGGGCTCGGGCATGACTGAGGGACTTTCGGGCGGCGCCCGTGGCTCTGGCCTCTCCACGAGGGCGGCATGGCGGGGGCGCCCGGGGATCGCCGGGGCGGCGCTCGCACTCGTCGCCCTTGTCGTCGTGCTCGGGCCGCGCGCGCGCTTCGTGGGTGGGTGGGTCGAGCCGGAGCTCGGACCGGACCTGGAGGCTTACCTGGCCGTCGAGGAGTCCTCGGTCCCCGATCTGAAGCCGGGGGAGGCCAAGGCCGTCGTCTGGGCGGACTCGGGCACCGTCACACCCCTGTCGATCGTCTACCTGCATGGCTTCTCGGCGGATCGACACGAGGTCGAGCCGCTGGTGAGCGACCTGGCGCGCGAGCTCGGCGCGAACGTGTACTTCGCGCGGCTGAGCGGCCACGGCCGGAGCGGAGCCGCTTTGGGCGACGTGACCGTGGCCGACTGGCTCGCCGACGCGGCCGAGGCGGTGGCGATCGGCGCGCGGATCGGGGAGCAGGTCGTGCTCGTAGGCACCTCCACCGGGGGGACGCTGGCGCTGTGGGCGGCCGCCCAGGAAGAGGCGGAGGGGCGCATCGGCGCGCTCGTCCTGATCTCCCCCAACCTGGGGTTGCGCGACCCGTCTGCCCGCGTCCTCACGTGGCCGTGGGGTGGCGTGGTCGCGCGGGCTGTCGTCGGGCCGGACCGCTGCTTCGAGCCCGAGACGCCGGAGCAGGCGCTCCACTGGACCGTCTGCTATCCGACGCGCGCGCTCCTGCCCATGATCGCGCTCGTCCGGCACGTGCGCTCCATGGACCTCGCCGACGTGCGCGTGCCCACGCTCCTGGTGTACTCGAGGGCGGACCAGGTCGTAGATGCCGAGTGGACGGCACGGGTGTTGGGCGCGCTGGGCGGGACGGGGCCCACGGTCCACCTCGTGGAGCGCTCCGGCGATCCGGCGGCGCACGTCATCGCCGGCTCGATCATGTCGCCCGGCACCACCGGCCAGGTGCGCGCGCGCATCGTCGACTTCCTGGCGCGCGAGCGGATTGCGGGCGTGCCGTGAGCCTGCTGCGGCGCGCCGTCAGACGCGGCCGCGCGCGAGCGCCGGCAGCCGGTCGAACCAGGGCGTCGCGCGCTCGAGCTGTCCCGCCAGGCGGAGGAGCTTGGCCTCGTCGGCGAAGCGCGCCACGAAGTGGACGCCCACGGGGAGTCCGGCCGAGCTCGAGTGCAGAGGCACGGACATCGCGGGCTGGCCCGTGGCGTTGTAGATCGGCGTCCAGGGCGTGAAGTCGAAGGCGCTCTCCGCCGCCTCGTCGAGGAGCCCGGCCATGCGCACCAGCCGCCCCGAGCCGAACACGCCCAGGACGCGGAGCAGCGCGCTCGCGAGCGCCGAGGGCTGGAGCTCGCCGATCCGTGGGGGTGGAGAGGCGAGCGTGGGGGTGAGCAGGAGGTCGATTCCGGCGAAGAACGCGCCTACACTGCGGCCCACCATCTCCATGGTGCGGAGCGCCGTGGCGTACTCCGGCGCTGATATCGCCCGCCCCAAGAGCGCCAAGGCCCACGTCGTCGGCTCGAGATCCTTGCGACCGGGTCGCCGCCCGATGAGGGCCGTCACGTAGTCCAGGTCGGCGGCGAGCTCCGCGGAGACCATGGTCGTGAAGGCACGGTTGAAGGCGGGCCCGTCGACCGGGGGCGTGCGCTCGACGACGTCGTGGCCCAGGTCCGTCAGGAGCGCCGCCGACTTCTCGACCGCCGCGACACAATCCGGGTGTACGCGCGATCCGAGCGTGGGCTCGGTCGACCAAGCGATGCGCAGCGTCCCGGGATCGGCGCCCAGCTCGTCGAGGAAGGGGCGGAGCGGTGGGGGGATCTCGAGCGGCGCGCCCGCGTCGGGTCCATGCGTCGCGTCGAGCATCGCGGCGCTGTCCCGGACCGAGCGCGTCAGGACGTGCTCGACCGCCGCGCCGCGCCAGAGGAGACCGTAGTCCGGGCCCGTCGGAGTCCTGCCGCGCGTCGGCTTCAGCCCGAAGAGCCCGCAGCAGGAAGCGGGTATGCGGATCGATCCGCCGCCGTCGCCGCCCCCGGCCATGGGTACCATACCGGCCGCGACGGCCGCCGCCGAGCCGCCGCTCGAGCCCCCTGGCGTGTGCTCGGTGGCCCACGGGTTCCGGCAGGGGCCCCAGAGCTCGGACTCGGTCACCGGTACGAGCCCCCACTCCGGCAGGTTCGTCTTGCCCGCGACCGCTACGCCGCTCGCGCGCACCCGCGTCGCGAGCTCCGAGTCGTGATCCACCACGTAGTCGGCCAGCACGCGCGTGCCGGAGGAGGTCGGGTGACCCGCGTAGGTGCTGAGCAGATCCTTGGCGAGGAAGGGGACGCCCGCGAACGGCCCGGACGGAGGCCGGGCGGCGTCTCGGCGCGCGTCGTCCTCCATCAGCCGCACGACGGCGTTGAGCGTCGGGTTCAGCGACGCGATGCGCTCGAGCGCGATGTCGAGCAGCTCGGGCGCACCGACCTCGCCGCGTCGCACCAAATCGGCGAGTCCCGTGGCGTCGTGCGCCAGGTACTCGTCGTGGGTCACCGCGTGCGTCGCGCGCGCATCCGCCGGTTCCTCGTCCCCTCTACCCCTGGGCGCTCGCGTGCACGGCGAACATGGCGCCCTGCGGATCCAGGCATTGCACGATCCAATCCCCGCCAGGCACCTCCATGGGGCCGTTGACCACCTGCCCGCCGTTCTTCTGCACCGCTTCTACCGCCGCCTTCGCGTCCGGGACCTTCGCGTAGAAGAGCCAGGCGGACACCGGCATCTCCGGCGGTCGGTTGAACATGCCACCGAGCGGGTGCGCGCCGCGCCCGAACATGTGGTACATGCCTATCTCGCCCATGTCGGCGGTGTCCGTCGCCACCCATCCGAAGAGCTGGGAGTAGAAGCTCCAGGCCGCCTCCCAGTCATCGGTGGCGAGCTCGTGGCAGGAGAACTCCCCCATCCTCGCCGGGCCGTCGTGTCCCGGCGCGTCCCCTTCGGAGTGGAACGCCGAGAACACCGCGCCCTGTGGATCCTTGATGATCGCGAACTCGCCGACCGTGGGCACTTTCATCTGATTGAGCACCTGGCCGCCGAGCTTCTCGGCCTTCGCGGTGGTCGCCGCGAGGTCGGGCGTCGAGATGTGCGCAATCCAGTGCGGCGGCGCTCCCGCCTGCGCGGCCGGCTCGGGGAGCTGCATCAGGCCCCCGATCGCGCTCTCCCCGTTCATCCACATCGTGTACGGCGGCGCCCCCTCGGTCTCCCACGCCCCGGTCCCCCAGCCGGCGATCTTCTCGTAGAAGCCCGGCGCGGCCTCGGGGTCAGTCGTCAGCAGCTCGTACCAGCAGAACCTTCCCAGTGGGATCTTTCCCATCGTCTCATCCTCCTCCGGCTCATATCAGCCCCATCCTGCAGGAGCGGCGGCAAGATAGGGTGTCGCCCGCCCCCGCGCCTTCGGACGCCTCAGCCTCCCCGAGTCACCACGCGCGTCTGCGCGAACTGCCGGTGCCCGTCCTTCGACTTGTGGAAGCCGAACCCGCTTTGGCGCGCGCCGACCCACGGCGTACCCGCGGCTCCGCCGACGGCGCGGTTCACGCCGATCATGCCGGCGGTGAGGCGCCTCGCGACGAGCGCCGCCCTCTCCTCGTCTCCACCGAACACGACCGCGCCCAGGCCGAACTCGGTGTCGTTCGCGCGCTGGATCGCTTCGTCGACGGACTTCACGCGCGTCACGCACGCCACGGGCCCGAACGTCTCCTCGCACGCGATGTCCATATCGTCCGTCACGTCGGAGAGGACCGTCGGGGTCACGTAGTTGTCGTGGTGGCCGTTTCCGCCCGCCAGCACCCTCGCGCCCGACACGACCGCCGCGTCGAGCTGCTTCAGCACGTGGTCGCGCTGACGCGCGTTGACCATGGGGCCCACGTCGGCACCGTCGATTCCGGGGCCGACCTTCATCGCGGAGGCGATGCCGGCCAGCGCCTTCTCGAAGGCGTCGGCGACGGAGTCGAGCACGAAGATCCGCTCGGTCGAGATGCAGACCTGCCCGGCGTTCCGGAACGAGTTCGCGGCGGCGAACTTCGCGGCCTCCTCCACGTTGGCGTCGTCGAGCACGATGAGCGGGTCCTTTCCGCCGAGCTCGAGCACCACGCGCTTGAGCGCGCCGCTCGCCTCACGAAGGATGTGCTTGCCCGCCTCGCGCGAGCCGGTGAAAGCGATCATGTCGACGTCCGAGGCGACGATCGCCTTGCCCTGCTCGTCGGCCCCGTGCACGACGATGAGCACGCCTTCGGGGAGCACCTCGTTGAGCACGTCCGCATACGCCTGTCCGCATAGCGGCGTCTCCTCGGATGGCTTGAACACTACGGTGTTCCCCGCGGCGAGCGCCGGAATGATCATCCAGCTCGGCATCGACATGGGGAAGTTCCACGGCGTGATCGCGCCGACGACGCCGAGTGGGTCGTGGTAGACCGTCGACTTCGCGCGCCCGTCCTCGACCACGTCGGGCTTCAAGGCCTCCACGATCTCGTCGAGCTCGCGGTCGAGGCCCCACGCGAGCGACTTCGCCTCGAAAACGCCCTCCTTGATGGGCTTCCCCATCTCGGTCGTGATGAGCTCGCCGTGCTGCTGGACCCGCTCCTGGAAGATCGCCTGCGTCCGCTTCAGGAGCTCCGCGCGACCCTCGAGGCCCAAGGCGTCCCAGGCCGGCTGGGCGGCCCGCGCGCGGGCGACGACTCCGGGAATGTCGGCGACAGGCGTCAGGGGCACTTCGCCCATGACCTCGCCGGTGGCCGGGTCGTGGGACTTCAGGCATTCCATGGCGATCTCCCGTTCTCACGGCTGGTCCAGTGCGAACGGCGAAGATGCCCAGACCCTTCGCCGGGAGGCAAGCGAGCGGGACGTGGGGTGGCAGCCTGCGGGTCCGTGCCGTATGCTTCGATCAAGCTTCATATAATTATCGAGCATGCACTGTCTATCCCCGCAACGAGGAGGAGGTCATGGATCTTCCCCAAGTCAGAAGAAGTGCGTATGCGCTCGCTACCGCGCTCGCGGTCGGGCTCACGGGGTGCGGAGACGACTCCCCGACGGGCACCAACGGCGGTGGGGGTGGGGGAGGTGGCGGGGGCGGTGGTGGCGGACCCACGGTGACCACCTCCGTGATCGTGACCGACAACACGTTCACGCCCAGCGCGATTCAGGTGTCGCCGGGCGCCACGGTCACATGGACGTGGTCGAGCACGTCGAACCCCCACAACGTGACGTTCGCTTCGGCGGCGATCGCCAACTCGAGCACTCAGTCGAGCGGCTCTTATGCGACCGCGATGCCTACGGCTGCCGGAACGTACACCTACGAGTGCACGATCCATGTTTCGTTCGGCATGACCGGTTCGGTGCTCGTCCAGTAGCGCATTCGCGTTCGGCGGCGGCCGGGCTCCGCGCCAGGGGCCCGGCTGTTGCTGGCCCACTCGATCCCTCAGCCGGGTTCTCCCACCATGCGACGCATCCTCCTCGCCCTCGCTGTGTTACTCAACTGGGCGCCTTCCCACGCCGCCGCCCAGGACGTCTTCCACTCCACCCAATCCGCCACCCTGCCGACGGCCGTCGTCATGCCGCAGGGCTCGTGGCTCTTCGAGATCTCGCACCGCTTCGACTCACCCGTCTCGAACGGCGCGAGCGACCTGTGGGGCCTCGACGGCCCCGCATACAACCGGCTCGGCCTCAGCTACTCGGTGGCCGACCGGCTCGCGCTCGGCGTGCTCCGCACGAACGTCCAGGACAACGTCGAGTTGAACGTCAAGGTCCGCGCCTGGTCGGCAGGGAGCGGCGTGCTGCTCGTCGAAACGGCCGTCATGGGCGGCGTCGCGTGGAACACGCAGGTCTTCGAGTTCGACGGCGCCGAGGACAACGAGATGCAGCTCTACGGGCAGCTCATCCTGAACGCGCTGATCGGTGACCGCATCGCGGTGGGCGTGGTGCCGACGTACCTGCGCAACCCCCGGCTGGCCGACTTCGAAGAGGACAACGCCCTCGCGCTGGGCCTGCACGGACAGCTCTACGTATCCGACGGCATGAGCCTCCTGATCGAGTGGCTCGTGAGCGAGCAGCGTCCGGATCAGGAGAACGACCCCGCCACCTTCGGCGTCGAGCTCGAGACGAGGGGACACTTCTTCAAGCTGGTCCTGACGAACCAGGCGCGGTTCAACCCGACGCAGTTCCTGGGCGGGACGCCGACGAACTTCGAGCCGGACGAGTGGCGCTTCGGCTTCAACATCCAGCGCCTGCTGCCGTTCTGAAGCTCAGAGGCCTCCGCCGAAGTACTCCACGAGCAGCACGTAGATCACGCCCGCGATCGCGACGATCGCGGCCATCTTCAGGAGCCTCCTGAGCAGCGCGAACACCAGCATGGCCGCGATGAGCAGGAGCGGCGCAAGGAAGATGGGGTTTGCGAGCAGGTACTCGACGAGGTCGTTCATCACAGCCTCTCGCGCAGCGGGCCAGGCCAGGCTCAATTGAAGTCGACTTTCGGCGCGCTGTCCACTCGCGCCCCTCAACCCTACGGGAGCCGGCGGTGTCGTGTGCCGTGAGTCTCCCTTCTCGACCCTGGGGAACATGACCGCGAACGCTGCCACGCGACCAGCCGCCATTTCCCCGGCCGACCGATTCCTCCCCCTCCTCGTCCTGCTGTTCGTCGGAAGCGGATGCGCCGCGCTCGTCTACGAGATCGTCTGGTTCCAAATGCTCTCGCTGATCGTGGGCTCGTCGACGATCTCCCTCGGAGTGCTGCTCGCGACGTTCATGGGCGGCATGTGCATCGGCAGCATCGGGCTCGCGCGGGTCGTGTCGGCGCGGCACCACCCGCTGACGGTTTACGCGCTCCTCGAGTTGGGGATCGGGGCGTTCGGCCTCCTCGCGCTCTGGCTGCTGCCGCACGTGGGCGGTCTCTATACGTCGATCGGCGGGCCGGGGATGCTGGGCATCATGGTGCGCGCGATCTTCTGCGCGCTCTTCCTCCTGCCGCCTACGATCATGATGGGCGCGACGCTGCCGGCGATCGCGCGCTGGGTGGAGACCACGCCGAAGGGCGTGTCGTGGCTCGGCTTCTTCTACGGCGGCAACACGTTGGGCGCGGTGCTCGGGTGCCTGCTGGCCGGGTTCTACCTGCTCCGGCTGTACGACGTCGCGGTGGCGACGTACGTGGCCGTCGGGCTGAACGTGGCGGTCGCGCTCGCGGGCCTCGCGCTGGCAGGCTCCGCGGCGTATGTGCGCACGGACACAGCCGAGGCGGCGGAGCCGGTGAAGATGGCCCCGGGCGCGACGCTGGTGCTCGTGGCGATCGGGATCTCGGGTGCGACCGCGCTCGGCGCCGAGGTCGTGTGGACTCGCCTGATGGCGCTCAACTTCGGCGGCACCACGTACACGTTCTCGCTGATCCTCGCCTCCTTCCTCTTCGGGATCGGGATCGGGAGCGGCGTGGGCTCGGTCATGGCGCGCTACGTGAGCGACCCGCGGGGCGCGCTCGG